>Ga0306920_100000525_pt1 | contig 44613 bp, 36 predicted proteins | sample flu12Cox44000170_FD_204666 | JGI IMG/M metagenome (GOLD analysis project Ga0306920, IMG submission 204666) | Lab enrichment of tropical soil microbial communities from Luquillo Experimental Forest, Puerto Rico - flux4day.12C.oxic.44.000.170 (v2)... | ecosystem: Environmental > Terrestrial >... | reverse complement strand
GGTAAGTCGTTGAGGAATATAGTAGAGTCCAAAATTTTCAGAACGGATCTACAAAGTCGGCAGGTTTGCTAAAACCGTTTTACTGGCTAAAACCGGTACCGGGGGTTCGAATCCCCCCTCTCCACCATGTAGTCTTGCGCTTCTGATTCTCCGCGGTCTTTATCATCATTGTTATTATTATTGCCCCAAAAACGCGCAACGTATTCAAAAGCGGGACTGCGGAGAATCGGGAATAGGAATAAGAACCTCATCTTGAGTGTTTTTTCTCCGACCGATAAGCAGAGGTGCCGGTTCGGCAGCTATCGTCGACTCCTCTAAAATCCATGACGCTTGGAGGTTGTGGGTTCGATCCACATTAGCCGTGTGCGTTTGTGCTTTGATTTCAATGACTTGCGGCGTGCTTCCGCTAAAGGTTGCATTCGGATCTGGCTGCCCACGCATGACTTATGTTAAAGAAGGTAAGCTACTCAATTCTGACCTCGAGACGGCAACTTGTCATCAGGACTCAGTGGACGGCGAAAGCGAAGGTGAGAACGGCTTCTCCGGATACAGGCGCTCGAACTCAGGATCGCCACGAAGAAGCGTCAGGTCGGGGTCCCGGCGAGCCCAATCTGCATCTTTGAATCCAGCGTCCCAGGCTTTCTTGAGGGCGCCCAGAGCATCCGATTTTCGTTGGAGTGTACAGAATACGCAGGCGGCATTATATAGGACCGTTGCCTCGCTTGAGCGAAGCGCTATGGCAAAATCGAGCTCGCGGACGGCATCCTCAACCCGTTTGAGTGTCGCGTAATCACCAGCAAGAAGAATGCGTGCCCGCGCATCCTCCGGCACATGCTTGAGGTGGGTCTCCAGAGCAGCCACCCGCCTCTGCCGAGTGTTGCGAAGCGCTTCTTGTTTCCCCATCACTTCCAAGGCGTTCATGATTGGAACGTAGCAGTTATAATCCTCTCCACTAGCCTCTAATGCCTCGTCTGCGATGTTATACATCTCCTGATACTGTCCTGAGGCGAACAGCGAACGACATAGCGTGTAGTATGCACCTTCACAGTCGCGCTTACGTTCGATGGCTTTCTTCGCACAGTAGATGGCATCTTTATAATTCTGAGCCGCGTACAGAATCCATGCTTGCGCGACGAGCACCTCCGGTAGTTGCGGCTGCAGAATGACTGCTCGTTGCGAAGCAGCCTCAGCACGTCTTAGCCAGATCGGATCGCGCCCGTAATTGTAGTGCGTCTGAGCGCACACATTGGCGATCGCGGCGTAGGCCAAAGCAAAATTGGGATCGAGTCCAACTGCGTTCTCAAACATCTGAAGCGCGAATCCCAGGTCCTGCTGTGTCATGCGCCTAGCGTAGTTCTTTCCTCGCAAGTAAAGGTCATAAGCCTGGAGATTCTCAGTTGGCTTGGCGGCGAGAGCCGCTTGTTCCTGGGGCGAGAGCGTAATCCGTAATGCCTCCGCGATGTTGCGCGCGATTTCGTCCTGTACCTCAAAGACATCCTGCATCTCGCGGTCGTATCGTTCCGACCATAGTGGAAAGTCCGTATGCGTGTCCACCAGTTGCGCGTTGATCCGAAGACGGTTTCCCGCGCGTCGTAAGCTGCCCGCTAGAACGTAGGTGGCCTTGAGCTGTTGGCCGATCTGAGCTGGCGTAACTCGCTTGTCCCGGTAGGCTAACACCGTAGGCCTCGAAAAAATACTTAGCCCCTTGATCTTGGACAGTTCCGTGATGATGTCCTCGGTAATGCCGTCGCGAAAGTATTCGTCTTCCTTTACTCCGCTAATATTCTCAAAATACAGTACGGCTATGGATTTCTTGCTTTGCTTGCTTTCGCCGTAAGATTGAGCGGCATCGGCGGTACGCTTGCGGCCGGACTCGAGATCGCGCTTCAATCTGGTCAGATCCGTCTTTATGTCGGTAGCCGTTTGGTAACGTAAGTTGCGGTCTTTTTCCAGAGCCTTGTCAATGATCCGCTCCAGTTCAGATGACACCGTCGGAGTCGTCTCTCTCACCGGCTTCGGATCCCGATTGAGTATAGCTTCATAGATCACCGCCGAGGTGTCGCCCTGGAACGGTAATATCCCCGTCGCCATCTGATACAAAACAGTGCCCAGAGAAAACAGATCTGTTCGCGCGTCGGCCAACTGGCCGCGCGCCTGTTCCGGAGACATATAAGCTACGGTTCCAAGGGTCGTTCCAGGTTGTGTGAGGCCGGTCGCACTAACATCGATCTCTGTCTCCAGGTTTGAATTCATCCCGGCGCTGCCACGTCGCATTCCTTCCATCTTCGCGAGTCCAAAATCGAGGATCTTCACCTGTCCCCGTTCCGTCACAAAGATGTTGGCCGGCTTGATGTCCCGGTGAACAATGCCCTTGGCGTGTGCCGACTCGAGCGCGTCCCCAATCTGGATTGCCACTGTTAACAGGTTATCCATCTCGATTGGGCTGCTTCCGATCATCTTCGCCAGCGTCTGTCCTTCTAACCGCTCCATCACAATGAAGTGTTGCCGCTCGTGCTGTTCGATCGTGTGAACCATGCAAATATTAGGATGGTTTAGTGCCGAAGCTGCCCGCGCCTCTCGCTGAAATCGTTCCAAGGACTGGGCGTCATTGCTCATTTCTTGCGGCAGAAACTTTAGTGCGACGTTACGGCCCAGCCGGGTATCCTCAGCTTCATAAACCACTCCCATACCGCCGCTACCGAGCCTGTTCAGGATTTTGTAGTGCGAGATGGTCTGCCCAATCATTTTGGTTGGCGGTATCGTACGGGTTTAGAACAGCGGGGTCAACCAACGGTCGAATCACGTGTCGAATCACGACGGCCATTCGTTGGCGGACGAGTTCGATACGGCAGATATACTTACCTTGGATCAGGATTTCCTGATTTACCGCTGGGGAAAAAGAAGGACCTGGATTCAGCCACCAATCCGAAACCGTTACGTGTCGCACTTTCGAGGCCAGAGGAATGGCGAGGGTTCCATGGATTGACCGCGCAGCAAAATGTGTAGCGGTCGTGTTAATACTCTTGCTTGCACCGGGCTATGTGTATGAACACAGAGCAGACAATCTAGCGGCCCGACAACACCCCATGAGAGGCGTGCTCATAGATCTTGGAGGCTACCGTTTGCATCTGTACTGTCTCGGGAGCGGAAGACCGACTGTAGTGCTCGACGCTGGATTTGTAGATTCGCTAGAGCAATGGGACTTGGTCCAGCCTGAAGTTGCAAAATCTACGCGGGTCTGCTCATACGATCGCGCAGGTTCGGGCTGGAGCGATCTTGGAAGCAAGCCGCGCAATGCAAGTCACGAGGCCCTCGAACTGCATACATTATTGACCCGTGCTGGTGAGCGCAGTCCGTTCGTTGTTGTTGGCCACTCTTATTCCGGCCTGATCGCTCTCATATTCGCCAGTTCTTATCGTTCCGAGACGGAAGGCATGGTGTTGGTTGATTCCGTAGCGCCAGACGAGATGTCACAATTTCCCGCAAAACGATTTGTGATCCCCTCTTATCAAATACTGCTGCTCCGCCTAGCTGCGGTATGGGGAGGCCCAAGGTTGATTGGACTCTGCGGTGCAACCGGCGCCATACCGGACTGTCCACGCTTCATACGCGCAGAAATGGACAATCTTAAAGCATACGGGGAAAGCCATCGGGAGGCTGGGGAGATAACAGGGCTGGACAAGATTACGCTTGTAGTGCTGGCGCACGACCCCAGAGTCGGATTGGCGGGACCGCGCGATGATGCATTTGAATCGGTCTGGAATCGTTGGCACGAAATGACACGCTTGTCGTCAAACTCAAGCTTCGTAGAGGTCAGCGGAGTCGGGCATGAGATTCAAACAGATCAACCTGAAGTTGTGACAGGAGCCATCGTCCGAGTAGTCGAAGCAATCCGAAGTTCGGATACCCAAGAGGCGGCAGGAATCCGCGGGACGATATCCCCGACGCCTACCCGGCAATGAGACATGCTGGGTTGTTCCCTAGAGCTCCCTGCTCCCCCCGGCGATCTATGATGAAGTTCCCTGCTAATTCCCTGATCCGAAGGCGTCATCGTTTTCCACCTATCGTCCCGAGCCACGTTATTGCGAGCTTTTTATCGAGGAATTGCGTCCACTCATCGGGTAATTTCCCTGCTTTTTTCCCTGTTATTGGCGCGGAGAACAGTTCGCTCCTGACTCCCTCCTCCGCCACTTTTCTTGCGTTGACGTATTACGCGTTTTGCGTAAATATATACGCAGAATGCGTAAATCGCCTATCCTCAGTGCGCTTTTTCCAGCAGTCCGGCAAGAAATCCTTGCGGCGACAATGCTTTCTCCCGAAAAGGCCTGGTATCTTTCCGAACTCGCAGCGCATCTCCACACTTCACCTTCGAGCCTTCAGAGAGAGCTCGAAGCTCTAGCCAAAAGCGGTGTCTTGCAACGAAGGCAAGAAGGGCGCCGTACGTATTACAAAGCAGAGACGGACTCTCCCGTTTTTGTGGAACTCCAGGGCTTGTTCGCCAAAACGGCAGGTGTGCTACCTCTGCTTAAGACCGAGCTAGGCCGATTCGGCCCCAAGATAAAGTGGGCGGCGATATACGGTTCGATCGCGAAGGGCGAAGAGCGTGCACAAAGCGACATCGATCTGTTGATTGTCGGCGCAGTCAGCATGACTGAGCTCCTTCCTAGCTTGCGTCGGATCGAGAAACAGTTCGGACGCGAGGTCAACGTAACGAGGTATTCCGAGGAGGAGTTCCGCACTAAACGGCACAGCCGAGATCACTTTCTAACCTCCCTACTCAAAACTACTCTGATCACAATCGTGGGTTCCCAGAATGAGCTGGAAAAAGCTGCAGGCAGAAGGTAAAGTCCACGCGCACAAAACGAGCAAGAAGGAATTGGATGAGTTACGATCTCTCATCGCTCGAGATCTTGAAGATGCGGCGATCCAAGAACTGTCTGACGATCGGCGGTATGCCACCGCCTACAACGCCGCGTTGCAGACCGCAAAGATGGCCATTGCCTGCGCCGGCTATCGGCTTGCGAGCACGTCGGGCCATCATCGGTTGACATTTGAGGTCGGTCGGCTAGCGCTTGGTGCGGGTGCCCATCGGTACCTCGACTTTTTCGAGGCGTGCCGACGCAAACGCAATGTGATCGATTATGACCCTGCTTCTGTCGCGACCCACACTGAGGCCGAGGAGATTGTCGCGGAGGCCAAGGATTTCTTGGCGCTGGTCGAGCGCTGGATTGCAGCGAACCATCCTGGGTTCACACCCTGACCTGCCGCACGACCCCAATTGAGTCTTGCTACACATGCTACAGAAAAGGGCCGAATTAGGGATCGCCAAAAGCTAATGTTTAAGCGGTCTAATGTAAATTGCTTGTTTCGAGCGTTTTGAATGTAGCGAACCAACGCATACCAACGAGTGCCAACGCCATACTACGCAGAGTCGAATCCCTCCTCCTCCGCCATTCTCATTGGGTCCGACCCGGAGAGTTGAGTCTGTCGCAGGAACGTTGAGAAAACCGCGTGCAGGCGGGAGCTACGCCCAGGGCAGACGATGGGAAACCGCTGATTGTGTTGGGTCGATTCGTCGGCACATATCCGCTGCGATAGTTAGGGCGCAGCTATCCGTTCCGCCCAGTCTGGAGCCATTTGTCGAAAGTGGCGAACGTTGAACGTGTAGATTCGATCGCAACCTGCTTTTTTAGCGCAGTGCAGGTGTAACGCATCGTAGATCCTACCGCCGCTCCATCCGCTCTCAGAGCATTCCTGGATCGTCTCGCGATACATCGCCGGTGTGAGAGCCGTTATCTCGAAGAAAGGGATTATGTTTTCAGAAAGCAGTTTCCATGCCTCTGCCGGATAGACCGGCGGCGTGAAGGGTGTTTGGGTTAGAACCGCGTATACTTCGGCTAGGCTGTGGCCACTCACATGGCCGACGATTTCTTTATTTCGAACCATGCTCATGGCAGTGATGGCTTGACTGTGGTGGGGATGATCAGACACGGAAGCTGCCACAAGAACCGCCGTGTCAAAATAGACCTTCATACTCCTGAAGTGTCCTTGATCCGTTCTTCTCGCGCGGCGTCGACTGCGACATCCCAATCAAAGCCTCGAGGTACCTTGCCCAGGTGAACCCAAATGCCGTTCTTCCGGACCATCGAGGGTCGCCGCTCGATAGGTCTTAGAGTCAAACCGTCTGAGTGCTCTTCTAGCTCAAGCTCGGATCCTTCCCTTAGGTGGAATCTCTCGCGCACGGGCTTAGGCAGGACTATTCGGCCAGCTTTGTCAATCTTGAGTGTCATGCCATTTAATATGGCATATACCATTACCAATGTCAATGGTCAATGGGGCTGCAGCAAGGAATTTCGGCACCGTAGTTTTGCGGTGCCATGCTACATTTGCTACAAAAATCGACCGAATTGGGTATGGTGGGCAGCCAGTGTCCATGCGAGGAAAACGTAAATCCTTTGTTGCTGGTGTTCCAAGTGCAGCAAACCAACGTGTGCGAACGAGTGCCGCCCTCATACTACGCAGAGTTGAATCCCTCCTCCGCCACTAAACACTTAGCAGTTTTGGAGTTAAGCCATTCATCCTTTCGGTTGAGGCTAGCGATCAGCATCTGCCACGAATCCGTTTTCGTCGGGTCACACCAAGCACCCCGATCCATCCTGTTCCAAGGAAGAACAGGCTCAACGGTTCGGGTACTGCCTGAGTTGCCGGACTTATCGTAAGGGTGATCTCGGGACCCTGTTCCGTTGGGACAGGGAAGGTACCGAACCAGTGCCGCCCTTAGACTCCGGAAAGGTAGAATCCCTCCTCCTCCGCCACTAAATTCAGGTCGCCCACAACGTAGCTTTGGAGTTAGAGGGAACCGCTCTTTCGATTTAGGCCCCCAATGGTTCTACTGCACTGCCTGGCCGCTGGGAAAGGCGCATGCCGCCGGTCAAGGAATCACTGTGATGGACGTGACTGGATGAATTTCCATCCATTTCGCATGAAAAGTATCCTGGACGTACCTTCCTAGAATACGGACGTGAGAATCGACAGGCGGCAGTACCACCGTGTCGGTGTATCCTTGGCACGCCGCCTTGGCGTCCGCCTGGCTGACGGGAAAGCGGCAAACAATTTCGAAAACCAGATTGCCGCCTTCGTCGGATTTGTTGCCCGCGTTCAACAATCCCTCAAATCCGGAATCAACTTTCAGCCAGCCGTGCGTATCGCCGTCCTTTTCATGGCGAACTCCGTCTGCATGGTGGACAGTTTGCGGGGCTGTCGCATCGACGATGGTTCCTTCCACAGCGATGCAATCTTGCTTAACGATCAACCGATTCGGGTGATACACGTGGGCATTGATGCTCGGGTCGCAACCCTCAGCCGTCGATGGACTCTCCGGTGGTGGCAGCGTCGGTGGAGCAAGGCTGACGAACTTGGCAAATACCCAGCCGACCTGATCGTCCTCTGTCTTCACATGATAAAAACCATTCGTCGGACTGGCATCGATCAAGGTCAGCCGGACACCTTCAACCAGATGCTCGAGAGACGCGCTCGCGGTTGTCGGGCCCAGCCTAAGAATTACTTTGTGATTGGTGGCGGCTTGCTGAGCGCTCACAGAAAGCGAACACACGATGAAAACCACAACGGCAAACCAGAGCTTCAATTCGCCTAGCATATCGCTCCCCTCATAAGTTCGGAATCGATCCCTGGTAAATTGAGCCTGAAGGCGTACCGTTGTCCGGGTCACTAAAAGGATCTGTGCCAATCCCATCGAAGGTCCGACGAGACGATTGCTAACTTAAGTAGTGCAAGAGGAATCCGAATCGTTTCACATCCCCGCAGACTATACCGCAGGTTGTATCACCCGAATAGGAACGTACCTTATTCTTGCCTGACCTGGCTGCGCGAGAAGCTGACAATCCTCGCGGCCAACTGCTCGTTTCCGCATTCATCAGATGCGACTTTTTGAAGTCGTGAGGAGCGCATGACCTACCTCGTTGCGGTCCTGCCCATCGTTCTACTGGTATTGCTCGGTGCCTGGAGCGGCCGGATGAATAATGCCTGCACCTTCAAACCGCTGCGGCAGCGTTTCTGGCCCCAAGCCGAGAATCCAGGGCTGGCTTTGCAGCTGGCCGCATCTCCCGACGACGTGACTAGGTTCTTGGGCGATCCGAATTCGGGCGAAGGCGAGGACAACCGCCACACGGCAATTCGCTTCCAGTCGTTTGATTCCGTATTCATTCCTCTCTAGGCGCTGCTCTTTTTTGGCGGCGGCCTTGGCCAATGGCGGGCCCTCCCTCGCTGGCATCGCCGTTGGACCGGCCGTGATGACGGGTATTTCTGACGTCCCGGAGCGGACAACGATGCGTGCATTGGGGCGAAGATTGCGGTAACTTTGCCCCATGGCGAAACGACGGCAGAACGTACGCCCGTCGGGCATCGAACGGTTGTTCGGGCGCCTGCCTTTGCTTTCTCTTCTCTCTCTAACTCTTGCCGCGCAGTCAGCACAAGCCCGGCCACATCGTTGCCCAGAGACGACTCGATCGCCCGTGACGTACACCTCGGAAACGAAACTCGCCTTAACCTCCATTCCACGCGGTACGATTTTGCCTGTGCGATTGAATGCCACTCTTTCTTCGGTGAAGAGCAAGGCCAATCAAGCGGTCACGGCCAGGATCATGCAAAGCGTCCCTCTGCCCGACGGTTCAGAAATACCCAGGGGTTCCAAGGTGGAGGGCCGCATTGTGGAAGTGGTTCCGCCGAGTGGCACTTCAGGCGCGCGAATTTCGCTGCAGTTCGACAAGCTGCGCCTATCGCATCAGGTCGTTCCGATCGTCGCGAATCTTCGGGCTATTGCCGGTTTCATGGAGATATATGCGGCTCAAACGCCCGCCGTCGGACCAGGATTCGGAGACGTGTTCCGTTGGATGACCACGATTCAGATCGGAGGCGATGTGGTGTATGGTGAAGGCGGGCCGGTTACTTCAGCGGAGAACGGCGCGGAAGTGCTCGGAAAGTCCGTCCATGGCGGTGTTCTGGTCCCCGTGCGTGCGAACGAAAAGCTAGGATGCCGCGGAGAGGCAGACGGCAAGGACAACCTGCAAGCCCTTTGGGTCTTCTCTTCGAATGCCTGCGGAACATACGGACTCGAACATGTGCAAGTCCCTCACGCCGGGCGAACCGATCCGATCGGTGTGATCACCTTCGCTTCTGATAGCGGTAGTTTGCGGATAACGTCTGGCGCAGGCATGCTCTTACGCATCCACGAGAGCTCGCAATAGGGCCTACAAGGGTTGCCGCCTACTCCGTTCACCCACTCTCTAATCATGGCCGCAGCTTTCGTTAGTTCCGGGCCACCGTGGCTTAGCACTAAGTGCTTTCCGACTGCCGGTCGCTGGTGTAGGCTTTAGGTCCCTCGACCAGACTTTACTCCGGAGTTGTTTCCATGAACCTAGAAACTCCCAAGCAAGCCTTTGCCGCCCGGGAGGCCCACGAGGCGCTGATTGAACTCAAGAAACTAGTGGATGAAGCCGCACGGCTCACCCACCAGGCGGAACTCGAAGCGTTTCACGCGGCCATCTGCCGCAACCAGAACGATAGCGTTCGCCAGTCGTTGCAGAATGTAGTCGAGCGCGTGAAGTCGCCGGATCTCGATAAGGCAATATTCGTGGTTCGGGAGAAACTCGAGATGGCACTGTCCATCTGAGCGCTGCGGGCGGGATGGTATCGGGTCATGCTGCGCCTAACCTAGAAGGTTCCATGCCAAACGCCCGGGATTCTCTTTAACGGTCATTCGCATTACGCGCGGAGCCATTTCCGTGGATGATCTGCAGGCCACACGGTTATGGCAACGAGCAACTTTCCAGCGATTCTGATTACCGGGGCAACGGGCAACGTCGGCCGCGAACTGACCAAGTTACTCTCCGAGCGGCGGGTGCCGTATCGTGCGATGATTCGATCAGGGAAGAACGCCCAAGGACTCGCGTCCTTCGAAGGCGCCGAGGTCGCGGTCGGTAATTTCGAGGACGCCCGGAGTCTCGCCCGCGCCTTCGAGGGTGTGGAGCGGGCGTTCCTGCTGACCAACTCCTCCGAGCGGGCAGAGATGCAGCAATGCACCTTGGTCGCGGTCCCAGAAGAAGTTGGCGGCCGGCGAGAACCAGTTCATTCCTGATTGTTTCTCTCGGATAAGCAAGCAACGATGAAAGCTTGGCGGGCCTGCGTGGCGAAGCCTCGCTTCACTTGCGCTCATACCAGGCAAGCACGCGCAGCGCGCGCAGGGTATTCCACCGGCTCGGTCGGCCCTCGCCCTCGTCCATCTCAATCGGCATCACGCCGGGATACACAGTCTCGAGCAGCCACCGTCCTTCGGCACCGCGCTTGGACGCGACGAGCTCGATCGCCTCGGCCACACGCTCGTCAGGCGTGACGCCGGCGCTGCGCAGGTAGTCTAGCCCGCGCAGTACGTCGTAGTGCCACCATGTCGGGAAGGCGAAGCGCCTCCACGAGCCGTTGCTCTTCCGATCGCGCTCGATCGCCTCGCCCGTCGACCTCCGGCGCATGAGCCGCCGCGCGAGCAGGTACTCCTGCCCACGGAGACGGGCCTCGGTCGCCTCCCTGCTGCTTGCGCCCGCCCGTTCGTACTCGAGCACGGCTTCCAGCACGCAGATGGTGGTGTTGAACGAAGACCGCGTCGAGCGGTCCGGCGCTTCGCAGTTCCAGCCGCCGTCGGTCAACTGCTCTCGGAGCAGCCGGTCGATGATGCCCCGGACGTCCTGGCCGAAGTAGGCGCCGACCGCGGCGACCTGCCCGTTGATGCACGGCTCGACCTCGCCCGCAAAGAAGGCATTGTCTTCACATTCCCGCGGGCCGCACCCCCGCCAGGTCACCCGTTCGCGGACCAGGCCCACCGCCCGGCGCGCCGGGCCGCTCGCAGGATCGAGACCCAGGTCTCGCAACAGCATGAGGGCATGCATGGTGGAATTCCACCCGCGGTTCCATGCCGCGCCACCCCACCGCCCATCGTCCGCCTGAAGCGCGAGCAGCCTCGCGCCAACGCCCTCGGTCGAGACCCGGCCGCGCTCTTCGGCGACCGCCCGAGGGGCCTCGCGGGTCAAGTCCCGCATCACTTGCCAGCGGATCGATGCGTCCCCGTCGAGCAGCCAGTCGATCACCGTCATGGTCTTCCTCCCTCGACAGCGCTTCGTAATTCAAGACCAGGCATGTCTTTCAGACCGCGACTTAGAGCGGCTTCCGGGCCCGCGCGCCCCAACCGCAATGGAACGGTCCGAACACTGCCTGGTGTTATCATTGGTTTGGGGCGGAGCCGGAAGTGCAGTCACCCGGCTAGAAGGCGGTTAGGCTCCTCAGGTCTCATGGATTTGATCCTACCTCCTCCGCCAAACCATCCTATGCGGGAATCTCGTGCCAATCGTTGACGCAAGCCGCGACCTGCCCGGAAGAGAGTTCGGCGGCGCGGACGTCAGTTCGACGGAGGTCTCCCGTAGCAGTCGAATCTCCCATTTTGCCTGGTTTGTTGTCTGCTACAACATCGCGGTCATTCTTTGGGGTGCCTACGTGCGCGCCACCGGGTCTGGCGCCGGATGCGGCAGCCACTGGCCTCTCTGCAACGGCGAAATCCTGCCGACCACCGGCAAAATGCAGACGCTCATCGAATTCACGCATCGGGTGACCAGCGGGGTGTCGATCGTTTTAGTTTCCGTGCTGCTTATCTGGTGCTGGCGTCGCAGCCGGAAGGGCGATTGGACGCGCCGTTCGGCGGTTTCCGCCGCCGTACTGTTGTTGAACGAGGCCCTGCTCGGCGCCATGCTCGTCGTTTTCGACCACGTCGGCATGGACCGCTCCGCGGGCCGCGCCGTGTTTCTATGCCTGCATTTCGCAAATACCTTGCTGCTCGTTGCCGCTTTGACGCTCACTGCCAAGTGGCTTTCCCGACCGAGCGGGCTCTTCACACTCGTGGGAACGCGGCGTGAATGGGTCTATAGCGGATTCGGTCTTGCCTGTGTGATGGCCACGGGCATGACGGGCTCTCTCGCCGCCCTGGGAGACACGCTTTTCCCCACGGCGAGCCTGAAGGCATCGCTAGAGCAGGATTTTGCGTCAGCTAGCCACTTGCTCTTGCGCCTTCGTCTTTTTCATCCGGCCATGGCAACCGTCGCCCTGTTCTATGTGTTGTGGATGTTGCGCAAGTTCTCGAAAAGCCCGCCGGAATCCTCCACAACGCTCTCTCTCCTGGTTACCACGCTGCTGGCGCAGGTTGCGTTGGGCATATTGAATGTGCTCCTGCTCGCGCCCGTCTGGCTGCAAATCACCCATTTGATGGTGGCCGAAATCTTCTGGATTCTGCTGGTTATCGCTTCCGCCGATCTTCTTGTGAAAGGGCCGCAGGCAGCGGCTTAAAGCGCAGCGCCTAAGCTTCGTCCATCGGACCGCTTTCCCGTCCGAGAAGGCGCAAATAGCGTCGCGCAATCGCCCGCCAGGAAAAGAAGTTTTCCTGCGCTTTCTGGCTGCGCGAATGGAGATCGCGGCGGTAAGGCTCATCGGATAAGACCTTGACCAACGCTTCACCCACCTGATTTGCCGTTTTCTCCCCGTCGAGATCATCCTCGATGAGAATGACCCCGGCCTCGGTCACGGGAGCGTCCGTCTCGCTTCCCCGTAAACCTATGACCGGCAGGCCGCAAGCGATGCCGGCAATCGCACTTCCGCGACGCGAGGAGACGGCACCGCGCAGAAACAGCAGTACATCCGACGCGGCAAACCTCTCAACGAGCGCATCCGCTTCGATGACTCCTTCGACAGAAACCTGGACCTGGCAGCCGCGCAATCCGGCACGAAGGGCTTCCTCCCTTAGCTCAGCGTGCCGGCCAAAAACCACCAGGCGCAGCGGTCCGATCTTTTGCGCCGCATAGCGCAGGGAGCGGACGATTTGCTCCGTTTCCCGGTCTCCCGGCTCTCCTCCGGTGATGCTATAGACGGCCACGGCGGGCGGCTCGTGCAAAAAGTCGTGATCTTGTTCAAGCAGCGGCTCGGGAAGATTGGCCCCGACCGGGATGAAACAAACGTTGTCGGGGGGCTCCCGCAGCCAGCTCAAGCGCGCCGCGGGCACAGTCAATACCGCATGATCCGCGAAAGCGATGGCATTACGCATCACGCGAAGTTGAACGAATCGGCGAATCCGATCCACCAGGCGAATTCCGCCAAATGGCTCCGCATCGTGAAAGACAACCACCATGTGCGTACCGGCTTTGCGCAGGAGGGCGAGCACGCGAAGAAAACGGTGCGGGAAGCCCCGCGATGACCAGGCCAGGCCGGTGTATTGCACCAGCACCCGGACATCGCGCCAGGATTCCGCCTGCAGGCGAAGCGCTTCGAGCGAAGCCGGCCATCCATGTTCGTTCCATGGGACCCGTCGGATCTCCAGATGGTAGGCGTATTCGGCGAGCGCCACGCCCAGCTGGCGGCAGTACTCCTCCACGGCGTCGGTTGGCTCATCGCGGCGCCCGAGGAGAGCGATGACTCGCTCGCCGCTCATTTTTCTACGAGGAAGCTGCCGATCGCGAGCGCGTCCATTCCGGAGCTGAAAAAGGTGCGCAAGGCGTCGGTCGGGGTGTGAACAATGGCCTCGCCGCGCAAATTGAAGGAAGTGTTCATGATGACGGGCACGCCGGTAATCTTGCCGAATTCGTCGATCAAGCGGTAGTACAAAGGATTGATCTCCCGTTCGACCGTCTGCGGGCGCGCGCTACCATCCACGTGTGTCACCGAAGGAATCACGTTGCGTTTTTCCGGGCGCACCTGGGCGGTCAAAATCATGAAGGGCGAATCGTAGGCCGACTCGAGATATTCGGGCGCCGCCTCTTTCTTGAACGAGGGCGCGAAGGGCCGCCACCACTCGCGGAATTTCACGGCGTTGTTCACCTTGGCGTTCATTTCCGGATCGCGCGGGTCGGCGACGATCGAACGGCTGCCGAGGGCGCGCGGCCCGAACTCCATTCGCCCTTCAAACCAACCGAGGATTTTTCCCTCGCTCAATAGCTGTGCGGCGGTTCGCGCCGGATCGCTGAGTCTTGTATAACGGATCTTGTAGGTTTGTAGAGCTTTTTCGACGGCGTGGTCATCGAAAGCCGGGCCCCAATAGCCGTGCCGCATCGCTTTCGTCGGCAACTTGCCGTTTCCATCGGAATAGGGGGCCAGAGCAGCTCCGAGCGCAACGCCGTCATCGGAGGCCGCCGGCTGCACAAACATCTGTTCGACGAGTCCCATTGCGGCAATCTTTCCATTGGCCTTGGAATTCAGCGCGACGCCGCCCGCCAGGCACAGGTTTTTCGATTTCGTCTTCTGTAGCGCCAGCTTTACGACCGACGTCATCGCCAGTTCGCAGGCGTCTTGCACCGCGAAGGCCACATTCTTGTGGTGCTCGGAAATGTCCGATTCCGGCTCACGTGGCGCGCCAAGCCGCGGCGCAAAATGCCGAAAGCCGACGCCGTCTCCGACCAGCGGCTTCGCGTGCACGCGGTAAGGGGAGTCGCCCGGACTGATGTAGGCGCTCAGATCAATTCCCGGCTGCCCGTAGGGCGCCAGACCCATGACTTTCCATTCATCGCTGTTGGGTACAAACCCCAGGAATCCCGTGAACTGCGCATAGAAGAGTCCAAGCGAATCCGGCCAATCGAGGGTGAGCACATGGTCCAGCCGGCCGCCGTGCCCGTGCCAAATGGATGTCGCCTCCCATGCGCCGCGGCCATCCATCACCACCACCGCGGCGTCGTCGAAGCCTGAATAGGCGTACGAGCTCAGAGCGTGCGCCAGGTGATGATCGACGTAACGAAAGCGCGCCTTGCCGGCGGCAAAGATGCGGCGGTAAGGCGCCGCTCCGGACTCCTGGTGCCACATGCTGGCGAAGTGGCGCGTCGAGTTGAGCACATTCAGGTAGGTCACGGGCCAGCGGCCGGTGGCGTAGAGCTTCAAATCGTGACGAAACACGGGGCCTGCCGGCTGCCAGCCGAAGCATACTTCGTCGATCTCGGCCGCGCTGACCTTGGCGAAATCGAGGCAGGCCTGGATTGCCAGCTGGGGAAAACGGGCGTCGTGCTTCAGGCGCGAGATTCGTTCTTCGGCCACCGCGAAAAGCAGCTCTCCGTCGCGCACAATACATGCGGACGAGTCATGCATCTGCGAATAGTTGATCCCCAGTGTCAGCATTCGGTCGTGGTCATTCCTGATAGCGCGAGCGAGATTAAGGCGCGAACGAGGTATCTGCCTACCCTAGCGAGCCCGGTTCGAACGTAGCCAAGCGCGAGCAAGCAAGGACGCTCCCTCCATTGTCTCGCGAAATCCGTGCCCGGCAATAAGGCGAAACTGGGTTGCTGCGCATTGCCTGAGGCCGTGCCCGGCATAAAAATCCAGAGCCGCTAGGCGCGCGCGCGATTCGGGCCACCTGCGCGCCGGAGCTTGTTTCGCCCCCCGCGCCCCTTTGAGCCGGTCCAGAATCTGGTTGGCCCGCTGGTCGTAGGTGTGCTCATGGAGCACCCGTTCGCGGGCGGCTTGGGCGATGCGGGACCTGGCCGCCTCGTCCTTGAGATAGGCGCGAACCAGCCGCGGCAGTTCTGCCGGATCGCGATAACCCACAAAATGACGGCCTTCGCTGAATCCCAACTCGGCAAGTTCGGTCGGCAGCGAGGTGACTAGCAGCGCCCCCGAGGCCAACACTTCAAAGACCCGGAGATTCGCGTCCTGCGGAAAATCGTCGCGGCCGATATTGACCACGATTTTCGACCGCCTGTAGGTGTCGGCAACTTCCTCGACGGTATATTTTCGCGACCAGTCGTTGGTCTTGAATTCTCCGGCCAGGATCGGGAGCCAGCGGGCGCGCGTATGGTAGACCGGCCCGCTGGTTTGCCCGACCCAGCCGAGCTCGAAGCTTGGCTGGGGTCCCGGCCCGACAAAAAACTCCCGCCTCACGGCGTGGGGCAAGAGAAACGCGCCCGGATGGCCGCGTTTCGCGAATCGCTCCACATATCCCGGATGGAAAACGGCCACATGGTCAAACGGCGAGGACCAACGTATCCGCCGCTCGGTAAACGCGTAGGTATCCGGGTGAAAGCACAGCGTCGGCACTTCCAATCGCTCGAGGCCAATCGGAAAGAGCGGATGCGCCGATTCGAAATGAAAAACGGCGGAAGGCTCGACTCCGCTGCGCCGTACGACCTCTTCGATAGGCGCATCGAAGGGCAGGGTATCGTCCACGCAGACGAAATCGACGCCTTGCCGCCTGAAAGCTTCGGCGTAGCCCGGTATCAGCTTCCAGTGATGCTGTTCGCGGCAAAGGCAGAGAATCGTCATCTAGACGCGGTCAAAGCAAGAAAATTCCACGCTTGTGGGACACCTTACGATCAGCCGGCGACCGTCTGTGCTTGCTGCTGCTGGGAAGCAATGATCTCCCGGAAAATGTCGTCCAGAGTCTTGGTCAGTTTCCAGTTGGGGTAATGTCCCTGAAACTTCCGCAGATCGGAGATGTAGCAGATGTGATCGCCCTTGCGGTTTTCGTCCACATATTTCCAATTGAGCTTCTTGCCGGTCATTTCGGCGACTTTCGCAATGGCTTCCAGCATGGAAACGCTGTTCGCGCGCCCGCCGCCCAGGTTGTAAACCTCGCCCGGGCGCGGGTTCACGGCGTATTCTTCCATCGCCCGCACCACGTCGTAGCTGTGGATGTTGTCGCGCACCTGCTTCGCTTTGTAGCCGTAAACGGAATAAGTGCCGCCGGTCAAGGCCACTTTCACCAGATAGGACAGGAATCCGTGCAGCTCGACACCGGAATGCGACGGGCCGGTCAGGCAGCCGCCGCGAAAAATACACGTAGGCATGGCAAAGTAGCGGCCATATTCCTGCGCCGCCAGATCGGCCGCGGCTTTGGACGCTCCGAACAGCGAATGCAAGGTTTGATCGATGCGGCAGGATTCGCTGATCCCGTTCGAGTCTTCCGGGCGCGCGTACTCCCAACGCGTCCCGAGCTCTTGCAGGGGAATTTCATTCGGCGAGTCTCCGTAAACCTTGTTCGTGCTCATCAGGATGAACACGGCATCGCGGCAGTACTGGCGGGCGGCTTCAAGCAGGTTCACGGTGCCGAGCGCGTTGACCTCAAAATCCAGAATCGGAATGTCGCGCGCCTTGTCGTGCGAAGGCTGCGCGGCGCAATGTACGATCATGTCGAAGCGGTTGGCTTTGAAAAGTCCATCGAGCGCCGCGCGATCGCGAATATCGATGTTGGCGTGCTCGAACCTTTTCGTGGAGCGGCGAAGGCGTTCGAGGTTCCAGGTGGTATCGCCCGGCGCGCCAAAAAATACCCGGCGCATGTTGTTGTCGACGCCAACCACCCGGTGGCCCTGGCGGTCAAAATGCTCCACCGCTTCCGATCCGATCAGACCGCTGCTTCCTGTGACGAGTATGGTTTTCATGTTGGGGTGGCGGGCGGGGATAGTTTAGACAATTTCCCCGTCTGGCGCACGCGGTGCCCGGTTTTTGCCGGCGATTTGGGGCGGGATGCCGGGCCCGGGCAGCTCACCAGATCTTGCAGACGGTCTCGCGCACCATCGCATCGCCCTTTTTGCACCCGAAGGCCTTGGCAAAAATCTCGAGGTTAGAAAGCGGCCCGTTGGTGCGGAACTTCGGCAGCGGATGCTCGTTGCTGTTGGCCATCAACCGGGCATTTTCCGGGCGCAGATTGGCGCCCCACACCTGCGCCCAGCCGAGGAAAAATCTCTGTTCCGGCGTGAATCCGCCCAACGTCGGCGGCCGCCCTCCTTCGATGGATTTTTCGTAGGCCGCGTAGGAGATGGCCAGCCCTCCCAGGTCGGCGATGCTTTCTCCGAGCACCAGCTTGCCGTTTTCGTGCAGCCCCGGCTCCACCTCGTATCCGTTGAACTGCGCCTCGACGCAGCCTGCGCGCTGGTCAAAGTTCTTGCGATCCTCCGCCGTCCACCAGTCGCGAAGATTGCCTTGGCCGTCGAACTGCGAACCCTCATCGTCAAATCCGTGCGTGATTTCGTGCCCGATCGCGGCTCCCATTCCTCCATAGTTGACCGCGTCGTCCGCTTGCGGGTCGTAAAACGGCGGCTGCAGAATTCCGGCCGGAAAGACAATCTCGTTCATCATGGAGTCGTAGTACGCGTTCACGGTGGGCGGGGTCATTTGCCATTCCCCGCGGTCCACCGGTTTGCCGATCTTGTTCAGCTCGCGGGCGTTTTCAAACGCGATGGCCCGCCGTTCGTTCAGTACATAGCTGCCTTTGTCCACGGTCAGGGCCGAGTAGTCGCGCCACTTGTCCGGATAGCCGATCTTGATCTGGAACGCCTCGAGCTTCTCGAGCGCCGCCTTTTTGGTGTCCGGCCCCATCCAGTTCAAGGCCGGAATGTCGCTCTTGAGGGCGGCGATCAGATTCATCACCATCACCCGCGCGTGCGCCTTGGCTTCCGGCGGAAAATACTTCTGTACGTAGACCTGGCCGAGGGCCTCGCCGAGATTGCGGTTCACGCTCTGCGAGCAGCGCTTCCAGCGCGGCTGCAACTGCCTGGTTCCCGACAATTTGGTTCCAAAAAAGTTGAAGTTCTCCTCGACCAACCGGTCCGGGAGCTCGTTCGCACTCGCGTGCAGAAGGTGCCACCGCAAATAGACTTTCCAGTCATCGAGCGGGAGAGTGGTGAGCAAGCGGTTCGCTTCCTTGAAGAAGTCCGGCTGGGACACGTTGATCGAGGAAAATTCCGGCGCGTTCCGCTGCCGGAAATAGGCCTCCCAGTCCCAGCCCGGCGCCAGTTCCTTCAGCTGCGGCAGCGTCATCTTGTGCCACACCGCGTGCGGATCGCGCATCTGCACCCGCGACATCGAACGATTCGCGAGCGCAGTCTCGAGCTCCAGCACGGTCTTGGCTTCCGCGCTCGCTTTTTCCTCCGAGTCGCCCGCCAATACCAACATCTTCGCGACGTGCGCCTGGTAGTCCTTGCGCAGCTGCGCCGACTTCTCATCGGTCCGCGTGTAGTAATCGCGGTCCGGCAGCCCCAGCCCGCCCTGATTGATTTCGGCGATCACCTGCGAGCTTTCATCGAGATCCTGCGTGGCGTTGAAGCGGAAGAGATAACCCGCGCCCGTTTGCTGCAGCCGCGCGATTAACGGCTGCAGTTCGGCGGCGCTACCCACCTTTCTGATCGCGGCAAAATCCGCAGCCAGCGGCTCGACGCCCGCCCGTTCAATCGCCGCCGTGTCCATGCAGCTTGAGTAGAAGTCGCCGATCTTTTGCTGGTTCGACCCTGCCGCTGCGTTGGTTTTCTCCGCATCCTCCAGAATCCCGCGCAGCACCGTCTGATTCCGGTCGGCCAGCATCGTGAACGAGCCCCAGTTCGGGTACTCGGCCGGGATGGGATTCCTCTTCATCCACCCGCCCATCGCGAATTGGTTGAAGTCGTCGCAGGGCTTGCAGGAACGGTCGAGGTTCGACTCGCCGAATCCCCACCCGCCCTCCCCGTCGGCGCGGGCTGAGCTCGCGCGCAACACCGCGAGGCTTGCGGCGACCAGGACGGCCACCGCGGCAACGCGGCGCATGGCAATTGAAGACGTCATATCTCCCCCGGTGGGCATCCCAAACGAGCGGTTTACGAACCCTTAGAGTCTAGCGAAGCCACTGCATCGGTCGGCGCCGGCATCGGCCCGGGTCAGCGCGCTGACGTCGCAAAAAACAGTCCCCTGCCGTTGCGCAGGTCTCGGCCGTAGGACAACACCAGGGAAAGGCTCCCCAAAACGCGCACCTTGGCCTGGACTCCCGTGTCGACCAGCCACTTTTCTGAACCGAATAGTCCGCTGGGGTCTGCCACCGCACCCAGGTCCAAAAACGGCCCTAGCTGCACGCGCAGATACCCACCGTCATAGACGTTTTTGTCGAGCTCGGAGTTCCACAAGAAGTACCGCCGGCCGAGGGGAGCGCCGCCCTTTTTTCCTCCAATTGTCGCGTCATGCCCGCGCATCCATAAATCGTTGTCGCGCTCTACGCCCAGTTCGCTCAGCAGATCGAGCGGTACATCGCCCGAGGTAATGCCGGCTCGCACTCGCGATACCAGCGCAAGATCGTCGCCGCGCGCTTTGGGCAGCCAGCGGGCGGTCATGTCGCCCTTCGAAGATGCGAACGCTCCGAGCCCGGTCGAGTAGCTTCGCCCGGCGCGAATTTCGCCAGCCCCCTCGAGCGTGAATCGCCTTTCCGGAATTCGCACCAGCCACCGGTGAGCGCCGAGCCAGGCATCGACGGAGCGGCTGTCGGTAAAAAATGGCGCCGCCTGCGGATTGACTTCCGGGGGGCCGCTACGTCCACCAGGGTTCGGTGGGCGGCTCTTTCAGCACGATGTCCGCGAGAAACCTTGCCGCCGACTCGAGCCCTTCGTCGACCGACGCCAGCGCATCTTCATGCTCGATGCTGATGACATAGTCGTAGCCGACCATGCGCAGCGCGCTGACAATCTCTTTCCACACCAGCGCGTCGTGCCCCCATCCTACCGTGCGGAACAGCCACGAGCGCTCGGCCATCTGGCGGTAGCTTTTTGCGTCCAAAACGCCGTTCACCGCGATGTTCTGCCGGTCGAGTGCCGAATCCTTGGCGTGCACGTGAAATATCGCGTCACCCAGCGCGCGGATGGCCGCCGGAACATCCACCCCTTGCCAGAACAGGTGGCTCGGATCGAAATTCACCCCGACCGCCTTCCCCGCCGCCGCGCGGAGTTTGAGCGCCGTTTCCGTGCTGTAAACCACAAATCCCGGATGGGCCTCGATGGCCACCTTCACGCCGTGATTGGCCGCGAAGCGTCCCGCTTGCTCCCAGTACGGAATCACCTTTTTGTCCCACTGCCACTCGAGTGTCTCCAGAAACTCCGGCGGCCAGGGACAGGTCACCCAGTTGGGACACGTGGACTGATCGCTGTCTCCCGGGCAGCCAGAAAACGTCACCACCACCGGCACCTTCAGCGCCTGGGCCAGCCGCACCGATTTCCGGAACGCGTCGTCATATTCCTGGGCCAGGGCCTTATTCGGGTGCAGGGGATTTCCGTGGCAGGACAATGAACTGATGGAAAGGCCGGCGTCGTGAATCTGGCTCAGGAATTCCTCCGCCTTGTGCGGGCTCGCGAGCAAGGCGTTCACGTCCACGTGCGCGCTGCCCGGCCATCCTCCGGTCGCCAGTTCGATCGCCGAAACTCCCGGCAGCGACCGCATTTTCTTCAGAACCTGATCCAGAGTCCGGTTTCCGAAAACCGGGGTGAACACTCCCAATTTCATCGCTGCATCTCCCTTGACGCGCGCCTAGCATACCTTAGAGACGCCATGGCGCAAGTCCCGAAGGGCTGGGCTCGAGAGTTGTAGTGCCTTGCGTTTTCCGATACTGTGCGAAAGATTCTCGCTGGCGCCAGACGTTTTTGCCGCGAGATTTTCGGCCGAGGCTCAAGCTAACCCATGAAACCAATCGAGCGTTCGCGCTGGGGCTCAGATATCGTCGAGATCGCGGAGTTGCGGGAGGCCGCCAAGCGCCGTCTGCCCCGAGTGGTGTTTGATTATCTTGACGGCGGCGCCGACGGCGAAGTGACGTTGCGCGAAAACTGCCGCGTATTCGACGATGTGATTTTCCGCCCGCGGCAAGCGGTAAAGCATGCCGGCTATGACCTGGGCGCCCGGGTGCTCGGGTTCGATCTCTCCTTTCCGGCGATTCTCGCTCCGGTCGGTTACAGCCGGATGATGCACCCTGGCGGGGAGCTGGCGGCGGCCGCAGCCGCGGGCGAAGCCGGAACGATCTACACGCTCTCCACGGTTTCCGGCCACAAGCTCGAAGACGTGCGCGCGGCTTCGAAAGGGCCGGTTTGGTATCAGCTGTACCTGGTAGGCGGCCGCGAAGTCGCGGAAGCCGCCCTCGAGCGGGCGCTCAAGTCGGGGTTTCACGCCTTGGCCGTCACCGTGGACACGGCGGTTGCGGGAAATCGCGAGCGGGACATTCGCAACGGCATGAAGCAACTGCTGGGGGGATCGCTCGTTTCGAAGTTGCCGTACGTTTCTCAGTTTCTCGAAAAGCCGGCGTGGCTTGCGGGCTATTTTCTGGACGGCGGCCGGCCGAAGCTGGAAAACATCGTGATTCCGGGCAAAGGGCCGTTGCCGTTGGTGGGCGTGGGCGATGCGCTCGCGCGCGCTGTGGTGACTTGGGAAGACTTTCGCTGGATTCGGGAAATGTGGAAAGGGCCGATCGTCACCAAGGGTGTGCTGACGGGCGACGATGCGCGGCGCGCGGTCGACGAAGGTTCCGTGGCGGTGGTCGTTTCAAACCACGGTGCGCGGCAGCTGGACACGGTGTCTTCGACCCTGCGCGCGCTGCCGGAAGTCGTACGGGCGGTCGGCGGCCGGACGGAGGTTCTGATGGACGGGGGAATCCGCCGCGGCGCCGATATCGCCAAGGCGTTGTGCCTTGGCGCGAAGGCGGTGCTCGTCGGCCGCGCCTACGCTTACGGCATGGCAGCCGCCGGCAAGCCGGGTGTTGCCCGCGCACTCGAGATTTTGCGGGAAGAGTTCGCGCGCACGCTCAGGCTTTTAGGCTGCCCGTCGGCCGAATGCCTGAACGAGTCCTACATTTCGGTACCGCATTACTGGAGCTGACGGAGTCTCTAGGAAGGGACTTGAGAAAGACTACTGCTGCATCTGCTGGGCAAGCAGATCGCGGCTGAAGGCGATGCGGCGGCCGAGGATCACGGCCGCGAAGTAGCCGCACTGGGCGCGCTCCTGGTCGGCCCAAGATTTGAGGGAAGGCGCGGCGCCGGCGATGGTCGAGCGAAGCAGGCCGAGCAAGCGGTAGTACAAGGAAACCGTGCGGATGCGGCCGCGCTCGTCCGGATGGTCCGGGCAAAGCTGCAGGATCTGAACGACGCGCGAAAAGTCCTCGGGCGAAACCGAGTTGCTGATGCCTGTGACCTCGCGCACCTCCTGGGTCAGGGCGACGGCCGAGGAAGTGGCCAGAAGCGACCGGCAGTAGGAAATAAAGAACATCAACAGGAAACCGACCGAGCAGACCAGGATGATGGCGGCGGTCATCGGTGATTCACCGCCAATCCCGCAGGCGCCAGGCGGGCTTCTTCCGGCAGTCTCCAGAAGGCATAGGCCCAGGCGAAAGGCAGGAAGCAGCCGATCAGCGGATTGAGGACGACGAAAATCGCTTCCGCGGATGGATAGAGGTTGCGCAGGGCGTAGTTGGCAGCGTACAGGCTGAAATAGACGCCCAGGGAAAGCACCAACTGAATCAGGCGGGTACGGGTTTCGCGCAGCTTGAGGATGGCCGCCCACAGGATGTAGGTGAGGATCAGGCCGACGAAGTAAAGATTCTGCGACATCTCGAAAACGAAATGGGAAAGAATCTTGCCGCTGGCTTGTTCGACGACGGCGAAAGAGAAGAGCGCGGTCCCGGCCAAAAGGGCCACGGCGCCCATCTGCACGTAGCGTTCGGCGTTGAGCTCTCTAAACACGTCGGAATAGAGGCTGCTGAGAGTCAGGAAGAGGAGGATGGTCAGGAGCGCGTCGGAGTAGTAATAAAAGTACGCGTAGGTGAGCGATTGAAATCCGTACTTGTGGAGAATCTCGAAGCGAACCACGCTCGCAACGACTTCGGCTGACATGTAGAGATTCAGGAAGAGGTAACGCCGGAAGGCTCCGCGCTTGATGGCGCACACCACCACTGTTGCTTCAAGCAGCGTGCAAAAAAACCAAATTGCGTACTGCAGAGGACCAAGCACGTAGTCACCTTACTTCTACGCCCTGGCCGCGATGAAAGGGCTACTTCCAGGGCGATGGAGGAGTTGGCGCTCCGCCGTTCTTCATCTTCCACGGAGAAGGAGGAGTCGGAGCTCCACCATTCTTTTTCCACGGCGACGGGGGAGTCGGTGCTCCGCCATTCAGCTTCCAGGGCGACGGGGGAGTTGGCGCTCCGCCGTTCAGTTTCCAAGGCGACGGTGGCGTTGGCGCTCCACCATTCGCCATCAAAACCGCACCGCTATCCTTCGACGCAACGGCAGATTTCAGACTCATCGCGCCGACAAGAATCACCATCGACGCGGCGACAACCGCGAGCTGCTTGGACATTGTGCCTCCGAGGTACACTGCAACCGCGGAGGTACCGTAGCGGAAACGACACCAATAGTCAAGCAACCCGCCATTGCGGGCTGAAATTTCCCGTGTCCGGCAGGAGCGGCCTAGAGCCGGGGGGAGGCACGTCCCCGGAGCGGTCGGCAGCTACTGCCAAACAGTAGGAGAGTAGGTTTTAGAACCGTTGTGGACAACAGTACAGGAGTACTATGACCGATAGGACTGTTGTTTCGTTTTGTGACCGTTTCCCGACGAACGGGCCACAGGCTTGGGAAGAGCTTGACGGATTTGGACGGGTATTCGTAGGATAAAAGGCTGCTTTCGGCCGGCGTAGCTCAATGGTAGAGCGAGGGTCTCATAATCCCTAGGCCGTGGGTTCGATTCCCCCCGCCGGCACCAGTTCTTGAAGGAGCATTCCCCCTCCCAGGAGTCGGAAAGGTCCGCGGTCGGAAGGGCCACGGTGGCAGGGTAAACCGATTTAGCAGGGCATGAAGGCTTGGAAGCGGAGCAACTCCGCGGAGCACAACAACGCCACAAGGGGCCTCATCTTCATGCTGAAAGCGGTGGCGACAGGCTGCTGGCGAAGGACAGGACTCGCGCCGTGAGCCGGCGACGCTTCAGCCGGCGGGAATGGCTTAAGGACGCAAGCCTGCTGGGGACAGCGGCGCCGCTGGCCTTCTCTCCGGAAGCCCTGGGGCTCGCCCGTTTGCAAAGCGGCCAACCGCAGATTGAGCCGCGCGAAGCGACGGCCGGCCTGCCGGCCCGCCTGTTTTCCTTTGATCCCTCCTTATATCGTTTCACGCCGGATGAAGACACCTTCCTTGAGGAGGTGCAGCAGGCGACCTTTCTCTATTTCTGGGAGCAGGCCAATCCAAAGACGGGGCAGGTCGAGGACCGGGGGGCGGCCGACGGCGGCGCACTCAGAAATGCCTCGAGCGTTGCCGCGACCGGGTTTGGCCTGACGGCGCTGTGCATCGGCGCACAACGAGGCTACGAAGAGGAAGGGCCCATTCGTGACCGCGTGAAGGCGACTTTGAGCTTCACGCTCAGGAACGTCCAGCACCAGCACGGTTTCCTATATCACTTCGTGAACGGCGAGACGGGGCAGCGGATCCTCAACTCGGAAGTTTCGCCCGTGGATACCTGCTTGTTTCTGTGCGGAGCGCTTACCTGCAAGGGCTTTTTCGAGGACAAGGAAATCGAGCAGATGGCGACCGAGCTCTATGAACGCGCGGACTGGAACTGGATGCAGCACGGCGCGCAGACGCTGTCCATGGGCTGGATGCCCGAGCAGGGATTCTTGCGGGCGCGCTGGGACAGCTACAGTGAGCTGATGATGATGTATCTGCTGGGGATGGGGTCGCGAACCCATCCGCTGCCGGCAACCGCCTGGAACAGCTGGCAGCGGCCGCAATTCGAGTTCAACCAGATCGCCTATATAGGAGCGCACGCACCGCTTTTCGCGCATCAATATTCGCACGCGTGGTTCAGCTTTCGCGGAATTCACGACAAGTACGGCGACTATTTTGCGAACTCGATTGTAGCCACCAAGATCCACAAACTGTGGTGTGTGGAGTTGGCGGAGCGCTTTTCCGACTATTCCGACGACTTGTGGGGCGTGAGCGCTTCGGACTCGGAGCACGGGTACGCCATCTGGGGCGGGCCCCCGACCATGGGGCGAATCGACGGCAGCGTCGTACCGTGCGCCGCGGCGGGTTCGCTGGTGTTCCTGCCGAAGGAGTGCGTGAGCGTGTTGCAGAATATCCGGACGAAATTCGGCAAGCGCGTGTGGCGAAGGTACGGCTACGTGGACGCCTTCAATCCGCTGAACAACTGGACCAGCCCCGACGCGCTCGGTATCGATGCCGGAATCACCATCGTGATGTCGGAAAACGCGCGCAGCAGCTTTGTTTGGGAGCAATTTGCGAAGAATCCGGAGGTCAGAAAAGGCCTGGAAAAGGCGGGGTTCGAGCAGAATCCGAAGGGCTAGCCGGCGGTTGCGCGGCGCGGCCGGCTGTGACAGACTCGCGCGCATTCTTCTTTCCGATCAAAACCGGGCCGGGGAACCTAGCTCCGCTGTGACCATTTTTCTGAATGCCCGCGCGGGTTCCGGCCATGCCGGGCGCAGGGTCCCGGAGGTACGGGCAGCCTTCCGGAAGCTCAACTTCGCCGTGCGGCTCATGGAGACATACTCGCCCGAACAGTTGCGGCGGGAAGCGCGGGCCAAGATCGCGGAAGGTTCGGCGATATTGGCGGCCATGGGCGGCGATGGGACGCTGCAGCTGTTGGCGCGGGAAGCCCTCGGAGGGAAGACCGCGATCGGGGTGATTCCGGCCGGAGGAGGAAACGATTTTGCCGCGGCGTTGGGGATTCCGAGCTGGCAGGAGGCGGTAAGAGCCATCGCCGGAGGGCGGACCAAGCTGGTCGACGCGGTGAAGGTGAGGTTTGAAAACGGCCAGGAAGGGCGCTACTTCGGAGGGGGCGGCGCCGGACTCGACGCCGAGGCGGCCCTCTACGCGGGCGGAAGATTCAGAAGCTGGCCGGGGCGGCTCCGCTATATTGCCGCGGCGATCGCCGCCTTAGGGAAAGATCCCTCGGCCGATTTCGAAGTCACAAGCGGCGCAGGCAATGCGCCGGAATTCAGCGGCCGAGCGCTATTCGCGGCCGCGCTCAACACGCCCAGCTACGGCGGCGGAGTGAGGCTCGCGCCCGATGCCATCATGGACGACGGTCTCGTCGATTTCGTGGTGCTTGAACGGCTGACGCCTCTAGAAATCCTGGGTTTGCTGCCGCGGCTCTGGTTGAAGGGTCAACTGACCACCAAGCGGGTAAAGCGGTTTCGCGCGGCGAGCGCACGGGTCACGGCCGCGGTACCGGTCCGCTTTCACGGAGACGGCGAACTGTTGGGCACGACTCCCGTCAGCATCGAGGTCGAGCCGAAGGCGCTCAAAATCCTGGTGCCCTAGGCTAATGCCGCAAGAAGGAGAAGGACGTCGGATCCGAGGTGTAGACGATCACACCGGCGACGAAAAGGCTAATTATGACGATCATCAGCACGTTAGAAATGTGGCGAATCAAACGGCGACGCGTCAGGTAGTCGTGCCGACGCCTCGGGAAAAAACGTGAATGACGACCGCGCGAGCCGTGCGGTCTAGCGCCAAAGCGGGAATTCATCGGCCCTCACAGCGCGAACGCTAAACATGCGGGCCGCAGGAACGCGAGGAAGCCATCGGCGAGGGCGTGTCTACCGGGCGTTACTTCCTAAAAGCAGCCCGGTCCCAAGCCTAGCAAATGCCGCCGCAGCCGGCCATGAATTGTTTTCTGGCCGCCGGCGCTTGACATTTGCGGCTGAAGGGCTATTTTGGGCGTTCGGATTTTCCGAGGATCGGATGTGGAGAAAGCACATGAAGCGTCGGGTGTTTTGCATGGTGGCGGTTTCGTCGATCCTGGCGGCGGCCGCGAACGGGCAGGAGCATAAGACGGCGAAAAGCTACGTGCTCAAGGCGGCGCGAATGTTCGACGGAAAAAGCGATGCGCTGACCACACCGGGGCTGGTCGTGGTGCGGGACGGGAAAATTGCCGGAGTCGGAGCGAATGCGAGCGTTCCCGAGGGCGCTGAAACCATTGACCTCGGAGACGCGACGCTGCTGCCGGGATTCATCGACGCGCATACCCACATCACCATGAACTATCGCGAAGACTACACGCGCGCCATGCTCGAATCGCTGCAAAAGCCGGTACCGGAAATGGCGCTCGAAGCCAGCGTAAACGCGCGGGTAACGCTGCTGGCGGGATTCACAACGGTGCGCGACGTCGGCTCGGGAAACTATCTGGACGCCGGATTGCGCAATGCGATCAATCGAGGGGTCGTGCCGGGTCCGCGCATGCTGGTGGCGGTGCACGCCATCGGCGCGACGGGCGGGCACTGCGACGAGACAGGATTTCGCGAAGGCGCGCTCGGCAAGGAGAGGGGACCGGAAGACGGGGTGGTGAACGGTCCCGATGAGGCGCGGCGCGCGGTGCGTCTGGCGCACAAGTACGGCGCGACGGTGATCAAGACCTGCGCCACGGGCGGCGTGCTTTCGCTCGCCGACGCCGTCGACACTCCGCAGCTGACCCAGGCGGAACTGGACGCGCTGGTGGACGAGGCGCATGCGCTGCGCTTGAAGACGGCGGCCCACGCGCACGGCGCCGAAGGAGCGAAGCGGGCGATTCGCGCCGGTATCGACTCGATCGAACATGGATCGTTTCTGGACGATGAGGCTTTGAGCTTGATGAAACAGAAGGGCACGTATTACGTGCCGACGCTCATGGCCGTCCAGGGATTGACCGAACAGATCCAGAAAGGCGTGGCGATTCCGCCGGCGATCCGGCCCAAAGCGGAGGCGGCGATTGCCGCCATCCATCAGACGTTCGGGCAGGCCCTGGCAAAGGGCGTGAAGATCGGGTTGGGCACCGACGCGGCGGTCTATCCGCACGGGCGCAACGCGGAGGAGTTTCACCAGATGGTGGACCTCGGAATGAAGCCCATCGCGGCATTGAAGGCGGGAACTTCCGCGGATGCCGACTTGCTGGGAATGGCCGACAGAATCGGGACGCTAGAGGCCGGCAAACTGGCCGATGTGGTGGCGGTGCCGGGTGACCCCGTGGTCAACATCCGCCAGACCGAACATGTGTTTTTCGTGATGAAGGAAGGCGTGATCTACAAGAACGAAAAAGCCAAGTGAGTTTCGCCGCAGCATTTCCGTTACGGTTACAATTCCGGGCACCTGATGAGCGCGCAGCCTACTCCTGAGCCCGGTCGGGAATCTTCGTTGCTAGAATGGGCGGCGGCGGCCGGACTGTCTCTGTTCGCCGCGGCGGCTGTCGTCAGTCCCTTCTTTTTTCTCGGCACCGCTTCCGGACACGACATCTCCTTCCACATGGCCTCCTGGCTCGACGTCGCGGGACAGTGGAAGCAGGGAATTGTATTTCCGCGCTGGGCGGAGTGGGCAAACTTCGGCTACGGCGAGCCGCGATTCATTTTTTATCCTCCGCTGTCGTGGCTGCTTGGAGCCCTGCTCGGGAGGTTCGTACCCTGGAATGCGGTAACGGCGGTGTTGGTGGTGAGCGTGCTGACGCTGGCCGGCGTAGCGATGTACGCCCTGCTGCGGAGTTGCCTCGCGAACCGCGGGGGCGCTCTTTTGGGCGCGGCTTGCTTCACGGCCAATCCCTACGCGCTGCTGGTCGTCTACGCGCGGAGCGATTTCGCGGAGCTTCTGGCCATGGCGTTGTTTCCGCTGGTTTTTCTGGGAGTGTTCAGAATCTGCGGCTATGTCCGGGAAGTCCAGCCGGCGGGCGGCTTTCCGGAGGCAGCAGCCTTGGCGCTGCCGTTTGCCGCGGTGTGGCTGGCGAATGCGCCGGCTGCCGTGATTCTGACTTACAGCACGGGCTTTCTCGTGGTTCTGGGGGCGCTCGAGCGACGTTCCTTTCGCCCGCTTTTCTCGGGCGGAGGGGGAATGCTGCTGGGCTTGGCGCTTGCGAGTTTCTACTTGATTCCCGCGATTTACGAGCAGCGCTGGGTGCATATTGCGGGGGCGCTCGCCGGCGGGCTGACCCCGGCCGAAAATTTTCTCTACGCTAGAACCACCGATGCGGAGCACGACGCGTTCAATCGCGTGGCGTCGAACATGGCCGTGGTGCTGCTGGCCTGGGTGGCGGCCATGGCGGTTGGCGTCTCGCGAACCGGCCGGCAGCGACAACACCGGCTTGCCCCCGGCATGGTGCTTTCCTTCTGCGCGCTGGCAGCCGCCGTCCTGCTGCTCCTGCTGCCGGTGAGTTCCGTGCTCTGGAGCTATCTGCCTGAATTGCGGTTCGTGCAGTTTCCCTGGCGATGGATGTCGGTGCTGGCGGTTGGCGCGGCGCTTTTTACGGCCGCCATGGGGCGAGGCAGGTGGAGATGGATTTTGCCGGTGACCGCGGCGTTTCTGACCGTCGGTTGCGGGCGCTATGTGGCGAAGCACACTTGGTGGGATACCGAAGATATGCCGACGCTGCGGGCGGCAATCGCCGCCGGGGAAGGCTTCGAGGGAACGGACGAGTACGATCCGGCCGGAGACGATCGCACCGCGCTGCCGCAGAAGCGCTCGCGGGCCTGGCTGGTTTCCGCGGAGACGCACGGGGATGAAAAGGAAGATGTAGGGATCGTCGCCGAAGTCTGGACGGCGGAGCAGCGGATCTTGCGTGTGAATGCCAAAAGGCAAGGGCGGCTGGCGATCCGATTGCTCGACTACCCGGCGTGGCGCGCGACGGTTGACGGGAAATCCGCCGCGATCGAGCGGGCGCCGGGTACGGCGCGGATGATCGTAGCGGTTCCGGCCGGAGAGTCGCGGATTGAGCTGCGGTTTACGCGCACCTGGGACCGCGCGCTAGGCGGATCCATTTCCGCTCTTGCTGCTTGCGGCACCCTTGGTTTACTGATGCTGGGGCGGCGACGAGTTGCGGGCGCCTAGCGGCGGTCTACCGCCGGATGGCGGACGTCCTGTCCCTGGACGATGTAGATGACGTCTTCGGCGATGTTGGTGGCGTGGTCGCCGATGCGTTCGAGGTTTTTGGCGACCAGAATCAGTTCGAACGCCGGAAAGACCACGCTCGAATCGCCCATCATATAGGTAAGCAGCTCGCGGAAAATCTGGTCGCGGTAATGGTCGACCTTGTCGTCGCTCTCAAGGACCTTGCGGGCCAGATCCACGTCGCGACGCACGACGGCGTTCAGAGAGTCGCGCACCATCTCTTCGGCTACTTCGCTCATGCGCGGCAGATCAACGTACGGTTTGACGCGGGGATGGCGGAGGATGCGCAGCGCGCCCTGGGAGATGTTGACGGCCTGATCGCCGATGCGCTCGAGGTCGTTGTTGATGCGCGACACCGCCAGCACGAAGCGCAGATCCATGGCCATCAGCTGGTGCAGTGCCAACAGCTGGACCACGCGGTCGTCGATTTCAAGCTGCAGTTCGTTGATGGCGCTTTCTTCTTCCAGCACGCGTTTGGCGAGCTGCTCGTCGGAATCCAGCACCGCATGCACGGACTGATGCACCGAGCGTTCGGCGAGGCTGCCCATCCACAGGAGACGCTCTTTCAGTTCGTTCAGATCGCGTTCAAAGTGACGTTCCATAGATTCCTCATCCGAAACGGCCGGTGATGTACGCTTCCGTGCGCGGATCGGAAGGTGTGGTGAAGAGCTGCGGCGTGGGGTTGAACTCCACCAGCTGGCCCACCAGCAGGAACGCCGTGAAGTCGCTGACGCGCGCGGCTTGCTGCATGTTGTGGGTGACGATGGCGATGGTGCAGGAATCCTTGAGCTGCACCAGCAGCTCTTCGATTTTCGCGGTGCTGATGGGGTCCAGGGCCGAGCAAGGCTCGTCGAGCAGCAGGACTTCGGGTTCAACGGCAAGTCCGCGCGCGATGCACAGGCGCTGTTGCTGCCCGCCGGAAAGCTCGTAAGCGGACTTGTGCAGATGGTCCTTCACTTCGTCCCAGAGAGCCGCGCGGCGCAGGCTGCGTTCGACGATTTCGGCGATGGGTTCTTTGGCGCCGTTGATTTTGGGCCCGTAGGCCACGTTGTCGAAAATGGATTTAGGGAAGGGGTTGGGGCGTTGAAAGACCATGCCGACGCGGCGGCGCAGCAGCGTAACGTCCTGCGAAAGGATGTTCTGCCCGTCGAGGAGAATTTCCCCTTCGAGCCTGGCGTAGCGCACGGTTTCGTGCATGCGGTTGAAGGTGCGCAGGAGCGTGGACTTGCCGCATCCGGAGGGGCCGATCAAGGCGGTTACGCGATTGGCCGCGACGGTCATATTGACGTCGAACAGAGTTTGCTTGCTGCCGTAGAAAAAGTTGACCTTGGAAACGGTCATGCGCATGGGCGCGGGAGCTGCGGATTCCCGATTGGCCGCCGCTATGCTGGTTGGTGTCAAATTTACCGTCACTGCAGACCTCGCTGAAGCTGACATGGTTAGGACCTCTGCACTGCCACCCCTCGGGCCAGAATAAACCGAGCGACGACGTTCACGATCAGAATCAATCCAAGCAATACCAGGCCCGCGGCCCACGCCTGGCGCTGCCAATCCTCGTACGGCGAAATGGCGTAGATATAGACCATGTGGGGTAGCGATTCGATGGGGCTATTGAAACCGGGACTCCAATAGCGGTTGCCGAATGCGGTAAACAACAGCGGCGCGGTCTCGCCGGCCACCCGGGCAAAGGCCAGAAGGACTGAAGTGAGAATGCCGCGATAGGCGGCGGGCACGATGACGGTGGCAATGGTCTTCCATTTACTGGCGCCCAAGGCCATGGCCGCTTCGCGCAGCGTATTCGGCACGCCCAGGAGAAATTCCTCGGTGCTGCGCAAAGTGATGGGGATCATCATCACCCCCAGAGCGAATCCTCCGGCATAGGCGGAAAAATGCTTGAAGGGCAGGACCACCAGGGCGTAGGCGAAAATGCCGATGACGATCGAGGGTACGCCGTTCAGGAGGTCGGCCGCGTAGCGCACCACAAAGGCGGTCTTCGAGCCGCTGAACTCCGCCAGATAGATTGCGCCGAAGAAACCGATCGGCACCCCGAACAAGCTGGCGAGAAAGAGCAGCTTGGCGCTGCCGACGATGGCGTTGGCCATGCCGCCGCCCGTCTCACCGACCGGAGTCGGTAGCTTGGTGAAGAAGTCCCAGTTGATCGAGCGTCCGCCGTGAAAGACCAGGTAGCCCAGAATAAAAAACAGAACGGCAACGGCAACCACGGCGCACACACCCGTCATGGTCAGCATGAAAGCGCTGACCAGCTTGCGCCACTTCAGGCGAGCGTTCATGCGCGCCCCGTTCCGCTGCCGCGCGACGCGGTAAGCAGCATGAGTAGCCGGGCCAGACCATTCAGTATAAACGTGAGCAGGAATAGCACCAGCCCCAGCTGAATCAAGGACTGGATATACATGTCGCCGGTCGCTTCCGTGAATTCGTTGGCGATGACCGCCGCGATCGAATAGCCGGGCGCGAACAGAGAAGCGCTGATCGACGGCGTATTGCCGATGACCATGGTGACCGCCATGGTCTCGCCCAAGGCGCGCGCCAGCGCCAGGAAGATCGAACCCATAATGCCGGTACGAGCGAAAGGAACGACTACCTTCCAGGTCGCTTCCCAGCGCGTCGAACCGAGCGCCAGGGCGGCCTCGCGCTGGTCGCGCGGCACGGAAAGCAGGACCTCGCGCGAGACCGAGATGATGTAGGGAATGACCATGATGGCGAGCACGATGCCCGCGGTAAGAAAGCCGACTCCGTACGCGGGACCTTTAAAAAGGGGCAGAAAGCCCAGGGTGGCCTGCAAGGTGGGGGCGAGGACGGAACGCATCAGCGGGATCACGATGAAGACGCCCAGCACGCCGTAGATGACGCTCGGAACCGCGGCCAGCAGGTCGATGAAGAATTGCAGAGGATCGGAGACTTTTTGCGGCGCGAGCTCGGCCAAAAAGATTGCGGCTCCGATTCCCAGGGGAACCGCGATCAGCAGCGCAACCGCGGAGGTCACCACGGTTCCGTAGATAAAGGTCAACGCGCCAAACTGCTCCGCAATGGGATCCCAAAGCTTGGTGACCAGGAATGCCAACCCGAATTTTTGTCTGGGAAGCACGGAAGCGACCCACAACTCATAAACCAGGAGCACCGTAATGAGGACGACGCTGGCGGCGAAAATGAACGTTACGATGCGGGCGATCTCGTCGCCGTTGCGCAGGCGGGAAATAAACGAGCGCGAGTCCTCGACGGGACTCGCGCTCGGAGCGTTGATGGAAGAAGTGGCCACGCTGGCTTCTTACTGCACCTTGCCGAGGGCTTTCAGTTCCTTGTCGACCACTTCTTTGGGAAGTTTGGCGTAGGACAGCGCTTCGACGTCTCCCTGTCCGTCCGTGATCGCCCACTTCACGAAGTTTTTCATGGCGTCGCGCTTTGCGGCGTCCTTGAATTTCTCCGGGATCAGCAACCAGGTGAAGCTCGAGATGGGATAGGCGTTCTTGCCGGGCGCGTTGGTGATGGACACGCGGAAGTCCTCGGGCATGGTTTTCGAGGCCGCCGCGGCCGCTTCGCTGACGCTCGCGAGATCGGCTTTCACGAAAGTGCCGGCGGAATTCTTCACCGTGCCATAGGGAATCTTGTTCTGCGCCGCATAGATCAGCTCGACGTAGCCGATGGAGTTGGGAGTCTGCTTGATCAAGCCGGTTACGCCTTCGTTGCCCTTGCCGCCGAGACCCACCGGCCAGTTTACGGAAGTGCCTTTGCTCACTTTGTCTTTCCACTCGGAGCTGATCTTCGAAAGGTAGTCGGTCCAGATGTAGGTCGTGCCGCTGCCGTCGGAGCGGTGAATCACCACGATGTCGTTGCCCGGAAGGTTCACGCCCTTGTTGGCGTTGGCGATGGCCGGATCATTCCATCGCGAGATGCGTCCGAGAAAAATTCCCGCCAAAGCTTCGGGAGTGAAATTCAGAGCGTCGCTCACGCCGGGTACGTTGTAGGTAGGCACGGCCGCGCCAAGTACGGTCGGAAAGTGCAGAATCCCGACGCCATTTTTCGTTCGGTAGGCTTTCAGCTGGTCGTCGTTCATCGGCCCGTCGGAAGCGCCAAAATCTACCGTTCCGTCGGTAACCTGTTTGATGCCAGCGCCCGAACCAACGGGCTGATAGTTGATTTGCGTTCCATTGGACTTGTGAAACTGATCGAACCATTTCGAGTAAATCGGGTTGGGAAAAGTGGCACCCGCGCCGGTGATCATCAATCCGCTCTGTGCGAGCATGACACCACCCAGTGCAAGAGCCAGCACCAACAAACCTGACAATCTTTTCATTTTTCTGCCTCTCCACACGCATCGCTCCGTTGAGCGGGCGATCTTTTAAAGCCAGATCGGGAACCCTATTACGGCAATTTTGTGGATTGATTGTTACGGGATTGTTACAAGCCGTTCAGAGTTGGTTTAATCCATAACCGCATGAAATCTATGGACTTGGGAGTTGATGAAAGCGGGCTTTTCACAAACCAGAAAAGTGAAGGGCGGCGCCCCAGCGGGCGCCGCCCTTCGTTCAGGCTAGCCCTGATCAGGGAATGTAGTAGCGGAACGAGGTGAACAGCATGTTGTCGACGGCTTTCGGCGAGATGCCGTTCGCACCCGACCATCCGGTCTTCGTCAGGTAGGAGTATTGCACACCCCACCTAAATCCGCCCTTGGGCCCGTTGTACACCTTGTGCCAGAAGCCGAAGGTGCCTTCGGTGATGGTACGGATATCGCCGGCGCAAGTGCCGCCGGCGCCGGGCGTGAAGGTTCCGGTTGGGACCACCTCGGTCGAGCAGCCCGAGTTATTGGCAGTCGGCGAGCCGTAGCCGCCGGCGGTGCTGGTGACGGTGATGGTGGTAATGGCCGCAGAGACCGTCTGGCCGTTCGACGCCGGAATGAAAGGCGTGTTCGCGATTTTCACGGTGGTATAGCCCGTGTAGGCCGCGCGCCCTCCGTATTCCTGTCCGACATAACCATAAACGTCGAGTTTGGCGTTGGGGTGGAACTCGAAGCCGCTGAGCCATTGCGCGCTCTTGATCAGAGCGAGCGTTCCATCGGGACGAGCGGTTGCATCGGGCAACTGGGCCGAGCCGTAGCGGCCGATGCCACTGCCACCGGTGAACGCCGCCCGCAGGTCGAGCTTCTTGCTGAAAGGCATGATGGCGCTGGCGCCGCCGCCACCACCGGTGCGGGAGTCGTTGAAGGCGCCCGCTGTGGACGGCGCGGTGGCCGCGGAAGCTGCGCAGGTTACCTGCGAGCTGCCGGCCGCATACTTCACAACGGCCGTGGTTTGTCCGGTAACGGGGTCAACCGTGGTGCTCGCGGCCGGGGTGTTCAGCGCGCAAGGATAGATGCGGTTTCTGAATTCGCTCACGATACCGAACACTTCATAGTGGCCCCATCCGGGATCGAAGGCGGCCTTGACGAGGAAGTCGGGGGCCTTGTTGGTGGTATATCCCGTTGGGTCAAAGGCGTTGTACAGACCGCCGCTGGCGCCGGGAGCGTTGAGCCAGAAATTCTGGGACGCGGTAACCGTGCCGTTGGCAGCGGTGTTTTGGTAGGAGGAGAATCCGCGGCCACCAATGGTGGTTTGCGGACCCTCAATCGAGAAACCGAGGGCAAATTTGTCGTGGAAGCTTTTCACCACGCGCATACCGTACTGACGCGCCCAGGTGAACCCAACGCTGTACTCGTGATCGATGACCAGAGGTGTGGCTTCCTGGCGGTTGAGAATTCCCTTGCGGGTTTCCGTGGCCAAGCTCCACATCTGGCCGCCCGTGAAGGACCAGCCGTTATCAAAGGCCACCTGCCCGAACGCTTGGCGGGTGCGCAGAACATAGCTGTTGCTCTGCCGGTTGTTCGACGTTGTGCCCGCGCCGAGGAAGTCGGTTTCAACGTAACCACCTAGTTTCGCAGTAGCCAGTTTCCCTTCGACCAGCAAGCTGAGACGAGTCTGGCGTCCGCCGGCGTTGAATTCCGAAACCTTGGCCAGGCTGTTGCCGGGGTACGGAATGCCCGTAAGCGGGGTGTTGTCGTCGGCGCTGGCAGCCCTGGTGCGGTAGACCGTTTCCGCAGCGAAGAAGCTGCCCGGGGTGATGGTGATGCCCTTGTAGTGAATCGAAGACGGCGTCTCACTGGCGATGATTTTCTTCTGCGCATCCTGCACCGCGCCCTTCAGCGAGTCGCTGCCGAGCTTCAGGTCGGCGACGTCGCTACTGAGCGTGGTGGTGGTGGTTTTCACTTCGGCGTTGCTGGCGGCAACCTCGGCGACTTTGCTGTTCGCCTCGGCGGCCTTGGCGTCGGCGGCCGCCGCGGCGTTTTTGGCGTCGCCAATCTGCGAATCGCGGCGCGACAACTCTTGCTGCAATTGCTGGATCTGTTTTTGCTGAGCCTCCAGCGTCTGCCGGAGCGCTTCGAGCTGCTCGGCGAGAACAGCCGTCGCGGACTTCGCGGGTGGTTTGGTGGTCTTTTTCTTGGTATTTTCCGCCGGTTGCGGGTCACCGTCTTTCGGTGTGTCCGCAAACGCCGCCCCAGACATCAGGAAAAACGACAGAACGATCGCTGCTAGTTTTTTCATTTCCTCTCTTGTTGACCGCGCAAGCGGTCACCCTTCCGTAATTGCTAGTTGCAAAATGGAATTGCTGGTTAGGACGTACCCCGCGGACGTAACCGTAGGGTCGCCGTCTTACGGGCGTGTCAAACGAATGTGAATATCCGGTAACAGCGATTGTTACAAAGGAAGTCGCTGAACAAGCTGGGGTTAGATTCGAAGAGTCGCAATCGACGGGCACAGCCCGCAGAAAAGTTTCAAAACGGTTTTGTGCGCCCAAATCTTGCGAATCGGCTCGCGAAATGCGGGCGTTTGGGCCAACCTGGCCTTATCTCGGTTCGCCCATGGTGTAGGCGAGCACCAGGCGCGTCAGACGGTAGCGGTAGAGCGCGTCGGTCGCCGCGATGTCGGCCTCGGTCTTCTGAAGCGCGGCCTGTCCAAGCTCCACGATCGAACCAAGGCCCAGGTTGTAACGCGCTTCGGCGAGGCGCAAGCCGAGTTCGGCCTGCTCGCCGAGCTGTTTGGTCAAGCTCAGCCGTTCGAAAGCGCGCCGCGAATCGAGCCACGAGGTTCGCACGTCGCGCGCAATGTTGTTCCGCGCGTCCAGCAATTTCTGCTTGGCCACTTCGGTCTCCAGGTCCGCGGTTTTGGCGCGCGCGTTGTAGAGGAAGCCGTTGAAGAGGGGAACGTTTAAGTTGACGCCGACCGCGCCATACCAGTTGGGCAGATTTTCGTTTCTGACGGGCGCGACGCCGACCGTGCCGAGGGCACTCACGGTTGGCTTCGAGAGATCGTGCTCGGCCTGCCCGAACTTTCTGGCCGCTTCGACCTGATCCTCTAAGGACAGAATCTCCGGCCTTTGCCGCATCGCGGCCAGGATGAGCGGCGTGGCGTCGGCTTCGGGCTCTTCCGGTTCGCGCTGCGCTTCCACCAGATCGAAGTTCTGCTGGTCGGGATAGCCCAAGATGGCGGACAGGGTGGCGAGAGAAGCGTCGGCGTTACTGCGCGTTTCGAGTTCGAGGAGCTTGGCGCGGGCCAGGTCTACCTTGGCGAAGCTCAAATCCAGGTCGGACTTCAGTTTGGCGTGCGCGAGCGCGCTGACTTTGTCCACCAGCAATTGCCGCGCTTCCACCGTTTGCCGGGCTACTGCGAGCAAAGCCCTGGTTTCGAGCGCGTTATAAAACGCCTGGTCCACGGCCATGACGATCTGCGCGGTGGTTGCGGCGGATGATTCTTCTTCGGCTTTCAGAGAGGCCTTGGCGCTTGAAACGAGATTCGTGGTGCGGCCAAAGTCGGTGAGCAGTTGGCTGACGGTCGAGCCGGTCGCGATCCGCGGATAGATGATGGGATTGTTCAGGCCGCCCGCGGCGATGCGCGCGTGGTCGCTCGCGCCTACGCCGGTCAGGCTCAGATAGGCGCTCGGCAGGAGGGCCGACCGCTGTTCTCTTGCGAATTGCGCGGCCTCGAGCATGCGCAGCCGGCCAATCGTAATCTGCGGATTCGTTTTGAGCGCCAGCGCCTCGGCTTGCTTGCGCGAAAGCGGTAGAGAAGCGGGCGCATTGGCGGCGGCGGGGGCCGTGGGGTTCGCGGGCGACTGTGCGGCTACAGGAGCCGCCAGAAGCAGGAAGGTGGCGAGGCCTTGGCGCAGCGTTCGAATCGGTCGGGCATTCATTAGGCGCGCGCCTCCCGGCCGCGTCCATCGTTGCGGTGCACAAGGAGATAAGCCGCGGGCACGAGGTACACCGTCACCACCACCGAGACCAGGAGCCCGCCGATGATCGCGCGGGCAAGCGGAGCGTACGGTTCGCTGCCGGCTTCGATGCCGAGCGCCATCGGGATCAACCCGAGCAGAGTGGCCAGGGAAGTCATGAGCACCGGCCGCAAACGCAGCCGGGAGGCGAGCGAGACCGCTTCGGCCAGCGGCCGTCCTTCCTGGCGGAGATGGCGCGCGAATTCGACGATCAGAATGCTGTTCGAGACGACGATGCCGACCATCATCACCACGCCCATGAGCGACATGACATTCAGTGTGGTGCGGGTAGCGAGCAGCGAAAGCAGCACGCCGGCCAGGCCCGGCGGAACCGCCAGCAGGATGATGAAGGGATCAGTCCAGGAGGCGAATTGCGCCACCAGAACCAGGTACACCAGCACGACCGACAGGACGAGCCCCATGGCGAAGCTTCGGAACGAGGCGCGCATGCCCTCGACCGAACCGCGCAGCGCCACGCGAGCGCCTTCGGGCATTTTCGTGGTCCTGAGGAGGCGTTCGATTTGAGGGGTGATGGTGCCGAGGTCCTCGGTTTTGGGAGCGACGTACAGGTCGATCACGCGAAACAACTGGTAGTGATCGACTTCAGTGGGCGAAGCGATGGTGCTCAGTTTGACCACGCTGTCGAGAAAGGTGGCCTGCGGGATTCTTGCTCCCCGCAATGGAATCTGCTTCAAGTCGGTCATGGAGCCGACGGCGTTCTCCGGATACTGGACGGCGAGGAGATAGGGATTGCCGCTTTTTGGATCAATCCAGTAGTTCGGCGCGATCATTCCGTTCGAAGTGAGCGCGGTGATGACGTTATCGACGATTTCCTTTTCTGACAGCCCGAGTTGGCTGGCTTTCGTGCGGTCCACGTCCAGCTGCAACGCCGGATAGTCGATGTCCTGTGGGATCAGCACGTCGCTGACTCCCTTGAGCCGGCGGATTTTGGCCGCCATTTGGACCGCGGCCGCATAGGTCTGCTTCATGTTGCTGCCGCTCACTTGCACGTCGATGGGCGCGGGCATGCCCAGATTCAGCACCGCGTCCACCAGGCCGCCGGTCTGAAAGTAGGCGGACAGTTGCGGGAGATCGCGGGAAAGTCTTTCCCGCACCCTCCGCATGTATTCATAACTGCCGATTTTATGGCCTTCCCTCAAGCTGACTTGGACGAATGCGGTATGGGGAGCGGCGTTGGGCGTGTAGATGGCGGAAAAGTCCGTTGTCACGCCGATATTGGCGACGATGATCTGCAGCTCGTCGTTCGGAACCACCTGGTGAACGAGGTCCTCGATTTTCTTGACGTACTCTTCGGTTCGTTCGACCCGCGTTCCGGAGGGCGCTTTCAGGTTGATGACAAACTGTCCGGGATCGGTGCGGGGAAAAAAGGAAACGCCCAGCAGCGGATACATGGCGAGACAAAGGAGCGAAACGCCGGCGAGGCCTACGACCGTCGCGAGCGGTTTCAGAAGCGCAGTGGCCAGGGACCGGTCGTAGCGCGCCAGCATGCGGTTGAAATGGCCGTCGAATTTCTTGGAGATCCTGCCCATGCGGGCTTCTATCGAGCCCTCGCCGAGCTCCTCGTCGGCCTGCCGCTTTTCTATGAGTTTCGCGCAGAACACCGGCACCACGGTCATGGCCACGATGTAGGAGGCGAACAGGGACAGAATCACGGCGGAAGCCAGCGCCACGAACAGAAAGCGGCTGACGCCGTAGAGAAAGACCACCGGGAAGAAGACGATCGAAGTGGCGATGGTGGCGGCAAGGACCGCCAGGGCGACCTCGTGGCCGCCTTTTTCGGCGGCGATCTTGGGCGTTTCCCCCATCTCCAGATGGCGGAAGATGTTTTCGAGCACGATCACCGAGTTGTCAATCAACCGGGAAAAGGCCAGCGCCAGTCCGCCGAGCACCATGGTGTTGACCGTGCCTCCGCCCGCGCCGATGGCCAGGAAGGCCGCCAGCGCCGACAGCGGGATCGAAAGAAACACGGCGGCGGTCGCGCGCAGGCTGCCGAGGAAAACGAGGATCATCAGCCCCGTCAGCACCAGACCGATCCCGCCCTCGCGCACCAGATTCGAAATGGCGGTGCGAACGAAGACGGATTGATCGAACACCACGCGGGTTTTGAGCTCGGCCGGAATGTCCACCAGATGCTTCAGCGCCTCGCGAATCCCTTCGACCACGGCGATGGTGTTGGTGTCGCCGCCTTGCTTTAGGATCGGCAGGTAGACCGACGGCTGCCCGTCCACGCGCACCACATTGGTCTGAATGGCTTCGGCGTCAACGGCCTTGCCGACGTCGGCCACCAGAACCGACGATTGGCCGACGGTCTTGAGCGGCATGGAATTGATCGAACCCGGCGTGGGCGCCTGGCTGTTGGAATAGAGGTTGTAGTCGAAAGGCCCGATCTTGACGTCGCCCGCGGGCAGGATCAGGTTGCTTTCGTTGATCTGCCGCACCACATCCATGGGGCTCAGCTGGTGCGCCTGCAATTTCAGCGGGTCCACGTACACCATGATCTGGCGGTAGCGGCCGCCGAACGGCTGCGGCACCGAGGCTCCCGGCACGTTCGCAATCTGGTTGCGCACGTTATAGCGGCCGAGGTCCTGCAGCTCGGTCTCGTTCAGTCCCTGCCCCTTGAGGGTGATCAGACAGACGGGCAAGCTCGATGCGTCGAACTTCAGGACCACGGGAGGCAAGGTCCCGGGCGGCAGTCGGCGCAAGTCCGCCATCGCCAAATTCGAAATGCTGCTCAGATCGGCGTCGGAGTTCGTTCCCGGCTGAAAATAGATCTTGATGAGGCTCACTCCGGGCATGGAGCGCGATTCGATGTGGTCGACCCCGCTGGCCAGGGTGAAAAAACGCTCGAAAGGGTTGGTAATGTTGGTTTCGATCTGCTCGGGCGGCATGCCCGAATAAAACGTCGCCACCACCACCACGGGAATGTTGATGGGCGGAAACAGGTCCACCGGCATGCGCACCAGGGTTACGGCGCCGACGATGGCCACGATCAGGCAACAGACGATGATGAAGAAGGGGTTGCGGATCGAGAAGCCGGCCATCAGCTTGCGCCTCCCGCCAAAGCATGCGGCGCAACTTCCTTGGGCTCGACCTTTTCGCCGTCGCGGAACCGGCCGCGGTTTCCGACAACCACGCGGTCGCCTTCGATGAGCCCGGACAGCACCTCGACACGCGACTTGCCTTCAAGCCCCAGCGTTATCTGGCGTTCGACCACCGTGCTCTCGGGCGTAACCACGAGCACCGTCGCCGTCCCCGCGCTCTGCGTGACCGCTTCGAGCGGCAAGCTCAGGGTGTTTGGCCGGCGCGCCAGCACCAGCCGCGTTTCCGCGTACATGCCCGGCATCAGCCGTCCTTGCCGGTTGTCAAAATCGATCTCGGTTTGCATGGTGCGGGTCTCGAGGTCCAGCGAATCGGCGAAGCGCGAAACCTTTCCCGCGATCTCCTGCTCCAGCGCCTGGACGCGAACGTTCACCGGATCGCCCAGATGAATTTGCGCTGCCAGGGATTCCGGAATCGGCAGCACCAGCCTCAGCTTCGACACTTCGGCGATGCGCACCACGGGGATCGCCTGCGTGCTCGAAGAGGTCCCGGCGGCCACCAGCGAACCGGTGTCCGCATAACGCAGGGTGACCACACCCGTGAACGGCGCGACGATGCGTGTGTAGCCGGACATGGCGCTGTACTGCTTCTGGTTGGCGGCCGATACTTCCACCTGTTGTTCCGCTGCGGAAAGCGCCGCTTGCGCACTCGCGACCTGCGCTTCGGTCTCCAGATCCTTGGCCTCGGCGTCGTCCAGTTCTTGCTGTGCCAGCAAACCCTTTTGCTGCTCGCTGGCCTGCTTCATTCGCGCGTACATGGAGTGCGCTGCGGCGTGAGCCGACTGCGCGCGCTGTACGTCGCCTTGCTCCTGCCGAATCTCTTCCTTCGCGCGGCGTACGGCGGCGTCGGCGCCGCCGAGCTGCGCCGCCAGCTCCGGAACTTCGAGAATCGCAAGCGTCTGACCTTGCTTCACGTGATCGCCCACGTCGACGTAGATCTTCCGGATGTACCCGGCTACCTTGGCGTGCACCTCGACTTCCTGAAACGGCTTGAACTCGCCGGCGATGGTCAACGTGCTGTCCATCGGACCGCGCTCCACCTTCACCACCGCGGCAATTACGGTGTCGCCTGCCGTCGGATGGGCCGCGTCGTCCACTTCTGTCGCACGCCCGAACCATCGCCACCCTGCGGCCAGCAGCGCCAGGGCCAGGACCACCACCCCAATCCGTTTTTTGCTCATTTTTTTTCCAATCGCGTGCAGAAGTTCCGAGACTTCGGCCGAAGCCAGTAGCCAGAGATTTTTCCCTACGAGCCCAGGGCCGGCCGCCAGGCGATTGCGTATCGCCCGGAATTTTTTCTCTTCACTTTTTTGGGGATACTACTGGACAGCCGGGGGCGGCCGGAACCACAGACTAAAGTAGAAAACGGTCTGCGGAGGAATGACTTCATCGCGATCAGCCGCCCTAACGATCGTGGAGGGCGCCAGAGCCGTCGGATCGAGGAAGACTCGGACCACATTCAGGTCGGGCAGCGGCGCCACCGATCGATCGCGCTGCGAAAACTGTTCGAGCTCGGACGCGCCGACCGTAGCGCGGTGGCTCGCCGGATGGCACACGGCCAAGCCTCCGCTTTCGCGGTGGGCCACGAGGAAGGGATTATAAAGAAACAGTCCGGCAAGCAGGAAACAGACGAGCACCTGCCAGGTAGCGGCGGGGCTTCGGGCGTTGCTGGCTTTTCGAGCGCTCATGTGCCAGGAATCGACGCTTCCACGTTAGATTCAATTGCCGCCCGGGGTCAAGAGGATGCCTGCGCCCAGCTTCGGAGGTAGGAGGTGGGGATCATCGCCAGGGGTGCAATGATCCCCGTGGTAGGTTCTAACACTGAAGTTCAAGCGCTCTGAGTATCCGGTGTCTGGTTCACGCCCGAATAAAGGCTGTGTGAATTCTTTGTGACCCCGTCAGCGGCGGTATTTTCCTCCGGGCTCGTTTCTGACACGGGAGAAATCCCGAGCCCTCGGCCGTGGCGCACATCGAGTCCGCGCACCCAGTAGATAATGTCTTCGGCGATGTTGGTGGCGTGGTCGGCAATGCGTTCCAAGTGGCGCGTGGCCAGAATGAATTGCATGCTCGGCACCACCAGGGCGGTCTGTTCGGTCATCTGCTCGAGCAGCTGTTCGAAGATCCGGTCGCGGAACTGATCGACCAGGTCGTCGCTTTCAAGGACCCGTGTGGCCATGGTGGCGTTGCGGAAGATCAGCGCGCCCAGGCTTTTGCTCATCATGGCCTTGACGGCTTGGGTCATGGGTTCCAGCTCTTCCGGCGCCCGCGAACCCGGCATTTCGCGCAAGCTGGTGACCCGCTCGGCCAGATTCACGGCCAGGTCGCCGATGCGCTCGAGATCGTTGGTGATTTTCAGCGACGCCACGATCAACCTCATTTCGTCGTCGCTGAACCCGCCGCGCCTGAGCAACCGGATGGCATGTTCGTCGATGACGATTTCCATCTCGTTGATGCGCGGCTCGAGCAGGAACACCTCGCCG
>Ga0306920_100000524_pt1 | contig 44635 bp, 36 predicted proteins | sample flu12Cox44000170_FD_204666 | JGI IMG/M metagenome (GOLD analysis project Ga0306920, IMG submission 204666) | Lab enrichment of tropical soil microbial communities from Luquillo Experimental Forest, Puerto Rico - flux4day.12C.oxic.44.000.170 (v2)... | ecosystem: Environmental > Terrestrial >... | reverse complement strand
CGCGGCATGGGTGGCATAGACACCAGTTTTGCTCGAAAGATCGAGCATGGCCTTCTGCCGGATTTGGCCAGGCGGGATCTTATCGAAATGAACTTTTATGCCTGAGAGATCCTCGAATGCGCCGACGACGTCGATCAGATTGTTGAAATACCCGGCCGGAATAACTCCAACGGTGATCTCTTCGCCCTTGAATTGTTTCCAGTCGATCTTGGCGTTGGCAAAAGCCGAGGCCGAAAGGCTTTGCGCTCCCACCGGCCTCGCGGTTGTCAGAATCGACGGCATGGCAAGGGCGGCCCCTGCCAGCGCAGAGTGCCCGAGCAGTTTACGGCGACTGATATAGAGGCCCGAGTTCCTGACCGGCATGGCTTGCTTCCTGTGGTACGAATTCCGCTCTAGCGGCGGGTCAATACCCAGCCTCCATGATCATGGCTGCGTGCGGGCGAGGGGTCAAACCGACTGATTCCAAATGGGTGGTAACCGCTATAACGCAACGCCAGGCGCCGCGATACGGCTCGAAGGGCAGGAGATATAACACGGGGTTATATGTGGGTGGTTCCCCTGAGCTGCCGCTGCTTTACCGCTGCGATAGTATGAAGGCGACCGGAGCCGTTCCATCGTTCGCTTGGCGCATTCATCGGATGCCGGCTCGCCCGAGCTCTTATAGATGGTGAGGAATCGGATGGCAGACAGTGCACGAGAATTCCTGCGTAATTCCGTCAAGGACAAGCTCGCACGCGATCAGGTCGTCGCATCGATGATCGTTCGCCTGGTGCGCACCGTGGAAATTGCGCAAATCGCGAAAACGGCCGGCTTCGATTCATTCTATGTCGACATGGAGCACAATGGCTTCTCGTTCGATACCACCGGCCAGCTCTGTATGGCGGGGCTGGCCGTCGGCATCACGCCATTTGTCCGCGTGCCCAGCGTCGCACCGCATGACATCGCCCGTGCCTTGGACGGCGGAGCGCTTGGCGTGATTGCGCCCCATGTTCATTCAGCGCGGGATGCAGAGAGCGTCGTGCGGGCGGCGCGATTTGCCCCGCTCGGCGAGCGATCGATCGCCGGGGGGCTGCCACACCTGCAGTTTCGGACATTTTCTGCGGCCGAAAGCATGAACGCTCTCAACGATGCGACGATGGTCGTCATCATGATCGAATCGGCCCAAGCGCTCGCAGAGGTCGACAAGATTGCCGCCGTCGAAGGGGTCGATTTGCTGCTGATCGGCACGAACGATCTGTGCTCATCGCTCGGCATTCCGGGCCAGTTCGAGCGAGATGAGGTTCGCAATGCGTACGCCAAAGCAATGGAAGCATGTCGCAGACACGGAAAGCACCTGGGAGTCGGAGGGTTGAGCGCGCACCCCAAGCTTGCCGGAGAATTCGTGAAGATGGGGGCGCGCTATGTCTCCACCGGAACCGACTCGTCTTTCCTGCTCGCCGCTGCGACGGCAAAAGCCAGGCAAGTGCGTGAATTCTGAGCTCACTTGGACGTCCGCCCCTGCATTCATTGACCTCGCTCATAGGTCTTTGCTGATTTTGGTATCTAGTCACGCCGCATCGAGAGGCTAAATCACAGAAAGAGCCCGGCTCTGCGCCAAGGACAAATTGCCGCCCGTACTGCCGGTCGACGGCGGTTTCACCGCGCACTGAAGGAGAGGCCAACCATGGAGATCACACGCGCCGGATCGAAGCCATCGGGCAAGGGACCCGCGGACTGGTTCACCGGCACCGTCCGCATCGACCCACTCTTCACCGCGCCGGCGCCGGCCCGCGTTGGCGGTGCGGCTGTCACGTTCGAACCGGGCGCCAGGACTGCCTGGCACACGCATCCGCTTGGTCAGACCTTGATCGTCACAGCCGGCGTCGGCTGGGCGCAGCGGGAAAGCGGTCCCGTCGAGGAAATCCGCCCAGGCGACGTGGTCTGGTTCCCGCCCGGCGAAAAGCACTGGCACGGCGCGACGGCCGCGACGGCCATGACGCACATCGCTATCCAGGAATCGCTTAACGGCAAGGCCGTCGATTGGCTGGAGCACGTCAGCGACGAACAGTATGGCACCGGAAATAGCGCGTCGTCGCGCAGCTATCGGCAACAGTAATGCTGTGGAACTCAACCGTAAGAAGTGCGACCACCGTGTCTGCCGCGCGTAGGGGCGGGTTTGCGGGGCACCCCAAAACGCACAGCGATTTTGGGGACCCCGGTCTCGCCCCTACAAGTACCACGAGCGACGCCCGATCCTTCGATCGCCTGAAACACAAAATTCTGCTCAATGCGCCGCGAGCGTTCCCGGCTCACTCTCCTCGGGGAGCCCGACCTTGGCCCAGACGTAGAGCGCGAGCAGTGCGACCGGCAGGCCGATGAGCGACGTTCCGATGAAAAACCAGACGAAGCCTGTCCGCTCGATCGCGAAGCCCGAGAAGCCTGCCAGCACGCTGCCGGGAAATGCGCAGAGCGAGGTCAAAAGGCCGAACTGGCTCGCCGCGTGATCTGGCGAGGCGAGCGTCGACATGTAAGTGATAAGCACGACTGACGCGAAGGCGTAGGCGAAGCCGTCGATGCCCACAGTGACGGCGAATGTCCAGAATGCGGTTCCGCCGTCACCTCCATGTGCGGCGAGATAGGCGAGGCTCAGGTGCGAGGCCGAGCCCGCCACCGTGCCGATCAGGAGGCTCGGCAGCATGCCGAGGCGCGGGATGAGAGCCCCGGCGGCGAAGGTGCCGCCGAGCGCGATCCAGAAGCCGAACAGCTTGGTGACGGTTGCAATGTCGGTGTTGGAGAAGCCCTGGTGCTTGAACAGAGGCACCGCCATCGCGCTTGCAACGTAGCCCGGCATTCGGAAGCCCGCGACGAGCAGAAGGATAACCGGCGCGGTGGGACCGAGCCGGATCAGAAGCTCCCGGATTGGAGACCAGACCGTCTCGACAAATCCGCCCCGGGCCAGGTGGGGGCGCTTGTCGGACGGTGGCTCGGGCGCCATGACCGCCGCGATCATGCCCGGCAGCATCAGCGCGCCCATGCAAAGATAGGCACCGCGCCAGCCGATGCGATCCGCCAGGAGCAAGGCGCCGGCGCCGGCGGCGAGATTGCCGATGCGCCAACCGATCTCGGTCCAGGACGACAGCACGGCCTGCTTCTCGGGAGGTCGGACGCTGGTGATGCGCCAACCGTCGATGACGAGGTCGAGCGTGGCTCCGGCGAATCCAAGGGCGAGCGACAGCACGATTGTCCACGCGAGCCGATGCGCGGGGTCGCCGAAGGCAATGCCGGCAAGGGTCGCCATGACGCCGAGCTGCGCGATGATGATCCAGCCGCGGCGCCGGCCCAGGGCGCGTCCGAATAGCGGCGGATCATATCGATCCAGGAAAGGCGCCCACACGAACTTGAACTTGTAGGCGAGAGTGAGCTCGCTCAACAGCCCGATGGTCACGAGCGAGATCCCGACATCGGACAGCCAGGCCGACTGCGTGGAGTAGACCAGAAGGAACGGGATGCCGGACGTGAAGCCAAGGCCGAGCGCCGGCGCGATCCGCCGGTCTGTGAACAGCGCCGACCAGAATGGCGTCGGCTCAGGACGTGCCGCGGTCACCGAGCTCACGACCGGCACTCTTCGATATCACCGCAGTGTCCCGGGCGCAGCGCAGCACACTGTGCTGCGCTGCAGACCCGGGATCGCCCCGAACTCCCGCGTTGTGCGGTCCCGGATCAGCAGTGCACCGCGCTGTCATGTGGCGCGGTACGGCGAGCGTAGCAGGCGCGCTGCACTGCATCCGGGACACGAGGCAGTCAGCTGTAAAAGCGGGTACCAGCTCCCGTGCCGTGCTCGATCGCGTCGTCACGCAGGACGGCATGGACGCCGCGCACGCCATTGACGATCTGGGTAATGCGAAGATCCACAACCAGGCTGGCAAGCGATAAGGCCTCACGTGGCGGGAAACCGTAGAGCTCTCCCATAAGCTTGACCATCTCAACGGATGCAATCGCCGCCGCTTCGTCAAGACTGCGGCCGAAACCGAAGGTCAGCCAGCCATCGCTTTGGCGCGCCCGCGGCAATGTCAGATGCAGTTGGGGATGGAGCCGGAACTCCATTTCTACCTGCATCGGGCAGTTTAGTGCCGGCCCCGCAACCTCGCCGTCGCCCTGCACGGCGTGTCCGTCACCGGTCGAGAAGAGCCCACCATGGACTGCGATCGGCAGAAACAGCGCCGCGCCTTCTGTGAGCTCGCGGCAATCGAGATTGCCGCCGCACCTGCCAGGGGGGAAGGTCGGTTGAATGCCCGATTGATCGAGAGGCATACCCATTATTCCCATGAACGGCCGCAGCTTCAGCCGTTGCCCCGCACGGTTGATGCCAATGGCCCGTTCCGGATCAAGCTCCCAGAACATGGCCAGATCCCCGCGCGGCACGCTGAGTAAGGCGGGGGGTCCTCCGGGCCCCGGACCCAAACCCAGATGCGGGTCGAGCTGCGCGGGAGCGCCTGGCCCGGCCGACCAGCCCCATCGCCCCGTACGAATTCGGTTGATCCGTATTTCGAGCGTCATGCCGGGCCTGGCGCCATTGATCGCCACGGGACCGCTCAGAGCATGAGCGACGTCGCGCGCGAGATCTCGTGGGGTAAAGTCGCGCGGCTCGCTGAACCCGGCTTCCTGCTCAACCGCGCCCCAGCCAGAGTCCAGCGTCTGGAACAAAACCACGTCGCCCGACTCGATCGTCAATGCAGGTGCCAGCTCACGGGAAAAATATCCGTGCAGCGCTGCTGGCGCAGGGTCCAACCGATGTTTTGCCATCTTTGCAAGCCTTTCAGCAGTCCTCGATGTGACGAATTCCATTCTGTCAAGGCGGCCGCAGGCGCTGTGTCAATTGCTGCTGGCGCACTTTCGACCGAGCAACGATCCGTCATCGCCTGCGCAAGCAGGCGACCCAGTAACCAACATGCGTGCCGTTCAAGCACCGACCGTGAGGCCCGAGGTTCAACCGCGTGGTCATCCATTACTGGGGGCCCCGCTTGCGCGGGGCATGACGGGAGAGTGTTGGTTCCAGGCATGCTTGATCGGTGCGCTTGACGAGCCAGCAGTTCGGGCCGAAGCATGAGCCGTCGAGGCTCGAGGCGACCTTACCGTGACCGGGGATCACTACGATTTCATCATCGTCGGCGCAGGGTCGGCAGGCTGCGTGCTGGCCAGTCGGCTCACGCAAGATCCCACAGCCAAGGTGCTGCTGCTGGAGGCGGGCGGCTGGGACCGCAACCCATGGATTCACATTCCGCTGGGCTGGCCGCGATTGTTCCTGCATCGGATGAACGACTGGATGTATTTCTCGGAGCCAGAGCCTGAGCTCGGCTCGCGCCCCATCGAATGCGCGCGCGGCAAAGTTGTCGGCGGATCGTCGTCCATCAATGCGATGGCCTACGTGCGCGGTCATCGCGGCGACTATGACCGCTGGGCGGCGTCGGGCCTGGCTGGTTGGTCCTACGCGGACGCGCTGCCGTATTTCCGGCGGCAGGAAACGTGGGAAGGCGGTGGCAACGCATACCGCGGCGGCGACGGGCCGCTGACGACGCGCTTTAACCGCTATGAAGACCCGCTCGGCGAGGCGTTTGTCTCCGCAGGCGCCAGCGCCGGGCATCCGTATACGGAGGACTACAACGCGGAGCAGCAGGAGGGCTTCGGCCGGCTGCAATCGACCGTGCGCGGCGGACACCGCTGCAGCGCCGCGGTCGCCTACCTTCGGCCCGCGCTCCAGCGGGCGAACCTCGCGTTGAAGGTCAAGGCGCTGGCGACGCGCATCGTGCTGCAGGGCACGCGCGCGGTCGGAATAGAATACGTGCACCGCGGCACCAAACATATCGCTTACGCCGCGCGAGAGGTCATTCTCGCGGCGGGCGTGGTCAATACGCCGCAACTCATGATGCTGTCCGGCATCGGGGATCCCGCTGAACTGAAAAAAGTCGATATCAAGGCGTGCGTTCCGCTGCCAGGAGTCGGCAAGAACCTGCAGGACCACATCTCGGCGCCCATTACATATGCCCGCAAGCAGCCGGGCCCGCTGCATCGTGCCATGCGTCTTGATCGGATCGCGCGCGCGCTCGCCCGCGCCTATTTCCTTGGCAAAGGTATCGCTACCGATCTCCCTGCCGGCGCAATGGCGTTTCTTCGCAGTCCGCACGCGAAAACACTGCCCGACGTGCAGCTCATATTCGTCAGTGCCCCGATGACGGCGGGGCCGTATCTCGCGCCGTTCAAGCAAAGCTATGAGGACGGCTTCGCCATCCGCGCGGTCTTGTTGCGGCCGGAGAGCCGCGGTCATGTGCGGTTAAGATCGGCTGATCCGCGCGACGCTCCGGCGATCGTGCAGAACTTCCTCTCCACACAAGCTGATTGGGACGTGCTGCGCGCCGCCCTGGCCATGGCTGAGGAGGTCGGCGCCCAGGCGCCATTGCGGCCATTCGCCGGCAAGCGTTTGTCTCCCGCGAGCGTCAGGTATGTCGATCTGAACAAGCACGTGGTGGAGACCGCTATTACCGTTCATCACCCGCTCGGGACCTGCAAGATGGGGGTGGCGAGCGATGCAACGGCGGTGGTCGACGCCGAACTGAATGTGTTCGGCACCCAGGGCTTGCGGGTGGTCGACGCCTCCGTGATGCCCGACCTTATTGGCGGCAACATCAATGCGCCGGTTATCATGCTTGCCGAGAAGGCCGCCGACATCATACGTGGGCGCGCCCGCCTGGCGCCGGCCGTCCTGGCGCCTGCCGTTGGGCCGGTAACCGCGAGCGCGCGTTAGCCGTTATCCGGCGTGCTCCAGCAAGCACTGGCTCCCGGGAAGGGCGGCAGCCAAGGGACCACTCCTCGATGCTCCGCCGATCAGTAGGCGGCGGTGGCCGGCCGGGCCTCCGGAATTCCGTCCGCCCATCACATTCGCGATATGCCTGTGGACATCTGCATGCCGGCTGCGTCCGTAAGCTTCATGTCAGCATCGCGGCGCATATTGCGTGGGGCTGCGCGGGGGTCGATGGAGATGACGCAGGATCAGTTCAGCGCCATCATGTTTCACCTGAGAGCCATGCTCGGCCTGGTTTGCCTTCAGGCCGCTATCCTGGTGGGATTTGCCTGGAAATATCTTTAGCCTGATTAAGACTCGCCGCACGTGGGATCGATCAGGAGACGGTGCTGGCAACCAGTTGCCAGTTCTTGGGATCGAAGAAGAGCTCTCCGGTTCCATTTACGAACGCACCGCGGGCATAGCTGTCGTTCTGCAGCTGAAACATCATCCATGCCGTGGGATAGCCGAGATACCCGTAGACACCGAGGAGGCAAGGAATGTTCGCGACCGTGCAGCCCGGCGAGCCCTGCACGTCATTGTGCGTCGGGCCATTGAGCGTTGCCTTGACCTTGACGAGCCCCGCAGGCACCGCGCTGTAATAGGCGGCAATCGACTGCAACCCCGTTATCCAGGGAGCCTGTGTAGGCGGCGAGATCGGGACGTCCAACGAGCCGTCGATCAGGAAGATCGAGCCCTGGGAGAGCGTGGAAGTATCGGCGCAATTCTGCGCAGTGCTGCAGAACTGCTGCGCCGGCAGCTCGATCAGCATCACGGTCTTGATCGTTCCCGCCGATTTTTCCAATGCGTTGAGCGCGCCGGTGGCTCCCTGCGAATGCCCGAATGCTCCAATCTGACCGGTGTTCAATTTGTGGAAGAACATGCTTGCCGGGTCGCTGTTCGCGGCCGTGAGGAAGTTCGCGGCATCGAGAACGGTCTGGCCCGGGCCAGTGTTCTGGTCTTGCGTCGCAATCACCACAAATCCCCAGGAGGCCATGTGCTTGAGGAAATAGGTGTAGTTTGTGGAGAGCGAGCCGGTGCCATTGCCCCAGGTGAGAATGGGATGCGTAAAGCCGCCTTGCCCCAGGTTGGTTGGATAATAGAGGTCGAATTTATTGCCGGCGGAGTCGCAGCACTGAGACCCGACGGAAACGGTGACCGCCCATGGTCCGTTGCCGTAATATTTCAGCTCGATCGGTTTCGCAGGGTAATTGGGGCTGCAGGAGACAAGCAGCCCCGCAGCAACAAACATTGCTGCCATGCAGGATATCTTGCGAATCATGTTACGCACTCGTGGTCAGATCGGGTCGGCGGTAGGCCGATTTTCATCTGACAGAATGCCCGACTTTTACAACCGACGCTGTGATGCGGGTCACTGATAGTACGTTTTGTCTGGTGCGCAGGTACCTGCGTCGTTATTCTCGGCCATCATGCGCGAGCCGCGACGCGCGCATCCATCAAAAAAGACTTCTTCGTCAAAGTGATGGAGCATCGGACCTCGGGCTTGCCCGAGGTCCGCACTTTTAAGTGCCGCAAGTCCGGTAGACCGGACTTGCCGGTCAGGCCCGGCAATGACTAAGGAGAGTCAATGCCAACGATCGATGGTATTATTCACGCTGGCGTCGCAGGCCACGGACGGATCTCACTTGTGGAGAATGTTTATGCAGCACGTCATGCCGTTGGCGTCGCTTGCAGCGGTGGGCGCGCTTATGATGACCGTGGCGCTCGCGGAGGGAAGCGCCGATGCGCCCTGCACAGGACATCAACTCCTCCCCCGGCCGCGCCCGGAGTCGAGCTGCCAAACTATCGCCGCGGAGATATACCCCTCGCCCGATGGGGCGCTGCGCGCTTCGGTCCTTCCTGCCGACGTCAGTCTCTATGTCACGCCCGACATGGAGAGCCGCGTGGTCATCCGCACCGCTGCGGGCGACACCTTGGCCTCAAAGGACTATTCATCGTCGCGCGGGGCGAACGGGTATTATGTCTACCGCGCGCAATGGTCGCCGGATTCGCAATTCTTTGTTTTCAGCCTGACCTCCTCGGGCGGGCACTCGCCGTGGTCGTATCCCATCATGGTGTATGGCCGTCAGGGGAACGTCTTTGCCCGGTTCAGCGCCATGATCGGGGGTAAACCGACCCTCTCAGGAGATTTTTCATTTTCCGGGGTGCATACGGTTGTCGCCACGACCTGGAAAGAGCCGGGAGACCTGGACGACAAGGTCGTCATCACTGTTGACCTCGAGGAGGCGTTTGGAAAATTGCCGCCATCCTCGGATTGAGGTTCGATTTCTACAGAGAGATGCAGCAAAAAGCTTACTCGATCACTTCATCGGCGAGCGAAAGCAGATTGTCCGAGACTTTGACTCCGAGCGCCCTGGCGGTCTTGGCATTGATGACGAACTCAAACTTGGTCGGCTGCAAAAATGGCAGATCGGCGGGTTTGGCGCCGTTGAGAATTTTGCCCGCGTAGACGCCCACCTGGTCATACAGTTCGGCAGTGCTTGATCCGTAGCTCATCAGTCCCCCGGCCTCTGCAATCTCGCGCCGCCAATAGACCGCAGGCAGCGCATGGCGAGCCACCAAACCGATGAGGTAATCCGCGCGGGTGAAGAAGAATGGACTGGCGGTGACAAGAAGCGCGCCGGCTCGTTGTTCGATTAACGCTGCAAGGGCCGCGTCGATCATTGCCGGCAGACGATCGAATTGACCCTCCAGCCAGCGGTACTCCATCGTTACGTTCTGGCCCTCGACATAGCCGGCTTCATTGAGGCCCTTGCGGAACGCAGCGGCGAGGGGAGCATCGGTTGATCCAGCATTGACAAATCCTACGACCGGCATTGCCGGTTGCGCTCGCGCGGCGACTGGACATGCTGCCGCGCCGCCAAGCAGACTGATGAACTCACGTCGGCTCGTTCTGACCATGGGCTTCCTCCCAGTGACCTGCGGTCGCTTCGTCTACTACATGTCACCCTGCCACAGCGTGGCGGCCACGTACTTGGGGCAAACAGCCTTATTCGATTACTTCGTCGGCGATAGCGAGCAGCGTTGGCGGAATCGTGAGGCCCAGCGCCTTCGCCGTCTTAAGATTGAGCATCAGCTCGAACTTGGTCGGCTGCTGGACTGGTAAATCCCCGGGCTTAGCGCCCTTGAAGATCTTGTCTATGAACAATCCTTGTCGACGGAATACGTCGTAATAGTTGGTGGTGTAGGTCATCAACCCTCCTGCCCGCACGTGTTCGTGGTAGGAGTAGATAGACGGCAGTTTTTCCTTGATCATTTGGTCCGCAATACGGACGCGCTCGCCCGCAAGAAACGGATCGGCCACGACAAGCACAGCATCAGGACGTATGCGGCTCAGCGACAGGAATGCAGCTTCGAGGCTGGGAGCATCCGATGCCTCGACCACTTCGAACTGCAGATTTAGCGCCGCTGCCCCTCGCCGTGCTTCTCCGACAGCGATGGCGCAATAAGGGTTGGTCGGATTGGACAGCACGGCGAGTCGCGAAAAATTGGGTAGCAGCTTCTTGAGCAACTCCAGTCGCTTGCCCTCCTGTTCAGCCATTTGCACCGACATTCCGGTGACATTGCCGCCCGGACGTGCAAGGCCCGCTACAATGCCGGAACCGACCGGGTCTCCAGCGGACATCACGATCGGTATGATGGTGGTGGCTTTGTGCGCGGCCAGGCTGGCCGGGGTACCCCACGCCACGATCAGGTCGACCGGAAGGTTCACCAACTCGGATGCCAGAGCAGGAAATCGCCCCGCGTCCCCTTGGGCAAAACGATACACGAAGAGATGGCTCTTTCCTTCGACGTAGCCCAGCTCTTGTAGTCCGTACTGAAGTCCTTGAAGGGGAGGCCAAGCCTCGTTAGCGAGAACGCCGATTTTCCAGAGGCGGGCAGACGACTGCGTAATGGCAACGCTTGGCCATGCAGCGACAACCCCGCCGAGAAAGGTGATGAATTCGCGCCGCTTCATTTTTTCGCCTCAGCAAATTCGGCTTCAACTCGGCCAATCAAAACAGGAAAGTAGGCCGAGGGAAACCGGTGGGCGGTGCGGCAATGTGCGCGGCAGAAATTCCAAGCGGCCTGGGTCCGAGATGGGCCCAAAGGCGGCGGTCGGGTCGATGGGGCTCTCTTGAGTGCCATAACCGGACGTGAGCGGATGCCCGCAGCACACCAGCAACGAAGGTCACTTGCGCTCTCAAGGTTTCCGGTGGCGTCTGTGGGTGAATTGGCGCAGACGTCGAGGCCGCTCCAAAGCGCATTCGTGAACTCGCCGGTTATTGACTTGTCTCCGTCTCGATCATTGCGCTGAGCATTCGCCGGGCCTGCAGCTGTGCGGAATCAGCATTGATGTGGATGAGCCCTTCGAGAGATCCACCATTGCTGTTCGCCTGTACGGCTTCCAGCATGTCGGCGTCTTCCAGGAATGTAGCCCTGGATCCCTCGAATATCAGACTCGACATCTGCACATCCTCGAGACTGAAGTTGCGGGCAAAGCAGAACATGTAATGGCTTGTTACGTCAGTCTCGGGTGTGATCAGGTGATTTGACCACATGGAGATTCCCTGGCTTCGGTTGCCCTCGGGCGCTCCGGTGCCCGCCTTCGCGCAGCCAACATCAAGGTAGACCGCGGCCGGCGGGTGCCAGGTTGCGAACTGCCAGCGGTCAACGCGACCGTTGAAATTGCCGGCTTTTGAGAACAGAGGCGGCGGAATGAGGTCAAGCATCCAACGGCCGACACGCACGCCGCCGGGAATGCGTTCAGTCCGGGTCGGTATGGTGGCTTCGCGCGGATCTCCTGCAAGCGTGCTTTTGTGAACATAACTGACGTGAGTGACGTCGAGCAGGTTATCGATAATGAACTGATAATTGCTCTTGACATGGAGATAGCCGGGGGTGGTGGCCCAGTGCGGATCGTCGAGCCAGGGCAAATCGGGAATTTTGGATGGATCCGCCTTTGTCGGATCGCCCATCCAGATCCACACGACATTCCATTTTTCCAGCACCGGGTAATAACGGACTTGTGCATTTCGCGGCACCTGCTCCTGACCCGGGACTTCCACGCATCGACCGGTTACGTCGAATTGCAAGCCATGGTATCCGCAAACCAGGTGCTCGCCGCGAATCTCGCCGCGTGACAGTGGGGCGGCGCGATGGCAGCAGCGGTCCTCCAGCGCAGCGGCCGTGCCGCTTTCGGTGCGAAATACGACGACCTTCTCGTTCAGGAACGTGCGTGCAACCGGCTTGTCCTTGAGGTCTGCTGACCAGATCGCCGAATACCACGCATTTCTCAGAAACATTTGTTGCCTCCGTACCGAGTATCTTCCGGGCAGGCCAGGTCTCTCCATCATAGCATCGGTTGTTGCTGCGCACGCGTCCGGGCGCCCGGGAATGACAGCCTCCATGGAACCGGTCATCTAGCGGTTGAGCAGCACCATCGAGATTGATGGCACGTAGGTGATGACCATCAAAGTCGCGAAATTGAGCAGCAGGAATGGCAGGACCCCCAAATAGATCTTGCCGAGCGGCGTCTCGAACACCGCCTGCGAGGCGAAAAGGTTGAGACCGAACGGCGGCGTGTACATGCCGATGCTCAAATTGACCGCCATGATGATGCCGAAATGGATCGGACTCACGCCCTCCGCTTGCACCAGCGGAAGAAGCAGCGGCGTGAGAATCAGGATCGCGGCGGGAGGCTCGAGAAAGCTTCCCATCACCAGCAGCGCGACATTGATCGAAAGCAGCAATCCCCAGGCCGGCAGGTCGAGCGCATTGATCGCAGCGATGATTTGCTGCGGGATGCCGCTGGTGGTGAGGAGCCAGGAGTAGAGCCCGGCGGCGGTAACGATCATCAGGATCTGCGAGATCAGGAACACCGAGCTCATGATGATGCGCCAGAGGTCGCGCAACCCTACCTCCCGGTGGACCACCATGGTGACGAACAGGGAATAGATGACGGCCACCCCCGCGGCCTCGGTGGGCGTGAAAACGCCGCCGTAGATGCCGCCGAAAATCACCGCGACCGTCCCGATCGACCAGCTCGCTTCCTTCGTTGATGCCCAGATCGCATTCCAGCGCGCGCGGGCGGTGAGCGGCACCGCCTTGAACTGCGCATAGCCGATGACGAAAAGCGCATCGACCAGGCCGATGAGCAGGCTCGGCAGGATGCCGGCTGTGAACAAGGCCACGGCCGACTGTTGCGCCGAGAGCGAGTACAGGATCATCGCGATCGACGGCGGTATGACGACAGCGATGGCCCCGGAGGAAGCGATCAAGCCGACGGCGAAGCGCTCGTCGTAACCGTTTTCCCGCAGCGAGGGATAGACCATGCGGCCGACGGCAACGACCGTGCCTACGGCGGTGTGGGCCATCGCGCCGAACAGCTCCGAGGCGGCGACTGTCGTTACTGCCAGCGAGCCTCGCACGCCGCCGACGAGCGAGATCACCCAGACCACGACCCGGCGCGCGATGCCGCCCTGGGCCATGATCTCTCCGGCAAGAATGAAAAAGGGCACGGCGAGCAGCGGAAAGCTGTCAAGGCTCCCAAACAGATAGGTCTGGATGGCCTCCGTCGGCACGTCGGCGACGAGCAGCACCGCCACCAGGCAGGTCACAAGCAGGACGAGAAAGATCGGCAGGCCGAGGATCAGAAGCAGCGTGGGAAGAATGAAATAGACGGAAATCGTGAGCATCGATGTTTCCGCCGCCGCCGTTTCGATCTCAATGGCCGGAGGCTGTCGGGCCGGGCCGCCGATTGCCGGTGATCCGGCGCACGGCGACCAGAAAAGCCATGATGGAGAGCCCGAGCGGGACCATGGCCTGCGGGATCACCAGCGGGAAATCGGCGGCCTGGCTGCGCAGATCGTAGGCCGCAAGATCCCGGATCACCGGCCAGGCAAAAACGACAATGGCCACCATGGTCGCGAGGAAAACGAGGTCGGAGAACAGCTCGAGCGCCATGCGCACTTTCGCCGGGAGCAGATTGACGATGATATCCATGCGGATGTAGCGGCCCGACCAGGCGACGAGCCCGTTGCCGAGGAAGACACAGCCCACCATGAGGAAGAGCATTGCTTCCTCCGCCCACGGGATGGAAACGTTGAAAAAATATCGCCCGACGACATTTGCAAAGTTGAGCGCAACGCTCAGGCTCAACAGCACCCCCGACAGTACGCCGATGACGGCAAGAAGCCCGCGCACCCCGCGCAGCAGATTCTCGATCATCACCAGCCCCCGCGCTTGTGGCTCGCGCGCGCTCCGCGCGGCTACTTGTTGCGTTTTGCCGATTCAAAAACGGTCGCCACCGCCTTGTTGAGATCGGGCTTTGATTTCGAGAGATCGAACCCGATGCTGGAAATCTTTGCCGTCAGCGCGGCATTGTCCGCCTCCGGGAGCCGCGCGAGCTCGCCGCCGTGCTCGGTCCAGAGCTGCTGCTGCTTGGCATAGAAATCCTTCACGAACGGCACGAGCTCCCTGGAGACGCTCTCGGCATCATCGCGGACGATCTTCTGCAGGTCGGGCGGCAGTCCGTCGAGCCATTTTCTGCTCATCTCGATGATCGAGCTGATATAGGGCTGATCGATGTCCACCACATATCTTGCCGCGTCCTGATACTGCATGGTCGTATAGACCGGCAGGCTCGAAAGGGCCGCGTCAATCGCGCCCTGCTGCAGTGCGGGCAGCACATCGGCGAGCGTCATCGCGATTGGCGAGGCATCCATGCGCTTGATCATTTCAAGCTGGAAAGGCGACGCCAGCACCCGGATCTTCGCTCCCTTGAAGTCGGCGAGCTGGTGCAACGGCCTGCGGGCAGCGACCGAGGACGGTCCGTAGGGAACGATTCCGATTCCGGCCAGCCCTTTGTTGGCGCCCAGTCCCAGAACCATGTCGTGCACCGGAGGATCAAACATCACCCGCACCGCCTGATCGGTGCTGCTGACCAGGCCGGGGGCGCTCAGGGCCTCGAAGCGTTCATCGACGCCGACCAGGAATTCCGGTGGTCCGATCCAGGCCTGGATCGAGCCGAACTGCACGCCCTCGATCTGCCGCGGTATCGAGCCGAGCTGGCTTGCCGGATAGATCTCGCCCTTGATGCGGCCGCCCGAATCTTTTTCCACCGCCGCGGCAAACCGCTTGAGCCACTCATGCTGGGTGTCGTTGATGGTTGCGGTGCCGAGCTTCATCACGAAGGTTTTGCTCGCTTGCGCATGCGCCGGTGGGCTCGTGATGATGCCAAAGGCAAGGACGGCGCCCGCAGCGAGAAGCAATGGCTTTCGTCTTGAGTGCATCCGGTTGTCCTCTCCTTATTGGTGCTGCATTTGTATTTTTGCCCAGCGCTGTTTGATTGCCCCGTTCTGCCCTTGACGTAGTCGGTCTCGCTCTGCTGGCAAGCCGGGTGCGGTCCATAAAAACAGGAAAGTGTACCAAGCGAAACTCTGGACGGGTGCGGCAAATGCGCAGAACCCAGCATGCTGCTGCGGCCGCAATATTGACGATGCGACTCTTCTCTCTCAAGCTCTGTTCGCGTTTTGGAGGAAATCTCAATGAAAATTGCTCGGCGGGTTGTCCTTGCGACCGCCATGGCTCTCGCCGCCTTTGCTCGTGCCTCGGCCCAGGACTGGCCGACCCGCAACGTGACCGTGGTGGTGCCGATCCCCGCCGGCGTCGCCAGCGACATCATCGCCCGCGTGGTGTTCGAGCAGGTCGGCAGGCAGGTCGGGGAGACCTTCGTGATCGAGAATCGGCCGGGGGCGGGCGGTACGATCGGCGCCAACATGGTCGCCAAGGCCGCGCCCGACGGCCATACCATTCTGGTCTATGGCTCGATTGCGGCGGCCAACGCACTCTATGCGCACCTGCCCTATGACACGGTTGCCGATTTCACGCCGGTGGTTCCGTTTGGCGAGACCCCGCTTGTCGTGGTGACGGCAGCCGGGCGGTACAACACGCTGGCGGAGCTGATCGCTGCTGCGAGGGCCAGGCCCGATCAATTGAACTATTCGACCGTCGGCATCGGATCAGCGGCGCATTTCGGAGCCGTTCGGCTCGCGGTCAGCGCCGGATTCACGGCACAGCACATTCCGTTCAAGGGGCCCGAGTGGCTCGCGGACACCATCGCGGGCCGCGTCGATTTCAGCGTGCCGCCGGTGACCACCGTCATCGGCCCGATCCGGGACGGCAAGCTCAAGGCGCTCGCGGTCGGCGCAGCCAAACGCGCCGCCTCGTTGCCCGATGTGCCGACGCTGATCGAGGCGGGACTTGCGGCCGATGCCATCTATCCCTTCTATACCGGGGCGTACCTGCCGTCGAAGACGCCGCGCGCGATCGTCGACAAGCTTCACGACGAGGTGATGGCGGCACTGGCATTGCCGTCGGTGCAGGAGCGGTTGGCGAAGATCGGCGTCGAGAAGTTGCCGATGACCGTTGCGGAATTCAACACATTCTTCAAAGAGGACGTGGCCGCCAATCTTGCGCTGGTCAAGGCGGCTGGCATTTCGAGACAATAGCGCCGTCGTGAAATTCCTCACCTCGGCCGTAAAAGGTTGGTGTAATCAGGAGACCACCCTCTGATGACCGTCCGGATGTTTTTCCTCCCTGTAAATGCCCAGATTCTTCATGAGCGGAAAGTCCTGGACGGAGAAGAGAATTGCCGGTTCCCGGCCGATATTGGAGTGCTCGTGCCAGAAGTAGGAGGGAACGACGAAGAAGTCGCCGGCGCTCCAATCAAAGACGCGGTCAGCGATAACGCTTCTGCCTGATCCTTCGAAGACATAGTACACGGCGGAACTCGCCTGCCGGTGCGCAAGCGTTCGGATTCCCGGCCGGATCATCTGAATGCAGCAGGCGAAGGTCGGATACACCGACTGCGCCGTCGCCGGATCGACGTACTCCATCATGATGTCGTCGTGAGGATTGGCTTCGCCCGATGCCGCAAGACGCTGCAGCGCCGCTTCGGTATTCGCCCAGCGATAATGAATGAGACCGGCCCGGCGCGAGGTTCCCGCGGTCTGCGTCATCGGCCGCAGGCCGACGGCGCTGTAGCGCTGCTCGGTGATGCCGGATGCGCGCACCTTGAGCTTTTCCTCTTTCGACAGCTCGTAACCGACTTCCTCCTCGATGGACTTCAGATACCCGCAGGAATCCAGGTATTGGATCATCGGCAGGTCGAGAGCGTCGATCCATATGCCGGGCTCGTTACTCTCATTGCCGTAGTCGTGCCATTCCCACCCGGGCGTGACGATCAAATCTCCCCGTTGCATTTCGCACTTGTCTTCTTCGACAGTCGTGTAGGAGCGACCACTTAGAAAGAAACGGATTGCGCTCGCCGTATGCCGGTGGGGTATGGCGAATTCGTTGGGCATTATCTGCTGAATCGAGACCGAGAGAGTCGGCGTTACGTATTTCCAGTCAGGCGTGCCGGGATTGACGAAACGCAGCATGCGGCGCTCGTCCAGCGCGACATGCTCGCTCATCTTCAAGAGGCGCTGCACCTCGGCATTTTTCCATATGTGCGGCACGGCCAGCTGTTCCTTCGGAGCGACGACTGGCTTGCCGGCCGAGCCGGGCGTATCGAGATGCGCGCGGGCGACATCACGGAAGAAGTCGTCCAGGTTCGACGTTGCCGATGGCGCTTCCAGCGTGGCTGATCGAGCAGGGATCATGACAGGAATCCTCTAGCAGAGTGCTGTAGGGGCGAGGCCTTCGCAGCGACGCCGCGCCTTACTCAGTTCATCGGTACGAACTCGTTGGTGAAATAGGCCTCCAGCGGCAGCTTTTTCTCGATCCCACCATACTGGAGCAGGATGTCCTGCGACTTGCCGATCACTTCGGGAGACATCCAGGCCAGCGGCTTGCCCCGGCCCCAATCCGGATCGAGCAAATCGAACGAGAGCGTGAGCGTTCGCAGGACGACCGGTCGATTGAGGGTGGGCGAGCGCTTCATCAGTGAATCGATGGCGCCCTCCGGATCCTTGCGCGTGACCGCGATTGCCTCCTGCATCGTCGTCACCATTCTGCGCACCAGGTCGGGAGCTCGCTTTATGGTGTCGTCGCTGGCGATGAGCGACAGGCCGGGAATGTTCACCCCCTCGTTGGCGTAGGTCAGCGTTGCAGCCTTGAAGCCCTGGCCCTCCAGAATCGCCACCACCAGGAAGCCGAAGGAGTCGATGGCATCCACCCGGTGGGCAAGAATCGAGGTCATCTTGGCGGCGGGTTCCATGCTCACGAGCTCGGCCTTGCCTTCGAGCCCGGCTTTCTTGAGCAGCGCCGGAAGTATCTGCGACGAGGCACCGCCCGCCGAATATCCGATCTTCGCATTGCCGATGTCACTGAACCGCTTCCAGCCCTTTTCCGCGGGGAAAATAATGGCGAGCGCGCTCTGGCGCAGATAGCCGCCGACAATCTTGATTGGCATGCCTTGCGAGATGAAGCCCATGACGGCGGCGGTGTCGGCCGTCCCAAACGTCACCGAGCCATTGCCGATGGTCTGTGCGGTCACTGCCGATCCCTTGCCCTCGAGCACTTCGAGATCGATGCCAGCCTTCTGGAAGATGCCCTTGTCCAGGCCGTAGTACCAGATCGCGTGATAGCCGCTGTTAACCCAGTCCAGTCGCAGCGTGACCTTGTCTGTCGCCTCCGCGGGCAAGGTGGGAAATGCAATCGCCGTGGTCGCTATGATGGCGAATACGCCTGCAGAAAACCGGTTGAGCTTTGCCGCCATTGTCTGGCTCCCTTCTCGGATCATAGCGGATGTGCGCGTTGCGAAGCGTGCCATGGAATTGCGATCCGCTCCACCACTTCGATAAGATAAAAAAATGCCATGGCAAGCGCTGAGAGGACGACGAGCGTGGCGAACAGCAACGCGGTGTTGAGGTTGCCGGAGGCCTGAACCAGCATGTAGCCGAGGCCCTTGTCCGAGCCGACAAACTCGCCGGTCAAGGCACCGACGACCGCCAGCGATGATGCCACCTTGAGCCCTCCGAAGATCGCGGGCAGTGCATGCGGCAAGCGCATCTTGATGAAAGTCCGGTGCGGCGGCGCGCCCATCGATCGCGCAAGCTGCAGCATCGCCGGGTCGATGCTGCGCAGCCCAACGATCGTGTCGATCACAATAGGAAAGAACGCGATAAGAAACGCAACCGCCACCTTCGGCGCAACGCCGAAGCCAAACCAGACGATGAACAGCGGCGCAAGCGCGATCTTCGGGATGCTCTGGGTGGCAACCATCGGGGGATAGACGAGTCGCTCGAGCATTGGTGAGATCACGATCATCATGGCGAGGGGAATTGCAACCGCAGCCGCAATGATGAAGCCGGCGAGCACCGTTGCCGCGGTCCACCATGTCTGGCTCAGGATGATGGCAAAGTTCCTGGCGAGGCTGACAAACACGGGTCCCGGTCCCGGCAGCAGATATTGAGGCATGGCAAGAACGCGGACGACAATTTCCCACACCGCAAACACGATGGCGAACGAGCCCGCGGTCCACAACAGGTGATGAATGCGTGCGTGCACGGCCTAACCTCGGATGACGCCCATCTCCTCAAAAAGACGGTTGACGCGGTGGATTGCCTCCGTAAACGCGGGGTGCTCGCGGGTATCGAGCCGGCGCGGGCGCGGCAGGTCGATGGCGATGACCTCGCGCACGCGACCGGGACGCGGCGTCATTACGATCACACGGTCGGAAAGGAAGACAGCCTCTTCGATACTGTGCGTCACGAACACGACAGTCTTGCGCGAGGACTGCCAGATGTTCTGCAAGTCGATCTGCAGCTGCGCGCGGGTCAAGGCATCGAGCGCGCCAAACGGCTCGTCCATGAGCAGAAGCGGCGGGTCGTGAATGAGAGCGCGGCAAATCGCCACTCGTTGCCGCATGCCGCCTGACAGCTCCCATGGATATTTCCCCTCGAAATCCCCGAGGCCCACCGAGCCGATAAGCGCCCGTGCCTGCTCCCGATGCGGCTCGGTCCTGATGCCACGCATCTCGAACTGAATAAGCACGTTGCCGAGCACAGTGCGCCAGTCCAGCAGCAGATCGCTCTGGAAGACGATGCCGATATTGGTATGCGGCGCCAGGACCGGCTTGCCCTTGATGCGCGCTTCACCGCTTGTGGGCTGGATGAGCCCGGCAATGATCGCAAGCAGGGTGCTCTTGCCACAACCGCTCGGCCCGAGCAGGGAGACGAACTCGCTGGCGCCGATATCGAGATCGACGTGGTCCACGGCAAGGGTCAACGAGCCATCCCGCGTCTTGAAGGATTTGGAAACGGCGTTGAGCTCAATGAAGACGGCGCGTTCGCCTATCGCAACGCTCTTGGTGGCGGGCACCACGGGGGGCGTACCCAGGACTGTTTGGCTTCGACCGCTCACGGCTGTTTTACGCCATCATTTCGACTGCGGCTTTCTTGCATCGCCGCGACGAGCGCGGCCGGCCGCAGCGGCGTCGCGAAGATTTGCAACCCTATGGGCGCAAGCGCATCGCACACGGCATTTGCGAGCACGACGGGCGGTGCAATCGCGCCGCCCTCGCCCAGACCTTTGACCCCAAGCGCATTCAAGGGCGAGGGGGTCTCGCGGTGCAACACCTGCACCGGCGGAATGTCACAAGCCGTGGGCACGAGATAATCGGACAATGATCCCGTGACAAGCTGCGCTTGGCCGTCAAAGATGATCTCCTCCAGCAAGCCTCCGCCGAGCCCCTGCACAACCCCGCCTACGACCTGGCCTTCGGCGAGGACGGGATTGATCAGCACGCCCGCGTCGTGAACGACCACATATTTGTGGATCGATGGGACGCCCGTGTCGGGGTCGAGCTCGACGATTGCGGCATGGACCGCATAGGACCAGGTGACGGTCGGCGGCTCGAAATAGGAGGTTGCCTCCAATCCAGGCGTCACGTTCGGCGGCCGCCTGTGATCCCAGCCCGGCCGCGCTGCCTGTGCCACTTCCTTGAGCGTTATCCGCATAGCGGGCACGCCCATGACCTCGAGCCCTCCGTTGCGCCACTGCAGATCTTCCACGGCACATTCGAGCACGTGTCCGGCAATGGCTGTGACCTTCTGCCGCAATTCCTCGCTGGCCCGCATGATTGCCCCCGAAGAATTGACCGCGCTGCGGCTCGCGATCGTGCCATAGCCCATGGCGATCGCCGCCGTGTCGCTGACCACCACCGTGACGTCATCCGGATCGATGTGCCACGCATCCGCAGCGACCTGGGCGAAGACGGTCTCGTGTCCCTGGCCCTGCGCGCAGGCACCGGTAGCGACATAGATCGTGCCGGAGGGATCGATGCGCACGGTCGCGCCCTCGAATGGTCCGGCGCCCGTGCCTTCAACATAGCAGCCGATGCCGAGCCCGAGAAAGCGCCCCTCGCGCCAAGCCTGTGCCTGCTCGCGTCGCAACGCGGCGAGGCCACCCAGCGCATCGATCGCCTGGCGCAGCGCAGCGGGATAGTCGCCGCTGTCATAGACGATGGGCGCGCCATCGCGATAGAGGAGGCCAACCGCATAGGGAATCTTCTCCGGCGGGACCATGTTCCGAAGCCGCACTTCCACCGGATCGAGATCGAGCGCGCGCGCAACGAGGTCGATCAGACGCTCGATCACGAACGCCGCTTCCGGTCGACCAGCGCCGCGATAGGGCGCATTGGGAGTTTTGTTGGTGGCAACGATTGTGATCGAGGACTCGTAGTTCGGCACGTGATACGGGCCAAGCAGATGCACGGCCGTGTTGACCGGCGTGCCTATGCCGACCGGCATATAGGCGCCTGAATCCTTCAGCAGCCGATCGCGGATGGCAAGGATGCGGCCGTCGCTGTCGAACGCGATCTCGGCGTCGTGACGGTCGTCACGGGCATGCGCGGAATTGGCAATATGCTCGCGGCGGTCCTCGATCCACTGCACCGGCTGTCCCAATCGGCGCGCGATGTAGGGGATGAGCAAGTCTTCGGGGTAGACATGGCCTTTGACGCCGAATCCACCGCCGACTTCCGGGGCGATGCAGCGCACACGCGACTCCGGCAGGTTAAGGCGCAACGCGACTTCGCGGCGCACCCAGTGCGCGACCTGCGTCGCCGACCACACCATCATGGTGTCAGTCGGGGCATCATAGCGGGCAACGACCCCGCGGCATTCAATGGGCATTGCCGAATAGCGATGATTGTCGAAGCGGTGGCGGATCGTCCGCGCGCCGGAAGCGAGCACCCCGGCAGCATCGCCCTTACGCAGGCGCAAGCGCGCGATGACATTGCTCGAAAGCGCATCATGCACGCGCGGCGCAGCCGGATCGAGCGCAGCATCGATGCTCGCCACGGGCGGGAGTGGCTCCATTTCGAGCTCGATCAACGCAGCAGCGTCCTCGGCGCAATGACGGCTCTCGGCGACCACCGCGGCGATCGGCTCGCCGACATGGCACACCTTGCCGGTTGCAAGGATCGGCTGATCGGGAATGCTGGTCTCGTGCTCTACCGCTTCACGCCAGGCCTTGGGCGGGCGATTCTGCATGCCGGGAATCGGGATCAGATCCGGTGTGATATCGGCGGCCGTGAAGATTGCGACGACGCCGGCCGCAGAAGCCGCGCGATCGGTGCGCACCGCGGAGATGCGGGCATGCGCCAACTCGCTGCGCACGAATGCCACATGCAGCATGCCTGGAAGTTGAATATCGGCGATGAAACGGCCGATGCCGAGGAGCAGACGCCGATCCTCGCGCCTTGCGAGCGAACGGCCGATATGGCGCGGCGCTTCCTGTTTCATCCGTGTCCCGGCCGGCGGGCGAGCGAGCGCAACCATACCGCCACGAAAGGCAACGTATCATGTCGCCTTGTCATGGCGCGCTACGCTACCATCGTGGCGCCGAGGACGCGAATGGCCAAAAGGCGCCGTGAAGCCGGCGGAGCTTGGTCATCACGCACGCGATGCGCAAGGACGCAGGAAGGGCCGTGACTTGAACGAGCAGGCAAGGAAGCCCTTCATCGGCAGGTCCATGCTGCGACGCGAGGACCGCCGGCTGTTGCTCGGTCATGGACAATATGTCGAGGATCTTGTTTTGCCGCGCATGCTGCATGCGGCGCTGGTGCGCAGCCCTCTGCCGCATGCCCGCATCCGGTCGGTCGACCTCAAACGTGCCGCCGCCGTGCCGGGAGTTGTTCATGTGCTGAGTGGCATCGAGCTCGCACGGGTGCTGCCGACGGTCCCCGATCATCAGGTCGGCTTGCCGAGCAAGTGGCGCACCAGCGTGAAGCACCACATCCTCAATCCGCAGCAATCCCTGCTCAGCGCCGACAAGGTGCGGCATGTGGGTGAGGCCTTCGCCGTCGTCGTGGCCGAGAGCCGTTATTGCGCCGAGGACGCGGCGGCGCTCGTCGAAGCGGATTTCGAGCCGCTGCCCGCGGTAGTGGATCCCGAGCAGGCGCTGGCGGCCGGCGCTCCGATCGTGCATGAGCAGTTCGGCACCAATCTCATCGCCGAGCTTGCCGCCGCCAAGGGTGATGCGGAAGGTGCGCTGCGCCACTCGCCGCACCGGATTGCGCGGCGCTTCCACCATCACCGCTACGGTGCGCTACCCGTCGAATGTCGCGGCGTGCTCAGCGAATACGATGCACGAACCCAGTCGATTACCATCTGGTCATCGACCCAGGTGGTGCATTGGGTCCGACGCGAGGTGGCGGCAACGCTGGGCATTGCCGAGGCCCGGCTTCGCTGCGTTGCGCCGGACGTGGGCGGCGGATTCGGCATCAAGGGCCACGTCTATCCCGAGGATCTGCTGATTCCGTTTCTGGCACGCAAAATCGGCCGGCCAGTGAAATGGATCGAGGATCGGCGCGAGCATCTCATGTGCTCCTGCCATTCGCGCGACCAAATTCACGACCTGGAGATCGGTTTTGACGACGACGGCCGGATTATCGCCTACCGCGACCGTTTCCTGGCCGATATCGGTGCATTCAATCCGATCGGCAGCGGCGTCATGTACAATACCATTGCGCATCTCGCCGGCCCCTATCGCATCGATCATTTCTCCGCCACGGCGAAAGTCGTCACAACCAACAAGGTGCCGAATGCGCCCTATCGTGGTGCTGGACGGCCCGAAGCGGCGCAGGTCACCGAGCGGGCAATGGATCTGATCGCCGCAGAGCTCGGGATGGAACCAGCCGAAGTGCGCCGGCGCAACATGATCCGACCCGAGCAGATGCCCTACAAGCTGGGCATCCTCTATCGCGACGGCGAGCCTATCGTCTACGACGGCGGCGATTACCCGGGCGCGCTCGACAAGGCCCTGGTCGCGATCGGCGGCCTCGACGCATTCCGCAAACAGCAGAAGGCGGCGCGCGCGCAGGGTCGCTATCTCGGCATCGGGCTTGGGTGTTACACCGAGGGAACCGGGGCCGGTCCGTTCGAGGGCGCGCGCATCCGCATCGAGCCGTCCGGCAAGGTCTACGTCGCCGGCGGCGCCTGCCCACAGGGCCAAGGCATGGAGACGATCTTCGCTCAGATCGTCGCCGACAAATGGCAGATCGATCCCGAGGACGTCGTGGTCACGCTGGCGGATACCGCGGCCATTCCGATCGGCTTCGGAACGGTGGCAAGCCGCAGCACCGTGACCCTCTCGGCGGCGATCCACCATGCCAGCGAGCGCCTGCGCGAGAAGACCTTTGCCATTGCCGCCAACATGCTGGAATGCGCGGCGCAGGATCTCGAGCTGCGTGCCGGCAAGATCGGCGTCGTCGGTGTCCCCGACATGGAGGTGCCGCTCGGCAAGGTCGCGCGCGCCGCTGCGCCAGGCTGGGATCATGGCCGGCCTGTCGGCATCGACGCCGGACTCGAAGAGACATATTATTGGGAGCCTCCGACCGTTACCTGGTCCTACGCCGTGCACGCCGTGATCGTCGAGGTCGATACTGCAACCGGCGCGGTGCGGCTCGATCGTTACGCGGTGGCGCACGATTGCGGGCGTGTCATCAATCCCATGCTCGTTGAAGGACAGATTGTCGGTGGCACGGTGCAGGGCATGGGCGCAGCGTTGCTGGAGCGCTTCGCCTACGACAAGGATGGCCAGCTGCTGACGGCATCGCTGATGGATTATCTTGCGCCGACAGCGAGCGACGTGCCGCGCATTGCGCTCGTGCATCTGCATTCGCCGTCGCCACTCAATCCGCTTGGCGTGAAAGGCCTGGGCGAGGGCGGCGCGATAGCGCCTCCGGTAGCCATTGCCAATGCCGTGTGTGATGCGCTCTCCCCGTACGGTGTGGAGCTCAACAGCACTCCGGTTCTGCCGCAGCAGATCGCCGCCATTGCGCAACGGGCCGCAGTGCGCAGCTCGCATCCTGGAGCACAGCCATGAGCCAGACGAAAACTCGCGACAAGCTGGATCCGGCCGTCGTCGGCATGCCGCTTGAGACCATTCTCAAGAAATACGTCGCCCGCTTCGGCGAGCGCAAACCGGACTGGCATGCGTTCGCCGACGCGGCGATCGACGGCTGGCGCCGGGCGCAGCACCGTTTCATCGGCAACACCAGCGGCAAGCCCGACGAGAACTTCATACCCGCCGGCAGCTTCACGCTTTCGATCATGGCCGTGCCGCCGGGCCAGGGCAATGCCGCTCACACGCATGAGGTCGAGGAAGTCTTCTTCGTCCTGAAAGGACACCTCACCGTGTTCGTCGAGGATGAGACCGGACGTCGTCTGGAGACGGTGCTCGGACCATGGGATTGCGTCTCCTGCCCGGCGGGGGTCATCCATGGCTATCAGAACAACACGGTCGATATGGTCTATCTCAACGTCATGGTCGGCAAGGGCAAACCCGATCTCATGGGCTATACCGATCCGGAGCTGTTCAAGCGCCGCGCCGAGCACATCGAGGCAGCCGCGCAGAAGAAGGCAGACTAAGCCATGGCCCTGATCGCTCGCTAATCGCGACGCCCACACGCAAAGCGCATAGCGCCATCGACGATGCCAAGCGAACCGTCTGCCGGATATCTGCCGGGCGATCCGCGCCATGGTTTGCAGGGTGAGGCGCTCAAAGACTACTACCGCAACAAGCCGGCGCAGTGGGCGATCTACTGCTGGGACAAGCCGGGGATGGAAGCCGTCCGGCGCAGCCTGCGGGCAGAGCAGAGCGGCTACATCAAAAATTTCGGTGAGCGCGTCATCGGCTACGGCCATTTCGTCTCTGATGACGGCCGTCATACGCGCGGCACTTCGTTTTTCATGCAGCTCGATGATCGTGCGGCAGCCGAGAAGTTCGTCACGGACGAGCCAATGAACAAGGCCGGCGTCTACCAGCGCCTCGAAATCCACCGTTGGTCGAATAGTTTCCAGAAGCGGGCTGCCGACTACGCCCGAAAAGGCCTGCAGCAATTCCTGTGCACGGCCCCCAAAACCGGCACCCCGCAGTTCTTCCGCGAGCATCTGCACGCGCACGAATCATATTTCGCGTCGTATGCTGAGAGCTTCATCTTCCGCGGGCCAATCCGCTCGGCGGATGGTGCGGACAATATCGGCACAGCATTGCTGCTCGAGTTGCCAAACCGCGCGGCCGCGGACAGGTTCTGGAACGAGGAGCCGTTTGCCAGGAATGGCGGATATCAGAAGGACGTGCGGATCACCCGCTGGGTGTTTGGGGACTGACCTGACACTGCTGAGCAGATCTGTTTCCGGTGAAATTGATGCGATTCTCTCCCCGTCATGCGCGGGCTTGACCCGCGCATCCATCTTTTTGCGAAGAAGGATGGATTGCCGGCTCAAGGCCGGCAATGACGGTTGAGATTCAAATCGATCGGGCATAGCTCCAGCTCACGAGGACAAGACATGCACCCACACAAGCGCCTGGCCTACTCGCCGATCGAAACGCGCGCGCCGCTCAAACTGCCCGACGGCCTGCGGCTTATTCTTTGGCCGCTGATGTCGCTCGAGCTGTGGGACATCTCTCGTCCAATGGCGCGCATGGTGATCACGCCGCCGCAGGGACAGCCAATGGTGCCTGACCATCCCAACTGGAGCTGGCACGAATATGGAATGCGCGTTGGCTTCTGGCGACTGAAGAAAGTGTTCGAGCGCCTGAAGATGACCCCGACAGTCACCGTCAACGGCCGAGCGTGCGAAGTCTACCCGCAGGTGATTCAGGCGGTCGCTGACGCGGGATGGGAGCTCAATGCACACAGTTACGACCAGATCCCGATGCACAAGGTTGACAACCAGCTCGCCGAGATCAATCGGTCGATCGATATCATCGGCAAATTCTGGGGCCGCCCACCCCGCGGGTGGTTCGGACCGGGGCTGACGCAGACCTTGGACACTCTGGATTATTTGTCACAGGCTGGAATCGAGTACGTTGGCGACTGGGTCGTTGACGACGAACCAGTGACGCTCAAGACAAGTCACAAGCCGATCGTTGCGCTGCCTTACAATTTCGAGCTCCACGATATTGTGATGATGGTGCTGCAGTGTCATCCGTCGAATGAGATGCATCATCGTTCTCTTGACGCGTTTGATTGCCTTTATGAGGAGTCAAAGGATCGAGCAAAAATCATGTCCATTGCAGTTCACCCGTATCTTTCCGGGCAGACGCATCGGATCAAGCACGTGGAACGAACTTTTGAGGATATCCTGTCGAAGCCTGGCGTCGCGTGCTGGAGCGGTGAGAGAATTCTGGATTGGTATTTGGACACGCAGAAGGGGAAGGCTTGAGCTACCTACTCAGTCCATTCGGCCGGAGGCCGCTATGGTCCGTTGATTCCCCGGAGCCGCGTCTACGTATGCGGGAGCGGCTCTTCCGCCGCCGCAGCCGGCGGCTCGGCATCGGCCTCGGGTTCGCTGCGCAGGAAGAAGGTCTGCAGCGCAGGCACGACGACAAGAAACATCACCGGGCCGATGAGCATGCCGCCGACGACCACGGTCGCGAGCGGCCGCTGCACCTGGCTGCCGATGCCGGTCGAGATGGCGGCGGGTAGAAGCCCGATGCAGGCGGAAAGCGCCATCATCAGGATCGCCCGCATCTGCTGCTCCACCGCGCTCAGCATCGCCTCAATCGTGCTCATTCCGCGCCCTGCGACCTGGTTGTAGCGGTTGATGATGAGAATGCCGCTCATCACCGAGACCCCGAACAGCGAGACAAAGCCGATTGCGGCCGAGATGCTGAAATCCAGGCCCGCTACGTACAGGCCCAGTATCCCGCCGGATATCGCAAATGGAATTCCGATCAGCGCCATGAGGCTGTCGCGCAATGAATTGAACAGACCGTAGAGAAGCACCATGATGAGCACGAAGCTGATCGGAATGACGATCGCAAGCCGCTTCTTCGCCTGCTGCAGCCCTTCAAACTCTCCGGCCCATTCGATCTGATAGCCGGTTGGCAGCACCACGTTCTTTTTGATCCGCTCCTGCGCTTCCGCGACCGTGCCGGCAAGGTCGCGACCGCGCACGCTGAACTTGATCGGAACGAAGCGACGGTTGCGTTCGCGAAATATGTAGGAAGCGCCGGTATCGAGCGAGATGGAAGCAACATCGCTCAATGGAATATAGGCGTTGCCGTTCGGGCTTGCGGCTCCGACCTTGATCGTCTGCACCGATTCAAGGCTGTTGCGGAATTCCGGCGCCAGCCGCACGGTCACGTTGAATTGCCGGTCGGCTTCAAGCAGCACGGTGGCAATCGTGCCTCCCAGGGCCGCCTGCACCACGGAGTTCACGTCGCTCACGCTCAAACCGTAGCGCGCCGCCTTCTCCCGATCGACCCGGATGTTCAGGTTAGGCTGCCCCAGCACGCGGAAGATGCCAAGATCCCGCACCCCTCTGACCTGCGCCATCTCGTGCATGGCTTGCGCCGCAATCCCCTCCAGCACCCCGAGGTCGGGACCGATGATCTTGACCGAGTTGGCCCCCTTCACGCCCGAGAGCCCTTCCTCCACGTTGTCCTGGATGTACTGCGAGAAGTTGAAGCCGATGCCGACAAACGCGTCAGCGAACTCCTTCTGTAGATCGTCGATCAGGTTCTCCTTGGTCCTTCCGACGGCCCACTCCTCGAATGGCTTGAGCGGCACGAAGAACTCGGCATTGAAGAAGCCGGCCGCGTCGCTGCCGTTGTCGGGCCGTCCATGCTGGGAGACGACGGTGATCACTTCGGGATGGCTGTGCAGCGTCTCGCGAATCCTGTCGACGATCGGCATGCCCGCTTCCAGCGATATGGTGGGCGGCATGGCGGCACGGATCCAGAGATTGCCTTCCTCGAGCGCGGGAAGGAACTCACTGCCGAGTCGGGAGCCCAGAAATCCCGTGCCGGCAAGGAAGATCAGCCCGATGGTGACGGTCACCCCGCGATGCGCCAGCGACCAGCGCAGCACCGGCGTATAAACAGCGCGCAGCGCCCGCACCAGGATGGTCTCGATCTCGCTGATGTGCTCGGGCATGAGCAGGGATGCCAGGCACGGCGTCACCGTGAAGGTTGCGAGCAGCGCCCCCACCAGCGCGTAGCCGTAGGTTCGCGCCATCGGGCTGAAAATCTGCCCTTCGACGCCCTGCATGGTGAACAATGGAATGAATGCCGCGACTATGATGGCGGTCGAGAAAAATACCGCTCTGTCGACCTGCAGCGCGCTGACCAGGATGAGCCGCAGCCGGTCGGTCCAGATTCGCGCAGAGGCCGCATCCGTGGCGCGGGTGGGATCGGTCCCCCATCTGCCTTCTGCAAGATTCTGCAGCAGCTCGCGCTTCTGCTCCGGCCGCGCCTCGAAATTACGGTAGATATTCTCGACCAGGATTACCGCTGCATCGACAATGATGCCGAAATCGACGGCGCCGACCGACAACAGGTTCGCATCCTCATTGCGGACGACCAGGATGATGATGCTGAAGAACAGCGCAAACGGGATGTTGGCTCCGACGATGATTGCGCTGCGCAGATCGCCGAGAAATATCCATTGAATGAAGAAGATCAGAATGCAGCCAAACGCAAGATTGTGCAAAACCGTACTGGTGGTGACAGCGACAAGTGTCGTTCGGTCGTAGAACGGGACGAGCCTTACACCGGGCGGCAACGTTCCGTCGCTGTTTATCCTTTCAACCGCCTCCTTGACCCGCGCCACCACGTCGTTGGTGTGCAGGGTCCGGTTCATGATGACGATGGCCTCGATGACGTCGTTTTCCCGGTCCCGCCCCGCCTTGCCCAGCCGCGGCACGTTGCCGACATAAACGCTGGCGACATCCTTGACGAATACCGGCACCCCCTGGGTCTGCGACAGCAGAACGTTGCCGATGTCGCCGACCTTGTAGCCCTGCGTGATGTCCGCGGCGCCGCCGCTGTCCATGAGACCGACGCCGCGAATGTTGACGGATTGCTGTCCGACATTGATGGTGCGGCCGCCGACATTGATGTTGGCGTTGCCCAGCGCGCTGATGACCTGCGGCAAGGTGATGTTGTAGGCGTCGAGCTTGTGCAGGTCGACCTCGACCTCGTATTCCTTGGTGGTGCCACCCCAGGTATTGACCTGGACCACGCCGGGCACCGTGAGCATGCGCCGCTGCAGCACCCAGTCCTCGATCGTGCGCAGGTTTGTCAGGCCGAAATTCGGAGGACCGACGAGCTGATAACGGAAGATCTCGCCGACCAGGCTGGTGCCCTGGATTTGCGGCGTAACGCCGTTCGGCAGGCTGACGTTCTGCTGCAGGTTGATCGAGGTCTGCGTGAGCGCGAAGTAGTAGTCGATGCCGTACTCAAACACGACGCGCACGAACGAGAGCCCATAGAAGGAGGTGGAGCGGATGACACTCACCCCCGGCGTGGCGGCCAGTCCCACCTCGATGGGGATGGTGTAATAGCGCTCCATCTCCTCGGCGGACTGGCCTGCGGATTGCGCCGTGATCTCGAGAATCACCGGCGCCGGGTTCGGGTAGGCCTCGATGTTGAGCCGGAAAAGCGCAGCAAGCCCCGCCCCGATGAAAACCAACAGCCCCAGCAGCACGATGGGGCGCCGGGTCAATGCGAATGTGATGATCCCCTTCAGCACTGGGCAACCGTCCTCCCCCTGCGACCGCTCATCGGCTGTTGTGGCATGCTAAGAGGACCGGCCTACGCACTCACGTGCGGCATAGTGTCCGCAGCACGGGTTTCTCGGGGCCTGTTGCGGCTCGAGCACAGCGAGCTCTGACGGAACAGGGCGGGATGGCGCGTTGGCTGCGCCGGCATAATCCTCGGTAATGCTCGTCCCATAGCTCATCAGGCCGCCGCCGGGGGGAAGCTCCCGCAACCAGTATATTGTAGGCAGCGCGTGGTGCCGACAACGCAATGAGTTGATCGCGCCGACTCATGAAGAAGGCATCGGAGATAACGATCAGCGCCTTGAGGCGATGCTCGCCGAAGCTCGCGAACGCGGCCTCGATCTCCTGTTCCGTGCTCGCGTTCATGATACGAAGGCAAGCCGAGGGACTGGGCTGCGGCCTGCATGTCCTTCGTTTCGTCCGCAGCTTTCGGATTGGCCGGGTTGACGAGATCGCCGACCGCGCTGATGTCCGGCACGAGTTGGCGCAACAAGCCCAGCCATTTCGCAGCCAGCACGTTGCTGATAAAGGCTACGCTCGTGACATTGCCGTCGGGTCGATTGAGGGTGGCGACGAGACCCGCCTTGACCGGGTCAGTGCCAATCGCGAAGACGACAGGAATGACCGTGGTCTACCTTGTTTTGGGTTATGGACTATCGCTCAAACAGCACTCGGTGTTATATTGGGGTCTTACCTTTGCGTCGCTGGTAGCACGCCGCCAGAGGAAACAATCGTCTGGCAACTGGTTTATATATCGGTCGGACCGTTTATTGTAGCCGTGCTGGTTGTTGTGGTTGTTAGCGGCTGGGAAGCGCTATGACCAGGTTGCAAAAGATCGGTGTAGTGATCTCCGTTCTTTGGCTGACAGGACTGCCAATCTACCTTATTGTGCATTCGGGCAACTGGAAGACAGTTGGTTACGCGTTAATTGTAGGTAACTCCACTTTGTGGTCTATGATGTTGGGGCCAGTCGTGCTCTTCGTGTCAATTGGAGTCATTACGCTTGATACGGTACGGTGGATAAGACGACAATTTGGACGACATGACGACATACACACGGGGTACCGAGGTACACGATAAGCTAGAGCTGATCTCCATGCATCACGGAAGAATTTAGCGTCGCAATGAGCGCGCCCTCGCTTGTCGCGGCGAAAGATGACGGAAGCCGAGGTATTGGCTGCAGCGCTTGCCGATCCCGACGCCAAACCGCTCACGCCGGAGGACTTCAAGCGCATGAAGCGCTGACAGGCTAGCCCCGCCTTGCGATCGCCTTCCGCAGGATGTCGCGCGCCGGCTCGGAGCCGTCGAGCTGACGCAGCCGCCGGTGCTTGATCTTCCAGCCCTGCGCGGTGCGCACGAGCTCCCAGCGGTTTGCCGTCATGCGGTGAATGCGAAAGCCCCTCGATCTGCCGTGGTTGGGAACCTCGACGGGATCGCCCTCTCGCTGCGGCACCACGATCTGCAGATACGAGGTCACGACCGCGGTATCGCCCGAGATCGCGACGTGCGGCAGGCCGGTGAAATGGGCAAGCCCGCCGGCAATGGCGGCCTGGTGCGCGTCGCTGAGTACCTGGCCGGCAATGGCGGGGCGTCCGCGCGTTTGCGGCTCCCCGCGGTCGAACACTCCGTCCTCCACCCAGCTCTCGCTGATGTGCTCGCTGCCGCCGGTATCGGCGCTCGGAGGATGGCTGGCGATCAGGTTGTAGATTTCGAGCCGATCCTCGATGGCGCGGAGGCGTTCCTCCAGGCTGGGGCTAGCCGGCGCAGTCATGGATCCCTCCGCAATCATGTCTCTATCCCCGCGCCCGCCAATCTCTCAGCCGTCATGCCCCGTTTCAAGCGGGGCAGCCAGTAATCCCGGTGCGCCAGGTTGATGCAACGTGCCAATCTGACCTGGCATGGGTTACTGGATCGTGCGCTCGCGCGCACGATGACGAATTGAGAGATCTCGGCAAACAAGATCGGTGGCGATCATGGGAAGGCTGGCAACGTCGCTTGCGGCAATCGTGCTGGTCTGCATTGCCACGGGAACGCCGCACGCCGAGAGCAGCTATCCGGAAAGGCTGATCAAGATGATCGTGCCGGCGCCGGCCGGCGGTCAGACCGATGTCATGGCGCGCCTGATGGCGCAGAAGATGCAGCCTCCACTCGGCCAGAGCGTGATGATCGAAAATCGCCCCGGTACCGGGGGAGCGCTGGCGGCCCGGGCAGCCGCGGCCGCCGATGCGGACGGCTATACGCTGTTCTACGGCAATACCAGCACGCTCGCCGTCATTCCCGCGGTTTCCAGGAGCGCCGGCTATGATCCCGTCAAGAGCTTTGCTCCGGTTGCCAGCGTCTCGGAGAGCTACACCATTCTCGTCGTGCATCCGTCTTTCCCGGCTCGAACCATCCAGGAGTTCGTCGCCTATGCGAAGGCACATCCGGGCAAGTTGAATTACGCCCATGCTGGCGCAGGCAACGTCACCCATCTCGTCGGCGAAATGTTCCGCACCCTCGCAGGCATCGATTTCGTCAATGTTCCGCATAGGGGTGGCAATGAATCCGTGCAGGATGTGCTGGGCGGGCAGGTCGACTTTGCGCTCGAAAGCCCTGTGATTCTCCTCCCCTTGATCAGGGAAGGACGGCTGCGAGCGCTCGCCGTCACCAGCGCGAAGCGGCAAGTCGAGCTTCCCGATGTGCCAACCATGGTGGAGAGCGGGGTTGCCGGATTCGTGGCGACACTGCTAACCGGTGTGGTCGTTCCCGCGGGGACTCCGGCTGCGATCGTTGGCAAGCTCAACAGCGTGATCAACGAGACCCTGACGGCTCCGATCATGGCCGACCTTGTCGTGAAATTCGGCTCGCAGGTACGACTCGGCTCGCCGCAGGATTTTGCCGAGTTCCTCGCCGGCGAGACTCGCAAGTGGGCCGATATCGCCAGAGCAGCCGGCGTGTCGGTGGAATAGGAGGGATCGATGAAGGCGGGCGTTGCCACCGAGCACGGTCTTGCGCTGCGCGACATTCCGGAGCCGCGCCCCAAACCCAACGAGGTGCTGGTGAAGGTGCGCGCCGCAGCGCTCAACCGTGCCGACCTCACCACGGCCCGCGGCCTGCCGCATGGCAGTCATGGCGGCGTGGGCGCGGCGGTCGGCCTCGAATGGGCGGGTGAGGTGGCCGCGGTCGGGGCGGAGGTCACGGGCCACGCCGCGGGCGACCGCGTGATGTGCTCGGGCACCGGCGGCTATGCCGAATATGCCGTCACCGATTGGGGGCGCGTCAACCGGATGCCCGACGGCCTGAGCTTCGAGCAGGCGACAACGCTGCCGGTCGCGCTCATCACCATGCACAATGCGCTCGTCACGGCGGGACGGCTGCATGCCCCCGACAGCGTGCTGATCCAGGGGGCAAGCTCGGGGGTCGGGCTCATGGGCCTGCAGATTGCAAAGCTCAGGGGCGCCGGGCTGGTGGTCGGCAGTTCGACCGATGCCGCGCGGCGAGGGCGCCTCAACGAGTTCGGCGCCGATCTCGTCATCGACACCCGCGAGCCCGCCTGGCCGGAGCAGGTCCTCAAGGCGACCGGCGGCAAGGGCGTCAATGTCGTGGTCGACATGCTTTCCGGCCCGGTGGTCGCGCAGACCATGAAAGCGACCGCGCTGCTGGGCCGGATTGTCAATGTCGGGCGGCTCGCCGGCACCCGTGCCGAATTCGACTTCGACCTGCATGCGCTGCGCCGCATCGACTATATCGGCGTGACGTTCCGCACCCGCACGCTCGACGAGGTGCGCGAGATCAACCGCCGCATGCGCGACGATCTCTGGGACGCGGTTACCGCCGGCAAGCTCGCGCTGCCGATCGACCGCCGATTCCCGCTCGATCAGGCCGTCGAGGCGCAGGCCCACATGCGTGCCAACCGGCATTTCGGCAAGATCGTGCTCACAATGTGAGCGCCGCAACGCTTGCGGCTGCCCGGGAGAGGGCGCGACAACTATTGGCGGGGAGCTCTGACGGTATTCGGTTGCGAAAGCCACTCAAAGAAGCTCGCAATCTGGTCTTCCTGCTGGCGCTTCTTGAAATACCCGTGCAGGTGAGCCTTCGAGCAGAAATACAAATCTCCCCACCGCTTGTGCTGCTCGACAAGGCGGATGGACTTCAAACAGAGAGCACAGCGTTTCACGGGTTATCTTTGCTGGTAAAATCCTCCTGATGAGGTAGCATCATATCGCTGATTGTCGAGGTGCATTTACCAACATGGTTATTTTTATAAAGTGAAAAATGGGCTCGCCTCGATTCCGACGCGATGCTGGATGTAAAAAATCCTCGCTACCCTATCCACTTTCAGCCCCGCGCTCCCCGCGGGGCTTTTTTTGAGCGGGGCGCGGTGCAGCCGAACGAGATCTGCGCCGTCGCTTTCCGGCGGCTGCGGCAAGCGCAAGCTTGTGATCGCCGTCACAGCGTCAGAGAGGATTTTCCGGCACAGTCCTGTGAGAGCCACGACCGTCACACACGGATGGAAAGGAAAGAATATGCGCCGCCACGCCGCCACCTTGCTGTGCTGCAGCAGCCTCATTCCGTTTCTTTGTCTTGGTGCACTGCCTTGCTCTGCCGAGGCCACGTCTGCCCCGAAAACCGAGCCGCAGGTGAACAACTATGGTGAGGTGGACCAGACCTGCCTACGCTGGACCGATGAGTGCCGCATCTGCGGGCGGGGTAACGATAATGGCCCAGCATGCTCCAACATCGGGATCGCCTGCCAACCAACCAAGGTCAGGTGCCTGCAGCGGCAGCCGTTCGAAACGGGCAAATGAGCGGCATTCTGGTCTCGGCGGGCGAGCCAAGTACATCGTTTCCTCGCCAGCCATCGCGTGGTCACCACACGGGCGCGATCAGCCGGCTCGCTGTCTGCGGCGAAAGCTGGTTAACAACGCCTCGACCTGGGCATCGATCAGCGCAAGGGCTTCGTCCGCGGGGAGGACGGGAAGATCCTCAATCCCCCAATAATGGATGCGGGATTCCCAATTGGGAAAGCGCTCCCTCATTAGCGAACGATGCTCCACTTCATTGAGCGCTACAATATAATCCGCATTTTCCAGATCCAGGATGGCACATTGTTTCGGCGGTCGCCTCCTGCCGTTCGCCGATACCCCACGAATCGTGAGGCCCCGTAATGCAAGTGGCGACAGGGGACCAACATTGTTTATCCCGCGCTCGATCGCCAGCGCGCGAGATTGGGCCTGCCAATTTATCCCGGCTTGGGCTGCGCGGTGGTTGAACAGCTCCTCGGCGAAGCGGCTCCGGTAGTAATTGCCGGTGCAGAGGAATAGCGTCGTTTTCACGGCTTCGTGACCAAGGCTGCGCTCAGAGAAAGAATTTAATTCCAGTGCGTCTGCTGGATGTTGTGCACGCATTACGGTCAGCGGCAGCCAACATTGGATATGGGATAAGCGATTCGCATGACGGCCATATATCGGATGTGAAGCCCGCAAGAGCACCCTGTCGCAAGAACAAGCACCTCGTCAGCCCGGGGACCTCCTACACTGGAAGCCACTCTATGAACATGCCGCTTGCTTCCGTGGCAGGCGTGACTCCTTGCCGCGCCTCGGTGCCGACTGCGATCCCTGCAAGAAGGGGAGTGGCCCCTTTCTCCAAACCGAGGAATGAAGTGTCCCGCTTCAGGATGGCTTGTGGCGTCAAAACACGCAGCTCTTGTGCAGGACCGCAGGCAATGCTGTAGCCTCCGGGGATTGAATTGACTTTTCCCCCGAACATTTTGTTGACGAATGCCGCATCCCGCTCTGGGGCCATCGATGAAAGATAAACAGCCACAATACCGGTAGCAGCGTTGGCGTGCGACTGGTATTCGGGCTTCCAAAAGTACTCCTGCGCACGGTTCTCGCAAACGAAGAACGCAACGCTTGGCATCTTCGGGGATTGCACGAAACCCAGTGAAAATGCCACGGTCACCTCTGCGCCGTCGGGCAACCTGGCATGCCGCTCGAAGTCGAAAGGTGCAAAGGTTGGAAGATTAGCTGATGAAAAGCTGAGAATGTCGGCTCTGGCGTCATTACTTGCGAACACGAGCATGGAAAGCCCTTCGCGTTCGCGCACAGCGATGCGATTGTGATCCCCAAAGCTGAAGAATGGCGGCAGAGCCGCGAAGTCATGCCGCGCCATTCCCTCCGGGCGATCAACTTCGAGCAACTCGATAAAGTTTCTCGCACGAAATTGGGCCAGCCGGTTCGATGTGCCCATTCGGTCTTCATGCGCGGCTCTTGGCGTCAGAGTGAAGCCGAGCTCTTGATATCTTGATGCGGTCCGATCCAAATCTTGAACCGCGAGTACGACATGGTCGATCGCACGTCCGCTCGTCACCCATGCCTCTCCAGGATGCTGGAAGATGTGCAGCGCCTGCAACAAAGCAAGCGCGCGGGTCAACCCCGCGCGCAATGCTTGAGCTTGAGGGACCCGCTGTAGCCTAACCCAGCTCAGCCACCGTGGGGATGCGTCCCTGGGGGGTGTACTTGTCGACTGCCTCGGGAAGATTTTTCGACAGCCGGGAAACGATCTCCTCTCGGGACAGCCCGGTCTGCTGCGACAGGGTCGCCAGCACGTCCGGCCCAAGAGCCTTTTCCAGATCGGAAGGACCGATCTGCTTGTTCGGGCCATGCCCGACCCACGAATCGGCTGCCTCGCCATGGCCGGCTTGTTTGAAGCTGTCGACCAGATCACGCAGGCCATTGCTCAAGAGATCGCCCATGCTTCTGCCGGCCAGCGCTCCGCCCAGACTCCCGGGAAGGTTGCCCGCGGTGCTGGTGCCGGATCCGGGTGCGGGAGAGCCCGGCTTATTCTGCGCGTTTTTCACCCATTCCGCGATCTTGTCGCGGTTCTGGTAGCCTGCCATGGCGAGGAGCGCCAACAGGGCTGTCATCGACGGAAAGCCACGACTCACAGCGTCCTCCTTTCAAATCGGTTCACTTTGTTACGGCTCGATAGCCAGGAACACATGTGGTCCTCGGATGGTTGCATCAAGCTCCCTTTGTACGATTTGCGAAGAATCCCCAGATCACAAGCACGATCACGGCGCCGACGATCGCGCCAATGAGGCCTGCTCCTTCACCAGCATGATACCAGCCGACCGCCTGGCCGAGGAAAGTGGCGACGAACGCCCCGACAATTCCCAATATCGTGGTCAGGATGAAGCCTGAGGGCTCGTTCGAAACGCCGGGATGAATCCACCTCGCGATCAGCCCTGCCAGAAAGCCGATTATGATCGTCCAGATAATACCCATTAGTGCCCTCCAAGTCCGTTCATGGGTTGGCTCGCTTCTTCAGGTGCGCCGCTCAGTGTACCAGACACCGCTCGCCGCAAACAACGGTTCGGATCGACTAATTGCCGCGCACCGGTCCGGGCGCGACGAGCGCCTGGTCCACGCGCATGAGCGTACAACGCGCAACCTGCAATAAGCGGAGCTGTCGAAGGACACCGCGAGCTCAATCCGACATACCGGATGAAGCAAGCTGCAGCTACTCAATAGCCTCATCGGCGAGGGTCAGCAGATTGTCGGAGATCCTGAGACCCAGCGCCTTGGCCGTCCTGAGATTGATGATGAACTGAAATTTGGTGGATTGCAGCACAGGCAGATCCCCCGGCTTTTCGCCCTTGAGAATGCGGCCGGCATAGACGCCGGCTTGACGATAGCCGTCCTCGATGTCGGTGCCGTAGCTCATGAGCCCACCGTCGTCCACAAAATCGCGAAGCTCATAAAATGCAGGAATGGCATAACGCGCCGCCAGAGCAATGATCTTTTCGCGGCGACTGAGATAATATGGATCGGAACCGACCATGATGGCGCCGACCTGCTGTCTCGCAAGCATGGCAAAGGCCAAGTCGACCTCCTGATCGTTGCTGGCATGGGCGATCTCAACCCGCAGGCCGTTTGCATTTCCCGCCGCGGCCAAGTCCTTCGCCTGAACCTCGGCGCTCTCACTGGCCGAATTGAACAATCCGCCAATGACGGTTGCCTGCGGCAGCAGATCGCGCAGCAGTCCCAGTTTCTTGGCGCTGAGATTGCTGAGAAAGAGGTGCACGCCGGTCAGGTTGCCGCCGGGCCGGTTGAGGTTGGGAACGAGTCCCGACTGCACCGGATCGTCGCCGGTGGTGAAAACGATGGGGATTAACGACGTTGCCGCCCTGGCGGCTCTCGCGGCAGGTGGTCCACCGGCTACAATGACCGCGACCTGCCGGGCAACGAGATCGGCAGCCAGCGACTGCAGTCGATCGTATTGGCCGCTCGCCCAGTGCCACTCGATGGCCACGTTCCTGCCCTCGGTGAAACCCGCCTCGCCGAGCCCTCGGCGGAACGTGGCCACGCGGCTCATAAAAGCCTGCGCCACGGCGCTGTTAAGAAAGCCGATCACCGGCATCGCCGGCTGCTGCGCGTGCGCCGCGAACGGCCATGCCATCGCGCCGCCGAGCATCGTGATGAAGTCGCGCCGTTTCATTCCATCGATCTGCATGAGGGGCCGGCAAGGGTCACCTTGCACTATAGCAAACTGGCAGCCGTCAGTCAGCCGAGAGCCTGCCAGGGCTCCCCAGTATCTCAGTCTTCGTGACAGGAAATTAGTCTGTCTTCCGGGTCGTGCTCAACAGCCGACATATGCAGCCAGCAAGATTCATTCTCCTAGACCCTGCCGCCTGGCCGGAAATTGCAACACCTGATCGTCGGTATCGCGTGCTTGAGCATGCTCCAGCGCCTCCCTGATCGCTTTTTCCAATGCGTGCAGCTGGAACGGCTTGCGCAAAATCCGAAACTGCGATGTCGCTGTCGGCGTGACGTCGCTGTAGCCACTGGTCAGCAGTACCGGAAGTCGTGGATAGCGGTTCCTGATTTCCTGCGCGAGTGCAATGCCATTCATCCCGCCCGGCATGACGATGTCGCTGAAAACCAGCATGACCTTGTCGCCGCGCTGCAATCGGCTCAAGGCATCCATCGCGTTGTTCGAGCGAATGACCCGATAACCGAGTTGCTCCAGGAGGGAGGCGGTAACATCTGCGACGTCGGCATTGTCTTCGACCATGAGAATCGTGCCATCGCTTGCCACAACGGTCTGCGCAGCAGGGATCTCCGTCGCTTTGACCAGGGTTGCGTGTTTGCGCGGCAGGTAGATCGTGATCGCGGTTCCCTTGCCAATGGTACTTGTTGCGGCGACCGCCCCTCCTGACTGCTGCGAAAAGCCATAGACCTGCGACAGCCCAAGACCCGTGCCTTTCCCGAGCGCCTTGGTCGTGAAAAATGGCTCAAAGATTCTCGGCAGCACGTCGGGTGCAATTCCGACCCCGGTATCAGCGATTGATAAAGCAACGAAATCCCCCTCGAGCTGATTCACCCTGTCGCTCTTCTGCAAGGTGACGTTTGCCGCCGACAACGTGATGACCCCGCCCCCCGGCATCGCGTCACGCGCATTGACCACGACGTTGACCAACGCCAGCTCGAGTTCCGCGATATCGACCTCCACAGGCCAGACGTCTTCCGGTATCTCGCATTTGAGCTGAACGTTCCCACGCAGCGACCCTACAAGCATCTCGCGGACAGCTTCCACACGCTCCTTGAGGTCGGTAACCACCGGATTGATCGGCTGACGTCGCGAGAAAGCCAATAGCTGGCGCGTAAGGCTTTCTCCCCGACTTGCAGCTGAGTTGACCGCATCGATCGCCTTCAGCTGCTTGGGATCGCTCAGACGCCGGCGCAGAAGCTGCGCGTGGCCGCTGACGATCATCAGGAGGTTATTGAAATCGTGGGCTATGCTGCCGGTCAACTGACCGAGCGCTTCCATTTTTTGCGACTGGGCGAGCTGCTCCTGTGCCCGTTCGAGCGAGACCTGCGCCTCCCGTCGCTCGCTGACGTCACGCGTGATATGGACAAAGCCGGCGAGCGTGCCCGCCTCGTCGCGGATTGCTTCGATCACGACGCTGGCCCAGAACTTGCTCTTGTCCTTGCGCACGCGCCAACCCTCGAAGGCGTACTTGCCTTCGTAGGCCGCGACCTGAAGCGTTCGCGCGGGCTCGCCGGCCTGCTGCTCTTCCTCGGAATAAAACCGACTGAAGTGTCCGCCAACAACCTCTTCGGTTGCGTACTGATGAATGCGCTGTGCACCCACGTTCCAGTTGGTAATGCATCCATCCCGATCAAGCATGAAAATAGCGTAGTCGGTGATGCCTTGAATAACAGTCTGAAAACGCCATTCACTCTCCAGGAGAGCGTCTTGAGTCCTGCGGCGTTCCGCAATATCCCGGCGCAGCGCTTCTTCGAGCCGCTCACGCTTCTCGACTTCCGCATCCAGCACTGCACGCGTTTGAACAAGGCTTGCGCCACGTTCGTCTAGGGCTTCGAGAACCTTCCTGTGCTCGCGCGCCCATTTGTCCTCGGATTCGCGCCTGGCTGTGACGTCATCGGCGACCACCGCCAGGTAACGAACGACGTCGGTTTGATCGGCTATGGGAGCGACATTGCTTTTGATCCACAGAGCTGCGCCATCGGGCGGGATGACCTTGTTCTCCAGCGCGATTGTCTCGCTCGTCTGAAGAGCCTGACCAAGGGCATCGGCAACCTCAGAGCCATTGTGGGCCTGCAGCAAATCCTGAAGTCGCAGCTTCAGCAGTTCCGCAGCCGGTCGGCGAACGAGATCGCAGTAGCGGGTGTTAACAAGCTTGTACCGGCCTGCTGTATCGATTTGCGCGATACCCACTTCCGCATGACTCAGCAAGGCGCGAAGATTTTGCTCCTGCAGAAACAGCTTGGCTCGAGCTCGTTGTCGCTGCGCAACATCTGCACCTGCAATAAGCCCGATAACAGCAACGCTGATCACAATGATCGCCGCTATCAGGATTGGCGCGTCAGCCCCTGTCCCGAACTGGCCATTATCCGACCAGGCGCCCCAGGCGGCGAACGCCGCAAGAATGGCGGTGCAAGCCGCGGTATCGCGCTGGCTGCAACGCAAGGCTGCCCACAACAGCGGGAACATGACGAGGATGATCAACGCGTTCCTGTTTACGCTCAGATCAATGAGTGGACTGAAGGCGAGGAAGCCGAGAGCGCAGGTTGCAAGGAATGCGACACCAGAGGCCGATTTTTTCCCAAACCAGGCCGTATCCCACTCGAAGGCTCGCCAACCCTGGTTTGCCCAGAGGACGAGTAGCGGAGCGATCACGAGCAAACCGGCAGAATCGCGGAGCCACCAGATGATCCACCGGGAAATAAAATCAGACCATGCTACGGTTCCAATGAGACCCGCAGCTCCCACAGCAACGGTTGCGCCGAGCATCGCACTCGGCCCAAGGCTGACAACCGTGAATTTTGCCGCCCGCGCCGGAGTCTCGAACGTCTCGCGTCCAGCAGACCAGAGGTTTATCAAACAGGCACCCACGACTGCTTCAAGCGTGGCAGCGGCGGCAACGGACAATCCCACAATGGAATCCGCAGAGGTCGGATCCGCGAAGGCGGTGGGTGCGTGGGCAGCCAAACCGGCCGCAAAAATTGCCGGCCAAATACGCAGGCCTCGCATGAGCATTGCGGCCAACGCAAACCCAGGCGCTGTTGCTATGGGAATTGTGCCGGGATGGATAGCGGTCAGTGCTGCATCGAGCCTGGCGAGGGCAAAGTAGATCGCACCCGCAACAAATACCTCAAGCGAATATTTTCCGAGAGCGCGGACATGCAACCATTTGAGGACTTTTGGTGTCGGCAAACGAGCCATGGTTCATGCTCTCCCATGCCGTGCGATACATGCGCCGGGCAGAAAACATGCGGTGCGACGCAGCTCAGCGGTCATAATCTGCTCGCGCAACTGCGGCAGAACTCAGGCAGCGTCGTGGCGATCACAATTCATTGTGCCGTGCCGCAAAAAGTGCATTCGCTATAGCGGCCGTATCTTGTCTGGCAAGCTGACTGCGACCGCTTCAGAACTGACAATCCAGAGATGCCAACCAAACAACAAACACCAAGCGACTGCAGGTCTCGGAGATAGCCTCCGGCGCAACAAGCCGTGGGTCGTTCATTGCACCTTGCGACTGACCAGTGTGCTCATCGCATTGAACCGCGCCGCATAAAAGTTCCATCGGCATTGGCGATTCTTGCAAAATACAATGCGCCGCTGATCGGCCGCAAGATGCGGGATCGGCTTAGCCTGCCTCACAACTGCGTCTTAAATGGCCTTATGATACCGACGCGAGCGTTTTGTTCCGGCGCGTATGGCCGAAGATGAAATCCTCGGTCGTCGAGCGGTGCGACTTGTTGACGGCTTCGGTGCTTGCCCGGACAGAATTACCGTCCGGTGTCGCCCAAATATCACGGTCGCAACAGAACTCGGCATGTTCAGGTTCTCTTTTTAATATCGCCGCCGCTGCGCCAATCTAGCCATCCAGGATTTCCCCGCAACAACTCTGGACCTCGGTTGGGGAGTCGTAACAGTGCAGACAGGACATCTCGAATTGTCGCCGCACCTGCCCACCTTAGACGCGGTTGATGCGGAGTTTGGACGTGAGAACGAGCAGTGCGCCGCCAGGCGCACAAGAGAGGGGGATGCTGCGATGAATTCCAGATTTAGCGCGACACAATCTGACTTGCCTACGCACCTCGGCGCCGCCGATTCCATTGTGGACAGGGTGAACCGGTCATCTCGTGCCGCGGTCATCAGGCGGCCGTCGCTCGGGCGGCGAATCTTGCGCAGAGTTACCCGCTTCGTGTTCGTATTTTGCATCGGTGTGGTCACAGCTCTGGGTTGGCAGTCGTACGGCGACGACGCGAGAGCGATGATTGCCAGCTCGTCACCGCAGCTTGGCTGGTTGGCGCCACAACCTGCGTCTGTTGTGCCGACCGCTCCCGACGTGGCAGCGCCGGCTGCTGCCGCTTCAGCCGATTTGCAAGGGCTTGCACTCGGTCTCGCATCGGTGCGCCAAAGCGTTGATCAGCTCACAACCCAACTCGCGGCTGGTCAGCGGCAGATCGGGGGCGATATCGCCACGCTACAGGCTCGCGAGCAGGAAATCCTCCAGAAGGTATCGGCAGCTGCGCCGCGAGCACCTGCGCCCCCAGTGCGCAAACCGATCGCAGTGACGCCGCCGCCATCGCCGCCATCGTCGCCATCGCCGCCGCAAGCGCGTTGAGGTCGGGGACGGGCAAGACAAGCTCATATTTCGCGCCGAAGAGGAGATATGCAGCGGAGCAAAGAACCTCCGTCATTCGATCACTTCGTCGGCGCGAACCAGCAGGGTCGGCGGCACTTCGAGGCCGATCACCTTGGCAGTCTGCAGGTTGACGACCAATTCGAACTTGCTCGCCCGCAGGACCGGCAGGTCGGCAGGCTTCTCGCCTTTGAGAATTCGGCCGGCATAGATGCCGAGCTGGCGTTGCCGGTCGGTAAAGCTCGACCCGTACGTCATGAGCCCGCCGGCCTCGGCATACTCGCGCTCCGAATACATTGTGGGTAAGGCGTGGCGGGCCGCGAACGTCACGAGCTGGATGCGACGCACGACGAACAATGTCTGGTTGGCCACGACGAGCGCATCGGCGCGCTTTTGTTTTTGCGCGAGTGTGGCAAAGGCAGCGTCGATTTCGCTGCTGTTGCGGGCGCGAAGTACTTCGAGAGGTTTGCCGATAGCTGAAGCGGCCGAATTTATCTCCGCAATCCAGCGTTCGGCGGTCCCAGGCGCCGCGGGATCGACAAGCAGGGCAAAGCGTGCAGCTGCCGGCAGCAGCTCGTGCAGGAGCCCGAGCTGTTTACCCGCCACGTCAGATGCCATATCCGTAAAGCCGGTGAG
>Ga0306920_100000523_pt1 | contig 44839 bp, 35 predicted proteins | sample flu12Cox44000170_FD_204666 | JGI IMG/M metagenome (GOLD analysis project Ga0306920, IMG submission 204666) | Lab enrichment of tropical soil microbial communities from Luquillo Experimental Forest, Puerto Rico - flux4day.12C.oxic.44.000.170 (v2)... | ecosystem: Environmental > Terrestrial >... | reverse complement strand
CGTCGGATACGCTATCTGCCCGGGCGGTCCTCGCCGAAAGCAAGAACATGATGGCAAATGCAACGGCTAGCAGGGAAATGCCTCTCGATTTTGTCAACATTCGATACATCCCCCCTTGTTTTGGAAACCTAGATACACCTGCTAGTCCCAGGGGCTTAGACGCACGTATTGGGCCAAACAGGGCACTTCTAAGTGCGGCTATATCAATGTCGTATGTGCCTACAGTTATGTCCTTGTGCAAACCTTTGGGCTTTTTGGGAAGCCAGGTGCCCGTTTTTACAGACTTTGGTAGAAACCGGGTGGGGCCGCTGGCTCCGCTTTGTGCTTCTAAAGAGTAGTCGAAACACCCGACGCGGAGGCAGCACAACTCTGGAGGCGTCAGTACTCCGCCCGCCGCTGGTGCCAGAAACTTGTCCAGACTGATTTGTTGACTCCAGAGAACTTATCAAACAAGTCTCTCGAGAGCTCGGGTTACCTTACCGGGCATCAAGTTGCTCGCAGTCAGGGCTTACCGGGATTTAGTCGGGAATATCGCTGTTTAACCACGCCACTCTTGGCCCACCGTAGCGTAGTCTTCCGTTTTCTGTTTCGGACGGAAATGGGAGACAGAACTACTATCTGCGATGTGCGGAACGGGCCGCGGAACGATTGCCGAAGATATTTCCCGGGGTGAAGGGTTGTCGTAACCAATTGACTAGCGGAACAAGAACATTGCGACGCGCGGCCAACTTTTCGTTGGCACCCTCAGGCGAAGAGTCGTGCTCTAGAGCGGGCGTGGGAAGAGTGAGAACGCGGAACAAGAGGCGGCAATCACAAACGAAGGAGCGAGAAACATTGCAAGCATAGCAGACAAACGAATGGGTGAAGCCGTGCCAGACACGTTGGACGGACGCGATGGAATTGCGCGCGAACACGGCCACGACTGAACGCGAACTCTGCCGGCGCCAATACTTTAGAGACTTCACGGCAACAGGGGGAGGAACAGCGGAAACCGGATCCTCTTTGGCGGCAGCCTGGGCTCGCTTGTAGACTGCAGCAAGCGGGTCTTTGAAGATGGCAAAGTCAATCTGTGCCCACCAACTCACCGTTAAACGCTGATTCGCCAAGGACGTCGCCCTGATTTTTTCGATAACCGGGAACAGGGCGAGGCGTACGTAGCGAGCATAGTAGACAAACGCATTGATGAAGGCGTGCCAGGCGCGTTGGACGGACGCGGCGGAATTGTGCGCGAACACGGCCGAACGCGATCGATGCCTGCGCCAATACCCGGGGATTTCGCTAAGCCTGTCCGGGGTTGATTCATAGGCTGGGCGGGCCACCGGCTTGGGACATTCCACGCGAGCAGGGGGAGGAACAACCGGAACTGCATCCTCTTTGACGGCCGGCTTGTAGAGGTCTTTGAACACGTCAAAGTCTATTTGCTCCCACCAACACATGCCGTTAAGCACTGGTTGGCCATGGACGGCGCCCCGGGTTCTTTCGATGATCGGAAACTGGGTGAACCGTACATAGTGCGGCCGTAGTTCCGAGTCGGTGACAGGCAGAGGTTTAGCGAGAAGGTCAAAGTCCACCGCAATGCGCTGGATCATCTCGGGGGACACTACACGTTGTCGCTCCGCATAGGCGAAGATGAGGGCGTGCTCGCACAGGAGATTGACGACGCGCGGGATGCCACGGGAAGACGCATAAATATTCTGTACGACCTCATCGGGAAAGAGTGAGGAGTCCGCGCAACCCGCGGCAGCCAGACGATTGGAAATATAGGCAGCAGTCTCTTTCTGAGTGAGAAGAGGGAGGCGGGAATGGAACATGATTCGTTGGCCAAGTGCGGGTGAGCGCAGTTTTTCATCCAATTCTGGTTGGCCTGATAGGATGATTTGAAGGAGTTTGCCCCTAGGAGTCTCGAGATTGAGCAACAGGCGAAGTTCATCGAGAGTATGCGAAGGAAGGGCCTGGGCTTCATCAAGGATAAGGACCGGCAGATCCCCGGCGGCATGGCGCTGGAGAAGCCAGGTGTGCAGAGCAATGATGAGGTTGCTCTTGGACTTGGACAGACATGGCACGCCGAAATCGCTTAGGATGAACCGCAAGAGCCCAATTGGTTCCAGATGAGTGTGGAAGATATAGGCACTCGAGCGTCCAAGCCGGTGCAGCCATTCGAGAATCTGGTTCAGCAGATTAGTCTTGCCGGTGCCAGCCTCGCCGGTAAGAACCAGAAGGCCCTGGCGGGTTTCAATGCCAAAGAGCAGCTCGGCCAAAGCCGCTTCGTGAGCTGGGGTGGAGTAGTAAAAACGAGGATTCGGAGAAACGTGGAAGGGATCCTCACGCAAGCCCAGGAAGTTGAAGAATTGTTCGTACATTCTTCGCCCAACAATCCCGTAAGCAACTTATCAGATATGAATTGTAAGAAAGGAGGTGAGTAACGACAACCAGAAAGCAGGCTAGGTATTGACAGAATGGACATAACAAAGTAACGGTACTCAAAGGCAGTGGTGCTCTACTGGGAACGGCGACTTCAAAACGAAGGCCTGCTCTTGCGATATGCTAGACAGAGGATCGGCTTAATGTCTGGTAAACATGCTTACATGATAAGTTTTCGGCACGAAGATATCCGGTTAGCCGATTACCGGGCAACAAGGTACTGGAACGAGCTTGGTTACTCGACATTCCGTCCAAACCCATTCATGTTTAATATCTAGCAGTACAGGGTAAACAGTGCCCACATTTCCCATTCCCGAACGCCGACGATTGGAGCGGAAAGCCCTAAAAAAGCGCGCCAGTCTTGTCGTTGAGCGCGGGGAACAACAGGAGAGGATTCCATGTCTCATCCTCGATAGCTCGCGGGACGGTTTCAGATTGCGAGGGACTTTCCGACTAAGACGAGGTCAAGTTGTCGAAGTCATTTTGGAGGAACACCCCATGAATGCGGTGCGGTGCGGTGTAATGTGGGTCGGCAAACCAGGGTCAAGGCAAGAAGGCGAGGCAGGACTGCAAACTGTGATTCGTTGAACTTGATCGCTGTCGGGAACACGGCTTATCACGCTCCCCGATAATGCGCAGATTCGCATGCTTGGCCTTGAACGAAAAAGCTGACCTGCGTGCGGCGACACGGAGCTCTTCAATCCGTGTCAACGCGTTGATGAATCGGCGAAGAACTCATTCATCGCGACATCCATCTTCGTCACTCAACTCGGACGCGCCAAGGTGCTTCAGCGTCATGCCATCTAAATGCTCCATCGCACTGAAAGCTTTGCCGTTCTCTTCGCCGATATCGTGAATCGTGTAGATATTCGGAAGATTTAGGGCCGATGCTGACTTGGCTTCACGCCGAAAACGCTCCAGAGCATAGCGGTCTCGGCAAGGTCCTCGGATAGAAATTTTGAGCGCAACATATTGGTCGTAGCGAGTGTCTTGTGCTTTGTAGACCCCACGCCCATTCCACCACTTCCGAGCTTCTCGATAATGTGGTAGTGGGAGACCGTTTCGCCGATGAGTGCCGCCGTGGGGTAGAGCAAACCTGGAGCCTTCCTTGCACAGGTCAGCGGGCGCGAGACTGCTGGTCACACCCTGCTCATAGGGAACTCGAAACCGCAGTTGCGCAATGCGGCCTTGATGCGGTCTCGGCTTTCTTCACCGCATTGTCGGGTAAGCCGACGACTTTGAAGTTCTTCATATGCCAACGTTCACTTCGACTTCGACAAGGTGGGCATCGATCCGGTAAACGGAACCGCTGACGGTCTTGAAGAGCATGATCCCCGGAATGGCGTCCTGCCGGAAGCATATATGAGAAAGGCATGATACGGCCAGAGATGCCGTACGGCAGCCGTACGGCATGGGCGTTCGCGAGGTGCTGAGGCGAAAGCCGGGGCCACATGAATAGGATGTTACATACGTTGTTTTCTTGGGACATGTCCACCCGACATTTCTTTACTCCCCACGCTCCCGCACGTATATTGAAGAGGTTCCAGGTTTCTTCAATCCTTCCGAAAGAGGTTGGCCGATGTTTGGGATCATTATTCTGGGCATCCTCGTTCTGCTCGTTTTCCTTGCCATTGGGATGTACAACAGCCTGGTGCGGCTCAAGGTCCAGTGCGACAACGCCTGGGCCGACATCGACGTCCAGCTCAAGCGCCGCTACGACTTAATTCCCAATCTCGTTGAAACCGTAAAGGGCTACGCCGGGCACGAAAAGGACACACTCGAAGCGGTGATCAACGCGCGCAATCGCGCCATGACCGCCACTGGCCCCGCCGACAAGGCACAAGCGGAAAACATGCTTTCCGGTGCGCTGAAAAGCCTCTTCGCCCTCTCCGAGGCCTACCCGCAACTACGTGCCATCGAAAGCTTCACCTCGCTTCAGAATTCGCTGACACAGATTGAGGACACCGTGCAGAACGCACGGCGCTATTACAATGCCGTGGTCCGCGACCTGAACACCAAGATCCTGCAATTTCCCACAAATATTTTCGCTGGCATGCTGGGATTCAAGCAGCGCGAATTCTTTGAAGTTTCCGCCCCGGCCGAGCGCGAAGCTCCCAAAGTCAGCTTTGGCAACCCGGCCGCTCCAACGGCCTGATTTTTGTTTTCGACTCTCCGCATGTTGGCTCGCACCAAACCGCCCCGCTGGCTGCCAACGCTCGTAGGCACGATTCTGCTCCTTCTCGCAGGCATGCCTCTTTCCGCAAAGGACCGGCGCCTGGAGAAATTCTTTTCCGACATCGTCGTTTTGCCCAATGGAAACGTCGACGTCACCGAAAACATCACCTTCCGGTTCATCGGAGGACCCTGGCAAGGGATCTATCGCACGATTCCCGTGGAGTACGCCGGCCCGCGTGGCCTCAATTACTCACTCTTTCTCGACGTACAGAACGTCAGCGACGAAAGTGGACACAAGTTGAAGTACGAATCCACACGCGATCGCCAATATCTCAAACTGAAAATCTTTATTCCCAATGCCGATGACAGCACGCGCACCATCTCCATCGAATATGTAGTCTCCGACGTAATTCGCTTCTTCGATGACCACGACGAGTTTTATTGGAACGTTACCGGCGACGAGTGGCCCATTCCTATCGCGTCGGCGGGTGCCCACATCGCCCTGCCGGACGGCACGACCAATATCCGGGCCAATGCATTCACCGGCGCGTATCGCTCCCGCGCTCGCGACGCCGGCGCGGAAGTCGTGGGCACCGGCGTGGACCTGGTCACCACGGCTCCTCTCGCCATGCACGAAGGCCTTACCGTCGCCGTTGCCTTCGATAAAGGATTTGTGCGCGAGCCAACGGTTTTTTCCAAGCTTTCGCTCTACTTGCGAAGCAATTGGCCTCTCTTTCTGCCGATTGGCGCATTTTTCCTGATGTTCTGGATGTGGTGGACCCGCGGACGCGACCCGCGCTTGCGGCCGATTGCCGCTCAGTATGAGCCTCCGGATAAGCTCACGCCGGGCGAAGTGGGCACCTTGATTGATAACTCCGTGGATATGCGCGACATCACGGCCTCCATCGTGGATCTCGCTGTCCGGAGCTATCTGGTAATCGAAGAGCAGAAAAAAGATCAACTGCTTGGCCTGACGTACAGCAAGGAATACGTCTTTCATTTGAAGAAGCCGCGCTCAGAGTGGAACACACTCAAACCTCACGAACAGGAATTGCTCGATGGGTTTTTCAGCGGCGGCAATGCCGGCGATTCCATTTCCCTTTCGGACCTTCACAACCGCTTCTACCAGAATATTCCCGGTATCCGGAACCAGATTTTTGCTTCACTTGTCGGAAACGGCTATTACGCCCGTCGTCCAGACAGTGTGCGCTCCGGCTATATTCTTTTCGGCGTTGTCGCCGCCTTCATTCTGATCTGGGGAGGCTCCCGGATTGCCAGTCGAATGGGTATGGCTCCGCTTGCTTTTGTGATCGCGGGCATTCTGACCGGGGCGATCATTTGCGGTTTTGGGTGGTTCATGCCCGCGCGGACGCAAGCCGGCGCGAGGGCGCTCGAGGGCATTCTCGGTTTCGAGGATTTCCTCAATCACGTCGAAGCGGATCGCTTTAACCGCATGATCAAGACCCCGGAAATGTTTGAGAGATTTCTGCCCTTTGCCATGGCTCTCGGCGTAGAAAAAAACTGGAGCAGGGCGTTTCAGGGAATCTATACCCAGCCGCCTCAGTGGTACCAGGGCAGCTACGGACCAACCTTTTATCCCAACCTGTTTGTGAGTGATCTGAACTCGATGTCTTCGTTAGCGGGCAGCGCCATGTCCTCTGCTCCGCGCAGTTCCGAAGGATCGGGCTTTTCCGGTGATGGCGGCGGTTTTTCCGGCGGCGGCTTTGGCGGAGGAGGAGGCGACGCCTTCTAAGTTTCGCCTTGATGGTTGAATCCGTACGACACCAAGACATCCCGAAGCCGGACAAGTCCCAACAAGTCGTGGATATTTGCGCGGCTCACCACGGGTAGTACGTCCACGCGAGCGGCGCCCATCCGCTCCAGTGCGAGTTCCAAAGGGTGGTCCGTGTGAAGGTGCGGAAAGTCCCTGCTCTCCTGCATAAGGTCTCCCACTTTCTTGATAGGATCGGATTCACTAAGGGCAGTTCGTATCTGTTTGCGCGTGATCAAGCCTATGACGCCTGGCCTATCGGTGATAGGCCAGGTCTCCTGTACACCCTTCTCGGTTCTCTCAAGAGCCTCTTGCAGCGTCTCATCCGCGCGCAGCACATCGGTGGCCGGCCGCATGACCTGGGCCACTTGCCGCCGTTTTTCCCAACTGCGGCTTCCCGCCTTCGGGAGGTGAATGCCGTCCTGTTCGGCTAACACCTCGTAAATGGGATCTCTCTGAATTCGCGAAGCGATGAAATAGCTCACCAGATTGGAAATCATCAGCGGGACGATTACCGCATAATCTCGCGTAATCTCAAAGATCATCACTACCGAGGTCATCGGCGCGCGGACAATCCCCGCAAACGCCGTGCCCATCCCCACCAGCGCATAGGCCCCAGGCATGGCCACTTGCGAGGGAAAATACGAATGAGCCACGCTTCCCACGGCTCCTCCGAGCATGGCGCCGAGGAAGAGGCTCGGTCCGAAGATGCCGCCGGCGTTTCCCGAGGCGTAGCTAATGGCCGTTCCTACAAGCTTCAGCACTAGCACTAACAGCATCAACTTTAGAGCCAGGCCGTCATTCAAGACGTCGCCTACATACGCGTAACCGACACCCATGACTTGCGGCACGAACCAACCCATCGCGCCTACAAGCAACCCGCCGGCCAATGGTTGATACCACACGGTCTTTCTCGGCAGCCTCAGGAACCATGCCCGTGATCTTAGAAGGAGCTGCGTGAATCCCGCGGATACCAGCCCGCCGGCAACGCCCAAGACTCCGTAAACGAGCAACTCCCCCCAATTCACCAGTTGATATTGCGGAACCTGAAACAAAGGATCATTGCCAAGAAGCAGACGGAGTATTCCCCAGCTCGTTGCCGAAGCAAGCACCACCGAGCCCAACACCGGTGCGTGTAAATCGCCAACGACCTCTTCCAAAGCAAATAGCACGGCGGCAAGTGGCGTATTGAACGCAGCGGCCACCGCAGCCGCCGCGCCAACGGGAATCAGCGACTTCACTTTTTCCGGCCGGAGCCCCAGCGCTCTGCCGAGGACCGACGCAATTCCCCCACCAACCTGCACCGCTGGCCCTTCTCGCCCCAAAGGGATGCCGCTCGCCAGTGTCACCGAAGTGCAGAAAAATTTCCCCAGGACCGTTGAGAGAGTAATGCGCCCCTCACGCGCATACAAAGCCGCCTTGGTTTGCGGCACGCCACTTCCGCGCGCATCCGGGAAAAACCGGTAGAGCAAATACCCCATGGTCAACGAACCACACACAGGCACAAGCAACCTGCGCCAGGCCGCACTGCCCACTGGATAGAGCCGCACGCCGAATCGTTCGGTCAGCTCAATGAAAGCAACCACGGTGAGGCCTACCAGTGCCCCAATCAACAGCGTAAGCACAAGGAAGACCTGCTCCTCGCGATCCGTCAGGAAGGCCTTCCCTCGCGACACAGGTGTGCTCCACCAGTGCGGATTCTTTTGTTGTGGATTTTCAGCTATCAACTAAGCATCGATTCTCACGAGAATTGCTTTCTGTTCACCTGGGTCGCGAATGCGGATCGCGTAACTAGGCCACTCCTCGCTGGACTGGACGCGATACCAAACGCTTAGTAAGACTCCGCCCAAGCGCAACAGCGCCAGCGCCACGAAAGCGCAAAGCACGCCAATCCCCTTCGCTAACAGGGAAATGGGGACTATGCGCAACGTAGTCGTAAAATCCCCGAGCTTTTGCTCCGGCGTGATTTCACTTCCTGTTTCTATACTTTCTTTTGAGGAGTCTTCTTCGTTCTTCATCTGCCGTTGCCAGCCCCTTTCATCGGGAACCGGGGGTCTTTCTCCGTTTTCCGCGGGATCCTGTGGAAGCGGTCCGCGATTCGAGCAGCGCGCTGATGGCGTCGACGAGCGCTCTTCCGTGGGAACGCAGCTCGATGATGCGCTGCTCCACGACCTGTTCCAGCAATTTTTCGCCACGAGGTTGCAGAGAGACCAGCACCTGTCGGCGATCCTCTCTTCCCCGCATGCGCTTCACGTAGCCTCGGGCTTCCATGCGGTCAATCAGCTCCACGGTGCTGTGATGGCGCAGGGACAGGCGGTCGGCAAGGGTGCGGATGGTCGCTTCCTGTCCTTCCGGCAATCCCCGGACGGCCAGCAAAAGTAAATACTGCTGCGGTTCCAAGTTCGCCTCATGCGCCGCCTCGTCGCCTTCCTGCAGGAACCGTCGGATGCGGTGACGCAGTTCCGCCAGCGCGCGGTATTCGGTCGGGGTAATTTTCTCGCCCATAAAACCACTCTATCGTATTACGATATATTTGACCAGTTTCGGCCGCGTTCGATTTTCCAGGAGGAATCTACCTTGGAATGGAGTGGAACCGGATGTTACAGCTCTTTGCGGAAGGCTTTCTGCGTCTTGTAGTGCTCGTAGCCGTGCCGCTTGTAAAATGTGTGCGCCCTCTCGCGGATCACGTTGGATCGCACCGAAACTCCCCTGCACTTCATCGTCCGGGCCCACTTTTCCGCGGCCTCGAGTAGGATCCAGCCCGCTCCCCGGTTACGGTTTCTTTCATCCACCACCAGGCCGTTTATCTCAGCTCGCCGCTCCACTTCCAGCAGCGGCGTCATACTCACGTGCACCCAGCCGATGACGGCGTGCTCTTTCGTCTCCGCCACGAAACAAGCGCCATTCTTATCTTTAAGCACTAGCTTCAACCGGCTGGCCATCTGCTTGGAAGTCGTGGGGTAGCCAAGCTGCCCCGTTTGCGCGGCAATCCGCGGCGCGTCCGCTTGCCGTGCCCGTCGGACTTTCACCTCTGGTTTTGCTGTCCCCATCTATCTCTATGTCCTCGTGCGCCTCAATCGAACCTGGACAGCTTTGCTCCGCAATTCCCGCAAAGCATCCGCGGCGATCCACCGGGCCACCGGCGATTCACTCTTGTGAATCCGGTCCGCGCGCAAGCGATTGCTCTGCGGTTCAGCGCTAGGTTTCGCTTCCCAATATTTCGCAGCGCCCAATTGACCGCCTTCTTCACAAAATTTCGTTCGTCGCAAGTTTCCCTTTCGACTACGCGGAGGAATTCCACGAACCGGGCGTCGGACGCGCTTTTATCTTTATAGCTGAGATAGGCAGCCAGGGAAAACCCCGCCCTTTTCAAGTACTTTCCCTTTCGCCGGGTCCAGGCGCGTGCTTTCGCCCATGCAGGCTTCGCGTGAGCGAAAAGATAGCAACATGCTGCGTCCACTACATCCCACGAATCAAAATCCCGAGCCCAGCGCTCCCTCTGTTCTGATGTGACCTTGTCGGACTCCCCGATCAAAGTCGCCAAGATGCGCGCCTCGTGAATACCAGTTTTCCAGAGCTGTCCGGCAAGAAGAGGATCCTTGCCGATTTTCTTTGCGAGTGCGTGCAGAACCGGTGCCGAAACGCCATGTGCTTTTGGTACGTGCACTCCGAAATACGCCATCTTTGCGCGCACACCGGGATCTGCCAACGTCTTCAACTCGCGCTGTACCCGGGCACACGTCCATCGTTCACGTTTTTTGGTGTGTTTCTTAGAACGCCTTGTCGCTATCGAGGAGGATCGTGACCGGCCCTTCATTCACTAACTCCACCGACATCATCGCCTGAAAGATGCCCGACGCTACCGTCACCCCAAGCCTCCGCAGGGCGGCGCAATATTCTTCGTAAAGTTTTTTCGCCAATTCCGGAGGAGCCGCCGAAATAAAGCTTGGCCGCCGCTGCCCTCTTGCATCCCCATATAGCGTGAATTGAGAAACCACCAGCGCGCTGCCTTTCGCATCCAGCAGCGAACGATTCATCTTTCCCTGCTCATCTTCAAAGATGCGCAGATGGGCCGCCTTTTCCGCCATCGTCGCCGCCACTGCGGAGTCGTCCTCTTTCCCAACACCTAGCAGGATCATTAACCCCACGCCAATTTCCCCTGTGACCTGGCCATCCACCGTGACCTTCGCGCGGCTCACTCTTTGCACCACGGCTCGCATCTCGCTTCTATCACCATGGCGGCCACAGACTCCTTCGTCCGCGGCCGCCGTCCAATTGATCGTTACTTCGTTGCTTCCGTACTTCTCCTCTATTTCTTCTCTTCCTGCTTCACCGCTTTTCTCGGCAGCAGGTCCGGCAATTGCGCCACATTATAGGCAAACACCGCCAGCACCTGCGCGCCTTGCGTCAGATCGTCCCACCGCACACGGTCCAGCGTGTCCGCTTGCGAATGATGCGTCTTGGCGTAGTCGGCGGGATCCTGCACGCACCAGAAGCCCGGCACGCCGGCTTCGTCAAACGGCACATGGTCGGATCCTCCCTCGCTGCGCAGCGTTGGCTCCATGATTCCGGCTGGTTCCGCTAGCGGATAAATGACCCGGCCGATGGTTTCCCGCACGTTGTAGTTCCCCATCAGCCCGATCGTCAGAACCTTTCCCGTCCCGGTATCGTGCACCAGCACGCCGGAAATATTCGGCAGTTCCGCTTTGTGCGCCGCAACGTAGGCTTTCGAACCATTCAAGCCCTGCTCCTCTCCGGTGAACAGCACAAACCGGATGGTCCGCTTCGGCTTGATGCCCGCTTTCTGCAGTGCCCGCGCCGCTTCCAGTACCGCCATCGAGCCAGTACCGTTGTCTGTCGCGCCTGTGCCAAGATCCCAGGAATCGAGGTGTGCTCCGACGATGACAACTTCGTCAGGCTTCTCTGTGCCGCGGATTTCTGCCACCGTGTTGTACACCTCCACAGGTTTGCCGCTTAGTGTGCCCTGGATGTTGACTTCCAGTTGCACCGGCCCGCCTTCCAGCAGCCGCCAAAGCAGCAGATAATCCTCGCGCGCGAGGAATGCCGCTGGCACCGCTGCTGCCTGATACTCGCGGTTGAGCGCGGTCATGTTGAACAGGTCATACATTTTTTCTGAGCCCAGAAGCAACACCACAGCCTTTTCTTCCTGCATCATCTTCAACGCCGCGACGCGTAGTTTGCCGTAAGCTTTGAAATCGATCGGCTTGTTTTCCTTCGGGTGCATCAGCGGAATTGTGCCTTCGCCCCAAGGTGTGAGGATCGGATCCATCGGCTCGACCAGTTCGCGGGGCTTCCCTAAAATCACGATTTTCCCCGCGAGCTTCCCCTTGTACTGTTCAAGATCCTCCACTTTTTCTACGTTCAGGGCGATGAGTTCGCCCTTTACGGTTCCGTTCGTGCTCGGCGCCCATCCGATCGTTGCTAGGGACAATTCGTGTGTAGTTGGAGCGGTCACGCGTCCCATCGCCGGTCCTCGCGTCCAAGCGTTCGCGATACTCCACGATTCGAGGTGTGCGTTGTCCAACCCCAGGGCCTTAAATTGCTCCTTTGTCCAATGGCTGGCCTGATCCAATTGCGGCGAACCCGTAAGCCGCGGACCGATTCGCGACGTCAGATAGGTCAAATCCGCTTTGAGCTGATCCTTGTCTGCTTTCACCTGCTCGATAATTTTCTTGTCCATCTCCTCGGTTGGATCTTTCTTTGGCGCTTCGCTCTTTGCCGCATCCGCCTGACCAGCTAGTGCGGGTGGCGGCAGCGGCCGTCGCGGCAGCAACGCAGGAAGTTCTGCGGTGTTATACGCCCAGGCCGCCATCACTTGCGCGCCTTGCACCAGGTCTTCCTTCCAGGCCTTGTCAAACGTGTCGGACTGGCTGTGGTGCGTTCGTGGATACTCTGCGAGTGCCTGCGCACACCAGAAGCCCGGCACGCCTGCTTCATCAAAAGAGAGGCTGTCGGTGCCGTATTCACGGGCCATGGTGGGCTCGAGCATCTTCAACTCACCGAGAGGCGCAATCTCCTGGTCCACGGTTTCGCGCGCCTGATAATTGTCATGCAGGCCCAGCGCCAGGACGCGTCCTGTCCCGCTGTCGTGAATCAGCGCGGCGGAAACTTTGTCCATCTCATTCTTATGCGCCTTGACGTATTCTTTCGAACCAATCAAGCCCTGTTCTTCGCCAGTGAACAGAATGAAACGAATCGTCCGCTTCGGTTTCAGATTCAGCTTTGCCAGAGTCCGCGCGGCTTCCAGCACTACCATTGATCCTGTTCCGTTGTCCGTTGTGCCGGTGGCCAGATCCCAGGAGTCCAGGTGCGCCCCCAGAATCACCACTTCGTCGGGTTTCTCGCTTCCGCGCAGCTCCGCCACCGTGTTGTGCACCTCCACGGGCTTCTCGCTCAGCGAATTCGTAATTTCCAGCTCCAGTTCCACTGGCCCCTTCTTCAGCATCCGGTAAATCATCCGGTAGCCTTCGCCGGTAATAAACGCCGAAGGTAGCGGTCCCAGTTGGAAAGGCACAGTCGTGCCGTCGGTCATGTTCAGCAACGCTTGCGGCTTGCCCGCATCGCGCAGGATCGCGACGGCACCTTCGTCCACGAAGAACTTGTTGCGCGCTCTAATCATCTCCAGATATTTTTCGTAAGGGTCCGGCCCGGCCGGCTGGCCCACGGGAGCCGGCGGCTCTTCCATCGGGTGATAGATTTCCGCGTTCTGGTCAATCGGCTTTGCCGGGGAAAGGGAGCGTGGTTCCTGCTGGATGATGATCGCACCCTTCAGCTTGCCATGAAACTTCGCAAAATCTTCCGGCTTTTTCGCATCGAAATAGACCACCGGCCCGCGCACCGTCCCCTTGGTGTTCGGCGCCCACGCGGAAGACGCGATCGCCAGTGGATGCTCCGTCGGCGACACCATTTTCGCTTTGGCCGTTCCCCGGGCCCACGCGTGCGGAATCGTGTAGGACTCCAGGTGCACATTGGTCAGGCCATATTTCTTGAACATTTCCACGGTCCAGTCGTTCGCCTGCTTCAATTGCGGCGTGCCCGTTAAACGCGGCCCGATCCGGTCGGACAGATACTCCAGGTTGTCCATCAATTCGCTGTGATCGTGAATTTCACTCAAAATCTGGGCATCCGATGCAGCTACGGGATTCCCTTCATCCGCGGCCGCGTGCGCCGGCAGACTCCTTGCCGCCACCACTGCCAACAGCAGCGCCATCACACATGCAATTTTCCGGCTAATCTTCATTCCTCTCTCCCTTAAATGACTCTTCGCAAATTCTTCGTGCACTAAACTGCTTTTTTGGAGCTGACCTGTCCCCGACCGGCTTGCACTGTACGTTTGGACGTACGTCCGCGGACTTCGCGTTTCACTCTTTGCGTTTTTTCAGGCCCCGTGGCGGCCTCTGACACTGGGGACAGAAGTAGCTGCTTCGGCCCGCCACGATCACACGCCTGATAGGGGCCTTGCACCGGGAACACCCCTGCCCTTCCCGGCCATACACCCGGTGGTGGCGCTGATATTCCCCCGGTTGCCCTTTGGCGTCAAGAAAGTCAGAGATTGAGGATCCGCGCATCACGATCGCTTTCCGCAGAATCGCCTGCAGGGCCTGGTACAACTTTCTCACTTGCGCGGCGTTTAAGCTGGTTCCCAGCCGCGCTGGATGAATCTTCGCCTTCCACAAGCTTTCGTCTGCATAGATGTTTCCCACTCCTCGCAATACCTGCTGGTCCAGCAACAACGCCTTGATCCGCGCGCGTCGCCCTCGCATCCTCGTGGCAAACTCTTCCAGCCGCACTTCGAGCGGATCGGCTCCAAATCGCCGCAATTCTTCCCGCAGAACTTCTCCTGCCAGGTACGCCATGCGCCCGAACCGGCGTGCATCGATGTAACGCAATTCCGTGCCGTCATCCAGCAGCAGTGCTACGTGTGTGTGTTTGGCATGCGGCTCGCCGACGGGTCGCGGCATCAGCATGCCCGTCATACCCAGGTGTACCAGCAGAGCCGATTCCATATCCGGCTCCATAGCAGTTTCCTCCGGCTTCAGTCGCAATAACATGAATTTTCCATAGCGCGCCACAGTGCGAATCGTGCGCCCCGGCAATTCCCGCTCAATCACTTCGGGGTTATCCATGAAATCCGTCTTACCCAACGTGACGCCCAGAATCCGGCGCCCCGCGATTTCCCGCTGCAAACCCCGCACAACCGTCTCGACCTCAGGAAGTTCCGGCATCCTTACCTTGCTTGCTCAATCCATCCATGAACCGCTGCGTGCCACATTCTGCCCTCTCGTGATACATTGCCTGCTCCGGAGGCCACCGTGCGCTTCAAGAAAATTCAATTTCTTCTTTTTTTCGCGGCTTCTCTTATTCTGACGGCTCCCGCGTTTGCCAGCAAATCCGAAACCGGCTTCCTGGACCGCACTCTTTCACTCCAAGGCATCACGTACAAATATCAAGTCTTTCTGCCGGACAACTGGTCGTCCCAGCAGAAGTGGCCCATCATCCTTTTTCTTCATGGCGCGGACGAGCGTGGCTCCGACGGCCTCCTGCAAACCCAGGTCGGCCTCCCCACCGCTATCCGCAAAGAACGCTCCCGCTTCCCTGCGATCGTGGTGATACCGCAGTGTCTCGCGGACCACTGGTGGTCAGAATCCTCCATGGAGAACCTGGCCCTCGCCGCCCTTGCCGTCGCCACCGATGAATTTAGCGGCGATCCCAAGCGCACCTACCTCACCGGCCTGTCCATGGGCGGCTACGGCAGTTTGGCCATTGCTGTGAAATATCCGCATAAGTTCGCAGCAATTGCCCCGATTTGTGGAGGTATTGTGCTGCCTGAACATTTTCGCCAGATGCATCCCGATCTGGAAAAGTCTGCCTATCCCGATGACCCAAAGAGCTATGCCGATGTCGCTGCAAAAATCGGCAAAACTCCGATATGGATTTTCCACGGCGGCTCGGATGATACGGTCCCCGTCGAGGGTTCTCGCAAGCTCAATGAAGCATTGAAGGCCGCCGGCGGCGATGTCCATTACACTGAATATCCCGGCGTCGGCCACAACTCCTGGGACAAGGCCTACGCCGAATCCGAAGTCATGACCTGGATGCTCTCTAAATCTCTCTAAACTGCGTCCGGATTTGAGTTTACGCGCCAGCGTCCTGAGCCCATTGCTATTTCCTCAATTATTTGCTTCCTGGCCAATATCCGGGCGCTGAAATCTCTCTCTCATCCCGCTTTTCGGCATACTTCTTCATCGCTGGCCCGATTTCCGAAGCTTTGCCGATCATCGCGAACACCAGGTTCTCTCGCGGAAAATGTTTTGCAATGACCTGCTTGGCGGTTTCCGGGGTGACCGCGTCCACTCGCGCCTCCAATTGGTTCACCTCGTTGTCGTCAAGGCCGTAAAATTCGTTCGAAGCAATCAACCGCGCCAGTTGCGCGGATGTCTCGATGCTCGGCGGAAATTGCCCTTTAATGTAGCTCTTGGCCGAAGCTAACTGCTCCGTCGTCAGTCCATCGGTGTGCAGTTTTCTCAGGACCTCCAGAGCCATATCCATGGCCTGCGTCGTGGTTTCGTTTTTCGTGTAGCTGAAAATCGTGAACGGTCCCGGCTCTTTCCAGGACCTGAAAAAAGATGTGGCTCCATAGGTAAGCCCCGATTCGACGCGCAGTGCCTCGTTCAGCATCGAAGTGAATCTCGAGCCGAATACCGTATTCACCACGCGAATCGCCACGCGGTCAGGGTCCGTCGCGGAAATGCCCACATTTCCAAACGCGAAAAACGTCTGCGTCGCGTCCGGTTTATCCACCAACAGTAAGCGTTTGCCTTTTACTGCCCCCGCCGCCTCGAATTTTTCAGCGGGAGCAACCTTCCCCGTCCAACCTCCAAACGTCTCCTCGATCCTCTTCTTCATCTCCACCGGATTGAAATCTCCCGCCACCGCGATGATCATATTTCCCGGTGCATAATGTGTTTCGTAAAACCTTGAGACCGCATCCCGCTCGATTTTTTTCAGCGTCAGTTCGTCGCCATCCGAGGGCCGGCCATAACCCTTGCCCCCATACAGATAAGCGTTGTAATACTCAAACATGACGCTCTGCGCGCTGTCTTTCGCGGACCTGATCTCATCAATCGATTGCGCCAGCAGTTTGTCCACTTCCGCTTTGGGAAATGTGGGATGCAGCAAGGCATCGGAGAAAAGCTGCAAGCCTTGTGCCTGATCCTTTACCAGGAACTCTGCGCTCAGGCTCGTAAAGTCCTCTCCGGCCTCGGCATCGAAACTCCCCCCGATAAAATCAATGTCTGCGGAAAACTGCTGCGCGGTGCGGCTCTTTGTCCCTTTCCTTAGCAGGCCCGCCGTCGTGGATGCCAGGCCCTCCTGCCCTGGTGGATCCGCAAGCGCACCAGCCTTCACAATTCCAGAAATATTGATGATCGGGACGCCGTGCTTCTCCAGAAGCAGCACCGTCAGTCCATTGTTCAACACGATTTTCTCGTGCGGTGGAATCTTCAATCTTTGTGCCAGAGTTGCGGAACTGGAAGCCAGCCACACAAGCGCCACGACGGCGATCGCCGCGAATCTTATGTTCTGCCTCATGGCTTGGCTTTCTCCCCGCTCTTTTCGGGCAGCAAAGTGGCCACCGTGCGGTTGTTCGCGCCAAAATATTTCTGGGCTACACGCTGCACATCTTCTTTCGTCACCGCATTATAGTTTTTCGCCGCATCGAACAGCTGGTTGTAATCCCCAAAAAACACTTCGTACCTGCCGATCGTGTTCGCCCGTCCGCTGATCGTGCGCATCTGCCGGTAAAACTCCGCGAGCCGGATATTTTTTGCCTTCTCCAGTTCCTGGTCGCTGACCGTCCCGTTTTTTGCCCGTTCCAGTTCCTCGTAGATCGCCTTCTCACACTTTTCCGGGGCCACACCTTCCTTCGGTTGCGCCACGATGACGTTGATCGTCGGGTCCAGCGCTGTCTCGGAAACGGAATTCACCCCCAGCGCGATTTGGTCCTGGTCCACAAGTCGCTGATACATCCGCGAGCTCTCTCCCTGAAACAGGATGGTCTGCAGAACGTTGAGCGCGTAGAAGTCCGGATTGTTGGTCTGCGGCACATGGTAGGCGATCATCAAAAGCGGCAATTCCGCTGGTTTGTGCACCACCAGCCGCCGCTCGCCGATCTGCTCGGGTTCCACGGTCGTCACTGGCGGCGGGGGCGCGTGCGCAGGAATCGGTTCGATATACTTCTCGCAAAACGCAAGAATTTCCTCGGCCGTAACGTCTCCCACCACCACCATCGTCGCATTGCTTGGCGAATAACCCATCTCGAAGTGGTGTTTCAGGTCTGCCATGGTCCAGTGCTCGATGTCGCTCATCCAGCCCAGCACTGGCCATTGGTAGGGATGCGCGATGAACGCCGTCGCCCAGAGTTGTTCCTCGAGGACTCCTTCGTTCTCTGCGTCCACGCTGGTCCGCCGCTCGCTCGCTACAACGCCGCGCTCGCTTTCGATTTTTTTGGGGTCGAAGCTCAGGTCGCGGATGCGGTCGGCTTCGATGCCAAAAATCAGCTCGGTGGCCGAGCGCGGAAACCAATCTTCATATACCGTCACGTCGTGGGAAGTATAGGCGTTGTTTGATCCCCCATTTGCCTCCATGACCTTGTCGAGTTCACCTGGCCCATATTTCTTTGCTCCGTTGAACATCATGTGCTCGAAAAAATGCGACAGTCCGGTTGTTCCGGGCCGCTCATTGCGCGAGCCAATCCGATAGAAAATGAACAGCGCCACGTTGGGGATGTTGTGGTCACTCTGCACCAACACCTTCATCCCGTTCTTCAGCGTTTTCGACACCACGGGATATTCCTGCGCTTGCGCCGCCGGGATTACCAGCAGCAACGCACCCGCGATCGTTCTCGTCGCTCGCTTGCACCATCTGGTTTTCATTGATGAGTCCTTGGCACAACCCTTCCTTTATGGACGTATATTCCCCTCAAAATGTTTGCCGTCTTTTTCAGAATGGAGGGATACCCCCGGAAGGTTTCGGACCGACCAATTCAGGGCAGCGGCACTCCGGGAATCGCCACGATTCCCGCCATCCGCAGCAATTCCAGATATTCGGCCTCGCCGATCGAGGAAATGATCAGCCGCACGTTTTTCAGCAGTTTCATTTTCCGGACCGCCGGGTTTGCCCGCATCTCCACCAGCGTCACCGGCCGCGGCAGCTTCTCAAACGCGCGCAGGTCCGCCACTAGGTTTTTCCCCTTATGGTCGTGCGGATCGGGGTAGGGGTCGCGGGTAATCTCTGCAATGGAATAGAGCGATCGTTCGGGCGCGGAGTGGTAGCAAAGCACGCGATCGCCCTTCTTAACCTGTTTCAAGGCACGGATGGCGTCGGGTTTCGAACCGGCACCGTGCCACATTTCCTTGCCTTTTACGAAGAGCGTGTCCCAGTGATAGTGATGCGGGTCAGCGCTGAAGATCCAGTAATGTCGTGTTTGCGGAGTCGCGGTCGCCATCGGCACCAAGTTCTCGCGCAATATACACGTTGGGAGGGCGAAAACCAAACAAAATGTGAGGGATAGGGGCTGCGGGGTGTTCAAAACCCCGAGGTGCCATGGAACTAGTACTAAGAATCCTATTATCTATGACTTGCGCGGGAGAAATGCCACTTGGTGGCATGTTTCCTCTACAGTCAACCCACGTCAACAAACACGTCTTCTCCCCGCACTTCCGCCCGGTAGCAATCCGCGCCTACCGAGGGGTTCTGCACTGTCTTTCCCGTGGTCACATCGTACTGCCAGCCATGCCACGGACAAGTTACTACCTTGCCTTGCAACAGCCCTTCTCCCAAGGGCCCCCCTCGGTGCAAACAAGTGTTATTTATGGCATAAATGGTTCCGCTGACGTTCGCGAGCGCAATCGCCTTGCCTTCGACATGCAGCTCCCGCACCGTTCCCGGCGGCACCTCACCCACTTTCACCGTCCTAACAAATCCCATCTGCTCGTCTCCGTTCTCTCCGCGCCATCGCTGCAGACTCTGAGGTAAAGCCTTCTCTTCGCCTTTCTCCTGCTCCGTGCTCTCAGTGTCTCTGTGGCGATGTTGTTTCTACTACCGCGGTTCCGGCACTTGCGCCACCATCACGCTCCTTTTGAACTCCTCGACCATTTCCGCCCGCAACCGCACTTCCGTCGGCCGCTTCGCCAGCGTCATATCGTCAATCTTGTCCTGTAGCTTCAACAGCGCGTAGAACAGCGCCTCCGGCCGCGGCGGGCAGCCCACCACGTAGACATCCACTGGCACGATCCGGTCCACGCCCTGCAACACCGAATACGTATTGAACGGTCCACCCACGCTCGAGCACGCGCCCATCGAGATGCACCACTTCGGATCAGGCATCTGCTGCCATATGCGCTGAATCACCTGAGCCATCTTTAGCGTTACCGTCCCTGCCACAATCATCAGGTCAGCCTGCCGCGGCGACGGCCGAAATACCTCCGCCCCAAACCGCGCCATGTCAAACCGCGCGGTCGTCGAAGCAATCATCTCAATCGCGCAGCAAGCCAAACCAAATGTCAGCGGCCAAAGCGAACTCTTCCTCGCCCAGTTGAATACGTAATCGACCGAAGTGATCAGAACGTTCTTCTCAAACCGCTGGTCTATGACACCCACGGGACCCTCTCCGTTCGTCTCCCTACCGCGGAGTATATCCCCCGCTTCTCGCCCCGTCAAAGAACTCTCGTCTTTGGTCTTTGGTCTTAGCTCTCCAACACCTGATCCAAAACCTGTCCCACCGCGCGTTTCGCTTCCAATATTGAAAACCGGTGATCCATTGCCCCCGCCAAATCCGTATTCGCAAACGCAATCCTTCCGAAGGGCGCTTGACGCAACACCTCCCGCGGTGCTGGCTTTCCCTCCTTCCCAAAAAAGAATCCCGGTTGCGGACTCAAGTAGGCGTGGCCCCAACGATTCAAAATAATTCCCCCGATGTCCCGCTGCGCGTCAAATCCTGCGCTTCCAAACATTTCCGTGAATTGCTGCCGAATCTGGCGCTCGTATTCCCGGAACGAAGTGCCTAGCATCTTCCCGCGGCCGCGATGCCCCTGGTCCTCCGTGGACAATCCGGGATAGGAATAGAGCACCTTCAGTGAAAGCACGATCGGAGAATCGGGGCTGATCGTTGGCTCCTCGACCCCCGTCAGCGCCAGCCTCTGTACTTCCATGTAATCTCCAAACCCGCCGAACCACCGGCACCCACTCATCCCCATCTTGTAAAGGAATCTCCAATTGCGAACCGCCACGTTGGCCATCAGGCACGGCGAGCGATAAAACTGTTCGTAGGCCTTCGCATGTGCCTCTGGCAATCCCTTCACGATATGTTTCGTTGTCCAGCTCCCACCTGCCATCACCGCCGATCGCGCCTGCACGCGATATAATTTGCCGTCCTTCGTATACGCGATGTTTACCCGTTCTGCTTTGCCTGGATCGCCGTCATGCTGCACCGCCACCACCGTTGCCAACAGTCGAATCCTGGCCGGCGCGCCCGCCGCATCAAGGGCAGCAAAATTCACGTTGTTCTTGCACACTCCTTCCACAGTGTTCGGCCCATCGATCGCCGCCGGTAACAAGCTCTTCACCATCAGCCGCGCAATGGTCGCGTTCCCTCCCGGAAACATCTGATCCGTGACGTCCGGATCGTCCTCCAGCGGATGCAGCATCTCATACGCATATTCCGAGTAAGCTGACAGCGCATCCGGCCCGAGTCCCGAGCCTCCTCCCGCAACCGGAGAGAGAAACGTTCGTACCGTCTCCTGGCTCAGTCCGAAACGCTCCATGTAGTGTTGTTCGAGGGTGATCGAATCGAGATACCTCGAAATCGCATCCCCTTCCATCTTAGGATGCTCGAACTTGTCGCCCACCACGGGCTCATGCGCCAGCCAACGCAGCCATTCCGTCTTTGCCTTCTCTGATATCGGTGCGCCCGATAGCTTCCTGCCGAGAGGGTCCTGCACCCACACGCAGGGCTTTTGGTCAAATCTTGCTCCAAACCAGAATCCGTACTGCCCATGTTCCATCCCCACCGCCTCGTAAGGATTCCGCGAAAGCGGCATCTCCGGTTCCGGCCCACCCCACTTCTGGTAGGTCAGCTTCGGCGCGGTCAATCCAATGGAATCGTAGAAGCGGGCCAGAAAACTGTGCGGGTATTGCAGTTGATAAATAGCCGAGCCTTGATGCCCGATCAGTCGTTTGCCATCCACCAGAAATTCGTTTTGCTTTGCTTCACCGCCGAAAATGGGGTGGTTCTCCAGGACTAGGCACTTCACTCCCGGCCCAGCTTGCCGTTGAAAAAACAACGCTGCCGCGATCCCGCTGATTCCTCCTCCCACGATCACGCAATCGTACGTCTCGCTGGTCTCCACGATGTCCTTCGGCAGTGGGTCGTAAACACCCTTTCTGATCTTGTGTCCCGCCTCGAGCACCGGTAGCGTGTTTCCGTTCGAGCGGCTGTATTCTCCAACACCGCCATAACCCGTAAATTCGTCCTGCTGCGCGAGCAACTCTGCCGGGGTCAGCGATTCGAGCAGCATTGCTCCAGAAGCCAGCAGCGTACCCCCAAGAAAATCCCTGCGCGTGATTCCCGCGTCCATCCCTAGTGCGCCATCGCCCGATTCTTCAGATGGATTTTTGGCCTGCGTCTTATCCATTGTGATGATTCTCACTCACCTTTTTCTCTTCGCTTTTCTCTGTGTCCTCTGCGTCTCTGTGGCAGCCTTACTTCCTCGCGGTCGGATCCTTAAACTGCTTCGCCAACAAGTTCCAGTAACTCTCGGGCTTCAGTCGCTGCCAAATATCTGCAAAATACGCGTCTGCCCCGATTAGCACCCGTGCCCTATTCTTCTCCACGCCACGCAAGATTTTCGCCGCAGCCGCATCCGGATCCGTCCGCGCCACCTTTTCAAACCGTGCCAGGCTCTCCGCACGTAGTTTCGCTCCCGCGCGGGCTCCTTCTTTCGCGCGTTCCGCAATTCCCGTGCGGACGAATCCCGGATGCACACAGGTCACGCCCACATTGGTCCCTTCCAGCTCGTGGTGCAACGATTCCGTGAACCCGCGCACGGCAAATTTGCTCGCGCAATACGCGCTTTGCCCGATGGCCCCGAAAAACCCCAGCAAGCTGGACGTATTCACGATGTGCGCCCGCTTCTCCCTCTTCAGAAGCGGGAGGAAATACGCTGTTCCGTACACCACGCCCCAGAAATTGATGTCAATCAACCAGCGAAAATCGTCCAGCGAGATTTCCTCGAAATTTCCCAGCAGCGCCACGCCGGCATTGTTGAATACCACGGTCGCTCGTCCGTGCTGCGCTTCCACCTCTCCGGCAAACGCCCTCACGTTCGCTTCGTTCGCCACATCCACGCGGTGCCGTGTCACTTTTCCCTGCACCGCACCAAGCAAAGCCACAGTCTCCGTCAGTCTCGTCTCGTTCACGTCCGCAAGCGCCAGCGAAGACCCCATCGCCGCCAACTGCTGCGCCAGGCAACGGCCCATTCCGGAGCCCGCGCCGGTCACAACCGCCACACCATCACTCAAAAAAGACATGGAGCACCTGCTTGCACACGAGAATCGCGCACAGAGAATTCATACCACAATACCGGGCTAGTTAGGCGCGAACGCCAACACGCAGGGGAGTTGCCGGCCTTCCAGAAGTGAAGGAGGCTTAGTGCCGGTTGGTGCAAGTGGTCAAGCGGTGGAAGCGCGGCACAGGTTACCCCAGCCGTAAGGGCTGGAAAAAACAGAGGCGAGAAATGCAAGCGCCGTAGGTAGGCACCATCTGCGCGGTGCTCGAACGACATCTACGGAAACGCCACCCGCACCAAATTGCGCCCCGCTCGCTTCGCCTCATACAACATCTGGTCGGCTTTGCGTACCAATGCAGAAAAATCTCGCACTTCCCTACCCTGGAAACCGGCAACGCCAAAGCTTGCGGTCACGTTCACGCTTTGCCCCGCTAACGGAAACGACAGCGCCGCAAACTGTTCGCGAAAGCGGTTTACCGTCGTCTGCACATGCGCTCTATCGACGTGCGTGACCGCCAGCAGAAATTCGTCCCCACCCAATCGCCCGCAACTGTCCGACGCGCGCGTATTCTTCCTCAGTACGTCCGCAAAGGTCTTCAGCACCACGTCGCCGGCATCATGGCCGAAGGAGTCGTTGATGGTCTTGAAATTGTCGATATCCCCCACGACCACCCACATCGAAAAACCGTGCCGTGCGGCACCGCGCAACTGTTTCGCCGCCCAATCTTCGATCGCGCGCCGGTTCGGCAATCCGGTCAGAGAATCCGTGCGCGCCGCTTGCTCCAGTTTCTCGCTCTTCGCGGCAAGTTCGCGGTTCAAATCAATGATGCGCTGCCCCACACCGATGCGCGCCAACATTTCTCCGGGATCGAAAGGCTTCGTCAGATAATCGTCCGCGCCCGCCTCGAGCCCCTTCACCACATTCCCTTTTTCGGTGTTGCTCGTCATCAGGATCAGGTAGGTATAAGGCCGCGTCTGGTCGGCCCGAATGCGCTGGCACAATTCCAATCCGGAGAAATCCGGCATCATCCAGTCGGTAATGACGATGCTGGGTGAGTGCTCCTGATAGATTTTCAACGCCTCTTCGCCGTTGTTTGCGAAAAAAAGGGTGAACGGCTCCGAGGAAAGCACCTGCTCGACGAGTTTCCGGTACACCGGCGAATCGTCCACGACCAGAACTTCATAGTTGGGAACAGAAAGGCTCATGTGTATGGCACCGCCGCTGTTTTCGTAGGGCGGAAGAATTCCTCTATTGTTCAGCCTGGCTTGCGTTCCATCAATCTAACAGAACTGGGCAGGGCCTGCTGATTGGGCGCCTTTTCCAGCCACGAAAGAGACACCAGCGCCGGCAGAATTGCTACTTCAACCGTCTCGTTCACTTCAGAACCGTTGCTGATCGCTAGAATCGCTTTAGGAGTGCGCCCTAGCTAAAGTGCGATACAACGCGATAATCCGCTCGTTGTAATGTTCAAGCGTGAACTGGCTCTTGATTTTAGCCCGTGCTGCTTTTCCCATCGCCAGGAGCTCCTCGGGATGCCGGTAGCACCAAAGGATCGCATCAGCCAAAGCATCCACATTGCGCGGGGGAATGATCCATCCTTCTTTTCCGTCCATCATGCAATCGTTGGCTCCCGTTCTGTGCGTTGCCACCACGGCTAGCCCGGAGGCCATCGCTTCCAGCAGCACCTGCGCCAGACCTTCAATCGGGGAGGGCTGAACGAACAGGTTTGACTCGCGATAGCATCGCGCTACCTCGTGCGCCGGCAGAAATCCCGCCAACTGCACGCCGCAGTCGGCGTAGCTCTTCAACAACGACTTCATGTGCGGCTTCACTTCTCCAACCAAAACCAGCTCCGCGCCGGGGAGGCCTAGGCGTTTCCACGCTTGCAGAAGATAGCCCACCCCCTTGGCGAGTTCCACTCGGCCTACATAGCAAACGCGAAACGACGTCGGTCGCGAAACCGGTGCGCCCGGAGAAAAGAATTGCGCATCTACCCCGGTCTGTACCACCACCGACTTTTCCCCGTAGCCGTATTCTGCGAAACTCTGCTGCGCCACGACCGACGGCACCACGATCCGGTCGCACTCTTCGAATTCCTGCTCGATCCGCCGAAGCAATCTTTCTGTCTGGTTTCCACTGCTGTCACGGTCCTTCACGCCAAAGCGTCGGCATTCCTCGATGTCCACCTTCTTCCACTGCCGCGGGTGACATGCCGCGTTTTCCACTAAAGTAATGGCGCCCAGTTGCTTGGCGGCCCGAAGACTGGCTAAACAGAACGCAGTACAACTGTGGAAGATCTTGCAAGGAGCAATCCATCTTGACAGCAGCCAATCCGCCAGCCACACAGTCGGTACCAAAGGAGGACGCACCTTTCCGGGCAACCGTCGCCAGATTCCCCAGACTATCCGTTTAGACCATGCGAAGCCTGGAAAACTCTTAACGCTTTCCAGGTCTCCGGTGCCGTTGGGCTCCCGAATGTCGAGATAGGGACCGAGGTCAATCACCTGTCGCAAAATCTCGGCGGACAGCAAACTTGCCGCTAAGGTCTTTTGATAAGGAGCCGTGCCCACGGCAACGGTCACGGAAACGGGATCCGCTGGCATCCGGATATCATATATCCTATCCAATCTGAGGCTTCAGGCCGAGCTGTACCCTGCACGGCCCTTCTCCGGGCTGAACTTCCTTGAACCTGAGATAGTCATGCCGCTTCGCCAAGCAGTAAGCTTCAAGCTGTTCGCTTTCCGCTCGGGATTTCCTCAAGCTAGTGCACCCGCAAGACGGCGATACAAGGCGATCATCCGTTGATTGTAGTGATCGAGAGTAAACTGGCTTTCTATCCTGGCCCGCGCCGCTCTCCCCATGGCCCGCGTTTCATCTCGATGCTGGTAACACCATACGATCGCCTCCGCTATCCGATCGACGTCCCGCGCCGGAACGACGAATCCTTCTTTTCCATGTGTTATGCAGTCATCCGCACCGGAAAGGTCGCTGGCCACGACGGGCAACCCCGAGGCCATCGCCTCCAACAACACCTGAGCCAGGCCTTCATTCACTGAGGGAAAAACGAACAGGTCCGATTCCCGATACGTCTTCACCATCTCCATGGCCGTCAAGAAACCTGTTGTGCGCACGGTTGCATCCGCATAAGTCCGCAGAAGCGTCTTCATTTCCGGCCGCACCTCTCCGGCTAGCAGGAGCACCGCGTTCGGCAGAGCGAGTCGTTTCCACGCTTGCAGTAGATACCCTGCCCCCTTGGCTAATTCCACGCGTCCCGCAAAACAGACTTGAAACACTCGCTGCGGCACAGCCTGCGGCCGAGGCGAAAAAAATTGCTCATCCACTCCGGGAAAAACCACAATCGCCTTGTCTGCGTACCCAAACTCGGCAAAGCTGCCATGCGCCACCGTAGACGGCACGGCAATGCGGTCGCAGATCTCATACTCACGGACCATACGTCGAATCAGTGCGGCGGGAAGAATCGGGCTGCGTTCTCTTTGCCTGATGTTAAAGCGGTCGCATTCTTCAAGGGATGCTTTGTGGAAGTGCCCCGGGTGACGGCCCGCGTTTTCCACCAGCGTTGCCGCGCCTTGCCGTTTCGCCACGGGCAAACTCGTTAACGATTGGCCCATCCAGCCGTGAAATACGCTGCACGGCGGTATCCAACGTGACCATAATTGGTCCCTAAGCGAAACCGTCACCATCACCGGTGACCCTGGACGCCACTTCCTTGGCAGGCGCCTCCAGGTGCCCCACAGCACCGCGTTGACGACACGGTTGAACGGGAACCGCTTGATCACCTCGAGCTGCCCATTACCCTTGGGTTCTCGAATCTCCAGATATGGGCCAGAGCTTAACTCACGCCGGAGCAGGCCCGCCCGTAGCAGGCTCAGCGCCAAACTCTTCTGGTAGGGAGCCGCTCCCACCGCCAGCGTCACGGAAACACTTTCCGGTTGCATGGAGAATATCCTATTCGGGTATTCTCTCTTTGATTCTAACAATCGTGGTCAGTAAGTTTTATACGGCTACTCGCCAGCCCTTTACTCCGTGCACCAGAAGCGCGCCCTCGGCTTTGAATGCTCGGAGCTGCTCCACGTCGCGGAACCAACGCCCCGTGTACACCTCCGGCGAGGGCGAAGGATCGGGAATGCGTTCGTACGCAACACCTGCAAAACCAGCGGCTCGAAAAAGACCGGCCCACTCCTCCGCGGACAGCAATTGCGTGGGAACCGCCAGCAACCCGCCCCACTGATGGCAGTGCGGGTTATCGCGAGAGTAATTGATAAGAATCCAGGTCGTTCCGCCAGGACGAAGCACGCGGAAAATTTCCTTCACCCCGGAGCGTGGATCCGGCCAGTAGTAGGACGATTCCACCGAAATAGCGTGTGTAAAGAAACTGGCTTGCCAGGGAATCTCGGCCACCTCGCCAGTCATATACAAGAGGTTGTCATGTTCAACGCTGTTGCGCCGCGCGATGCGAATCATCTCATCGGAAATATCCATGCCCACGACACTCCCTTCCGGCAGCAACTGCGCGAGACGCCGCGAGAGCCACCCTGAGCCGCAGCCCACATCCAGCACATTGTCGGTGGGAGCGAGCTGCATCTTCTCCAGCACCGGCAGCGTGATGGGCAGGTGATCCTGCTCCATCCCTTCGCCGCGCCCGGCTTCCGCCCAGCGGTTGAATTCTTCCCGCAGATTTTCCGTGTTGGATTCGGTCATCATTCAAATGGTCCGTGTGTTTCGTCCCCGGACCGCCCGAGATAACCTCAGAGTATCAAACCGTCCGGCCACAGGCAGTGCAGAAGTGCGAGCCCGGACAGGCAAACGTCCCGCACCGGCAGCAGAATCGTCCACCGGACGGTAACGGAACCAGCCTCAACGGACTATACGGTTGCGACGTAAGCGCCCAGACCAGGGCAATCACCCAACCAATAAAAGTCCATCCGAGGAACAAGTTCAGCAGGATGATTCCCGCGGCGTCGCGCTTATCACGCCCAATAATCGTCGGCAGAAAATACAGAAGAATCAGGGAAAGTAGGGTCAGCATAGTGGACCCCTTTCACTTCAACATAGGCATGCAGGCCACACCCCTGCCCGCCTCAACTACCAATACGCACTCAGATAAGGGTTTGTTTCATGCGGCAGAGAAGGAATTATGCCCCCGCTCCCTGCACCTTCGCGAGCAACTCGACAAACTTTTGCTTCCGCTCCGTCTGGTCGTGACCGCCTTCGGCATCGGCCAGTTGCGTGATGTTCATCGAGCAGAACTTCGGCCCGCACATCGAGCAGAACTTCGCTTCTTTATAGAAGTCGTCTGGCAGATTTTCGTCGTGCATCGCCTTCGCCGTCGCCGGATCAAGCGAAAGCTCAAACTGCTTGTTCCAATCAAACAAAAACCGTGCATAGCTCAGCGCATCGTCGCGATCCCGCGCACCCGGCCGGTGCCGCGCCACGTCCGCCGCGTGCGCCGCAATCTTGTACGCAATCACGCCCTGCTTCACATCCTCTGGATTCGGCAGTCCCAGGTGCTCCTTCGGCGTCACGTAGCACAACATCGAAGCGCCGTACCACCCGATCATCGCCGCTCCAATCGCGCTCGTAATGTGGTCGTAGCCCGGCGCGATGTCCGTCACCAGTGGCCCCAGCGTGTAGAACGGCGCCTCATAGCACCATTCCATTTCCTTATCCACCTGCTCCTTGATCATGTCCATCGGCACGTGGCCAGGGCCTTCGATCATCACCTGCACGTCGTGTTCCCAGGCCTTCTTCGTCAGCTCGCCAAGCACGCGCAGCTCCGCGAATTGCGCCACGTCGCTCGCGTCGGCCAGGCAACCGGGCCGCATGCCATCACCCAACGAAAAGCTCACGTCATGCTTCTTGAAAATTTTACAGAAATCGTCGAAGCGCTCGTACAAAAAATTCTGTTTCTTGTGATGCTCCATCCAGTGCGCCATCAGCGAGCCGCCGCGCGACACGATGCCCGTGATACGCTTCCTCACCAGCGGCACCTGTTCGCGCAACACGCCCGCGTGAATCGTCATATAATCCACGCCTTGCTCGGCCTGCTCTTCGACGACCTCGAGCATTAGCTCGCCCGTAAGATCCTCCGGTCGCCGCACGCGTGAGATCGCTTCGTAAATCGGTACCGTTCCGATCGGCACCGGGGAAGCGTCAATGATGGCCTTGCGAATCTCCGGGATGTTTCCGCCCGTCGAGAGGTCCATCACCGTGTCCGCGCCGTAGTGCACGCCGTGGTGCAGTTTCTTTAACTCTTCTTCAATGTTCGAGCTGGTCGAGGAGTTACCGATGTTCGCATTGATCTTGCATTTGAGCGCGATGCCAATCCCCATCGGCTCCAGGTTGCGGTGATGAATGTTCGCGGGAATGATCGCGCGTCCCCGCGCCACTTCGCTGCGCACCAGCTCCGGCTCCAGCCTTTCGCGCTTCGCAACGTACTCCATTTCCTCGGTAATCAAGCCAAGCCGCGCCAGGTGCATTTGCGACATGTTCCGATTCCCGTTGGAACCTGCTTGAGTCGCTTCCCTCTTTTCAATCCAGCTATCGCGCAACGCCATGGAACCCCCCTTCGCACAGTGCCCCGTGCCCAACGATCCGCGAGCATACTCGCGGAGGTAAACACATCCTCACCGGTGAAGCTGAAATTATGTCACCTGGGGCGAGGAACGACAACCGGTGTAGCGTAGGGCTTCAGCCCGGCACTCTTGCCTTTGCGGCGCTGGGTGAAGCCGCAGGAGACCCCAAAAAGGCTACAGTTTATTGTGTACCGATGAGGACAAGGGGAACCCAAGAGCGGACCGCCTCAAAAGCGGCTCTTACACTCAGCCCTGCTTTTGTTCCAATTCCATCCATCTCGCATACAACGCATCAATCGCCTTCTGCGCTGACTCCAGCTCCAGGGAAACGCTCCGCAGCTTTACCCCATTGCTCATGTCCACCGGATCCAAAAGGAGGTCATGTTTTGCTTGCAACAGCTTTTCTGCCTCCGCGATCCTCTGTGCCATCGTGTCCAACTCGCGCTGTTCTTTGTACGAGAGCTTCTTCTTTGCACTTCCGGCTCGGTCTGCCGCAACGCCGGGCGTTGCAAGTATCGCGCCCCCGCTCTTCGCCGCGACCTGCTGCGCCCGCTGCCATAGCTCCCATTGCGAATAATCCGCAAACCGTTCCGCAGCCCCGTTCCATCTAGCCCCAGCACCACGGTGGACACGCGATCCAGCATGTGTCGGTCGTGCGTCACCAGCACCAGTGCGCCGCGATACTCCAGCAAACTCTCTTCCAGTATTTCTAGCGTCGGAATGTCCAGGTCGTTCGTCGGTTCGTCCAGCAGCAACACGTCCGCGGGTTGCAGCATCAACTGCGCGATGAGCACGCGCGCACGCTCCCCGCCCGACAGACGCCCCGCCTTTTGATTCAGCGCTTCGCCCGAAAACAGGAACCGCGCCGCCCACGCCGCCACGTGAATCACGCGGTGCTGGTAAATCACCGCATCGCTGTCCGGCGCCAGTGCCCATCGCAACGTCAGTCCCGGATCCAGTTCCCGATTCTGATCGAAATACACAATTCGCAAATTCCCCGCTCGCCGAATCGCCCCCTGTTCCGGTTTGTTCTCACCCCTCAGCAGGCGTAGCAACGTGGCCTTTCCGCTGCGTCCCACGCGCATCCCCGACGTAATCACAAAATGCACGTCGCGAAACAGCGTCCGCCCGCCCAAACCGTGAGCCACGCCATCCAGCGTAATTAGTTGCTTCGTCTTGCGATCCGACGCCGTGAAGTCAATTTTCGCGCTTACGCTGCGCGTCTGTGTATTCAATTCCCCGAGTTCGTCGATCAGTTGATTCGCCTTATCAATTCGCGCCTTGGATTTCGTCGTCCGCGCTTTCGGCCCCCGCCGCAGCCACTCGATCTCGGTGTGCACGCGATTTTCCAGTGCCTCCTGCCGGTTACGCTGCGCGTGCAGATACGCTTCCTTGGCTTCCAGAAAGGCGCTGTAATTCCCCGCAACGCGGAACGCGCCATTCTCGTACGTCGGATTCAGCTCCACCATCGCGTTGGCCACATTTTCCAGAAAGTAGTGACTCACCACCACGCACGCAAACGACGCATTCTGCAGCACCATTTCCAGCCACTCGATTCCAGCCAGGTCCAGATGGTTGGTGGGCTCGTCCAGTAGCAGCACGTCGGGCTTTTGCACCAGCGCTTCCGCAATCGCCAGCCGCTTGCGCCATCCTCCCGATAGCGCCGCCGCCTGCACATCCAAATCCATGAACCCGGCGCGACCCAGGATTTCCGCCGTTCGCCCCGCGTTCTGCCTCCGGCACGTGCGCCTGGTCCAGCGCCCGACCAATCACGGAGCGCACCGTGTCTTCCGCTGCATACTCCGAAATCTGCAGCACGTCGCCCACCGCCATCCCTTGCGAATCGCCACATCGCCGCGACACGAATCCTGCGGGACCAGCAGTCGCAATCTCTTCCGCTACGGCAGGTTCTGGTAATGCGAGTTTTGAGGGGAGGAAGGACTCGAGCCTGGCGGTCAGGCGACCACGAAGATGCGCTGGTTAAGGCTGTATCCTCACACGAAGACAGAACTTGGAAGTGTTTGGCTCCCGAATTGCTCGACCTGGACCCGCTTAGGGCTTTCCCGCTACCGCCGCCGCGCGTTTCTCCGCCTCGAGCTGGGCAGACGTCTTTGCCACCATCCGCACGGTCCAGAAGTCATCGGCCAGATTGGCATCCGTCAGATAGGCATAGGGGAGCGTGAAATACCCGCCCATACCCCAATCGGGTCCCCAGGAATTCCGGACCAGAAAACGCTGGGAACCGTCATCATAGCCGGCCGCCAGCACCGCGTGGCCTCCCAACACTTTCTCGTTCGTCGCGGGCATGGGCGCCACGCCGGTTTTGGCTACCTGGTCGCTTTCAAAGCTCTCATATACTGTGAATCCAAAAACGAACGGATAACCGGAAGCCAGACATCCCTTCATTTGATTGAGCACTTGCGGGACCCGCTGGTACTGAAGAGCTTTCCCGAGCGGAGCGTCGGTATATGCCGGCGCAGGCGGTTTTTCGGTAAACTTCGCGATGTCATAGGGCCAATCGGTCTCGGGACATGCGCCGATGTTGCCAACTGTCTTTATGCCGTCGCGAATCTGCGCCCCGCTATCGGTGCCGATGGTGTGTTCCATGGCTCGTTCGTTATAGTAGATGAAGAGTCTAGAAGGCGTGAATTTCCGCAGGCCCTGCTTGATTTGTTCAAACTCTAAGGCTCCCGCAATTGCGTTGGCTGTGCAGCTCCCCAACTGGCCCTGGTCGTACACCTCCTTGGGGCACTGGGGGCGAAGATCAACGTTCGCCGGGAGCGCAGCCATCCTCTCGACAGGAGCCGCGTACATGAAATCCCGATGATCTGGAACGTCTGGTACCCACCCAAAGGAATGTTTTGCCATGGTAGATCCTCCTGGGGCTAAAGGCAACCGCTCGGGTCCTATTACTACTCCACGAGCGCTGCCTTCCCCTTCATCCGCTTGGTGAATAGTGGTACAAGCCCGAAAAACGTTTCAGGTGCCTGTGGGAATTTGCCCGCTGGCTCAGCAATGGTGAAACCTTGGATAAGCGCTCCGCAGGCGTCCCAACGCTGTTCCCGGACTACCCTTGCGCTTCGACAGGAAAGGATGTATCCTCCTGTCGAAGTAAAACGGGAGCATACCCTGTGCCCGAGCGCATGGACCTGCCGCAAGGAACCCTCGACCTCTTGATCCTCAAGACGCTCGCGCTCCAGCCGCAGCATGGCTGGGCCATCTCCGAACGCGTTCAGCAAATTTCCCGCGATGTCTTGCAAATCCAGCAAGGTTCCCTGTATCCCGCTCTCCACCGCCTCGAGCGGCAAGGCTGGATCAAAGCGCGCTGGGGCACTTCGGAAAACAACCGGCGGGCCAAGTATTACGAGCTGACGCGCGCCGGCCGCAAGCAACTGGAAGTCGAGGAAAACGCCTGGCGCAAACTTGCTGCCGTCGTCTCGCATATCTTGGAGGCGGTCTAGACAACGCATTATGTTCTCTGATCTGCGATACCGCTTCCGTGCTCTCTCCCGGCGGGATGCCCTGGAGGAGCAATTAGACCAAGAGCTGCGGTACCACTTCGATCACGAAGCCGAAAAACACGTTGCCGCCGGTCTTTCACGCGTAGAGGCTCTGCGCAAGGCTCGCCTGAGCTTCGGCGGCGTCGAGCAAATCAAGGAAGACTGTCGCGATGCGCGTGGCGTCCGTGTCCTGGAAAATCTGCAGCAGGATTTTCGCTACGGTTTACGACTTTTGAGCAAGAGTCCGGGCTTTGCCTTCGTCGCGATCCTGTCACTGGCTCTCGGCATCGGCGCCAACACCGCCATTTTCAGTATGGTGAACGCGCTGCTCCTTCACCCTTACAACTTCCGCGATCTCGACCAGTTGGTCCGTGTGTGGGAATACCGCGGGGTGGATGAAGGCATTGACTCCCGCGTTCTTTCTCCCGCCGACGCCGCTCAATTCGCCGATTCCAGCCAGATTTTCCGTGCCTTCGCTACCTATCGCTGCCGCGATTTCAATTTAACCGGCCCCGATGACCCTCAGCCCGCGCGCGGGTGCGGAGTTTCCGCGAATTTCTTCGACGTTCTCGGCGTGAATCCCGCCAAGGGTCGCGCCTTCGGCCCCGAGGACGATCAACCGGGTGCTGGCCAGGTGGTCATCATCAGCCACGGATTTTTGCAGCGGCGCCTCGGTGCAAGTTCCCCGGTTCTCGGTTCCGCCATCCAGATCAATGGGCGGCCATTCACCATAATCGGCATCATGCCGCCACGCTTCGATTACCCCTTACCCATGGAATTCTGGATGCCAATCGCTTTGACGCCGACCGAACGAGCAGACCGTTCAGAGCTTTCGCTCGAAGCTCTCGCGCGCTTGCAGTCGGGCGTTTCCGTTTCGCAAGCCCAAACCGCTCTCGCGAGCGTCTCTCGGCGGCTCGAGCAGGAATACCCCCTCACCAATGCGAACCGCGGCGTCTCGGTCTTGCAATTGCGCAAGGAGCTGTACAGCTTCACTCTGCCTCTCTTTCTGTTGCTCCAGGCCGCCGCGCTGTTTGTCCTGCTCCTGGCTATCGCCAATCTCGTCAACGTCCATTTCGCGCGAATGGTGGGTCGGCAAAAAGAGCTGGCCATGCGACTCGCGCTCGGGGCGGCGCGTGGCAGGCTCGCGCACTTGTTAATTTGCGAGTCGCTGCTGCTTTCCGCCATCGCGGCGCTCGTTGCCATTGCGGCGTCGTTCTGGAGCGTGCGTGCTCTGAGGGCCAGCATTTCCCCGGACTGGACCATGTGGGTTCCCGGCTGGGATGCCATCCACGTGGATCCGGTCGTACTCGCCTTCACTGCGCTCACCGCCATCCTCGCAGGGGTTCTCTTCGGCCTTTGCAGCGTCTTCCACGCGGGAAAGTTGCAACTCAACCAGACGCTCAAGGAAGGTGGTCCCGGCAACATGACGCGTGCCACGGGGCGTGTGCGCAGCGCCTTGGTCGTCGCCCAAGTAGTATTCGCGCTCACCCTTCTGGTCAACGCTGGCTTGATGATCCAGGGCTTCACGCGCCTCGCCGATATTTATAAGGGCTTTGAGCCCTCCAGCGTTCTGAAGGCGGAAATCAATCTACCGGAAAAAAAGTATCCCAGCGATGCCCAGGTTGTGAATTTTCATCAGGAACTGTTGCGCCAGGCGGCCGCCCTGCCAGGCATCACAGACGCCGCCTTGAACTCCAACACGCCAGCCAGCAACGTGGATAATTCCACCACGCTTTTTGCGGTCGAAGGCAGTGCCCCGCAAAAGGCCAGCGAAACACCTTCAGCGGATATCGAGGTCACCAGCCCCTCTTATTTTCAGGCGCTGCATATTCCGTTGCTGGCAGGCCGTGCGTTCACGGATGGGGACGCCGCAGCAGCACCCCTCGTGGTTATCGTGAACGAAGGACTGGCCAAGCGCTTTTGGCCGCGCGGCAACGCGCTTGGCCGTCGTCTCAAGCTGGGCGTGCCGGATTCCGACCACCCCTGGCTCACCGTAGTCGGCATCGTCAGCGATGTGCGCCAGAATTGGTGGAACCCGTCGGCGCGACCGGTCATCTACCAATCTTTCCTGCAAGCCCCCGAACGTGGTATGAAGCTGCTGCTGCGTGCTAGTGCGAATCCGCTGAACTACGCGAGCGCCGTCCGCGAAGTTGTGCGCAAACTGGATGCGGATATCGCAGTGAGCGAGATCAATTCGATGGAGAAGGAAGTGGCGGACTCGATCGCCATCGTGCGCATCATGGGAATCCTCATGGGGATCTTTGGCGCGGTCGCTCTCGTCCTATCCGCCATCGGGGTTTACGGTGTGCTCGCGGAAAGCGTGGCACAACGTAAACGGGAGTTTGGCATCCGCCTGGCCCTGGGGGCGCTTCCTCGTGACATCCTGAAGCAAGTCGTTCTGCAGTCCTTGAAGTTGACGAGTATCGGCCTGGCCATAGCCCTGCCGTTGTCCCTGCTCCTTAACCGCGCCGTCTCTCACTACGTCTTCGGCCTGGTCACGATGAACCTTGCGGTTCCATTGCTTTTTGCCGTCATCCTAATTACGGTCGGTGTTGTCGCGGCCTACCTGCCCGCCAGCCGCGCCTTGCGCGTGGATCCCACCGTCACCCTCCGCCACGAATAGCCTTCCCCTACCAGAAGTGCACAGCCCGTTCTTTTCAAGCCAATGCCCCTCTGGCCAGTTCTATCACTGTCCCGTTTCCGAGCTCCCGCGCGCAGTTGTACAACTGTCCTTGTATTACCGTTTATCTGTTTTCTTACTGCAAAACTCGCTCACAAGCCATCAACCGGGCCCAGGCCACGCATCGCAATGGAAGCAAACGCCGGAATCCCGGCAAAAAGGATCGCCGAAGACTGGGGTCTGCCACACAGGTAACAACGGATCGGATTGTCAGCACGAAAAAACGCTACTTCAATGGCGCTTTGCCGTTGAAACGGGCCGCGGGGCCGAGTTCTTCCTCGATGCGCAGGAGCTGGTTGTATTTGGCGATCCGGTCGGTGCGCGAAGCCGAACCGGTCTTGATTTGGCCGGCAGAGGTGGCGACGGCGAGGTCCGCGATAAAAGTGTCTTCGGTTTCGCCGGAGCGGTGCGAAATGATGGAGTTGTACCCGGCCTTGCGCGCGAGCTCGATGGCGTCAATGGTTTCCGTGACGCTGCCGATCTGATTCAGCTTGATGAGAATCGCGTTGGCGATACCTTCATTGATGCCACGGGAGAGCCGCTCAGTGTTAGTGACGAAGAGATCGTCGCCGACAAGCTGGATTTTCTTTCTTGAGGTCTTGCTACCGGCGCTTTGCGTGAGGGCTTTCCAGCCGGCCCAGTCGTCTTCGGCCATGGCGTCTTCAAGGGACACGATGGGATATTTCTCCACCCAGCCGGTCCAATACGCCGCCATTTCCATGGAGGAGTGCTGCGACTTGTCCGATTTCTTGAAGACGTATTTGCCGCTAGCCTTATCGAAGAATTCGCTGGAAGCCGGATCGAGCGCGATGGCCACCTGCTCGCTCGATTTGTAGCCGGCGGCCACGATGGCTTCCAGCACAATTTGAATAGCTTCTTCATTGGACTTGCAGCTCGGCGCGAAGCCACCCTCGTCGCCCACAGCTGTGGAGTAGCCATGCTTCTTCAGCGCGGTCTTCAGCGCATGGAAAATTTCGACGCCCCAGCGCAGCGCTTCGCTGAATGTAGGCGCGCCCACGGGCATGACCATAAACTCCTGGAAGTCCACGGAGCTGTCCGCGTGCGCGCCGCCGTTGAGGATGTTCATCATGGGGACGGGCAGGAGATTGGCGGAAGCATCCGTGGAATAGCGGGAAAGATACTTGTAGAGCGGCTGCTTCAGCGCAACCGCCGCGGCACGTGCGGCGGCCATGGAAACGGCGAGGATAGCGTTGGCACCGAGGCGGGACTTGGATGGAGTGCCATCGAGCGTGATCATTTTGTGGTCTAGCGTGCGTTGGTCAGCAGCGTCGGAACCGGCGACGGCTTTAGCGATCTCAGAGTTGGCGTTCGCAACAGCATTGAGGACGCCCTTGCCGAGGTATTTGGATTTGTCGTCGTCGCGAAGTTCGAGGGCTTCGTGTTCCCCCGTGGAAGCGCCGGAAGGAACGGCGGCCCGTCCAAAGACGCCACATTCAAGATGCACGTCGGCTTCGACGGTGGGATTGCCACGCGAGTCGAAGATCTGACGGGCGCGAACGCGGGTGATTTTCGTGGACATGAGTGTGCTGACTCCTGAGAGATTTGCAACAGAAGATTGTAGCAGAGGGAGAACAGCTGACGGGTGCAACAGACGACAAGTGGGGATGAGCGAATGCCCGATGAAAATTGAGAAGCGAAACGTTTCGTTTAGGCCACTATAAGGGGCACATTAAGTTTCCTTAGAGTTGAGGAGTAACTGAAGTCCTTTAGAGCGGCAAACGCCGTCACACCCCGCTGATTCCAACGGCAGCGCACAATTCAGTGTATGTCATCCTGAGGACCATGATTTTAGGGCCGAAGGATCTCAGCCGAAAATTTTGCACGGAATTTCAAGACAGAGGGACAAAGGAAAAATTACCGCGTTAACGGGCTATTGCGTTTCGGGTTCCTCGATGAGGGATTCCTGGCGGACCACGACGACGATGCCGGATTCGGTCACGTGGAAGCGGCGGTGGTCGGCTTCGAGGTCATATCCGATCTGGGTTTTTTCGGGAAGGCTGACATGGCGATCGATGATGGCGCGGCGGATCTTGGAGTGCCGGCCGACGTTCACGTGGTTGTAGATGATGGACTCGGAGACTTCGCAATAACTGTTGATGCGAACGTCGTTGCCGAGAAGGCAATTCTGCACGCGTCCGCCGGAAATAATGGAGCCGCCAGCGACAATGGAATCGAGAGCCACGCCCATGCGGTCGGGATCGGCGAAGACGAACTTGGCGGGCGGGTATTGATGCTGCCAGGTGCGCAGCGGCCATTGCTTGTCGTAGAGGTTAAAGACGGGAGAGACGCTGACGAGGTCCATGTTGGCTTCGTAGTAGGCGTCAATGGTGCCGACGTCACGCCAGTAGAGGGTTTCCTGGCTGTTTTCGTCCACGAAGTTGTAAGCGAAGACGCGGTGCTTGGAAATGATGCGGGGCAGAATGTCCTTGCCGAAATCATGAGAGGATTTGGCGCTCTCCGAATCGGCGAGAAGAATGGGAATGAGCAAATGTGTATTGAAGATGTAGATCCCCATGGAAGCGTTGCAGTGGTCGGGTTTGTGCGGTGACTGTTTGGGCTTGGCTGGCTTTTCGTCAAAGCCGACGATGCGCCAGTTTTTATCGGTTTCGATGACGCCAAACTGCTTGGCGGCGGTTGAAGCGGGGATCTGGATGGTCGCCACGGTGACATCGGCGGCGGAATCGATATGCTGCTGGAGCATCTTGGCATAATTCATCTTGTAGATGTGATCGCCGGAGAGAATGAAGACAAACTTGGAGCGCTCGCTGCCGATCGAGTAAATGTTCTGGTAAACGGCGTCGGCCGTGCCTTGATACCACTGCTGGGAAACGCGCATCTGCGGAGTGAGGACTTCGATAAATTCCCCGAGGCCCGTGAGCGAGGACCAGCCGGCGCGAACGTGGCGATTGAGGCTAAGAGCTTTGTACTGTGTAAGAACAAAAACGCGGCGAAGCGAAGAGTTGATGCAATTGGAAAGAGTAATGTCAATGATTCGGTAGCTCGCGCCAAAAGGAACGGCGGGTTTGGCGCGATCCCGCGTGAGTGGCCAAAGACGTTCTCCCTGACCACCGGCGAGAAGAACTCCAAGGGCGTCGCGCATATCGGGCATGAGGATCGGCTCCGAAGGTAGGAGTCTGAAGCACCCCAGTGTAACAGCACAAGCAAGAGGGAAGCAGCAAGAGAAGCGGTTACATGGAGAGTAAAGAGTAACTTCGCAGGTACCCCGGAAGGGGACACGTGCGGGAAAAGAGAAAGAGTGCTTGACTTGGATGGGGGGAATTGACTACAAGAAGCCAGCAACCTCGTGAGATAATGTACCAGGGGCAGTGCTGCAGGTTAAAGCATTGGCACTGCGTGCAATCAATCCGAACCGGAACTGGGGTGAATCATCAGTGGCAGAAGTAGTAATCCAAGAGAGTGAGTCTCTTGAGAACGCACTGCGCCGTTTTAAGCGCAAGGTGCAACAGGAAGACATCATCAAGGAAATCAAGAAGCACAGCTTCTACATGAAACCCGGCGAAAAGCGCCGGGCCAAAGAAGCTCTTTCGCGGAAGCGACTGCGCAAGAAGCAGCGTCGCGAGCAGGATTAACCTGCGCGAGACGCGGCTCGGCGCCGCACTTCCGGGATCAGGCCCCTATCAGGCAGATGTAGTTTGGGTATCTGTGATAATTCTGCGCCCTCAGGCCCTCAGGGATCCGCGCCCGCTTGTCCAGGGTACGTGTCCACGGATAAAACAAGGCCATTGGTGCAAAATGAGCCCGGCCCCGCTGCCCGATTTGGGTCTAAGGGGAGCGGCTCATGGAATTCCACGATAAGGTCCTGAAGTGTTCGGAGTGTGGCGCCGAGTTTGTATTTACTGCCGGCGAACAGATGTTTTTCGCCGACAAGGGATTTAAGAACGAGCCGAAACGCTGCAAGGCGTGCAAGGCAAAACGGGCGGAGAGCGGTGGGGGAGGCGGTGGCGCTCCCCAGATGCGATCGGAAACGAAGACGACCTGCTCGCAGTGCGGGAAGGAGACGACAGTTCCCTTCCGGCCAACTCAGGGACGCCCGGTGTTTTGCCGGGAATGCTTCCAGGCCAGACGGTCGATGGGCGCAGCGTAGTCGCGAGTTTCGGTGAGTTGAAAAGATCGAGTGGATAACACAAAGGGCGCTCCGACTGGGAGCGCCCTTTGTGTTACTTGGTCAATGGTGATCTAGAAAATAAACTTCAGGCTGAGCTGAAGGGCACGAGGTCCACCGGAACCCATGACGGGATTGGCAGCGGCCACGTCGGGCGTTTCGTTGGCAAAGCCAAAAATCCCGGGAACTGACGGGTCGACATTTCCAAGTTGGCCACCAACGCCGTAAGGATTGGTGAAGCTCGGGTGGTTGAGGACGTTGAAAAATTCCCCGCGGAACTGGAGGGTGTAGCGCTCTTTCATAGTCCAGCTCTTGACGACGGAGAAATCCCAGTTGTGATAGTTGGGACCGCGGAACAGGTTGCGGCCCATCGTGCCGAAAGTGCCCGCGGCAGGCGGAGTCATCACAGAGTTGCCGACCGCGTAGCATCCCAGCGAGGCCAGCGAATTGGCGGCGGCCTGACCGCCGGCGGCAGAGAAACACTTGGCGGCACCCGCCGGGGCGCCGGGAACGACTCCGGTAACATTGCCGGAACTATCGACTGCGAAGTTAGACGGGTCAATATAAGGAAGTCCGCCGTTGATGGAATAGGTGAAGTCCTTGGGATTTCCGGTGAAGTCCCAACGATCGGCAAATTCACCGGTATGACTGATATCGGACCCACCGGTCGAGTAGTAGCCGTCAATCGCGCCCCACGGGAGAGGGGTCTGCACGGTTATGATGGAATTAATCTGCCAACCCTGAAGCATCTGGGCGGGGGATTTAATACCGGGAATCTGGTAGGTAAAGGTAAGGGTGAAGCGCTGGCGGATGTCCAGATCACTGCTTGCGTACTCGGCTGCAGGGTTAAAGCTGTTCTGCGGGTTGAGGCCCCGGTTAAGGGAGACCTGGTCGAGAGCGTGCGACCATGTGTAGCCGGCAAGCATAGAGAGGCCGTGCCAAGGATGCAGGGTATAGCTAACCTGCAAGCCGTTGTAATTGGAGTGGTAGCCGTTTGAGAGATAGTTGATGACGGCAAGAAACGGATACTTGGCATTATAGGGGCGACCAAGCTGTTCGGAACCATCATCGAGGGCGGGGTTAACCTGGTTGATGTCAACCACACTATAGAGCTTCGTGCCGTGATTGCCGACGTAGCCGACGTTCAAGGAGCCAGAGTTAAAAATCTGTTGCTGGATGTTGAGACTCCAGGAGGAAACATAGGGGGTTCGGAGGTTGCGGTTGACTGCGAGGATGCTGCACGGGCTCGCGCTGCAGTCTGCGACGGGGTTTGTAAAAATGCTAGCCCCCCCAACGCTGCTGGCATTCCAGTTTATGTCGGGAGGGTTGTAGTCGTTCGAGGACGCGACGATCTTTCCGCCGCCCGGGGTCACCCCAGTGGCTCCGGTCGGAATGACGCCAATGCCGGAGGTGGAGGCGTTATCGACGCCGTTCTGTCCAATGAAGGCCGAGATGTGGGGAACCTCGTAGATGAGGCTGCCGCCAAGGCGAATGACGGTCTTTCCTCTGCCTGTAGGATCCCAGACGATGCCGAGACGCGGACCAAAATTGTTGTGGTCCCCGTTATACGGCGAGCTGACCTGCTGACCGACCTGGACAAGTCCAGTGTTCGGATCGAAATTGCCGAGCAGGTCGTTGGCCTCATGAACGACGCCAAAGAGGTCGTAACGAAGACCGGCGTTAATGGTGAGATGGCTAGAAATCCGCCAGTCGTCCTGGATGTAAGCGCCAAAAGAGTTCAAGCTGACCTGGCGGTGGGAATTGCCGACGAAGAGGCGGCCAACGGAAGGAGCGCCGGCTAGAAAATCTTCCAGCGGTGTGCTCTTAAAGGGTTCGCCTGTGCTAGGGTCGATTCCTCCAAAACAATCGTTCAGACCGTCGGGACAAAGAGAGTTTGCACCACCCCCCGTGAACTTGAAACGGCCCTTGCCGTAGCGGTCGCGAACGTTACTGGCAATGCCATCGCGGAATTCAGCACCTATTTTCAGGGCATGTTTTCCCTTGGTCCACGAAACGTCATCTCCGAAAACATAGGTCTGATTGGGCGTGGTAAGTAGAGGCCAGCCGTGGTTACCTCCCAGAGAGGTGAACCCAGAGATGGCAACTTCGGGCATTCCGAAATTAACGGAGGAGGTGACACCGGTATTAAGGCCATAGGCGGTGGGATTCACACTGGCATCGACGGTGAGAATCGTTTGGTAAAACCGGTTGTAACCGAAGCGGACGACGTTGACTAAGGATGGAGTGAGGACGCGGGTCCAGTTGAAACCGAAGACCTGTGGACGGGTTTTGGCCTGTGATTCCCAGAAGGGCTGGAGGACCTGGATGTCCTGCTCAGTTTGCAGACTGTCCGCGATGAAGTAGCGGCCAGTGACGCTGTCCTTGGAGTTCGGGTGCCAATCGATTTTGATCAAGCCATTGTCTTCCCGATTGGTGTTGGGGAAACCAAGAACTATGTTTTGAGGATTGCCTGCGAACTGCGTGCCTTGGTTCGTGGGGAAAAGGTGGAGGAGGCCGGCACTTTGAGTACTGATGGGAATGTTTAGTGCTTCGAGAGCGGCCATAGCGTCCGGGATGCTATTCGTGACGTCACCGCCGAGGGCAGAGGTGACGGGGGTGGGCAAAATTCCGGAGTTGCCGACCTGCGCGCGGACACCCTCATAAGCCACAAAGTAGAAAAGCTTGTCTTTGATGATGGGCGCACCGACGGTGACGCCGAACTGGTTCAAGCTCAGGGGAGTTTTGGGGTGGGAAGCGGTATTGAAGAAATTGCGCGCGTCGAGCGCGCTGTTGCGGCCGAAGTAGTAAACCGTGCCGTGATAATTGTTAGTGCCGGACTTGAGGCCAACGTTGACGATGGCGCCGGGCTTCATGCCGTACTCGGCTGGCGGGTTTTCCTCGGCGTTGAATTCCTGGATGGCGTCAATGGGAAGGTGGCTGGCAGGAGTGCCCTGAACCCCTTCCGCGTTGATAACGGTGGTGGCGTAGTAAGGATCGTTGCCGTCGATACCGTCAACGATGAAGTTGTTGTCCTCGGGACGATTGCCATTGGAGCTGATGGAAAGGAAGCCGCCGCCGGGATAACGCTGGACCCCCGGGCGCAGGGTGACGAGGTTCTGGAAGTCGCGGCCGTTCAAAGGAAGGTCATTAATCTCTTTGTTGCTAAGGGTGCCGCCGAGGGTGTTGTTGGTGACGTCGAGGAGAGGCACTTCTTCGGTGACGGTCACGGTGTCCACGACGGAGCCTGGTTGCAACTCCAGATCGAGACGAATGTCCTTGTTGACCTCGAGAAGCACATTGGTGCGCTCGATAGCTTTGAAGCCCTTGGACTCCGCGCGGACCTTGTAATTGCCAGGTGGCAAGTTCGCCACCGTGAAATCGCCGGTGTCGTCGGTAGTAGCAGTGCGGGGAAGGCCCCGGTCGACGTCTATGACGGTCAAGGTAGCGCCGCTGACCGCACCACCCGACTGGTCATGAACACTGCCCAAGATACGTCCCATGGTAGATTGCGCTTTGGCGATGGAAGAAAAAATAATTATGCAGAATAAAGAAAATAGAATTTTGTAGAAACGGTCTGTATTCACGAACTACCCCCTAGAAAGGCATGAGCCTTTGTTAATCCCCTCGACGACTTTGAAGCTGAAGACCGCTCTACCTCTTTAACACCCAGGGGAAAACCTGTGAGGAATGATTGCCACAATGATACAGCTTCGACACCCGTTTCGCCAATTTGAATTATTCGACGGAACTATCGATAAAACGTTTGCATGACGGGAAATGTTCCCAGGACCTGAAGAGGCTTGATCAGGAATGGGAGGCCAAATAGGCCTCGAATTGAACTAGGGATTCCGGCATGTTGCGCCGGCCGTAGCCGAAGCGAATGTGGCGGGGCTCGTCGTAGACAGTACCCGGAAGGAGCATGACGCCAGCGTCGTGGACGAGTTGTTCGCAGAAGGCTAGCACGTCCTTTTCCGGCTTGAAGCGAGCGAAACCGATGGTGCTGGCGTTGGGAGGCGTCCAATCGAATAGATTGCGCTGGCGAGAAAAGAAGGCGGAAAGCTGACGGAGATTGCGAAGAACGATCTGCAGATTGCGGTCGATGAACTTCTGCCGGTGGCGGAAAGCAAGGGCAGTGAGAAATTCACTGGGGGCGCTGCCGCAGATGGTGGTGTAGTGCTTGAAGGAGATAATTTTCCGAAGGAAGGCAGTGTCGCGGCAGGCGAGCCAGCCAAGTCGCAAGCCGGGCAGACCGTAGGTTTTGCTGACGGAGCTGAGGCTGAGGGCGCGGTCGTAAAGATCGCAAGCGGCCGGGAGGCGCGCGGCGGGATCATGTTCAAGTTCGCGGTAGACTTCGTCGGAGAAAACGTAGATACCGTAGCGGGAAGCGAGTTCGAGGACGCGGCGAAAAATCTCCGGCGGCATGAGCAGGCCGGTGGGATTGTGCGGCGTGTTGATATAAAGGGCGCGCGTGTTGGGGCGGATCAAAGTTTCGAGGGCGGCTAAATCGTGGGCCCAGCCATTTTCGGGCTTGCGGCGCCATTCGCTGACGGCCGCGCCGGTGCTTTTGGGGACGGTGAGCGCGCTTTCGTAGCAGGGCGTTTCGACGATAGCGTGGTCGTGCGGCGAGAGGAGCGCGTGGTAGAAAACGAAAATGGCTTCCTCGGCCGCAGAAACGACAACCAAATGGTCCGGCTGGATTTGCTTGTAAATTGTGGCGAGAACCTCGCGAAGCCAGGGAGCGCCAGAAGATTCGGTGTAGCCGCACCAGTGTTTGAGGAATGCATCGTGGGCGCCGGGTTCCAAGGAAAGAATTTCTTCGATCGTTTGGGACTCGGCGTCGGAGGAGGAGAGAAGATACTGGGCGGCGAATTCGTACTTGCCCATGTATTCTTCAATGCGGAAGGGAGCAATCTGCATGGAGAGATTCTGCCAGCAGCGGTGACGAGAGGTCGAGAGCCAAATTGACGA
>Ga0306920_100000522_pt1 | contig 45001 bp, 40 predicted proteins | sample flu12Cox44000170_FD_204666 | JGI IMG/M metagenome (GOLD analysis project Ga0306920, IMG submission 204666) | Lab enrichment of tropical soil microbial communities from Luquillo Experimental Forest, Puerto Rico - flux4day.12C.oxic.44.000.170 (v2)... | ecosystem: Environmental > Terrestrial >... | reverse complement strand
AGCCCAGGACCGCGGCCAGCGGGTAGCCGTTGGCGATGGCCTTGCTCCACGCGCTCAGGTCCGGCGCGACCCCGATCGGCTCCCAGCTGCCGCCGTCGTGCACCCGGAAGCCCGCCCGGACCTCGTCCATGACCAGGGCCGCCCCGATCCGGTCGCACAGCTCCCGGAGCTGGCGGGCGAACTCGGGGCGCACCATCTCCTGGTCGAGCCCGGCGTCGTGCCGGAACGGCGACACGATGATCGCGGCCACGTCGTCGCCGCCGCCCTCCTCGACGGCCCGCTGCACGCTCGCGATGTCGTTGTACCGGTAGTAGCGGAAGTTGGCGTGGTCCTGCGGCGTGACGCCGGCCCGCCCGCGGCTGAACCACGGCACCGCGCCGTGGTAGGCGCCGGCCGCCGCGAGGACCGTGGGCCGCCCGGTCGCGGCGCGGGCCACCATCAGGCTGACCGTGGTGGCGTCGGTCCCGTTCTTTGCGAAGATCGCCCAGTCCGCGTGCGCGACGCGGCCGGTGAGCAGTTCCGCCAGCTCGACCATGACCGCCCCCGGCCCGGACATGGTGTTGCCCAGGGCCCGCTGGGCGGCGGCCGCCTGCTCCACCTTCGGGTGCCGGTGCCCGAGCAGGATGGGCCCGAAGCTGCACATGAAGTCGACGTACTCGTTGCCGTCCACGTCCCACACGTGCGCGCCGTCCGCGCGCTGGTAGAACTGCGGGTATTCGGCGGGCAGCGTGTTGACGCTGAGGTGCCCGTACATGCCGCCGGGGATGACAGCCCGGGCCCGTTCGCGCAGGGCGGTGTCCATCGTCCGGATCCGGCGCTGGCTGATGACCTCGGTCATGGCGGGAGTCTCCTTGTGCTCGCTGCTTACCCTGTCATCCCCCGGCTCCCCAGGACGTACCATCAGGTCGCCATCGCGCGCGGGGCGACCTAAGTAGGGACCGCGTTTCCAAGGAGGACCTGTGTCACCCACACCGCCCGGATCACCCGACACGGGTTCTCACCCCGCTGCGGCCGACGCCGAGCAGGCCCGGGAGGCACTGGTCCGTTATGGCCAGAAGATGGTGACCGATCGCCTGGTGGTCGGCAGCGCGGGCAACATCAGCGTGCGCGTCGGCGACCGGATCGTGATGACGCCGACCGGGATCAACTACGACCAGGTCACCGCGGAAAGCGTGAACGTCCTGGACCTCGACGGCACGATCCTGGCGGGAACGGGCCAGCGGTCCTCGGAATGGCCGATGCACCGCAAGATCTACGACCTGACCCCGGCGAGCGCGGTCGTGCACACGCATTCGGTGTTCTCCGTGGCGGTCGGGACGGTCTGCGACGAGATCCCGGCCGTGCACTATTCCGTGCTGAGCCTGGGCGGCCCGACCGTGCGGGTCGCCGCGTACACCACGTTCGGGTCCGACGGGCTGGCCGCGAACGTGGCCGCGGCGCTGGACGACCGGTTCGCGGCGCTGCTGCAGAATCACGGCATGATCGCCTACGGGTCGTCGCTCGGGGAGGCCTACGAGCGGGCGCAGCTGGTGGAGTGGCTGGCCGAGGTCTACTGGCGGGCCCGGCTGGCCGGGACGCCGCGCATCCTGTCCCGCGCCGAGCTGGACGCCGTGCGCGAGCAGGCCCGCCTGCACCGCTACCGGAGCGGGGGCGGCTGATGGCCGCCGCGTACTGCGGGCGGGTGGTCAGCCTCGGCGCGCACATCGTCGACATCCTGGGCCGGCCGGTCACCCACATCCCGCCGGGGCAGGGCCGCCTGCTGCTGGAGGAGATCCGCATCACCGCCGCGGGCACGGCCGCGGGCACCAGCGTGGACCTGGTCAAGCTCGGGGCCGAGGTCATCGCCATGGGGGCGGTCGGCGACGACATGCTGGCCGACCTGCTGATCTCGCTGATGGCGGGCTACGGCGTGCAGACCCGGCTGCTGGCCCGCAAGCCCGGGCTGCGGACCTCGGCCACCATCCTGCCCATCCGGCCCAACGGCGAGCGGCCCGCGCTGCATATGCCCGGCGCGACCTCGTCCCTGGCCCTGGAGGACATCGACCTGGACACGATCGCGTCCGCCGACGTCCTGCACGTCGGCGGCCCGGACGTCGTCGGCCGGTTCGGCGGCCAGCCGCTGGCCGGCGTGCTCCGGTTCGCCCGCGAGCACGGCCTGATCACCACGGCGGACCTGCTGTCCCGGTGCGACGCCACGACCTGGGACCGGCTGCAGCCCGCGCTGGCGCACGTGCAGTACTTCCTGCCCAACTCCGATCAGCTGGCCGGCCTGACCGGCGCGAAGGATCTCACCGCGGCGGCGCGGATGGTCCTGGCGCTGGGCCCCGAGGCGGTCCTGGTCAGCCGGGCCGCCGACGGCGCCGCGCTGGTCACCGCCGGGCAGCGGGTCGACGTGCCCGCGTTCCCGGTCGAGGTGGTGGACACCACGGGCTGCGGTGACGCGGTCACGGCCGGGTTCATCACCGGCCTGTTGCGCGGCTGGCCGATCGAGGATGCTTCCTGGCTGGGCATGGCGGCCGCGTCGCTGGTGGCGGGCGGCCTCGGCTCGGACGCCGGGATCGTGGACTACGCGGGCACCATCGAGGTCCTGCGGTCGCACGCGCCCCGCCAGGTCCTGGACCGGATCGGCCAGGGTTAGCGCCGGTAATCCGCCGGGCCGGCCCACCCCCAACTTCAGCCCGGGCCCGCCGGGCGGGCCACCCCAACTTCAGCCCGGGCTCGCCGGGCCGGCAGACCGCCAACTCCGGCCGCGGGCCGCCAGCCTCAGCGTGGGTAATGATGAGGACATGACCCCTGGGGAGTTCACCAACGCGCACGCGGCGCTGGCGGAGTTCTGGCATCCGGTGGCCCTGTCGTGCGACGTGGGCCAGGAGCCGGTCGCGGCCCGCCTGGCCGGCCAGGGCTGGGCGCTGGCCCGTCTCGGCGGCGCCGTCGCGGCGTTCGCCGACTCCTGCCCGCACCGGCGGGCGCGGCTGTCGGCCGGATCGGTGCACCACGGCACGCTGCAGTGCATGTACCACGGGTGGCGGTTCGCCCGCGACGGCCGGTGCGTCGACATCCCGGCGCTGGACGAGGACGCGCAGATCCCCGAGCGCGCGACGCTGGGCCGCCCCGCGCAGGTCGCCGAGCGGGACGACCTGGTGTGGCTGGCTCCTCGGCCGCCGCGCGCCCCGCTGCCCGAACTGGTGCCGGACGCGGCGCTGACGGGCGAGGGCATCGCGACCGTCCAGCTTCCCGTCCTGCAGGTTGAGGCCAACGCGGCGATCCTGGTCGATAACTTCCTCGACGAGGCGCACCTGCCGTTCGTGCACGCCGCCACGATCGGCGGCGCGGGCCCGGAGCCCATCCCGCGGGCGGACGTGGCCCGGGACGGCCTGTCGTTCACCGCGGTCCGCGAGCACACGTTCACCAACCTCACCGACCCGGCCGTGCGCGACGGTTCCCGGCCCGCGATCCAGCGGCGCCGGATGACCTACCGGTACCAGGCCCCGCTGGCCGCGACCCTGCTGCTGGAATACCTCGACGCCGAAGGGTGGCAGTTCCTGACGTTCGTGGTCACGCCCGAGGACGAGCGAACCTGCCGGGTCTACCAGACGGTGGCCGGCCCGGGCCTGGCCGACCCCGAGCAAGCCGACAGCGCCGCGAAGTACGAGATGTCGATCTTCGAGGAAGACCTGGACCTGCAGCGGCGGGCGCTGTCGGGCCTGGAGTTCCCGCTCGACCCCGCCGCCGAGCTGCACACCAGGGCCGACCGGGTCTCGGTGGAGTTCCGCCGCGTCCTCGCCTCCGCCGTCGGCTCAGCGACCTAGCTAATCTCAACCGGCCCTCCCCGGGTCCGGTCATATCTCGCGGGCCCGCCCAGGGCCCGGGTCATGGTGGGGTGACTTGATGAGCAAGGTTTCTCCGGGCGTTCTGGCTCCGCCGCACGAGGTGCTCACGTCGGACGAGTGGCGTTCCCGGGGCCGTGAGCAGCGCAAGGCGGTGCCCCGGCTGAGCCACGCGCAGTGGTCGCCGCCGCCGGACCGGCCCGGCCCGGTCGCCACCCTGGAGGAGCAGGCCAAGACGCGGGTGCCGGACCTGATACCGATCCGGTACGGGCGCATGGCCGCCTCGCCGTTCGCCTACTTCCGCGGTGCGGCGGCCCCGATGGCCTGGGACCTGGCCCACGCGCCCACCACGGATATCCGGGTGCAGGCCTGCGGCGACGCTCACCTGCTGAACTTCGGCATGTTCGCCGCGCCCGACCGGCGGCTGGTCTTCGACGTCAACGACTTCGATGAGACGCTCCCGGCGCCGTTCGACTGGGACGTCAAGCGCCTGGCCGCCAGCCTCGCGGTCGCCGCGCGAGACCATGGCTTCCCGGACAAGGACGCCCACACCACGGCGCGCATGGCCGTGCGCAGCTACCGCAACGAGATGGCCAGCTACGCGGCGATGCCGTTCCTCAAGGTCTGGTACTCCCGGATCGACGTCGACGACCTGGGCAGGCTGTTCGACACGCTCCAGTCCAAGGAGGCGGCGCGCCAGCGCCGCCAGGACATCGCCAAGGCGCGGCGGCGTACCAGCCGTAAAGCGTTCCTGAAGATGTGCGACCTGGTGGACGGGCAGTACCGGATCCGGCCGGACCACCCGGTGATCGTCCGGTTTCCCATCGAGCTCTACCCCGGCGTCCTGACGGAGCTGCGCAGCGCCGTCGCGCTCTACCGGGACACGCTGGCCGAGGACCGGCTCGAGGTCCTGCGCCGCTACTACTTCGGGGACCTTGCGCGCAAGGTCGTCGGCGTCGGGTCGGTCGGCCTGGAGGCCTTCGTGATGCTGCTGATCGGCGACCGCGACGACGAACCCCTGTTCCTCCAGCTGAAGCAAGCGGAGGAGTCGGTGCTCGCCCCGTTCGCCGGCCCGAGCCAGTACCAGCACCACGGCGAGCGCGTGGTCAGGGGCCAGCGGCTGACCCAGGCCGCGGCCGATCCGTTCCTGGGCTGGACGAGCAGCGGCGAGCCCACCGGCACGCCGGTCAAGGAGTACTACGTGCGGCAGTTGCGCGACATGAAGGGCAGCATGAGCGTGCCGCTGATGGACCCGCGCCAGCTGGACTACTACGGCAGGCTCTGCGGCTGGGCACTGGCCCGCGCGCACGCCCGGACCACGCGGGCCACCGTGATCTCCGGCTACCTGGGCAGCAACGAGGACTTCGACCACGCCATCGCGGACTTTGCCATCGCCTACGCCGACCAGAACGAGAAGGACTACCAGCGGCTGCTGAAAGCCATCTCGGCTGGGCGGGTTCTGGCGACCATCGAGCACTGACGGAGGCCGTTACGGCTCCCCCTCCCGCCGCTCAAATGAGCACTGACGGCAGCGCTAGGCTCCCCCGCGCTGCTCAAATGAGCACTGATCGCAGCGCTAGGGCTCCCCCTCCCGCCGCTCAAATCCCGCGCACTGGGTGACGGGCAGACGCGGGTAGCGGGGAAGGGTGGTATCCCAAGCGGCGCGCAGGCACCGGAGGTAGGCGGTGCCACGCCGCGTCTCGTTGAGCTTCGGATGCCTGCAGGCTGCGCACAGCCCGGGCTCCGCACCGAGCTTCAGCCACGCGGCGTCAGGCGGCTGGTCCGGCATGAGACGCAGAATATGTGCCTGTGCTGGCCCCAGCCCAGAGCGACCCGGATGAACGGCCGGGCGTGTTGTGCCGGCCGCCGTACGCTGGGCTGGTGGTGGTTCGTCGACTGCTGGCTGTCGTATCCGGCTTCCTGCCGCTGCTCCTCGCGGGGGCCTGCACGACTGCTTCGCCTGCGCCCAGGGCGGCTGCGACGAGCCGGACCACGCCACATCAGGCGGGTCTGGCTGGGAGGCACCGCCATGCGGCCCCGGCCGCGGGCAGCGTCGTGCTGGCGTTCGCGGGAGACGTGAACTTCGCCGGGCGCACCGCGCGGCTGCTGAGCGATCCGGCCACCGCCTTCGGGCCGATCGCGGCGGTGCTGAGGTCGGCTGATTTCACGGCGGTGAATCTCGAGACGGCCGTCACCAGCCGCGGAATGCCGCAGCCGAAGACCTACCATTTCCGCGCCTCGCCGACGGCCTTCACCGCGCTGCGCGCGGCCGGCGTCGACCTGGTCACGATGGCTAATAACCACGTCCTCGACTACGGGCAGGTCGGCCTGGCGGACACGCTGGAGGCGGCGAGGACGGCCCGGTTCCCCTATGTGGGCATAGGGACGAACGCCGCTGCGGCGTGGGCGCCGTACGTGACGACGATCAACGGGGTGCGGATCGCGGTGATCGGGGTCTCGCAGGTGGCCGAGCTGGCCTCGTCCTGGGTGGCGACCGGCCACCGACCCGGCGAGGCCAATGCGATCGACCTGAACCGCACCCTGGCCGCGGTGCGGGCCGCCCGGAGGCTGGCCAGCATCGTCATCGTGTTCATGCACTGGGGAACTGAAGGCGAGGCGTGCCCGGACTCGTCCCAGTTGTCGCTGGCGCCGCAGCTAGCCGCGGCCGGAGCCACCATCATCGTCGGCGCGCACGCGCACATGCTGCAGGGGTCAGGCTGGCTCGGCCATACGTTCGTCGCCTATGGCATGGGCAATTTCCTCTGGTGGGAACGTTCCTATAGCACGGCCACCGGCATCCTGGAACTGACCCTGCATCCGCACGCGCCACTGACCACGCGATTCATACCGGCCGTGGTCTCCCGCACCGGCCAGCCGATCGTCGACCGCGGCGCCGCAGCACAACGGGCCGCGGCGTATTACGCCAGCCTGCGCGCATGCGCTGAGCTGACCGCGCAGCCGTCATGAGGGCGAAGAGCTACCCGCACGCCACCCTGCGCGCGGACGAATGTCACTGGCGTGCTTCAGCAAGGGCCTGGGCGCCCGGTCCCGGCTGGCTGTGGGCGTTGGCGGCGCTGACCTCGCGGTGGCAGTGCGGGCACGTCAGCACGGGGTCCATGACCTTGCCGCAGGTGTCGTGGACGAACTCGACGGGCGGCCCGGCGGGCGTCGGCGCCCACTGGTCGCCCCAGTGGATCAGCGTGGCGATGACCGGGAACAGCGCCCGGCCCTTCTCGGTCAGGTGGTACTCATACCGCGGCGGGTGCTGGGAGTAGGCGCGGCGCTCGAGCACCCCGTGCTCGGTAAGCTTGGCCAGCCGGGCGGTGAGCACGCTGCGGGCCAGGCCTAGGCTGTCCTTGAAGTCGTCGAAGCGGTGAGTACCGCGGAAGGCGTCCCGCAAGATCAGCAGCGTCCACCACTCGCCGACCACGTCCAGCGTGCGGGCGATAGAGCAGTTCCAGTCGGCCAGGCTCGTCAGCTGCATACAGCGACCCTACTGCCAGGTAAGTCTCTTGACAAGACTCACTAGTTCCTGGGAGAGTCCTGGTAAGTAAGTCTTTTCAAAAGATCGACTGAGATCCCGGAGGATGGTCATGACCGAGCAGATCGTCAAAGACCGCGGCATCGAGGCGCTGAAGACCGCGGCCAGCTGGCCGGGCGCGGACCGGGCGACCCTGGTCACGCTGGCCACCGTGCTGGCCGGGACCGGTGCCGACGCCGACGGCGAGGCGTTTTTCAGTGAGCTGGCCGGGCGCCAGCCGGACCAGGTGCTGCCGCTGGCTCTGGCCGGGTTCTTCGCCGTGCGGGCCGGCCGGGACACCCCGGCGGGTCTGGCGAAGCTGGACCAGGCCGCAGCGAACGATCTCGGCCCGTCGCAGTACTACCGCGGGCTCGCCCTGGCCGGGCTGCCGCCGGAAGCCGGCCAAGCCGAACAGGCCGTGGCCGACCTGGAGTTCGTGCTGGCCGTCCGCGACCAGTTCCCCACGCCGATGATCCGGGCGGCGCACCACGCGCTGGCGTCCGCGTACGCAGCTCTGGGCCGCCAGGAGCAGGCGGCGCAGGCGGCGGCCGCCGCGGGGCTGGCGGAAGTACCGCCCGGCACCCGGCTGGAGTTCGGCGGCTACTGGGTCAATGCGGCCGACGGCTTCCATTTCACCTCGCCCCGCATCTACCAGCCGTCCCCGGGCGTCCAGGTGGCGCAGGGGTATGACTTCGGCGATTTCGCCTTCGTGACCACCGGCGAGGGCGTGGTCGCGATCGACGCCGGCACCGCGCCGCAGCGGGTCGAAGCTGCGCTGGCCGGCGCGGGCCTGCGCGCCGACCAGGTTACTCACGTGATCTTGACGCACTCCCACTTCGACCACGTCGGCGGCATCGGCGCGCTGCTCGGGCCCGGGACCAAGGTGATCGCTCAGGCAGGCTTCCCGGCCGAGCTGGACGGTCAGCGCGGCAACTTCCTGCCGTTCCGCAACTTCACCGGCACCGCGGCCGGGTTCGGCCGCGGCCAGGCGGCTCAGCCCGCGGCTGTCGCCGTCGATCAGCTCATTTCCGAGCCGACCACGCAGACGATAGGCGGAACTGAACTTGTGCTCTACCCGGCCTCCGGCGGCGAGACCGGTGATGCGCTGATGATCTACCTGCCCGCCAGCGGCGTGCTGTTCACCGGCGACGTGATGATGCCCTACCTCGGCGCACCGTTCTTCGCGGAAGGATCGCCCGAAGGCCTGCTGGAATCCCTGGAGTTCATCACCGCCCTGCGGCCGAGCACGCTGATCCACGGGCACACCGTGCTGACGGAATTGTTCACCACCGACGCCGTGGCCGGCCTGCTCCCGGCCCTGACCGAACTGCGCGAGCAGGCGCTCAGCGGGATCGCCGCCGGGAAGACCCTCACCGACCTGATCAACGCCAACCTCCTGCCCGAGGTCCTGCGCGAGCATCCGGTGGCTGTCGGCCCCTACGTGGCCATCCGTGACCACTTCCTGCAGCGGCTGCACCGCCAGCACACCGGGTACTGGCAGAACGACGGGCAAGGACTGGAGCCCATCGCCCCCGCCGAACGGGCCGCCGCACTCGACCTGCTCGCGGGCGGCAAGCCAGAGCCGTTCGCCGAAACAGCACGGAGGCTGCTGGCCCAGCGCGACCACGCGCTGGCCCTGGAAATCACCACCGCCGGGCTCGCCCGCCACCCCGACGTCGCCGAGCTCAGGGAGCTACGGCAGCAGGCCCTGTTCCGGCTGATGGAACGCCACCAGCTTCAGGACCCGTTCCGGTTCCTGATCTACGCCGAAATGGCCGGCGCGGTCATGGCTCCAGTGGCCTGAAGAGACTTGTAGCTCCCGGCGTGGAAGATCAACGGCTCCAGGTGCGGACGGTGTACTAGCGCGACGATCTCACCCAGCACGATCAGGTGATCGCCCGCGCGGTGCGATTGCCGCAGCCGGCAGTCGAACGACGCCGTCGCGTCGACGAGGACCGGGCAGCCGGTTACGCCTGGTTCGAAGGGCACACCGTCGAACATCGTCGAGCCGGCCGGGCGGTATCGGTCAGCGAACCAGCACGAGATGTCCTGCTGCCCAGCGGAGAGCACGTTCACGACGAACGCCCCGGCCCGCTCGATCAGGCTGACGCCACGGCTGGTCGCATTGAGGCAGACCAGCACGAGCATCGGGTCGAGCGACACCGACGAGAACGAGTTGACCGTTATGCCATACATGCTGCCGTCATCGGAGGCCACGGTGACGACGGTGACCCCGGTCGGGAACGAGCCCATGGCCTGGCGGAAAGCGCTCACGTCGACGGCCGAGGCAGGCACCGCGCGCTCGGCCCCGGCATTGGTCGCGGTGACGACGGACAGCATAAGGCGGCCATCCGCTCGCCGCGAGCATCGGCCGGTGCGGCGGGATCGGCCAACGTCTCGGCCCGGATCAGTTCCGTCACGGGCGACCGGGTCAGTTCCTGCGATGCCGGCATACCTATTAAGGGGGGCGATCGATGCGGTGTGATACAGCCTGACCCGCATCAGACCGGGCTAGCATCACGGGCGGAACCGGGCCGGGTCGATCCGGTCTTGCTGGCTTCGCATTGCTTGGAGCTGATTCAGCTGGCGGCCGTAAGCGGGCGGATACTGTCGAGCGCATTGCCGAGGCGGTCCTTTTCTACCTCTAGGTCATAGCGCGACTGAAGGTTGATCCAGAACCGCTCCGATGTACCGAAGAAGCGCGCCAGCCTCAGGGCCGTATCGGCGCTGATCCGCCGCTGACCATGGACAATCTCGTTGACTCGGCGAGCCGGCACCCCGATCTCCTTCGCCAGCTGGTACTGGCTCACCGACAGCGGCTTGAGGAACTCCTCCAGCAGGATCTCCCCGGGGTGCACCGGTCCCATGATCGTGTCCGTCGCCATGCTCCCTCCCCTCCTAGTGGTAGTCGGCGATCTCAACGTCCTCTGGCCCAGCGTCGGTCCATCGGAAGCAGATCCGCCATTGCTGGTTCACCCGGATGCTGTACTGGCCTGCGCGATCGCCAGCTAGTTTCTCCAGACGGTTGCCTGGCGGCACCCGCAGATCCGTCAGGACCTCTGCAGCATCCAGCATCGCGAGTTTCCTCCAGGCAGCACGCTGTAACTGCTGGTCAAGCTTCCGTGATCGCCTTCGGTGCCAGACGGCCTCGGTGTCTTTGTCCCGGAACGATCGCAGCACGTACCTATGATAACGCGGTACGTTATTAACGCAACGCGTTACTAGACCCAACCACGAGGGAAGCCGCACTCACAGCGCTCAAAGGTGCCGTGCTGTTCATGGACCCTCATTGCATCTGGTGCCCTGACGCCGGGCACTATCCGCGACATGACCAGCCCAAGGTGGTTGCCAACCGTCTCAAGCGCCCGATCGAGAGCTTAGGGACTGAGGTCGTGGAGCAAGAGATCGAGCGTGAGCTCTTCGTCGACGCGCACGTTGCGGTGCCTCATGGCCGGGGCGAGTTCCGGGTCCCATGGCGTCGGGGCGGGCTCGCCGGCCAGCGGCGTCAGCGGATGCGCCGACGACACCGCAGCGTGGTAAGCCTGGTGGTCGTACCGCCACGGCCGCCAGTTCACCCGCTGCAGCAGCGTACCGGCGATCCGGACGCCACCCCAGTCGAAGTCACCGTGGTAGTCGAACTGAGCGCCACCGGCCGCGAGCAGCTCTAGCAACCACCACACGGCGGTGGAAGGCTGACCGCCGACGCACACCAGCGGCTGACATCGGGTGCCCAGCTCGTCGGCAGCAGCCGCGACCACTACCGGGTTTTCACATATCCGCACGCGGGCGGCACGCAAGGGCTCGTCATGGCAGCGGAGCTGGCGGAGCGTGAGCACGGTCGGCTGTCCCGCCTCGCGGCATGACGCCAAGACCCTGCCCAGACCGGTACGTGTGTCGCCGGGCAGGCCGAGGCAAAGTACCAACGACGACAACTCGTCGAGGCGGACTCCGACGGCGGCCAAAGCGGCCCGGCGGGAATCGGCCGATCCCTCCGCCGCGAACGGCAGCCCGGCTAGCGCGCGGACCGCCGACAACACGAGCGTGCCGGCCGGGCGTCCGTCGTCCAGGGCGTGGGCGTCACCGCAGCATTCAGCGGCCAGCCGGCCGATGGGGACGCCGCGCGAGGGCAGCCGCAGCAGCACGGTGGCCACCTGGGCGAGGAGCAGCCGGGCCTGACCAGGTTCGGGAGCAAGACGACGCACCACTCCAGTGATGCCGAGCCACTCCCGCCAGCCAGACAGCCCGTTATGGCGATTGACGGCAGTGTCCAATACCGCGAACGCGGCACTCCAGGCGGCCGCCAGGTCGGCCCGCTCGCGGCCCAGATCCCGGAGCGGGCCGGTCAGGCGCGTTATCGCTTCAGCCAGCCCGCCCGGGGCGGTGCCGCTGTCGCGCAGGATCCGGTCGACCTCGGTCAGCGACACTGATAGCGACGTGCCGGAACGGGCTGATCGTCCGGTCAGGCGCTCCACCGCGCGCCTTTGCTCCAGTGTGGCGGCGGACAAGGTGACTGTCCCGGTCAGCGGACGCCCAGCCTCGAGCCTGTCCCGTGCCCGCCGCACCAGCCACGCGATCGGCTCGCCGCCGAGCAGGCGGCTCAGCCTGTCGTGGGTGTCGGTCATGCCGCCGCCGGTCACACTGCTGCGCTTCCCGCCGGCCGACGTTCCCGCCCGTCCCACCGCCACGGCGTGACGAGGACCGCGTCGACACCGTCCTGCCGGGCCAGCTGGCAGATGCCGAGCCCAGGGACCTGCGGGTAGCAACCCCACTCGCGCTCGCTGGTCATCACCACGTCCATGTCAAACATGGCCAGGAGCCCGAGGCACTTGGCTCGGGAGTCGTCATCGACTCCCGCGAACGCCTCATCCAACGCGATCAGCCGCGGGGCATGAGGGTTGCCCGCTGACTTGTAATGCGCAGAGGCCGCCGCGAACAGCGGAACCGAGGCTACGAGAGCCCGCTCCCCGCCCGACGCCGGACCGGTGGCGGAACGCCACTGCCCGTCCTGAAGTCGCTGGATCGCGAACTCGTGCCACTTCCGGTAATCCAGCGCCGTCGTCAGCGCCTCGGCCCAGCCGGCCGCCGGGTTGTCCGCGTGCTCCGCAGCGATGCGCTGTTGCAGGAACGCCCCCACCGCGGCGCGGTCGTCGGAGGACCACGCGTCGATCGTCTGCCGGAGTTTGTATCGGACCCGGTCCAGCCCATCGGGCGCGTCCCGCGCCTGGTGCCAGATCAGCCGCAGTTTCATGCCGGTCGACGTCGGCCGGGACTCTAGTTCGTCGTTCATCTGCCTGACCTCGGCCTCTGTCCCGGTGATCAGCTCGTGCAGCGTCCCAGCTACCTCATTGAGCAGGTGGTTCTCCAGGATCTCTCGTTCCCTGGCGGACAGCAGCCGGGCCCGTTGCTCCGCTTCTTCGCCGAGCGCTGCGGCGAGCCCGGGAATGTCGTGGCTGCGCCCCTGGAAGACCACGTCGACCACGATGACGCCCTCGCGCAGCGTCAGCCCCGCCGAATGCCCGTGCCGAGCCATCGAGTCAGCGAGCGTCTTATGTTCTTCGGTCACCCGCTTTTGTATCCGGTCCCACGGGCCGTCCCCGTCGTCGGTCGATTCCAGCCCGGCGTTCACGGCGCGGGCCAGCAGTACGGCAGGCGTGGCCGCCCACGCCTGCGTGACATCGGGAATCTCAAGCGAATCGAGCGCGACGCGCAGCAACCCGGTGGCCGCGAACGACTGGAACTCCGCCACGGCGGCGTCCCGCAGCCGCCCTGCCTCGTCGATCTGCTCGCGCAGCGTGTCCCGCGCACCCTCGGCCTTGCCCCGGTCGCCGAGTGCCTGCTGCTCCACGGCACGCGCGGCCTTCTCGGCCGCGGCTCGCCGTTCCATCTCCTGGCGGACCTCTCCAAGCTGCCGGTACAGCTCGTCGACCGCCGTGCCGGCGGTCTGCCGGAGTGCCTCGTGCATCTCCTGAGCAATCGACGCTTCAGTCCGAGCGGTCGTCGCGGCGTCGGTCGCCTCCTCCAGGCGCCCCCGGCTCTCGGCCAGCTCCGCCGCGAGTTCTTCCGTAGCGCGGGCCGCCCCCTGCCACGCCTCGGCGGCCGGCCATAGCCCGGCGAGTGCCAGCCGGTAGGCGTCCGTTCCGACCCTGACCTTGGCGAGCTCCCCGGGCTCAGCGGGCAACCCGACATCCCGGGCGAACTCGGCGGCCCGGGCGAGCGCGGCCTCGAGTTCCTCCTGCCGCTGCTCGGAGACCCTAACGGCCTCGGCGTGGTAGTTGCGCAGCTCGCCGCGCCGTCGGCGTTCCCCGGCGGCGACGGTGTGCGCCTCGCGTACTCCTGCGTCTGGCGGCACCGCGCGATGCTCATCCGCGAGCCGGTCCCGGCGCACGGCCAATTCGGCCAGCTCGGTGTCGAGCTCGCTGACCGCCATCCGCTCCTGCGCCAGCTGTTCGGAGAGCCACGCGATCCTGGTGCGGCGCGCGCCCTCACGCGCTCCCTCGCCGATATAGCCGGCGCTGTCCTTCCCCCAGGCGCCACTCAGCACGCCGTTCGCCCAGCGGCCGTCCGCGGCCACCCACGTCCCGTCGGTACCGCCAAGCCCGATGGCGGCCAGGACGGCGCCAACAGCCTCCGTCGGCAGCGCCCCCACCCGGGGATCGCCGGAGTCGATCGCCGGGACCAGCACGCTCGCGCACGACGGGCCGGGCACCGGCGCGAGCCCGGACACCACGGTCACATCGCCGTCGACGAGGTTTCCGTCCGGCGTGACCCAGGCGTCGAGGATCCCGGCCGCCTCGAGTGCGGCCTCGAGCCCAGCCCGGTGCCCGTCCGGAACGCCCGGCGCGAAGTCGGTCACCTTCCACAACGGCGCGCCTGGGCGGTCATCCCGAACGCCGGGCGCCCTCGTATGGGGAACCGGCGGGGCATCATGGCCGCCGGCCCGCAGCCGCTCGATTTCCGCTTCCAGGCGGACGGCATGCTCGGCGTGCGCAGCGAGGCGGGCCGACAGGCCCGCCTCCAGCCGGCCGAGCTCGGCGCCCGCCGCGCGGGCCGCGTCATCGACAACGGCCCCCGCCGGGTTGGCGTCGTCTCCGGTCGCGGCCCAAGCTTCCAGGGCGTTCATCAGGTCGTCGGGGTCGGCGACCCTGAGCTCGGTCAGCCCGGCCAGGTAGGACCGGTAGGCGCGGGCCAGGCCGCCCGCTCGTCGCGCGGCTTCCTGCTCGGCACCGGCGAGCCGCTCCTCGGCGGCCTGCAGCTCAGCGGTGAGCCGGTCTTCCTCGGCCCGGGCCTTCTGCAGCTCCCGTCGCCGGTCCGCGGCTTCGGCGAGCAGCCCCTCAAGCTGCCCCACGGCAGCCGCCTGCCGGTCGGCCACCTCCTGGGTCTCTCGCCGGGCACGCGGCAGATCCTGTTCCCAGCCGTCAGCGGCCGCACGATGACTCTGCTCGCACCTGGCCGCGCCCGCGGTCGCGTCGGCCTGGCGCTGCGCGGCCTCCAGCATGTCCTGAGCCGCCTGTCCCCGTGCCGCCGCCTCGTCGGCCCGGGCGCCGCGGCTGCGCACCTCGGCGGCCAGCCGATCACGGTCGTGCTCCCTGATCCGCGCGGTCTTGTCCCGGCGCTCAGACTCGCCGAGCATCTGCTCAAGCCGCTCGGCGTCCCGCATCGCGGGATCCTGCTGCAGCGCCTCGCGCCGGGCGTCAAGCTGAATCCGCCGCTGCTCGAGACCCTCTAGTTCTTCACGCGCCGTCCGCAGCTGCGAGTCCGCGGCCGTGAACGCCTCGTCTGCCGCGGCCGAGTCCCTGCCGAGTTGCTCGTAGCGGCTCTGCGCCTGCCGCGGTCCCGCGGCCTTCCGCTTGGCCGCGACCATCGCGTACCTGCTGTAGTAGCGGAGGAAGTCGTCGGCCGCCTGGCGGGCCTCCTGCAGGCCCTGCAGTGCGTTACGTTCCTCGTCCAGACCGCGGAACGCCTCGGCCACCGTGGTGACCAGGCCTGGGCTGAGCGGCGGCAGCGCCTCAGTGAGCGCGCGGGACAGCAGCTTCTCGTCGGGCCGCTTGGAGAGCTGCGGCTGCCGGAGCTGGATCAGAAGGTTGATCAACGACTCGTAGCGATGCTCGCCCAGCCCGAACAAGGCCTCATCCACCGCTCGCCGGTAGTCGGCGGCCCGGTCGTAGATCAGCCCGTGTCCGCCGATTTCCTCGCGCAGCTTTTCCCGGGTGAGCGGTACGCGGCTGGCGGGCAGCAGATGGAGGTGCTCGCCGATGCGCTGCGTCGTCACGAAGAACCAGTGCCGCGCGATGCCGCGGCCCGCGACCGCTTTCAGCCCGCACCCGATGGTGCGGAACTCGGCGCTCCCGTCAGCGGTGCGGCGGCCGAATTCCAGCCACGTGTACCCGAGGCGCTCTGCGTTGGGATGCTTGCCGCCGAGCAGCAGGTTCCATTCCATCTTCTTCTGCCGGTCGCCGTCCGGCTCCACCCGGTGCGGGGCGAGCTCGCCGTCCAGCAGGAACGGCAGCGTCAGCGCGAGCACCTTGGACTTGCCGGTACCGTTGTTCCCCCGGAGCAGCAGCCGGCCGTCGTGGAACCAGAACTCCTCGGCGTCGTAGTAGAACAGGTCGACCAGCCCCGCGCGCAGCGGCTTCCACCGGTCAGAACAGGGCGCTGGCAGCATCGGCTGGTGCCTTTCTCGTCTCCCGGATGGTCGGCTCGGCCAGGGCGAAGCGCGCGATCGCCGGCCGGCTGCGGACCGTCTGCCCGTCCGGCTCCACGAGGCGGAGCGCCGACAGCTTCTCTAGCGCGATGGCCAGCAGCTCGGCTTCCGCGCCTGGCTCCATCACGCCCTTGCGCCAGTAGACGGCATGCTCGGCGGCGGCCTGCCGTACGAAGGCGTGCAGCGCGTCCAGCGTGGCCTGCTCGCGGCTCGCGAGGTACTCCGCCACCAGCAGCGTGACGTGCCCGTCGGTGCGCTGCTCGGGCATCCGCACGTCGGTCAGCTCGTCCTCAGGGTCGACCATGGCGATTCCCTCGGCGCGCATCTCGGGGATCAGCCCGCTGGCCTCCGCTATCCGCCGCGTGATCGCGTGCCGCTGAGACAGCAGGTACGCGCGCTCGTCCTCGTCGAGCTCGTCGTAGTACACGACCGGATCGTCAAGCAGCCGCCGGGTGAGCCGCCTGCGCAGGGCCTGATTGCGCAGTTCGTCGCTCTCGGCGACCGGTTCCCCGGTCAGCTCCGCGAGCCGCCCGGGGAACGTCCCGGCAGTCACCGTGGACGGCCCGCGGATGCCGGACAGCAGCACGCCCAGCACCGGCCTGCGCACGTCGTACAGGACATCGGTCCCGGCGGACAAGAATGCGTCCTCGTCCCCGGCGACCCGGCTCAGGACTCCCCAGCCAAGCAGCAACCGGACCACCGCGACCAGGTCGGACCGGTCCGCCCGGCTCTCCAGGGTCAGCGTGAACCCCGCAGCGGCCAGTTCGGGCTCGGCGGCGGCCGTCAGCACGTCGTCGGCGAGGCTGCCGAGCGTGGTCTGCGCGTCGGCCCGGGCGAGTGCCGACAAGGCCAGGCACAATGTGACGTACCGGCGCCGGCCGAACTGCTCCTTGTTGTGCCCCCGCGCGGGGTGAGACGCGTCCGACAGCGTCGTGGCCGTCTTGAACAGCCGGGCCGTCTCCGAGTCCGCGACGAGCCGCCATCCGGTCTCCCGGTTCAGCCAGTCCCGCAGATCGGTCAGGTGCCGCCGGACCAGGACCAGCGCTTCGCCGTCGGTTTCGGCGACCAGCAAAGGCTTGGCCAGCAAGGCGCGCAGCGCGGCCCGTCGTTGTGCCTGCTCCTCAGCGGGGATCATGACTCCCTCATGGCGCCAGGTCCGAGATCTCGATGATGTGCTCCGGGCCGGTAAGCGTGCCGTCGGGGGTGCGGATCGTCGCCGTTCCGCCATCCGGGACCAGCGAGAGCCGAATCTCCAGCGTGCCGTCGCTCGTCACGGTCTTCACTTCGGTATCACCCGGCGCACGGACCGCCAGCGCGTCGCCCAGCAGGGCCAGGAACAGCCGGAACGCCTGGAGGTCCAGCATGCCGAGGTCGGACAGCAGCGTCGGGCCGGCCGTGCACAGACGCCGCCGGGCCGCGGCGGTCTCGGCCGCCTCGCGCTCCGCCTGCCTGCGCAGCAAGTCCCTCTCTCCTGACCTGTCCCGCACCTGGCTGGGCTTGCCGCGTCGCTCGTAGGCCCCGGTCCTCCTGAGCTGCGGGGATATGTGAATGGGCGGCGCGTCTCGCCACGTCGTCCCCGCCGGAAGGTCCCTCCAGGCATCGGCGGTCTGGTCGGTAACAGACAGGTGCCGTGCCGGGCACAAGCCGAACGCCGCTCGCCACAGCCGGTGGGCTGCCTCGTCGTCCGGCGCCTCGGCAAACCACCGGGCCAGCGCCCGGAAATCCGCCGAACGGTCTGACCGCCCCGAGCGCCGCTCGTTCAGCAAGCCCACCATGTCGATGAGCTGCTTGATCGCCGTGACGGCAGCCTGCCGTAGCAGCCGGGCCTGCGATGGGTGCCCCGCGTCCCGTGACGTGAACCAGTCATCCAGCCCGCGCCACCGGTTCCGCCACGCGTCCAGCGCCTGTTTCTCTGCCCTGGCCAGGGACTCGGCGGCGTCCCTGCCCTCGGGGACCGCGTCGGCCGCCTCCCGCCGCGCGGCGAGCTCTAGCAGCCGGTCGTGACCGACACCTTCCAGCTCGCTGAGCAGCACCGCGATCTGGGCGCCGGAGTTGGCCAGGTCCGCGATGAACCTGTTGATGTAGTCGATCAGGCGTTCCTTGTACGCGAGGAAGCCGTCGACATCCCCGTCGGAGAAGTCGATCGCGCGCCGCAGCGCGGACATGAACGCCTGCGCGTTGTCGGCCAGGGAGGAGAACCGCTCCGCCACGGACAGCAGCAGCAGGTGAACCTTGGCCGGATCGGGGTCATGGTCCGCGGCCAGGGCTCGCAGCGACCGCAGCCGGTCGGCGATGTCGGCCAGAGCGACTGACTGGAGCTGGCCGCGCCGGGCGATGGCTTCCTCGTAGAAGGCGATGGCCTGCTCGGCCGCCTGCCCAGCGCCAGTGAGCTGGTAAAGGCATCGCTTGCGGCGGAAGTCCTCCACTGTGGTGACCCGGCTGGTATCCACATCCGCGCGCAGGTTCCCCCACGTCACGAGCTGCTCCAGGGCCAGGGTGAGCTGCTCGTCGGCATCGATGCGCAGTTCGGCGGCGACGTCCTCCGGTCGCAGATGCACGATGAAGCGCTCCTTCGCCCGCGCGAAGGTACGCAGCACGCTCCGGTACATGTCGGCGTTCGGGACGGTCAGGTGCGTGAACGGCTGTGGTTCGCCTGGGCCGTGCACCAGCTGAAGGGCTCCGATTGCCACCGTCACATCCTGACGGACGCTACCGACAGAAAGGATGCGGCTCGCTGGGCTGTACACGAGACGTACCGACGAGCGCTGGAACCGGGCCGTGAACCGACAGCGGAAGGCGTGACCTTCGACACCTTGCGGACCCGGCCCAGCCGGCCGCGGGCCGACCTCATGGCCAGATGACGGATGTCCTCAAGAATGGCCCCATCCTGATCAAGGAACCGTGCCAGGTGGCACGACCCATTGCACCGGCTGGCTGGTGACCTGCGCGATGAGGTCGTAATCGCCGTCGTAGTGCAGAACGGTGACGCGTTCTCGTTCGGCCACTGCCGCGATGAACAGGTCGGGCAGGCCAACTGATCTCATGCGACCGCTCCGCCACAACGAGGCCTGGACATCAAGCGCTCGCCGCCAGTCCTCATCGTGGGTGGCTAGCCACTCATAGCCGACATCGCGATCGGCTCGCAGCTGGTCAAATTCTGCGCTGCTCCGGGTTGCCCATCCCAGCTCGAACTCGATGACACCGCAGGTCGCCACGACCCCCGTCTCGATCAACGGCGCCAGAACCGCTGCCACGGGCGGGTGGTGCAAGCGGGCCAGCGCGCTAGTGTCTGCCAGGTAGCTTGCTACCGCTGCCATGCGGCCCGCATCACCTCCTCATCTTCAAGATCGGGAAGACCACGGGCGGTCAGCCTTTGCAGATCCCGGCGCCGGGCCGCCAGCGCAGCGACCTCGCGGAGAGCGGCATTGACAGTGTCCTTCTTGGTCGTGGTACCCAGCTCTCGCTGGGCGGCAGCAAGGTACTGCTCGTCGATCTCAATAAGAGTCTTAGCCATAGCCCCCTCCTCCCTCTTAAGTATATCTCGCAGCACGCCGACGATATATCCGCAAATGCTCGTCCACCACCGCACCGTCGGCGAGCCCCAGGATGCGCAAGCTTGCCCCGGGCTGACAGGCCGCACCCGCCTCCCAGGCCCTCTCGCCACGGGCGACCCCGCGCTATCTCGTGTGGTGCTCCGCTGGGGCCGCCAGCTAAGCAACCATCATCGAGAGTCCCGGCAGGGACGCCATGAACCGAGAACGACAGGCGTGTCAATCGTTCCCGTAGTGGTACCGAGCCTTGAGAATCTTCACTTCCTTATCGTCAGCCCGGTACACCAAGCGGTGCTCGTCATCGATCCGGCGGGACCAGTATCCGGACAGGTCGCCCTTCAGCGGTTCGGGCTTCCCGATACCGGCGAAGGGGTCACGCTGGATCTCGCCGATTAACCGGGTGATCCGCTTGGCCATCTTCCTGTCCGCGCCCAGCCAGAACAGGAAGTCCTCCCAGGCATCGGGGTCGAAGTGGACGCTTCTCACACCTCACCGGCCAGGGCTTCCAGCTCCTCCAGGGTCTTCGTACTGACTGGGCGGCTTTCCTTATCCCGAGCGATGGCCTCCATGAGGCGCCGGGCGTTGGCCGGGGAACGCAACAGGTAGATGGTCTCCTGCCAGGAGTCGTAGTCCTCGGCGGACATCAGCACCGCGTCTCCGCCCCTAGAGGTGATGCGCACGGGGGTATGGTCATCATTGACCTGCTGGATAAGGGGGAACAGGCGCGAGCGGGCCTCGCTGGCGCTGATGGTCATGCTTCCTCACTCCTTCAAGATGGTACAGGTTTATTGTACCATTCACGTACTGATGACTGGTACTAAAATGTCGCCCTGCGCCTAGCTAGAGCGGGCTTCGATCCGGGTGAGAAAGTCGCTGACCACCTCGATGTACCGCTCGCGTTCCTCGACGAAGGCCAGGTGGGAGCTGTTCTCGAAGATCACGAGCTCGGCATCGCGCATCCCGTTGGCCAGCACGGCCATGTGCGCTGGGCGTGCTTCGTCGTACTCGCCGCCCGTGACGAGAGCCGGGACACCGATCTCCAGGAGCCGGGCGGTGACGTCCCAGCCGTTCAGGCGCCCGGTGACCGGGCCGAACTCGCTGGGCCCCCACATCGTGAGGTAGACGTCACCACCCAGGCCGGCGAAGGTTCGCTCCAGGCAGGCCGGCCAAGGGTCTTGCCTGCACAGGTGCCGCCGGTAGAACTGGGTGACCGCCCACTGGTATTCGGGGCAGGAGAAGTAGCCCGCTGCCTCGTGGTGATCAAGCACGCGGCGGACCGGCTCATCGAGCTCGGCCCGAAGTTCGGCGCAGTCGGAGATCCAGCGCGGGACGCTCGGCGGCGAGCTGCTGAGGATCAGGCTGGCCAGCGGCGGCCTGCGATCCAGGGTGTACTGCAGCGCGAGCCAGCCGCCCCATGAGTTGCCGAACAGGTGGGGGCGCTCGAGCCCGAGTGCGGCCTGCACCACGGCCAGCTCCTCGACAAACCGTTCGGTATTCCACAACGAGTCGTCGGCGGGCCGGTCAGACCGGCCGCAGCCGAGCTGGTCGTAGAAAACCACCGGCCGGGCCGCTGCGAGGTCCTCCAGGGGTTCGAGGTAGTCGTGCGGCATGCCGGGGCCGCCATGCAGGCAGAGCACCGGAGTGCCGGGCCGGTCCGTCCCGACTACCCGGCACCAGACCCGCCCGCCGGGCACCTCGATGTACCCCTCGGTAGTGGCGGGGGCGCCCACGGCCACGCCTAGACCTCCGTGGACAGCGAGATCGAGTCCAGCCTCCGGCGCCTGCTCCACCACAGGGCCCAGAAGATGCCGATCACCGCCCAGGCCAGCGAGAACCACACGATGCTGCTGCCGGTCTTGAACGGCAGGGAGAGCTCGCTGACGAAGAATCCCTTGTACAGGATGTAGCCGTCGATCGCGATCCCGGCTACGGGTATGAACCCGTTCAGGAACCAGTTGAATTCTTGCCGGTGGAACCGGGCGTGGTACAGGAGGTTGGCCAGGTTCACGAAAATGTAGAGCACCAGCACGAAGAACACGAAGATTTCGCCGAGGTAGGCGTAAGCGCTGGACGGGCCGCCCTGCCACAGGCTTATGCCGATAAGGAACACGAACGTAACAACGAGGGTCGATGCCTCGGCCCGCCACGGAGTGCGGAACCTGGGGTGCAGGCCGGCGAAGTATTTGGACAGGAAGCCTTCCCTGGACACCGCGTACGTGATCCGTCCCGCGGCATACAGCGAGGCGCCGAAGCTGGCCAGCGCGGCGGTGAACCCGGTGATCGGCACGAGCACCGCCCAGCCTCCTATGTAGTGCTGTGAAATGGGCAGGACCGGGGTGATCTGGCCGGCGTTCACGTAAGCCGCGACGGTGTTCACCGGCACCGAGATGGCGAACCCGTACGAGGTGAGGGTCCAGTACGCTCCCGCGATCACCGTGATCAGGATCGTCGCGAGCGGGATGAGCCGGCGAGGGGTGTGGGCCTCCTCAGCCACCGGCGCGACGCTGTCGACTCCGGCGATCGACAGGAACGCGAAGATCGCGGCCAGGCTCAGTCCCGCGAATCCGGCGGTCGCGGCCCGCGGGTTGAACGGGGTGGCGCTGAAGTGACCCAGGTACCCGCCGTCGATGACGATCACGAGGGCCACCGCCGCGACGAACGTGGCCTCGAGGATCATGAGGACCCCGATCACGGTCGAGGACAGCTTGATGTTGTTGTGGTTCAGGTAGCCGATGATGAGGATGGCGGCGATCCCCCCGGCGATGCCGGTCCACGTGGTCGCCGTCACGTGGAAGTAGGTCAGCAGCGCGTTGAAGAACGTGCCGAACGCCACCGGGTACAACGCCGAGACGACGACATAGGTCGTGATCATCACCCAGCCGAGCCAGAGCCCGACCCCGGGATAGGTCGATTCCCACAGCCACGTGTACCCGCTGCCCGCCGACGGCCTGCGGTTGTTGAGCACCGCGAAGCTGATCGCCGTGGGCAGCACGGCAATCGTGATGACAATGAACAGGAATGGCATCACGGGGCCGCCCGAGTCGGTCTCCATGAAGCCCATGTTCAGGTAGATGACCGGGGCCAGTGAGAAGTAGGCGAGCCCGATGAAGGCCAGGCGCGGGAGATTCAGGCTGTTGCGCTTCAGGCCCTCCTGGCCGGTTTTCGTGGCAATCGGCTGTGGTACGGCTTCCTGGTCGTCCATGGGTCACCCTCTCCGGCCGACGACATTAAAAATGTTCCCGTCCCGCCGGATCATCAGTCCTACGCCAGGTGGTACAGCTGACCGAGCGGCACCCGGGTGACCGGGTCTACGTGGACGGCGGCGTCGTTGACGCGGACGGCGCTCCCGTCCGCCGGTACCTCCACTCGCGGGGTGGCGGTGTTCCGCAGCATGTCGGAGCGCCGGATGTGCCGGGTTCCGCGCACCGCGAGCAGCCGCCTGCCGGGAAGCTTGTGCGCGAGGCCGTGCTCCAGCGCGGACGCGGCGACGAAGATGGCGGCGAGGCTGGCGGGTGCGTCCCCCAGGCCACCGAAGTACGGCCGGTACTTGCGCGGCTGCCCGATGCGGGTTGATCCGCCCCCGTCGCCGCTGACTCCCCAGGCCACGAAGCCGGACTTCAGCACGAGTTCGGGTTTGGCGCCGAAGAAGGCCGGATGCCACAGCACCACGTCGGCCAGCTTGCCCGGCTCGAGGGAGCCGACGTGCTCGGCCAGCCCGTGAGCCAGCGCGGGGTTGATCGTCAGCTTGGCCAGATACCGCAGCACGCGTTCGTTGTCCGCGCCGTGCTGGCCGGCCGGCGCGGCCGCGCCGTTGTCGCCCAGGCGGCGGCTGGCCAGCTGCCAGGTGCGGCGCACCAGCTCGCCGATCCGGCCCATGCCCATGGCGTCGGAGTTGATGACGGGGATCGCCCCCAGGTCCTGCAGGAGGTTCTCGGCCTCGATGGTGGCCGACCGGACCCGGCCCCGGGACACCGCCACGTCGGAGGCCACCGCCGGGTTCTGCCGGTGCACGGTCATGGTCATCGGGAACAGTTCGCCGAGCGTGTTGACGCCGAAGGGAAGGGTGGGCGTGGTCGAGGAGCCGATCACGTGCGCCTGGCTGACCAGTTCGAGCAGCCGTGGATGCCCGCCGCCGCTTCCCTCGATGTGATAGGCGTGCACGGCCCGGCCCGCGATGGCGGCCAGGGTGTCGGCGAGCATGCCCGCCTCGTTCAGCGAGTCGGTGTGCAGCGCAACGGCCACGTCAGCCTCCTCCGCGACGCCTAGGCAGGCGTCCACGATCGCGGGATAGGCACCGAAGTCCTCGTGCACCTTGAACCCGGACGCCCCGGCCGCCAGTGCGCCTTCCAGCAGCGCCGGGTGGCTGGCGCTGCCGCGGGCCAGGAAGGCGACGTTCAGCGGAATGTCCCGCCAGGCGTGCACCATGGCTTCGAGGTTGTGCTCGGGGTTGACCCCGACGTCCCACACCCCGCCCAGGCCCATCGCCACCACCGTGGTCACGCCCGTCGACAGCGCCACGTCCAGCAGCGCCGGCGACGACAGGTGAACGTGGGAGTCGATGATGCCCGGCGTGGCGATCAGGCCCTCCCCGGGGACCAGGGCCGTGTGCGTATCGATGACCAGGTCCACGTTGTCGACGACGTCGGGGTTCCCGGCCCGCCCCACCCCGACGATCTTCCCGTCCTTGATCCCGATGTTGGTCTTGCGCACCCCCAGCACCGGGTCGATGACCACCACGTTGCTGACCAGCATGTCCAGGCGGCTGTCGCCGGCCGGCCTGCTGGTCGCGAGCATGCCGTCACGCATCGTTTTGCCGCAGCCGCACAGGATCTCGTCCCCGTACGACGTGTCGTCACTCTGGACTTGCACTTCCAGGCCGGTGTCACCCAGCCGCACCCGGTCACCCGCCGTCGGGCCATACAGGGCCGCGTACTCTCGTCGCTCGATCTCACGCACGGGCCGGCCCCCCGCCCCTCGTGCCTTCTTGGCCCCTGCTCGTGCCTTCCCGTCCCCCGCTCGTGCCTTCCCGGCCCCCGCGCGCAGTCCCCTGGACAAGTCCGCGGAATCCGTACGCCACCCCGCGCCCGGCCAGCGCCACCAGGCGTACCCGGCGGCGATCCCCGGAACCCCACCCGACCGCCGTGCCCGCGGGGATATCCAGCCGCATGCCAAGCGCCTGCGAACGATCGAAGATCAGCGCTGCGTTGGCCTCGAAGAAGTGATAATGCGACGACACGAACACGGTTTCCTCGCCGCCATTCGTGACATCTAGTTCCACCGTGGCCCGACCCGGGTTCACCGAGATGGTTCCTTCCGGCGTGCGAATGGCGCCGGGCGCCGCTGGTTGGTCGCCCGGCGAGGGCGTGCCGACCGGGTCATCGATCGCCACCAGCGCGGTGCCGCTCGGGAACAAGGCCTCGATCTCCACGTGCCGGACCACTTCGCGCACGCCGTCCATCACGTCGTCCGGTCCCAGCACCGACCGGCCGTGCTCGATCACCTCCCCCAGGCTGGCGCCATCCCACGCCGCCTCGAGCACCTCATCGCAGATGACCGCGATCGCCTCGGGAACGTTCAGCCGGCGTCCGCGCGACCGGCGGCGCCTGGCCAGCTCGGCGGCACTGAAAATCGTGAGACGATCCAGTTCTTTGGGCGTCAGGTGCATCCGTAACCTCCTGCTTATGTGCTAGGACGACGGCATCGGGCGAAGCTACCCGCAGGTGCCAGCCTCCGGGGAGGAGTGTGCATGGAGCAAGCCGAGTCGGAAGTTCTCATCGACACCGAACGGGTCCGGGTCACCCTGTGGAAGTTCGCGCCGGGCCAGGCCACTGGCGCGCACCGGCACGAGTTCGACTACGTGGTGGTGCCGGTGAGCGGCGGCACGTTCACGATCACGGCGGCGGACGGAACGACAGAGCTGAACCAAGAGGCCGGGCAGGCGTACGCACGCCAGGCTGGTGTCGAGCACGATGTCGCCAACGCCGGACCGCAGCAGGCAGTCTTCGTCGAGGTCGAGCTCAAGCCATGAGCCCGTGCGCCGTCCTAGTCGGCGATCGCCGGGTACACGAGCGTCTTGAGCTGCCCGCGGAAGTTGAACGTGCCGGAGGGGAGGAGCTGGGTCATGAAGACCACAGTGAGGTCTTCGGCGGGATCCACCCAGAAGATCGTTGACGCGGCGCCGCCCCACATGTACTCGCCGGGCGACCCGATGACCTGCGTGGCCGTCGGGGCCTTGGCCACCGCGACGGTGAGACCGAAGCCCACGCCGGCGAACCCCACCTCGCCGTAGCCGCCCGGCATCGCGAACGACTGGAGGTCACCGTCATCGGGGAGATGGTTGGAGGTCATCAGCTCGACCGTCTTGCGGCCGAGAATGCGCACGCCGTCCAGTTCACCGCCGCTCAGCAGCATCTGGCAGAAGCGGAGGTAATCGGTTGTAGTGGAGACCAGCCCGCCGCCGCCGGACAAGAACGAGGGCTCCTGGCGGTACCCGCTGCTCTGCGGGTCGTCGGCCAGCACGAGTTTCTTGCTCGCGTTGCGGCGGTAGCACGCCGCGAACCGTCCCACTTTCTGGTCGGGCACGACGAACCCCGTGTCGCTCATGCCGAGCGGCTCGAACAGCGTGTCCCGCAGGTAATCGTCGAAGCGCTGCCCCGAGATAATTTCGACGAGCCGCCCGCACACGTCGGTGGATACCGAGTAGAACCAGCGCGTGCCGGGATGGAACTCCAGCGGGTAACCGGCGTACTGCTCCACCATGCCCTCGAGGGTGGCGTCCGGGCCGCGCCGCAGCCCCGGGACGAATCCCCGCCCGGCTTCGGCGTTCTGCGCCGAGAACAGTTCCTGCAGGGTCGGGCGGCCGGCGAAGCCGAGACCGGACATGTGCATCATCAGGTCGCGCACCGTCATCGGCCGCTGCGGATCGGCCAGCCGCTCGGACCCGTCCTCTGACCGCTCGCGCACCTTCAGGCCGCGCCACTGCGGGATGAACCGCGTCACCGGGTCGCTGAGCTGGAACATTCCCCGCTCATACAGCGACATGAGCGCGACCCCGGTGATCGGCTTGGTCATCGAGTAGATGCGCCAGATGGTGTCCTCCTGCACAGGCACGGACCGTTCGAGGTCCCGCCACCCGAAGGACCGGAAGTAGCCCACGTGGCCGTGGCGGGCGACGGCGACCTGGCCGCCAGCGATGCGCCCGGCGTCGATGTAGCGGTGCTGCAGGTGCTCAGTGATCCGTTCGAGCCGTCCTTCGTCGAATCCCGCTCCGGCCGGATTGACCTTCATGCGCTTCCTCCTGTCGTGCCCCCGGCAAGCCTCCTGGAGTTATGGTGCCCGCAATGCGACGCCACCGGCTGCCCCGCATCCGCGTAGTCCCCCGGACGGGCCGGCCAGTGATGGAGATAGCCCTGGTCAAGGCCGCAGGTCCCGGCGACCGTGACCAGGCCTACCTCATCCCGGGGACATCTCCTGTTACTTATTGACTCACCTGAAGCACCGCTATAACGTCCGGGCATCCGGGTGCACCGCGCGGCCCTGGCCAGACCTCGGTATAGCGGAGGCGGTCCATGACGACCTTGGAGTGGAAGGACACGGGCGGCGCGGGAGAACTCCGCCGTGCGCTGCGCGTCCGGCACCTGGTCATGCTGTCGGTCGGCGGCACGATCGCATCCGGCTTCCTGCTGTTCTCAGCGTCCGCGATCGGCATCGCGGGACCCGCAGTGATCATCTCGTACGTGATCGCCGGCATCATCACGGTCGCGGTGATGGCCTGCCTGGCCGAGATGGCCGTGCAGAAGCCGGTGTCGGCGTCGTTCGCGACCTACGCCCGCGACACCATGGGCCCGCTGGCCGGCTTTCTCACCGGCTGGAACTACTGGCTGGCCTGGATCATGGGCGCGGCCACCGAGTCCGTGGCCGCGGGCACGTACTTCCACAGCTTCTACAGCTTCGCGCCGATCTGAATTGTGGCCGCGATCATCATCGCGATCGAAATGGTGATCAACCTGGTCGGCGTGCTGTTCATGGGCGAGTACGAGTTCATCCTGTCCACGATCAAGGTCCTGGCGCTGGCCGCGTTCATCGTCATCGGCATCATGGCGATCCTCGGGATCGGCTTCGACCAGCACGGGGTCACCCAGCTCACCGCGAACGGCGGGTTCTTCCCCAAGGGTGGCGGCGCAGTGCTCACCGCGCTGCTGACCGTGTTCTTCGCCTATGTGGGCATCGAGCTCGTGGGCGTCACCGCGGAAGAGAGCGTGAACCCGGCCCGGGACGTTCCCCGGGCGCTGTTCTGGACCGTGCTGATCGTGGTCGTGCTGTTCGTGGTGGGCATCTTCGTCCTGCTGGCGATCTTGCCGTGGGCCAGCGCCAGCACCAGCTCCAGCCCGTTCGTGGACGCGCTCAAGAGCCTCAAACTCCCGGTCATCGCGTCGATATTCAACTGGGTCATCATCGGCGCCTCGATATCGTCGGTCGACGGCGCCCTGTACACGGCGTCCCGGATGCTGTTCACCCAAGCCCGGGAGGGCAACTTCCCGAAGCAGCTCGCCCGGACCAACCCGCGCCGCAAGGTGCCCACGGCGGCCATCGCCATCTCGGCCTCGTGCATGTTCATCGGCGCCGTGCTCGCCTACTTCTATCCGTCCAGCGCGTACGTGTTCGTGGCCAGCCTGTCCACGTTCGGCTTCCTGTTCGCCTGGCTGATGATCGCGGCGAGCCAGCCGCTGTACCGGGTGCGCAGGGGCGGCGAGTGGGCCCGGAACCTGAAGTGGAAGACCCCGCTGTACCCGCTGACCCCCATCATCGCGATCATCACCGTAGTCGGGGCGCTGGTCGGCCAGTTCTTCACCGGCGGGTCCGGGTACAAGCTCGGGCCGGTCACGATCCCCGGCGGCGGCATCGCCATCGTCGTCGGCGTGATCTGGACGATCGTATGGTCGGTCTACTACCTGGCCTACGCACGCCGGAAGTTCACCCACGGTGCCGAGTGGCGCCAGCAGGAGGACGCGGTCGCCGCCGGGACCGCGACGGAGGCCGAGTCCGTGCCGACCGACCCGCAACCGGAGTCCCCTAGCGGATAGCACCATAACGGGACGGCAGGCGGAGGCCACGAAACAGGAGGCATCGCGTGGACAGCGCGAAGATCATTGAGCTTGATGCCCGGTACCTGGCGTCGGTGATGAAGGTGCGGTTCTTCCCGCTTGTGATCGCGAGCGCGGACGGCTGCCGGATCACCGATGCGAGCGGCGTCACCCGGCTGGACTTCACCGCGGGCTGGGCGGTGGCCAACCTTGGCTATAGCAACCAGCGTGTGCGCGAGGCCGTCGCGGCTCAGTTCGCGCAGACGACGTTCGGGACCCTGACGGCGATGCTGAACGAGCCCAGCGTCCGGCTCGGCGAGCGGCTGGCCGCCCTGGTTCCCGGCGACTTCGAGAAGAAGGTCTGGTACGGGCTGCATGGCTCGGATGCCAATGACTGCCTGGCCAAGCTGGTACCGCTGGCCACCGGACGGCGCCGCATGATCTCGTTCATCGGCGGATACCACGGCCAGACCGCCGGCTCGGCCGGGCTGAGCGGCCACACCGCGCAGGCCAAGGCGGGCGGCGGCGGGAACGTGATCAAGATTCCCTACCCCGACCCGTACCGGCCGGTCCTCGGCACCGACCGGGAGCCCGCGGAGGCCGTGCTCGACTACCTGGAGAACTACATCCTGCGCACCATATGCCCGCCCGAGGACACGGCGGGCATCATCGTGGAGCCGGTACAGAGCGATGGTGGGGACATCGTCCCGCCGCCGCACTTCCTCCAGGGCCTGGAGCGGATCTGCCGTCAGCACGGGATCATGCTGCTGATCGACGAGGTCAAGATCGGATTCGGCCGTTCCGGCCGCATGTTCGCCTTCGAGCACTTCGGCGTGGTCCCAGACGCGGTGTCCATGGGCAAGTCGCTGGGTGGCGGCATGCCGATCAGCGCCGTCGTCGGCCGCCGCGAGCTGCTAGACGTCGCGCCGGCCATCAACATGTACACGATGGCCGGGAACCCAGCCGCCTGCGCCGCCGCGCTGGCGCACCTGGACGAGATCGAGCGGCTCGACCTGATCGGGCGGGCCGACCGTACCGGTGACTACCTGCTGGGCCGGCTGCGCGACCTGCAGCAGCGGCACCCGCTGATCGGGGACGTGCGCGGGCTCGGCCTGATGCTGGGCCTGGAGACCGTGCGCGACCGCTCGACGCGAGAACCGGCCGACCGAGAGATGGCGAAGATCGTCTACCGTGCCTTCGAGCTCGGGCTGGTGGTGTTCTACGGGGGCATCTACTCGAACGTCATGGAGATCACCCCGCCGCTGATCATGACAGAGACCGAGGTGGACGAGGGCATCGCCATCCTGGACCAGGCGATTGGCGAGGTCGACGCCGGCGAGGTGAGCGACGAGATTCTGGGTGACTACGCCGGCTGGTAATGAAGGGCCGAACTCTCCGCTGTAGGTGAATTAGGCCTCTGGCGCGGAGCCCCCCTTACGGAATCGAACCGTAGACCTTCTCCTGACTGTGGCCATCCGGCGCCTCGCCGCCTACTGCCTACGGATGGACCCACTCGGACACTAGACAAGACTCGGCGATCATGCTGCCGGGAGAATTCCCATCCGCTCTGCGAGCGCGACGGCTTCGGTCTTGAGCGAGCCGGTCGCAGTGCGGACCAGTTCCACCGCGACCCCTCGGGTCAGCGGAGAGTAGGGCGCCTCTTCCGGTGACTCAGCATACGAGCGCTCAAGGAAGTGCCTAGCCTGGTCGAGTTCCCGGCGCTGCAGGTGACCGGCCGCGATCTCCCCGTACAGGCGCCCCCGGCGCTCTCGCGATGGGACCTGCTCCGGGTCGATCCTCTCGGCGCGACCCACGGCCTCACCGAACCGGCGAAGCTCCGCCGCGATGCTGACCCCGTGGATTTCGGCATTGGCCCGGCCGAAGATCGTCTGGGGATGGAAGTAGCCTGTCGGGAGCGCGTCCGCCAGCCGGCTGGCGGTGTCCCAGAACCGCCACGCGTTGCCGTCATCGCCCTGGTAGGCGGCGCTGATCCCCATGTGCAGGCACAAGCTGCCGTACAGGCCCATCGCGTCCGGGCCGTCCAAATGCCGCTCTAGTTCGCCGGCCGCCTCGGCCACCACGCGCAGCGCCGCTTCCGCATCGACGCTGCGTAGCACGTGCCCCTGCGTCCAGGCGCCGAAAGCCAGGCTCACCGGATCGTCGGCGGCCTGTGCCGCCCGCGCGGCCCGGTCGGCGATGATCCGCCCCGTCTCGGGTTCTACCAGGTCAACTGCCAGATGCTGCGCCAGGCCGTAGGCACTGGCCAGAGCGCTGCTGGCCCTTCGCCGCTCCGGGCCGTCCAGCACGACCGTGGCCCGGTCCAGCTCGCGGATGAGATCGGGCAGCACGGCGGCGACCACCGAGTGGTTGTCGGGCAGCGCGTGCCAGTCCCGCCACGCAGCCGCCACGCCCTGGGCCAGCGCAGCCACGTCAGGGGGATCGCCATCGCGGGCACCACGAAACGACCCAACCCCTGCGATCTTGCGGGCCGCTTCTCCAGCCGGATGCTGCGGCCCCTCCCACGCGCTGACCGGTATCTCGACCTCGCCGTCGATCAGCACCGACAGGTCATCCACGCGCAGCACTCGCGCCAGCCGCACCAAGGCTGGTATAGAGATCCCGCGCTGGCCTGCCTCGATTCGCTTCAGCCAGTCCGCCGAGTAGCCGACAAGGTTCGCCAGTACCACCCGGGTCATCCCGCGCCGCTCGCGCAGATGCCGGATGCGCTCGCCGGTGGTGAATTCTGCTGGCATCTCCATAGTGGCTCCTTCATACCGGACACTACCCACCAGCCCGAGCTGACACGTGGCGCGCGAGGTTCCCGCGCGGCGAATAACAGTCCGCGCCAGGGGGACAACTCGTCCCTGCCAGCCACCGACACAAGCCGTACGGTCATGTGAGCAAACAACGGCGCGACCGGTAAGGAACCCCGTGACCACCCGCGATAACGTTCGCCAGGCCACTGAGACGGCGGCAGCCGCACAGGAAATGACAGCCCTGCGGGCCGACTTCCCTGATCACGAGATCTGGCGCGAAGATGACGGCGGCCATGTCCGCTACATTGCCCGCGGCCAGCACCCGCACACGGTGGTCACTGCCGACCTGGGCGAACTGCGGACAGCACTCAGCGGCGCCTCCGGCCAGTCCCTGGCAGCCGCAAGCCAGCCCGCCAGCTCGCCAGCACCGCGATTCGACCCCGCAACGCCACATCCGGCCCGGGTGTACGCCTGCTGGCTGGGGTCCAAGGATCACTATCCGGCCGACCGGCAGGCCGCCCAGCAGGTCGCCGCCTGCCGCCCGCAGGTAGTGGCCGGCGCGCGGGCGAACCGGGAGTTTCTCGGCCGCGTGGTGCGGTATCTGGCCGGGCAGCGCGGGGTGCGCCAGTTCCTGGACATCGGCCCGGGTCTGCCGGCCCCTGGCGCCACGCACGCCGTGGCCCAGGCAATCGCCCCCGAGTCCCGCGTGGTGTACGTGGACAACGACCCGGTGGTGCTGGCGCACGCCCGCGCGCTGCTCACCAGCACCCGCGAGGGAACGTGCCAATACCTCGCCGGCGAACTGCGCGACCCCGAGGCGATCCTGAAAGCCGCAGCCCAGACCCTGGACTTCACCCAGCCCGCGGCCGTCATCCTGGCCGCTGTCCTGCATTTCCTTCCCGACGCCGACGATCCGGCCGGCGTCGTGGCCGCGCTGGCCGCTGCGCTGGCGCCGGGCAGCTTCTTGGCGATCTCGCACCTGACGGCCGACTTCGCCCCCGAGGCCGTGTCATCGGCGATGGCCGCCTACAACGCGCTGGTCCCGGCCCAGATCACCGCCCGCAGCCACGCTGAGGTCACCGGCCTGATCGGCCGGCTCTCGCTGGTGGCGCCGGGGGTGGTCCCGGTCAGCGAATGGCGGCCCGATCACGCCCCCCTGCATGGCGTTAGCGCTGACGTGTACGCCGGGCTGGCCACCATGTCGGGAAACAGCGGCATCTCCAGGAGGATCCCGGATCGCCAGGCCCGTGACCTGGGGCGCAAGGCAGGCGTCAAGGCGAGTGCAAGATGAGTGGCCAGGCTGGTGGCACACGATCGTGCTGCAGCACGACCGCCGCCAGCGCGACGGCTGACGGCCCCGATGTCCGCTATCACGGCTAAGGAGCCCGCAGATGTGGATCAGATCGAGTTACAGCTACGCCAATGGCAACTGCGTCGAGGTGGCGCGCCTGCCTGATGGCCAGGTAGGCGTGCGTGACAGCAAGAACCCCCAAGCAGCGATCCTCCGGTTCACATCCTCCGGATGGCACGCATTCCTCGCAGGAGCGCGCCGCGGAGAATTCGACAGCCTCGGCAAGCCATGAGCGCGATGGCCATAGGTACTTAGCCTCGATCTTTCGTGATCTTTGCTGCTGCGCCAAGATCGGAAACGATCGGTCCCCTTGATCAGAACCGGCCCCTGACCTGCGAGGCCCCTTACGGAATCGGACCGTAGACCTTCTCCTTACCATGAACTTCAGGCAGGATTCTGGCCAGGCCGCACCGAGGCCCGCCAGGCCATCTACCTGGGAATTTATGCCCCGATGGGCCTGGACGGGTCCGGGTGCCTGCCGAGAACGGTCCCACTGTTCGGCCCCACCTGGCGTAAACTTGGACCGTGGCCAAGCGGCGCGGGCGGGGCGAGGACTCGATCAGCTTCGAGCACCGGGGCGGTCCGTGCCGGGATCCGGACCGGCACAACGGCTGCCCCGGCATCTGGCGCGGAGTCATATCCCTGGGATACAGCCCGGACGGCGCGCGGCGGATCCGGCGGAAGGTCGCGGGCAAGACCAAGACCGCGGTCAAGGACAAGCTGAAGGCCCTGCACGCCGACATCGACAAGGGGATCACCCCGAAAGCTGGCTATTCCGCCTACACCGTACGCCAGGCCGCCCAGGACTGGCTGCAGGACGGGCTCGCGGGCCGCTCGGCCAAGACGGTCAAGAAGAACCAGAACGTCCTCGAGCCGATCCTTAACGTCATCGGTAACCGGAAGCTCCGCCAGCTGTCGGCCGGCGACGTGCGCCAGGCGCTGGCCACGATGGCCGCCGGGTACTCCAGCGCCGTGGTGAGCATGGGGCACCTGGCGCTGAAGCGGGCCATCCGGCACGCCGAGGCCAACGACCTGGCCGGCCGCAACGTCGCGGCACTGGTCGATACGCCGAAAGGCCGGCCAGGACGGCGGTCACGGTCACTGACCCTGCAGCAGGCCATCGCGGTCATCACCACCGCCAGGACCCTGCCGGTGATGGAGCTCCGTCCCGGGCTCAAGGACGTCCGCCGCCCGGCCAGCCTGATGCATGCCTACATCGTGCTCAGCCTGGGCGTCGGCCTCCGCACCGAGGAAGCCCGGGCGCTGGGCTGGCAGCACGTCGACCTCGACGGTGACCCCGGCGCCAGCCCTGCGGTCCCGCCGCACGTGGCCGTGTGGCGATCGGTGCGCGCGCACGGCGAGACCAAGACCGAGCGCTCGCGGCGCACGCTGGCCCTCCCCCAGATGGCGGTGGCGGCGCTGCGCCAGTGGCGCGACAGCCAGGCCGAGGAGCGGCGCGCGGCAGCAGACGACTGGCAAGACACCGGGCTGGTGTTCACTACCCGGCTCGGCGCCGCCCTCGACGCAGCCAACGTCCGCAAGATGTTCAAGCGGGTGTGCACCCAAGCCGGGATCGGGGACGGCTGGACGCCACGTGAGCTGCGGACCTCGTTCGTCAGCCTGATGAGCCAGCACGGCGTCGGCATCGAGGAGATCGCCCGGCTCGCCGGACACGCCACCACCCGCACCACCGAGATCGTCTACCGCCGGGAACTACGCCCGGTGATCACCACCGGCGCCGAGATCATGGACAAGGTCTTCGGACCCACAGCTGACCTTCGCGCCTAGCCAGCCCATGCCCGGACCGGCTCCCGGCGGCCCAGCCAGCAACGATGGCGCGAGCTGACCTGACGGGCGGACAAGATCAAGACGGTGCCTGGTGCGCGCGCCCTTTCGCGCCGCGGCATGGGAGGAACCGGTGTGGGAGACCCGCGAGGCCGCCGTCGCAGACCCGCGCGAGACGCCTGAAGGCCCGACCGCCGAGTCCGGCCCGCCACAGGAACTCACGGTCACCATCAGCGCGGCTTGATGCCACCAGCCCTGCCCGTACCTGGCGAGCCGATCACCCGGGCATCAGAAAGGCCGGACTCAAGTTGGCTCGTGTGACCGGCCGGGCCTCGGCAGTGGTGACCGGACGTACCTCATCGCGGCTACGAGCGGAAGCCTACGCCAAGCGCTGGCGGTGCATAAAACAGCCTGTCGCACAAACCCTGGCCCAAGCCCGGGCGCCTCAAGATCTGGGGTTCCTTTTGGGTAACTGCACAAGATATGGGGGTCGAGTACATGCCCGCGTCGTTTGTGCAACAGGCGGATTCATGCGCCCTCGGCCAATCGGTCGTCCTGCCAAAGCACAGGCTGCTGGGACGGCCGCCAAGGCCGGTGATCAGCCAGATGCGCAAGGACCGGCTTCGATATGGACATCGGCCGGTCGCCGACGTGGGCTGTCTGTGCTGCTGCGAATGGGGATAATCTGCACGCCGCCACGCCGACGAATCGGATAACCATGAAATGGCGGTGGTTGAGGTGGGTTGTTGCCAGCATCGTGGGCTCCACCAGTCACTGCTGGATGGTGCTGTACATCGGCGAGATCGACTCAAGCGCCCTCCGCAGTAGCGGGAACAACTGGGACCTGTGGCCGTATAGGCCATGTCCTTCCGCTAGACACTACGCCAGGTGGCCGTATTCAGGCGCCGGTGGACTGATGCACCCTCGTGGCAGCGTGAGGCGGCGGTCGCCGGGCGCTACCTGACTCGAGGGGCAGCCTCGATTGGTGGGGGAAGGAAGCGTCTGCCGTGACTTCGTCAGCGCTTGCTTCCCCACAGTGATCCCATTCATAATCATGGGATACGTCGGGATCAACGAAGTAAACAGTCAAGCACCGCGGAGACTGTTCTGCTGGCTTCAGGTCTGGCCGGTTGCTCCCTGGGTGACTGCGTAGCTTCCTTGCCCTCGCCCAGGACGGCCACAGGGTTGGTCAAGGTAGGGGGTAGTGAGTAATCGTGTTTGCCAGTGTTGCGCGCCCTGGCGGTACACCTCGCGGGCCGACCAGGCAAGGAAGACTGCCGACGTCCTCTGCATGGCGATTCTGGCGGAGAGGCAGCCGTCACAGCATAAACGGGAGCCACAAATGGAGGCGCCGTCCGACTGCGTTTGTCGCTCAGTTTTTTGCATACCTGGGGACGTTGCTCCTCGCTGCCTTGATCGTGCAAGCATTCATGGTAGTGATAGTCGGCGCGGCATGGGCGTACGCTCCGCTCGATCAAAGATGTCAGATCAATAGCGCATCCTGTGCTGTCCTCACTGGGATAACGGTACCAGTTCTCAGCATAGCGTTCGCGTCCGCCGCCTTTCTGTTCTTCCGGGTCGCACGCGTGCGTAAGGGATACCGTCGGAAGGCCAAGAAGCATCCACGTGATCTCGTGCCGACGGCAGGCCGCATACTGGAGCGTGTAGTAGGGCGTGACGAGCTCTGCTACGTCATCATGGATAATGTTGCCGAGAGGCGAAGCAGGCAAGCGTTTCTCATCGTAGGTGGCGTGGGCGCAGGGAAGACCGCGGTCCTCGTCCAATTGACGAAGCTTCTGGCAAATGCAAAAGCCATTCCGGTGCCCATTATGCTAAGGGAAGCTCAGAGCGAGAGCGAGCTTGATTTTCGCGAGATGGCATATAGTAAGTTCTCTTCAGATGTAGCTGGATCGCTATTGTACGAGGGGGAAAGCAAGAGGGCGTGGCGCCAGCTCCGCAACGACGACAGAATCGTCGTTCTCGCGGATGGCCTTGAGGAGGCACTCATTGACAATGATCAGCGAAACAATATAATCCGCCGAGCGATTGAGCGAGCGAATACGCAAAAGCTGCCATTGATAATAGCGTCGCGGCCCCACGATCCCCTCCGCAATATGGCAGCGGCGATTATCGAACTCGAGCCGTTGAGCGAGGAAGCGGCGCTTAGCTATATTAAGGCAGATGGCACGCCCAGTCGCGCTGTGGAACGCCTCGAGCGGATTGTTGAAACCGCCGAGGTGGCGGACGAGCCGCTTTATCTCCAAATTACCCGTGAGCTGAATAAGAACGGACTACTTGAGCACACTTCGTCAGTGTCCGGATCCGCTGCTGTTAATACCCGCGATGCCAACCGGACCACGCTGCGGCTAAACCTACTGGATGTCTGGTTTGCCGCCCTCAAGCAGGAATATTTCCCAGAAGGGGTGGTGATGAGCACCCAGGACCGGCGGATAGCGGTGGAGGGTGCGGCCGCGCTCGCGTGCATCGGCCTCAAGCTAGACTCTGTGGACGTAAAGTTCGTCGATTTGCTCGGCCCGCCGTCGCAGTATACAGGAAAGCTCTCGAATGCTGTATCCGCCAATACCGGCCCCGCGTCAGAGCAAGATGCATCATGGCAGAACACTGCCAGTTCGACAGTGGACGACGATCGTGCGCTGCAGCGGGATGTCAAGCTGCGACGATTGAAGCGGGAAGATCCGCATCCGTCAATAATGGAGTTGATGAGCGAGCGGCTGGACGGGCTAAGGCCAGATATTCAGGTTGCAGCTTCGTGGGGAGAGCAGCTCGGAATCCTCGAGATGCGCGGCGATAGTGTACGATTTCCGCACAGCCTCATCCAGGCTTACCTGGGATCCCTTATGATGCCAGCCGCTCTTCACGATGCTAGGTACTGTAGTGAAGCCTTGCAGAAGCCGGGACGGGAATTTCTAATCGCAGTCGTCATGCACTTTTGTTCCCCGAGAGCTCGGGAAGCGGTCGCGAAATATCAGCAGAATGCGGAGAAGAGCGGCCGTCAAGCAGCGCCCTGGAATGAGGTTGTTTCCGTATTTCTCGGCCTGCTGATGCAGTCCGCGGACGTTCAAGACGTGAGCGCCAAGATGCTTGACATCTATGCTGCCGCCCTTGAGATCGATAGTGCGAACGGCGGCTTGCAGCATAAAGACCTCGCGGAGAAAGTCTGCAACCATTGGCCGACTACCACTGTGACTTACGATAGGCCTCTCGAGGAAGCTAAGCTCGGGATAGTGCACCGCCTGGGCGAGGCAGTACGTAGGGTCGCAAACATAACGGCAGCAGAACGTGAAGCCGCGGACAATCCAGCCGTTGGCCAGGACAGGCTGGTACAAGTCGGAATTTTTCCCGCCTACCAGCAGCTTTACCATATCGGGATCAAGGAAAAGAGTTATCCCGTCAGGCTCGCGATTGCGCTGGAGATAGCAGCCGGTGGTGACCAGGCCTACACTCACCTGAAAGAGAAGTTCTCCGCGGTCCTAGCGAGGCTGGATCACCCCGAGGAGGCAGCCGGGCAGTCCGACGAAGAGAAACAGTGCAGATGGCGAGAAGACGTTTTGTGCGCCTGGCTGGCACCTTTGCTTGCCGGATGGATGTCCAGCCGCGAAAAGAGCTACGCCGGGAACGGTGAAAACGCCAATATGGAGCAGGTTGACACATCCTTGCTCGATAGGATGCAACAGGGGGGTGGCGAGCCAGCATTTAATGAGTCGCCAGAAAGTATCCTCGACGGATGGACGAGAATCCTAAGAAAGGATGTTTCGCGACCTGGCAATGCTCCTTTCCCGATTTCACTTGAAATAGCCCTTGCGCAGGGCTTCAAGTACGCGGCGAACCGTCGGCGGCATTACCTAGGCATCAGCGCCGAAAGCCAAGCCCGGCTAGCGGACAAAGCGATAGAGATGCTCAAGAAATCGCGTTTCTGGTTCACCCAGCTCACGCTGCTGCATGCGCTATGCCTGTGGACCCTGCGTGACGAAGAGGATGCGCAGCCGGTACCCGGCGGCCACGGCTCGCAGCCGGAAGCTATCGTCCGGCAGTGGCTTGCGATCGCTGGCAGCGAGGCTACCGGGAGCAATCGGCCTACTGGCGAGGCCCCCCACCCGTTCGTTGCGGTAGCCGGCGAGCTCGTCGTCCTCGCTTTGCAAACACAGCGTCCTGAAAATTACATCTGGATCGACGAGAGCGGCGTCACCAGCGTCATTGGCTCGCACTCGGAGGAGGTGCGGGTAAGCGAACAGCAGAACCTGTGGCTACCGCCGTCGACGGGTTGGAGCCTGCTCGACCCGCGCGCACAACGACTCGTCGCCGACATCCTGGTGCTTTTGAATCTGGCCGAGCGAGGAGACCGGCCGGAGGAGCACGACAGACGGCTTAGCTTCACCGATCGTCCGGATCTGCCCCCATGTATCACCGAGGACCGGGCATTTCTGAACCCGGCTGGACCCACCGGACCGGATGGGTCCAGCGTTCCAGGATCCAATTGCAGGGACGACTGCTCGTTCCGGCTCTGCCCCTACCCGCGGTTCGGCGGGCCCTCCTACCGGGTGGAGCTAAGCGAGCCCTTCTGCCGCAATCAACAGGCAATGCTAGGGCGGTTTGGCCGCACGGGCGCACCATGGCAGCAAATGCGGTCGGCAGCCTTGAGAAAATCTTGGGAACTGATGGCGCAAAGGTCGCGTGGCGGGCCTCGGGCCAATCAGACCGGTACTTAAGGTGCCCTATTTGTATTGAAACCGAATGGTCATCATGATAGCCAGAAGGTTGCCCGAGGCTGCGGATTAATACGCGTAGCGAGATAATTATGTGCCTGATCAACAACCTCAATTCGGCTACTTGTTGATTTGCCCTAGGGCCGGTGCCCGGCCAGGCTCGGTCCAGGTGCCCGGCTCGTCGCTCACAAATCGGCTGCCCGCGCTGGTCGCGTGGCTCTCTTTTGGCCTGCGCGGGCCGGGTGCTGCCTTGGGCGGGGAGAGGCTCAAGAGGGGTTTGCGCAGCTCGAAGTAGCGGTGCCCTCCTTCGCCCGGAAAGTTACCGGCGAGCTGGGCGGAGGGTGCGATGAGCGCGGTAGTGATCGGGATGGACCCGCATAAGCGGTCCGCCACGATCGAGGTCATGGGCAGCGACGAGACCGTGCTGGGCGGGGGCCGGTATGGCACTCATACATCGGGCTACGCCGCGATGGTGGCCGCGGTGCGGCACTGGCCGGAGCGGACCTGGGCGATCGAGGGATGCCAGGGCATCGGCGCGCACATCGCCCTGCGGCTGGTCGCCGACGGCGAGCACGTCGTGGACGTGCCGCCCAAGCTGTCGGCGCGCACCCGGGTGTTCACCACCGGGCAGGGCCGCAAGACCGACGCCACCGACGCGCATTCGGTGGCGCTGGCCGCGACCCGGATGGCCGGGCTGCGCCCGGTGGCTGATGACCAGCAGCTGGCGGTGCTGCGGGTCCTGGCCGACCGCCGCCGTTCGCTGGGTCAAGATCGCACCCGGATGATCTGCCAGCTGCACCGGCTGCTGCCCGGTGCTCATCCCGGGCGGGGCGAAGAAAGCCCTGTCGGCGGCCCAGGCCAGACAACTGCTGGCCAGCGTCCGGCCGCGGGATGCCGCGGCCAAGGCCCGGCGGCGGGTGGCCGCCGAGCTGGTCAGCGACCTGGAACGCATCCACCAGCGCAAGAAGGCCGCCGACAGGGAACTGCGGGAACTGCTCAAGGCCACCGGCACCACCTTGACCAGCCTGAACGGGATCGGCCCGTCGGGCGCCGCCCGGCTGCTGGCCGAGGCCTCCGACATCACCCGGTTCCCGTCCAAAGCGCACTTCGCCTCGTGGAACGGCACCGCCCCGATCGACGCCTCCTCCGGCGGCCAGGTCCGCCACCGGCTGTCGCGCGCAGGTAACCGGCAGGTCAACCGGGCCCTGCACATCATGGCGGTGGTCCAGCTGCGCCACCGCGGCAGCGAAGGCCGCGCCTACTACGACCGCAAGGTGGCCGCCGGGAAGACACCCATGGAAGCGATGCGCTGCCTCAAGCGCAGGCTCTCCGACATCGCCTGCCACCAGATGATCCTCGACGCGCGGACGACCACAACGGGCCCGGGAGGGCACTTGGGGACGACTCTGCAATCCAGCGTGACCGACCTGACCCCGGAAGCCGGCTCTTCGGATAAGCCACTTCCCGGACCCGCTAGCCAACAGCCTAAAGCGATCTCCTCGACACCGTCTTGACACAGAGGGGAGCCATGAGCGGTAATGCCTTGGCCGCCTTCACCGGCGCTCCAAGGTCACGGCGCCTGACCTGGGCCTGGGGCCTGTCAGGCACCAGGGGGCATGCTGATCACATCATGCGCGGCCACACCTTCGCGTCGCCGAGCGCAGCCATCGGCACGGGAGCCTCTGGCCCGGCAGCCGGCGGGCAGATTTGATAGTGCTCCAGTTGCAATCTCGGGAACCCACTCCCCCGCCGTTGTTCACGAGTCTTCCGTCGACCTTTACGCTCGGCGACAGCTGGTCCCGCGACCTGATCGACGGGTTCCACCAGCTGGTCCGCCGGCAGCTGGGCCGCTACCAGGGCCGACTGGTGGATACCGCGGGCGACGGCGCACTGGCCGTGTTCGACAGCCCGGCCCGGGCGATCGCCTGAACCGAGGCGTTCTGCGACGGGGTGCGCGCCGGGGTCTATGCCGGCGAGATGGAACACGGCCGGGCGAGGTCCAGGGCATCGCCGTGGCTGCCGCGGGCCCGCACCCGGTCACTCCCGGCCTGGTCACCGGCGTGGCGATCTGGCTGGTGCTGACCTCCCGGCACGACCTGGGCCCGCGCGAGGAGTTGAAATGTGAACCCACGGGTGCCGACCGCAGCCGATGACATGAAGACTCGTAAACACCTATATCTCCAGCCGGCACTCCAGGTTGTTCAGAGTTAGGGCAACAGTTCCAGGTCGGTCTGAGTGGTCACGCCATGGGTGACTGCCCACACTGCCAGCCGTCGTACCCGGGACGGCAAAACTTCTGGCTCATCCCTCAGTTCGCCGCCTTCGTCCGGGTCCAACCCGGGGACACGCTCAGTCATAGTCAGCCGGTCAAACAGTTCGTCCAGATAGCGCCGGACCATCCGGGCCGTCAACGGTTTGGAAGCCCGGCTCGGGAGATGACCGTCAAGGCGCCCGGCGATCATCGCATAGCTAGCGGGCTCAGCCACCTGGCCAAAGCGCAGCAGTGGCTCGGCCAGCGCCGTCAGCAGCAAGCGTTCATCCTCGCTCAACCGCGAGTGCGGCGTTACCGTGGGCCGAATCGCGGGCTCGTCATCAGGCGGCTTCATGTCGCCGCCAGCCGGCTCGCCCGTTACCACGAACACGCGGTAAGCGATGTTGCCCTTCCCCGGCACCAGCAAGACGGCGTGCTCCCACACCAGCCGCAGTTGTTCTTGTACCGCGCCAGCCGGCCGTGGCTCCAGCACCCGCTCGCCTTGACTGGGAGTGACCACTCGCAGCACGTGCTTGCTGCGAGTCAACGCGACCGTTACCTCGCCGGTCGCGTCCATACGCACCTGGCCAACGCGACGGGACACCCAGTCGTCGCCTATACCGATACGCAAATCGCAATCCTCGTGGCGGCCAAAGGTAACGACGGTGCCTGGCTTGAGCTCGCAGCGCTGACCGCTCGCCGCAACAAACGCCGCACGCCGGCCCGCCTGCTCAGACACAACTCACCTACCAGACCAGTACGAATCCGACCATGGTTCCAGCCACCGAATGCCCGCGACCCCCACGCACCCTTCGCTCGGGTACATGCGGGGGCAGGGCTGCCTGGTGGGCCACCTTACGCCGGAGCACGGTGGAGCTTGTACGACGGGCTCGCCGCCGTACCGACCAAGAGGAGGCGTCATGTCTACCAGCAATGCCAGCCCGGATTACGCCAGGAGCACGCCGGACCCTGAAGTCAGTCAGCTTGCGGAGGTCCCGCCGCCCGGACCGCAGCCATTCCCGCCCACTCCGGTGCCGGGCGCCGTCGCCAGGAACGAGGCGCTGTATGCGGTTCTCGGGCTGCTGATCCCGGGCCTGCCGGCACTGCTGCTCAAGGACGACAAGGTGACCGGTGGTATCCAGCTGGGCTTGTGGGTGCTGAGCTGGATCCTGGCCTTTTTCCTGATCGGGTTCTTCCTTTGGGTAGGAGTCGCGATCTGGTCAGCGATCGACGGTTACCAGGCCGCCAAGGTCTGGAACGGCCAGCACGGCTTCATCACCTGACCACAGCGAAGACCTGACGTCACGGGATCCGCTCGCATAACGCATACCGGCTGGCTAGTTACCGCCGATCGGTGCCGCTGGTTTGACTTCCGACCCTGTAGTAGAACCATCAGCGGCACCGATCCTCGGCGCCAGAACTGGGCCACTGATTAAAAGATAAAGTCCTGGTCAACGCGCTTTCCATACCGCCGTGAAACTGTCAAGCTGGATCATGTCTCACCAAGGCCCGGCAGATAGACGGCCGGAAGGTGGACAAAGTGGGGGAATCGTCAAATGGGGGGATCATCAAAGACCCGCCCCGGGCCATCGGATGACGCCGGTGACACCGGGGCCACGCAAGGCTCCTTGAGCGACGACGCGGTCACCCGGCCCTGGCCCGCTGACCCAGCGGACCCGTCGCGGCGGTCGCCGACTGAGGTCGTGCCGCCGTCCAACCAGCCGGGCGACGCCGGGGAGGCCACGCAGACCTTCTCGGGCAGCGATGCCGTCACCCGATCCCGGTCCGCTGATCCAGCGGGCCCTCCGCGCCGACCGCCGACGGAGGTGGCCCGGCATGGACCGCCGGACCAGGTGGTGAGGTACGGTCCTGGCGTTCCCGCCGCGATGCCGGGCGGTCATGCGGGACCGGCGGCTGAGCAGGTCTGGCGTTCGGGGCATCCATCCGCCCCGGCCCGCCGCCGCCCGAGGCCGCTGCGGCTGCTGGGCTCGGCGCTCACCGTGATCTTGCTGGCGGCGAGCGGAGTGGTGCTGTACCTGCGCTTTCACCACGCGCCGTTCCATGTGACTGGTGTGGCAATCTCTCAGCTAGTACGAACCGGGTGCGGCGTGGACGTGACCGGGAAGATCACCACCGACGGCGCGCCGGGAACGGTCACATACCAGTGGCTGTTTGTGCCCAGTCAGCAACCGCCGCGGCCCCAGAACCAGTCCGTGACCGCGGATCAGCAGGCCGTGTACGTAACTGTGGCCGTCCTGGGCAGCGGCCACGGCAGCGCGCGCCGGACGGTCACGTTGCAGGTCCTGGGCCCTGACCCACGGACAGCTTCGGCAGCTGTGGTCCTCCGCTGCTGACGGCCGCGGGCCACTAGGGGCCACCGGGCGTGGCCCTGAAGCGTTCTGTGTGACGCCCAGCCTGGCTGGCCAGGCTGATGGCGAGGGGGGAGACGAACGGACATGGCGGAGTGGAACGTTCCCGGTTACACCGCGCTCAAGACACTGGGCTCCGGCGGGTTCGGCGAGGTGATGCTGGCCCGGCACGACGCCACAGGCACGCTGGTAGCCATCAAGTACCTGCGCAGCGACCTGTTCGCGGACCGGGGGTTCACGGAGATGTTCCGCGGCGAGGCCGCGGTGCTGGCTTCCCTGGACGACCCGAACATCGTGCGGCTCTACGAATACGTTGAGGCGCCGTCGGGCGCGGCCATCGTCATGGAGCTCATCAACGGCGTCTCGCTGCGCGAGATCCTGCACCGGCAGGGCAGCACCACGGCAGAAGCCGCGCTGGTGGTGCTGCAGGGCTCGCTGCTGGGCCTGGCCGCGGCGCACCGGCGCGGGGTGGTGCACCGCGACTACAAGCCCGAGAACGTGCTCATCAATGGCGACGGCGCGAGCAAGCTGACCGACTTCGGCATCGCCGCCCGTACCGGTGACCGCCCGGTTCCCGCGGGCACCATGGCGTACGCGGCGCCCGAGCAGATCGCCGGCGCTCCGGCCAGCCCGGCCAGCGACGTCTACTCGGCCACGGCCACCTTCTACGAGTGCCTGACCGGCCATCCGCCCTTCACCGGAGAACCCTCCCAGCTGCTCGACAAGCACAGATTCGAGCCCGTCCCCCTGGATCCGGTACCCGAACCGCTGCGGCCCCTGGTGGCCGCCGGGATGGCCAAAGACCCCCAGAGCCGGCCCGCCGACGCGGCCGGCCTCGTCGCCGACCTCCAGACGGTCGCCGCCCGCGCTTACGGTCAGGACTGGGCGGATCGCGGGCGATCGCTCCTGGGCGAGGCGGCGCTGCTATTGGCGGCGCCGTGGCCGTCCGCCGCGGGGCCCGCCACTCAGGGCGCCACTGTGTACCGGCTCTCCCTGCTGCGGCGCATCAGCACGCGAATAGGCTCGCGCGTCAGCCCGGTCAAGGCGGCCGTCGCGGTCGGCGTCGCGGCCGCGGTCGTCGCC
>Ga0306920_100000519_pt1 | contig 45068 bp, 33 predicted proteins | sample flu12Cox44000170_FD_204666 | JGI IMG/M metagenome (GOLD analysis project Ga0306920, IMG submission 204666) | Lab enrichment of tropical soil microbial communities from Luquillo Experimental Forest, Puerto Rico - flux4day.12C.oxic.44.000.170 (v2)... | ecosystem: Environmental > Terrestrial >... | reverse complement strand
GGTGAGGCTTCTTCCGCGAGCGAACCTTTGGTCGATCTGCTCGATAAGGTCGATGACGCGGTTCAGCGAATGGAGGAAGGCAGCTATGGAATCTGCGAGCACTGCCAAGGAACCCTGGAGAAGGAGCGCCTCATCGCCGATCCGCTCGTGCAACTTTGCCTGGATTGCCTCAGCCATGAAGAGCAACGCGCGCTCGAACGCGATCTAGAGCTGGCTTCGCGTATCCAGCGAGGCTTGTTGCCGCAAACCGACCTGCGCTTCCGCGACTGGCGCATTCATTATCACTACAAGCCTGCCGGAATCGTGAGCGGCGACTATTGCGATCTCATCCAGCCGTCTGCCGCCGATGGGAAGCTGATTTTTCTACTTGGCGACGTTTCGGGAAAAGGCGTCGCGGCTTCTTTGCTGATGACGCATCTGCATGCCATGTTCCGCAGCCTCGCCGGCATGGGCGACGATCTGGAGAAACTCATGGAAATGGCCAATCGCCTTTTCTGTGAAAGCACCACTGCCGGACAGTACGCGACTCTGATCTGCGGCAGCATGGGCCGCCATGGGGAACTCGAAATTGCCAGCGCCGGGCACTCTCCCGCCCTGCTGGTCTCCAGGGGTGGCGTTCAGCGCATCGACGCGACAGGCCTCCCGCTCGGTCTTTTCAGCGCGAGCCGTTATTCCATTTCTCGGGCGCGCCTTGACCTGGACGACAGCTTGTTGCTTTTCACCGACGGAATTTCAGAAGCGCGCGGCGCGTCGGGCTGTGAATATGGAGTCGACGCGCTGTGCGCCGCCGCTCATGGACGGTATGGCTGGACCCCGCAGGAGCTTGTCGCAGCCTGCTTGCACGACGTGGAAAAGCACTGTGGGGGCGCTCGCCAGGTTGACGATCAAACACTGATGGCTATTCAAAGGTCGGCGACGGCCGCGGCTGCCTTCAACGATTGACAGATTCCTCGGGCATTTCGGCGTGGCTTTTGCTGCCTCGCTGCACAACATTCGGCGCAGACCCCGCAACAATCGGGGGCAGGGCTGTGGCTTTACCTGAGCGTAGGGCTGACCGCATTGGTCAGTTCGCGCTGTGGCCGCTCCTGCTGGTATTGGCCAATGATTTCCTACACTTCGGACGCCCGGGGCACTAGCCTTTCTAGGGTTTTGCTAGGTGGCTCGCCGTACCGGGGGCAGGCTCGCGACGGCCATCACCTGCCCGCAAAAACCGCAGTTTCAGCTGGAAAGCGCGCGTTCGATGCCCAGGTGGGTCGAGCCATGCTCGAACACATGCGCGCCGGCCAGCGGCGAATCGTCGAGCATCTTCTGCAACTCCTCGAGGGTATATGCGGACCTGACCGAATTGCAAAACAGTTTTCGCATCGTGCCCGAGTAGTGGCGGCCATGCTGCCAGACGTGAAATGGATATGACAGGCGTCCGGGCCGGCGAAGATCGCGCAACAGAATCGCACCGCCGGGCTTAGCCAGACGCGCCGTCTCGGAAAGCAGCTTGTGGGGTTCTCGAAGGTGATGCAGAACCGAATTGCACATCACCAAATCGAAACTATGATCGGGAAACGGGAGGCTGTTTCCATCGGCTATTTGGAATTCGACGCGCCCAGAGAGTGCTCCGCCCGCGGCCACAAGATTGGCCTGGGCCTGCTCGACCATCGCCTGTGAGCGATCAACGCCCACGAGTTTCCAGAGCATCAGCCGCCGCGCGAGCTTGATTACGATCTGTCCCGGGCCCGTACCGATATCGAGCGCGCCGCCACGTTCTCTGCCCGCCAGCAACCGCACGGCGTGTTCGACGAAAGTGTTGTCGATCGCATCGAGATGCTCCTTGGCGGCCGCCGAGGCATACGCTTCCACCTCCGCTGAATCGTCCATCACTTCCGGTTCGGGAACCCGCGGCAAATCGAGAAAGGCCATCTGGAAACCCTAGCGCGGGGGATGAGTAGATCGAGCGAAACTTTCCGCGACCGCCGGAGAAACGCGATCGGCGGGTGCCGGAGCCGACGGCCAACCCATTGCGTGTTCAATCGCGTCGAACGCTTCACGCGATGTGCCTTCGACGGTCAAGCATTGCTGACCAACACAGTGGAGGAAAACTCCGCCATCGTCGGTGCGGAACTGAAAGAAGTTTGGGCGGCGATACAAGTGGCTGCGCGTCGGGTATTTATGTTCGAGCGCCTCGCTATATTCACCAAAGAAATGGAACGCGTCTTCCGGTGTTTGGAGGGCGAGCACGAAAACCAGCCCCAAATTCTTGGTTCTCTGACCTTCGAAAAGAGCGTAGCGGTCACCGTCCCAGGTGTTGGAGACGTCTTCGGCGCGCTCGGCATCGAGAAACTGCTTCAGCACTTCCTCGAGCCCAAACTGGCCGAGAACGTTTTCTTCCAGAAGCTTCCAGTCCTCAAAGGCCAGCCCTTGCCAAGTCGGAAGCACGACTTTCGCTGGTCCGACATTTTTCAGATAAAAGTCCGGCTGCATGATCTGCTGCGTCGAGACCGGAGGCCGCTCAAAGAGCAGATGCAGGTCCTGCCAGCCGCCGTGCGCCTTCAAGAACTGCTGTGAAAAGCTGGTGCCGGCCAGATAAGGAAAAAGCAGGCCGTCGCGAATATAGAGTGGGGCGTGTGCGAGCTTCGGATCCTGGTTCATCTGTGCAACGGCACCGCTGCGGATCAGCGCGGACACGTCGGTCAAATCGCGCACGCTCGTTTTGGAGTCGCGCAACGCATAATCCACCATCGCCGCCAAGGCCGTACCCTCGCTGACGGCGTCACGCGCGAGTTCCGCGTCGTCGTTGGGGCGCGCGGATTTGATCCAGGGATCGACGTTGAACGACTGGTCCTCCAACGCGTGGGTCAGCTCGTGCGACATCACGTCCTTTTGCTCGTCGATGGGAATCCAATCAGCGATATAAAATTCCTTCGCTTTCGGATCGTAGAGGCCGGCTACTTGCTCGGTGAGTACGTCGAGCATGAATTGATCGACGGGAAAGCCTTTGGGGATGAGGCCAAAGGCTTCAAGAGACTTGTCGTCGGCATAGCGCTGCGCGTCGCTGCGATCTTCCTTCTCTTCGCGCAGCAGGTAGGTGTGGATTTCTTCCTTGGAACGGAGGCTTTTCCTCAGCGGCTCCTTGATCGGCAGGTGCAGAATCTCGCTCATTTGCCGGAGCACCTCGTCGGCGGCCTTCAAGAACTCCGGAGTCGCTTCGGAGCGGACTTGCAACGGCGCAACGTGTCCGGCGGATCTGGGCGCGAGCTCTTGCGCCGCCGCTGCTAGCCCGAACAGCAGTACGAACAGGGCCACCATCCTTTTCATTTTGCGTCTCCGTGCCTAGGGAGCAGCATAGCAGGTTTCCCAACATCCATTTGTTCGACCCATCCGCGGTGCTGGCCTTGACGAGGTTCCCGGACCCGCTGGCTGGTCTACCGGGTGCGTCGCCCAAACGCCTGAAGGGCAGCGCTTTCGTCCAGGTAAGTTTCAAAGATTGTAGTCAGCCGCGAAATCTCGAGCAGGTCCAGCACTCTCTTGCTCACCGACGCTAGTTTCATCTCTCCGCCGCTCCGTCGAACAAGGGAATAGCAACGCACGAGTTCGCCGATGCCGTAGCTGTCGATGAACTCCACTCGCGCGAGATTAAGAACGAATTTCTTCTTTCCATTAGCGCTGGCCACGTGAATCTCGTCACGCAGCTGAGTATGACTATCGGTCAGCGTGAGCCTGCCCACCACCGTGACCAACACAATCACGCCAGCTTCCCGCGTGTAGACTTGAAATCCCATTTTGCTTCGCGCGGTACAGTATCGGCGTTGCCGAAAAATAGCAATTTGTATGCGGTCCGCGCGCTCTGCGCCTGGATCCCAGATCAGGTTTTCGACACACTGGAAACGGGAGCGGTCATCAGGGCGCGCACAGTCTCGCACAGTTTCTCGAGCGGAAACGGCTTTCTCAGCAGGACAGACCCCGAGGCCTGGAATCCATCGGGGAGCTGATCGTCCGGTTGTGATGTCGTGAAAACAACCCGGCTCGCGAGGTCTGGCCGATTCGCCTCAATCCACTGATAGAGGCTCGCCGCCGAAGACGCACACGACATGTCGACATCCGCCACGATGAGGTCGATCGCTTCGCTTTGCAAAGTCTCAATCGCCTCACGCGTGCTGCGCGCGACGCGGATCATGCCTCCCGCCGATGACAGAACTTCGCGCTCAACCTGCAGCACGCTCTCCTCTGATTCAGCCAACAGCACGGTCCCGGAAAACTGCGCGATCGGCTGAACCCTCTTCCCAGCATCGGGCGTAGGCACCGGGAGCAGCGGCAGGGTGACGGTGAATGTGGCGCCGTGCGGCGGCGAGTTGCGAGCTTGAATCTCGCCTCCATGTTCTTTCACGATGCCATAGCAGATGCTCAGACCCAGCCCGGTCCCCTTGCCCACCGGCTTGGTCGTGTAGAACGGGTCGAAGATGCGATGCGGATTCGATACGCCCGGTCCGTTATCGGTGAACTCAACCTTCAGGTGATCGCCCCCGGCTTCCGTGCGGATCCAGATTTCACCGGGCCCGCCCTTTTCGCGAATGGCGTCGACCGCGTTGTTCAAAATGTTCATGAAAACCTGCTCAAGCTGATGAAAATCTCCCGGCGTGGGGGGCATATTGGGATCGAATTCGCGATGCACTACGATATTGTTGAGCTTCATATCGTACTCGCGCAGCACCAATGTCTCTTCGAGAATGTGATTGAGCTGCACGGAAGTTCTCTGCGGCTTGTGCTGGCGCGCGAAGCTCAGTAGGTTTTGGACGATGTGGTGCGTGCGCTGCGCTTGCTTGTAGAGCTTTTCGAGGTAGTCGGCATGTCGCGACTGACTGGGCTCATCGGCCTTGAGAAGCTGGCTATAGCCGAGGATCGCGGTCAATGGATTATTCAATTCGTGTGCAACGCCTGAAATGAGCTGCCCAACAGCGGCCATTTTCTCGCTTTGCAACAGCTGTTCCTGCGCCTGCCGCAGAGAATCGTAGGCCTCGCGCGTTTTTTCCAGCAGCAGCGATTTGTCAATCGTGGTCGCCATTTGATTTCCGACGGCGAATAGTAAATTTAAATCGGAAGTCGAGAACACGCGCTGATCACGGCAGCCGATTATGAGCAGTCCCATGATGCGGTCCTTGGCCCACAACACCACCACCTGCGAGACGCCGATCCCCTCCTGCCTGTGCAGGTCGTGAATCCGTTCCGGCAAACCGGGCAGCGCGCCGGAAAGCACTGTCGCATGGGCCTGGCGAATCTGCTCGATGAGCGACGGGAAAACGGGAACAAGGTCGCCTCGCGGCAGCCATTCCGATTGATAACCCACTGCGGCGGCCTGCTTTAGGCTTGCCGAATCTTCATCTAGGAAGTACACGGAAGCGGCATCGGCGGAAAACAGCTCGGTCACCTTCAGCAGCGCCGCCGTAAGCCCCTCCTCGAGGGCAGACGATTGATTCAGCAATTCGCCTATGTTGTTCAGCGCGAGCAGCGCGCGATTGCGGCGGCGAATGTCCCAGTCCGCCTGTTTTTGCTCGGTGATATCGAGCAGAAACCCCTGATAGGCAATTACTCGCCCGGCTTCATCTCGGGTGGCGAAGCTCGACTCGTGGGCCGTCCGAATCTCCCCATCGCGGCGACGGAACTGAAATTCGAAATCGACGACCTCGCCGTAATCATTCAGCAAGCGCTGGCGGCGCTCCCAATCCGCGGTATTCACGTAGAGCTGCGCGGAAATGTCCTCCCGCAGCAGTTCATCGTGATTTTCGTACCCGAGAATTCGTAGGAACGCGTCGTTGAAGTCGAGGAACTGTCCTTGCGGCGTGGAGATGAATATCCCTTCTTGAACCTTCTCGAAAAGCGTCCGGTACTTGTTCTCTGCCTGGCGGCTGATCGTAACGTCTTTGAGGACGTGAATCGTGCCCAGTCGCCCGCCTGAGGAATCGTGAAAAATGGAATCGGTGACCAGAAAATAGCCATCAAAGGACGGGTCCACAGCGTCGTCTTTGCCTGCCGCTCCTTCGCAGTAGGGACAGCGCGACCAGGGAAGGTCGCCCTGCCGGAGAATTTCGCGGACCGATCGGCCCACCATGGCGGTGGCCACCAGGTTCAGTCGCGAAGCCAGGGCCCGATTGACGCTGAGAATGCGCCCCTCCGGCGAGTGGACGAAAATGAAGTCGTCAATCGAATCGAAGGTATCGAGCCATTGCCGCCGCGCCGTCGTAGCGCTCTCAAACAGGGCCACATTTTGAGTCATGAGACCCACTAGGTTGGCGACGTTCCCCAGAAAATGCTGCTGTTGCTCCTCAAGCGCGTGTGCGACGGGCGAACCGATGGCCAGCAAACCGAGCGGAGCGTCCTCTCCCGGAATCCGGACGAAAACCATCACCGAAAGGTTCTCTTGCTCCAACCATTCGCCGACCCGCCCGTCGACCGCCGATGAATGGAAACTTATCGGCGAGTCCTGCCCGAGCACCCTCTCTACCCAGGGCGTAGTCGAAGCGATCTTGCCGATCTCTCGGCGCATTCGGTCGCTGAAGCCGACCGACGCCCGAAACATCAGGGGAGACGTGCTTCGAGGCTCGTCAAACAGAAATACGATTCCGTGCGTTGCGCCGAGGCTTTCGACAAGATGGTTGAGCACTCCCTGTAGTGCTTCATCGACGCGAAGCGACTGCGTTGCTTCGGCGGTAATCAGAGCGAGGCGCCGCAGCTTGTCACTTAGGTCTTCCGTGCGGCTGCGACCCGATTCGAGGACGAGCACCGTCATCGCGATACCCATCATGATTCCGAACAGTCCCTGAAAGGAAAGCCGGAAAAGCTCTACCGAATGCGCCGCCCAATCGGGCCGGTCCAGGCCGTGCAGGCCCCGTAAAAGCAAGGCACCGGCAAGGAGCTTCCAGCCGGCCCCCCGGTGGCGGGAATGCGCGCGCCAGAAAATCCAGCCCGCCGAAACGTACAGCAGACTTTCAAACAGGGATTCGGCCCATTGCTCGATCGCCGCTGCGTGCGCCACGGCTCCCAGCGCAATGAAAATGGTGGCGGCAATAATGCCGAGGGGCCACAGCTGGGCAACGCTTCTTTCCGGCCCCAACGCATCGAGTACGGCTCCAAAGAACAGCACGGTGGCCACGATCTCGAGCGCCACCATCAGGTGCGGAGCCTTGAAGGTGATCCGCCAGAACGAATAGATGCGCAACGCTTCCAGTCCAAGGTAGATCGTCCAGCCGGCAATCCAGTATCGAAAGAAGCGCGCCGAAAAATTGGTTGCCAGCAGCAGGTAGAGAATCAGCAGGACAAAAGCAGCAGAGCCTTCCATGAAGGCGATTGCCAAGTATCCGGGATTGGAGGCAAAAGTCATCCGCCTCTTTGGGCCGCCAGGTTGACTTGGCGCGGGCCTGCTTACTACGCCAAGCAAAAATTTTGGGTTTGCAAAGCCATTGCAAACCTAGCACACGCCTTCAAATTCCGGCAATCAAGCCAGTACTAGTATGTGCCGTGCTTTATAATGACCATTGAGGGTAGAGTCGCGTGGGACCTGAAAAGATACTCATCGTCGATGATGAGGAGGCAATCCGCGAAGTGATTTCAACCTTGCTCGATGCGCAAGGATATCGCTGCGCGACCGGTGCGAATGGCCGCCAAGGTTTAGAAGCCTTCCGAACAGATACCTTCGATTTGGTCCTCAGCGACATCGTAATGCCGGAAATGGATGGGCTGAAGCTGCTCGCGGAATTGCGGCTGGACGATCCCGATGTGCCAGTCATCATGGTGACTGCGATGCACGACATTTCGATTGCGCTCGAGGCAATTCGCGCCGGCGCGTATGACTACGTTTTGAAACCCTTCGAGAAGGAACAGCTGTACGTCAGCGTGCGGCGGGCGCTTGAGCATCGCAGGCTGGTGCTGGAAAACCGAATCTACCAAAGCGATCTCGAACAGTTAGTTGCTGAACGCACCCAACAATTGTCGATCGCGCTCCAAGACCTCGAGCAGTCATACGACTACACGCTCGAAGCGCTGGGCGGCGCACTCGACGCCAAGGATGCGGAGACAGAAGGACATTGCCAGCGCGTCACGGCCTTTACCATCACCATCGCGCGGGCCATGGGCCTGGACAAGGCGCTGCTGCGCCAGATTGCCCGTGGCGCTTTCCTGCACGATATCGGCAAGATGGGTATTCCCGATCAAATCTTGCGAAAGCCTGGACCCCTGAATGCCGAGGAACGTGCGATCATGCGCACTCACTGCGGGATCGGCTATGCCGTTTTGGAGCGAATTCCGTTCTTGAAAGAGGCCGCCGAAATCGTCCTGGCCCACCAGGAATTTTACGATGGTTCGGGGTACCCGCGAGGAATGAAAGGTGAGGAAATTCCGCTGGGAGCGAGGATCTTCGCGGTCGCCGATACTCTCGATGCCATGATCTCCGATCGGCCTTACCGGAAGGCCCTGCCCATTTCCGCGGCTCGCGAGGAAATCAAGAAGTTCTCAGGGATTCAGTTTGATCCGCGAGTCGTGCAGACATTTCTGTCGATTCCAGACAGTGTCTGGCGCGAACTGCACGAAAAAACCGGCGACCCCTTCCGCCTCACGCAACTCGAACACGTGTAGTGATCGCGACCTAACTGTGCTTTCCGATTCGCTTCCGCTTCGCGCTTTTCACCCTAGAAATCATACTTCAGCCAGAATTTGATGGTCCGTCCGCCCGCTATGGTCGAGGCCACGTCATTGAAAGTCCCGCCGATCAGGGGGCCGATCATGTTGTAGGTCGGCGTAAAGAGATTCGGGTGATTAAAGGCGTTGAAGAACTCGGCTCGGAACGTCAGCGAGTGGTTTTCCAACGAACCGAGGGCGGGCAGCGGGAATCTGCGCTCGATGCTTTGATCGGAGTAGATCTGGCCTGGGCCGTATAGCGAGTTTCTCGGAACATTACCGACGAAGCTGGGGGGAATGATGAAGTGGAAATCGCTCAAACTTTGCTGCGAGCAATTCCCCCCGGTCAGCACGCAGTAGTAATCGAAGGCGCTACCGGGAGGTCCACCGACCACTGTGCCGTCGACGCCAAAAGTGTCAAGAGGCATTTTTCGGTTGCCGTAGCTGGGCCGGTCATTTGCGCTGTGGCCGTCCGTATTCAGGTCCAGACCAGCATAAATCGTATTGGGGGTTCCAGTTTCAAACGTGGTGATTTGCGACCATTGCCAACGGTCCGTCAAGGCCTTCAACAGCCAGTTGGACTTGCTGTAGGGCAGAGCCCACACAAACGAGGCGATAAAGCGGTGGCGCCGATCATATGCTGAGTTCCCCCAATCGGATTTCTGGCTCTCCAAGTCCTGCGAAAATCCACTGCCGCCGGTAATAATGGTGACCGGTTCGGAGGAATCATCAAGGAAGTGAGAATACGTGTAGGAAGCGCGCATGAGGAAGTCTGTTTTGAAGGAGCGCTCGAGTTCGATCTGACCCGCGTTGTACCAGGACGACCCCGCGTTTGTACGAACGACAATCTCATTGAAATCCGGGTTGATGCGGATGTAATTTCCCGCCGCATCGGTGCCCACGGCACCGTTGTAGTCCTGCGAAGCGAATAGCTTTAGCCCGCGGGTACCGACGTAAGCCGCCGTAAGGATAAATTTTCCCGGCAATTCCCGCTGGACATTCAGGTTCCATTGCTGCGTATATGGGTTTACCAGGCTGCGGGCCATTGTAAACGGTAGGGCCGTCGGATTTGGGGCATTAGGGATACCCGCCAGCTGAGCCATCGCGTTCGGTTCACCGCGAGTACTGTTGTCGGGGCTTCCCACGATCGTGCCACCGTTCACGTTCGGGACACTGGCAGCGGTGTTGTCGGGAATATTGGTGTACAGTCCGTCATAAAAGATGCCATACCCGCCCCGAATTACCGTCGCGCCGTGTCCCAAAAGCCAGCCGCCCCACTTGGGCGTATAGGCAAAACCAAGCCGAGGAGCAAAGTTATTTCCATCCGGCTGCTGCCTAAAGGCGAACAGATCCGGAAAGACACCGCCGATCAATCCGAAGCCGAGACTTGTATTGGTTGCCGGAAACTTCAACACATTTGCGGGTGTGCCCCAGTATTCATAACGCAGGCCGAATGTGAACGTGAGGTTGTCTTTGACACGGAAGGTGTCGGTGATGTACGGCATCCATAAGGTGATGTCTGGAGAAACAAGCGCATTGCCGAAAACCTTGTCGATCGAACCTGAATTCCCCGTAAAGTCGTCTATGAAATTGGCGAGGGACGAGTATAAGCCTGGGCCGGCGTTGTCATTGAAACTCCCGCCCGCTTTGTATTGAATCGTTCCTCTCAGATCGATGGGAACCTCGTCGTTGACGCTGACGTGGGTAATGTCGATTCCTCCCTTGATGGTGTGACGCCCGTGGTTATAGGTCAGGCCATCCTGCACTTGGTATGTCTTGTGCGCGCGCGACTGCGGAAAGGCTGCGTCGACCCCCAGTTCGAGCGTGGCGCCCACGGGCCCACTGGTCGTCAAATCGGTATCGAAAAGGAAGTTGGGCAGGTTCGCTAATGGACCAGCTAGAGTCTGAGGGGTCTGAGAAAATGCGAAGTCAATGTTCGTGTAGGAGACGCGCAGTTCATTCACGATATTGGTGGAAACCGTGTGCACCCATTGAGCGTGAAAGACCTGCGAAGCGCCCCCTTGCTGGGTCAAAAATGGCGGCAGGGCGCTCGCATTGGCGAAGAAATCGGGGGTCAAGTTGTTGTCGTTTCGAATGTAGGCGCCGGAAATGATATCGTTTTGGGTTGGATGGTAGTCGATGCGGTAATACTGCGATGTATCTGTGCCGCTAACGGGCACTCCGTTTTGGGCAAACTCGCCCGTCTCGACGCAACCGCGATCAGTATTGGACCCCGGGGCCGGTCCAAGAGGAAGGCAGGTAAGGTTCGTCCCAGGGGCCACCAGCCCGCCGAGGCTCTGGACAAAGAGGTCTGCGTTCGGGTTGTTCAAGCCCTTCAGCGTGGCGATGCCGTTCGCCGTGGGGATCCTTAGAGTGTCGCCAGTCACCTTCTGTGCGGTCGGATCCCACTGAGCCGATGCGAAGAAAAAGAACTTGTCCTTGACCACTGGTCCGCCAACCGCAAACCCAAACGTGTTCTCGTTCAGAAATGGTTTGGTAAGTCCGACGAACTTGTTCTCCGCTGGATTGGACCCGAAGGCTGAGTTTTGATTGACTTCGTAGACCGTGCCGTGAAACGCATTGCTTCCGCTCTTGTAAATGTAATTGAGCACTGAGCCTCCGCCGCGTCCAAATTCGGCCGAGTATGCGTTGGTCAGAACGGTGACCTCCTGAATTCCACCGATATTGTTGGGTTGATACGCCTGTCCCGAGATGCCATAGTCGTTGTCATCAACGCTGTCGATCAGGAAGTTGTTGGCGTGGGGACGCGTTCCATTCACAGAAAAAGCCACGCCTTCGAAAATCTGGGCGGTTGGTGCGAGATCCTGAACCCCCGGGAGCGTCAGGGCAAGTTGAGCTGGGTTGAAACTGCTATACGGCAGACTTGTCACTTCATTTTCGCTGATGGTTCCAGCCAGCTGGCCCGACTGGGTGTCAATGACTTGGCCAGCACCAGCTTCCACCGTAACCGTAGTTTGCACTGAGCCGATCTCCATCTGGCCATTGACGGTGGTCGTAATCGAGCCGCTGACCTCGACGCTGCCCACTCGCAAAGCGGCCAGCCCGGTGGCGGTGAAGACGACATTGTAAGTGCCGGGCTGCAGCCCCTCAATGCGGTAGGTGCCAGCCGAGTCCGTTGTTGCCTCGTGTACCTCACCGTATTGAGGGCTCACGGCTTTTACGTCGACATTTGGTACGACCGCGCCAGTCTGATCCGTGACCGAGCCGACCAGAGTGCCGTTGCTCGTCTGGGCCGGCAGGGCGCCCGAGAGCGCCAGGACGACAGCCAAGATGATCAGCAAACGTCGCATCAGTGCCCGTGTGGTCATGTCAAAGCTCTCCAAGGCGAAAGTGGTTTGGCGCGCACGTCATGGGCAACGCACACCCCCCGGTGGCCCAAGACGCAACGTCCCCGCAAGTTGCCGGAATAGAAAGCAGACTGCCTTTTAAAAAGAAACCGCCGCTAGAGAGAGTCCCTGCAAGCTTCCCCCCAACGAACGAACCTACCGGTACTTCTACAACTCCTTGAAGCACTGTTACATATCATCGACCTACAGCAAAATAGAAACATTCATGTCCGTAATCTGGAAGGCACTGGTTGTGAGATTCCAAATCTCGGAGGGGACGCTTGGAACGGACTAGCGAGTGGGATTGCGCCGGCAATACAGCAGGCCAAAGATGCCGACAAACAGGCTCACCGCGGGGAGCAGAAGAACGAGGACGCCATGTCGGAGGGCGGCCCGGCCAGCTGCGGCTGAGGCCGCAGCGTTCTGGTAGCACATCGCACAGCCCTGAGCAGCAGCAAGGGAAGCTAGGGAAGCCACAAGGAGCGTGGATAGGACCGCCCAAACCGCAGCTCTCGGAAACCCTTCTGTGCGCAAGCGCTGCTCATATCCCCTCCACCGGAGCGTCGGCTGCCTTGAGCCGGTTCTCTGCGCTAGGGTGTGGCGATTCTTTGCGCCGCTTCGACGGACCCCCGCTGACCAGGTCCAATCGGTGAGACATTTGGTTCGAGCGATTCTGGACGCTGCCATGGGTCGCTATTTTGATCCTTCCCACCAGAGCAGCGCAAATATTGACACCCAAAGCGCACCAAGAAAATGCCAGTACAGAGCGATGACGCGAGTAGCCGTATCGCGCGTGACGCGGCAGGGAGTATGGAGGGTGAGCAGAAGCAGGGCGGCAACTCCGCCAAGAATGTGCAGGCCGTGGGCAGCAGTCAGTACGTAAAAAAAGCTGCTGCTTGGGCTGCTGGCGAGAAAAAGTCCCGCCGCGAGCAACTGCCGCCAGGCGAGCAGCTGACCTGTAAGGAAAAGCATGCCCAGAATCGCCGTCACACCCCACCAATGGCGATGCTCGGGATCCCGGTTGACAACTAGGCAGTGGCGCGAATACGCGATGGTTAGACTGCTGGCCACCAGGATCAGCGTGTTGAGCCAAACGACGCGCGGCAGCACGATTGGCTGCCAGTCGGTGTTCCCCAGCCCGCGGCGGACCACCCAGGCGCTCACCAGCGCCGCGAAAAACATGAGAATCGCGCCGAGCGCGATGAACATTCCGGTGATGTAGACGCGTGGTGGCGCTTCTCGGCGGTTCCTTCCCTCTGGGCCACCAAAAAATCCGGAAGCCCCCCGATCTCCCCCCTGTTTGACAGGCGCAGCAATTGTGCCCGATGTCCTGAGGGAGGGTCTCAGCGGTTCGGAAGAACCTAAAAGATGGGTCGACCCCCACCGCACAGGCGCGCCATTCGAAAAAGAGGCAAAGAACAACCTCTGCGAAAAGGCAATTGGTTTCCTGGCTGGCCTCATGAGGTTGATCCTGATTCGGCGAATTCGCTTTCGGGCGGAAGATGCTGCGGGAGAAAATCCCGAGGAGCGCCAGGAACGCTGTATTCGTACGGCGCGCGATACACCTTCGGAAATTCGCCGGAGAAATTACCGTGCGGAGGCGGTGAAGGGGTGGCCCATTCGAGAGTGGTGGCGTTCCACGGATTGTCTGACGCTGGCCGGCCCTTTTTCAGGCTGACGAAGAAATTATAGAAAAAGACAAGCTGCGCTGCAGCGGTGACGAAAGCGGCGATGGTCATGAAGCGGTGAAGGGGCTGGAGTGCCGCGAGGTATTTGGCGCCAGTTGAATCGGCGTAACGGCGCACGCCACCAGCGAGCCCCACGAAGTGCATGGGCATGAAGATGCCGTAGGCACCCGCGAAGGTGAGCCAGAAATGCAGTTTGCCGAGTAAATCGTTGGTCTTTCGCCCAAACATTTTTGGAAACCAGTAATAAGTTGCCGCAAAAATTCCAAAAATCGCCGCTACACCCATAACGATATGGAAGTGCGCGACGACATAGTAGGTGGCATGCAGCTCGGTATCGATGGCGGGCTGGGCTAGAAAAATCCCGGAGAGTCCGCCGGTGACAAAAAACGAAACAAAGCCTATGGCGAAAAGCATGGGTGTTTGAAACTGAATTCTTCCCCCCCAGAGTGTGCCGAGCCAATTGAAAGTCTTCACCGCGGAAGGAACGCCGATGGAGAGTGTCAGAAAGGAGAAAGCGAGGCTCGAATAGGGACTCATGCCGCTCACAAACATGTGATGGCCCCATAGCGTGAAGCCAAGAAAACCGATGGCGCAAATGGCCAGGGCCATGACCCGATAGCCAAAGACTGGCTTGCGAGAGAAGTTGGCAAGGATATGCGAGACCATGCCCATCCCCGGCACAATCGCGATGTAGACCTCGGGGTGACCAAAAAACCAGAAAAGATGTTGCCAGAGAAGCGGTGAACCGCCCCCGCGTGTTTCCAGTTCGCCGCTGATAACCAAACCGGCGGGGAGGAAGAAACTGGTGCCCGCCAGGCGGTCGAGTAGGAGCAGGATCGCTCCGGCGAAAAGAACGGCGAAGGCCAGCAGGCTGAGAATCGCGGTGACAAACCAAGCCCAAACGGTCAGGGGCATGCGCATCAGAGTCATTCCGGGGGCTCTTAGATCGATCGTCGTAGCAATGAAATTGATGGCACCCAAAAGCGACCCAACGCAGAAGACCATGATGCTGAAGATCCACAGCGACTGACCGAGACCTTCGCCAGGGCCGGTGATGTCGGTGATGCCGCTCAGCGGAGGATAGGCAGTCCAGCCGCTGATCGGCGCGCCGCCGGGTACGCAGAAGGCCGAGAGCATGACCAGAAAGGCAAGCAAGGTGAGCCAAAAGGAAAGCATATTCAGGCGTGGAAAAGCCATATCGGGCGCGCCAATTTGCAGCGGCAGAAAATAATTGCCCAAAGCGCTCTGCGGAGCTGTGGTCAGCACAAAGAAAACCATGAGCGAACCGTGCATGGTCACGAGGGCAAGATATTGCTCGGGCGTCATGAGGCCGCCGGTGATCAACGGGAGATGCGCTGACGGCCAGACTAAGTGAAACCGCATCAGGAGTGACAAGACCACACCGACCGTCACTGCGATAAGTGCAAGGAAAAAATATTGGAGTCCGATCATTTTGTGGTCGGTACTAAAGACGTAACGGCGGAGAAGGCCTTGGGGCGCTTCAGCCCAGGTGTCGCGAGCCGCGGGGGCGGCACGAGAAGCCGAATTCACTGCCCCAATGCCTCACACCCAAGGTTCAAAACCTGTCGCGGAACAGCCCCTTCTTTCGAAGGGGTCCAGGGGATGCGGCCTCGAGAAAAAACAGGCGGCGAGACACTACCCCTATGGATGGCTGGTCTCATGGCGAGGTCCCTGGATGTTTGAGAAAGGCGTCGTAGTCGGACGGGGAGACGACGTGAACGAGGCTGTGCATCTTATGGTGGCCGAGGCCGCAGAGCTGGGTGCAAACGATTTCGTAAGTGCCGGTTCGATCGGCCGTGAAATGCACTGCAATAACCATCCCGGGGACAGCATCTTGCTGCAAGCGCAATTCGCGCACGAAAAAATTGTGGATCACGTCCTGCGAACGAAGCAGCAGTTCGATCTCCCGATCGACAGGGATGGTTAGTTCAGGCGCGACAACGTCATCTTTGCCCGCGGGATCGCTAGGATCGAGGCCTAGAGGATTTCCGGCGGGCGCGTTGATGAGCGTCGGCTCGAGGCGACCGAATTTCCCGTCCCCGCCTGGATAACGAAACGTGTAGACGAATTGAGTGGTCGTGGCCTCGATTGGAATGGCCCCGGCGGCAGATGGCGCGAAGCGAGCATCGGCCCAAGCGCGGCGGCCGAGAATTCCCAGGCCGATGAACACCAGCAAGGTAATCGATGTCCACAGGATTTCCAGCGTGACGTTTCCGCGGGTGAAGCGTGCCTTCTGACCACGGTCCCGAAATCGAAGAATCGCGTACGCGAGACCGAGCTGGGCCAGGAGGAAGGCGGCGCCGGTGGCATAGAGCGTGAGATCGTATTGATGATCGACCAGAACGGCGTCGTGCGAGATGGGAGCAGGAGCCGGATACAGGCGCGCCAGGAAGACGTAGAGGGTCGCAGCCACGAGCAGCGCGAGCAGAACAGCCAGAAAAATGGAAGTGGAAGCGCTGCCGCGCGAACTCAAACGGGGACGTGCAATTGACACACAATCATACAAGCAAAAGCGGAGAAAGAATTCAAGCGCTGGCCAATGCGAGAACCGCTAAACCGACCGGCAGGCTTTGCGCATACCAGCCACAGAGGCTTGCACGAGCTTCTGAAGCGTCGGGAGGTGGATGTCTGAAAGTCTCCTGATGTTGATGCAGGACTTGCCCGCCGAGTGTTTTCCCAGTTTCTCCATCAGTTGCTGGCGACCGGGAAATTCCGGCAGCGTGTACACGGCGATGTTTTGCTTGCGGGGGGCAAACGCGACAAGCATCCAATCCATCTCACGCCCGTTGGGGTAGGTATAGCGGCAGCTTCCGAAACCAACGATGCGGCCGCCCCACATTCGGGGCTTAGCCCTTGTGGCCTTCTCCATCATGTTCGCGAGTATCCAGCAATCCTTGCGTACTTGGTCGTCCTGAATGGCATCTAGGAACTTGCTGGCGGAGGATTTCGTGAGCTTGGTTTTAATCTCGGCCATGGGGACTCTCGCGGCGAGCCAGTGTATCACGTGACAGAGAGTGCTTGGCGACCGGGACCTCTTTTGACCCTTCTGTCAGTTGGCACCGCTCGATTTTGCGGTATCGGCTGCAGCGGATCAGGTTGGGGGCACTCCCTCGGGGAACAAAAAGTTGGTGCGGTCGAGTGGATTCGAACCACCACGGTATTGCTACCGCCAGCCCCTCAAGCTGGTGCGTCTGCCAGTTCCGCCACGACCGCAATCACGGGGCAACCAGAGGAATTGTAGCAGATTCGATTCTCGCAGAGTGAGTGCAACAAAAGCTCATGCGAGCGCTTTCAGGTCGGATTTATTGCGGCAGCACGGCCTTCGCGGCAGAGAAAACACCTCAACACCGGCTCAGAATGACCTCTGGTTTCAACTATTTCTTCGCTGGTGCCTGTTGGGACGGTCCGGGCGCTTGCGGTGCCGGAGCACCGGGCTGAGAAGGCTGCGCAGGAACAGGAAGGGGCGGCGCGGTCGGTTTAGCCGGCCGGGGGGAAGGCTGCGTCTGCTCAAGAATCGAGCCAGTGTTGGTCGAAGGCGTCGAGCGCTTGAAGGAAAGGGCGAGCGAAGTGGCCATGAACACAATGGCACACCATGTGGTGGCGCGAGAGAGAAACGTAGCCGCGCCGCGAGGTCCGAAGGCCGTCTGGCTGCCGGAGCCGCCGAACGCCCCAGCGAGATCCGCCGCATTGCCACTCTGCAGCATGATCACAACCACCAGGACGAAGCAGACCAGGACGTGCAGCGTCACCAGAATGACCGAGATGCGCCAGCCGATCCAGATCAAGGCTGCGGCGACGAGAAAAGATAGGGCCCATTTAGCCCATGACGGCATTTCCATCGAGTGCTCCTGCTAATACTTCACGATTGCGGCGAATGATTTGGGGTCCAGGCTCGCGCCGCCCACCAGCGCACCATCAATCTCATCCTGCAGCATCAATGCCCTGATGTTTTCGGGCTTGACGCTCCCACCGTAGAGGATTCGGAGTTCAGAGGCGTGCTCGGACGTAAATCGAGCTGCCGCCAGACTTCGGAGGTATGTATGAGCTTCGGCAGCTATCTCCGGAGTCGCGGTGCGGCCAGTGCCAATCGCCCAAACTGGTTCGTACGCAATCAGAATACGCGAGAACTCCGCGGGGGTCAACGCGGAGAGGGCGGTTTCGAATTGATGCCTCAGCACGGCTTCGGTGCGATTTCCCTCGCGCTCGGAGAGCAATTCGCCGACACAGACGATTGGAGTGAGACCAGACTCAAGCGCGGCTTTGGTCTTGCGATGCACGGATTGGTCGGTTTCGCCGAAAAACTGACGGCGTTCAGAGTGGCCGATGATGACCGCTCGGCAGCCCACATCCACTAACATCCGCGCGGATACTTCGCCGGTGAAAGCACCTTCGCGTTCCCAGTGGAGATTTTGGGCGGCGATGCCAATCCTCGAATCACGGGCGCACTCTACGGCTGCGGTGAGGGCCGTGAAGGGGGGAGCGAGGATGACCTCGCAATGGGTGGAGCTGGCGATTTCGGGCACAAATGCCTGAAAGAAAGCGCGGGTCTCGGTCGCCGTCTTGAACATTTTCCAGTTACCGGCAATGACGGGGCGGCGCAAGCGAGGTTCCCTATTTATGGTTTGCCGGGCGCGTTCGTAAGGGCCTCAACGCCCGGGAGGCTTTGGCCAGCCAGAAATTCCAGCGAGGCTCCGCCGCCGGTGGAGATGTGCGAGATTTGGTCGGCAACGCCAGACTGCTCAACTGCGGCTACCGAATCGCCCCCGCCAATGATGGAAGTGGCGCCGGATTTCGTGGCGCCCGCCACCGCACGGGCCATCGCGAGGGTTCCCTGGGCGAAGGCCGGCTTCTCAAACATGCCCAGCGGACCATTCCAGACGATCGTGCGAGCCCTCGAGATTTCGCTGCGAAATAGTTCGATGGTCTTGGGGCCCACGTCGAGACCCATAGACCCGGCGGGCGTGCTAGCAATGTCGATGACCTTGGTTACGGTGGAATCGGGCGATTCAGCCACCACATGATCGATGGGAAGCAAAAGGCGGAAATCACCTTGGCGAGCTTGCTCGAGAAGGCCGCGAGCCAGCTCGAGCTTATCATCCTCGACGAGAGACTTCCCTGTCGGCTTACCCTGGGACTTCAAGAACGTGTACGCCATTGCGCCGCCTATGAGCATAGCGTCGGCGAGCTTCATTAGGTTTTGCACGACTGCGATTTTGTCGGAGACTTTCGCGCCGCCGAGCACCGCGACGAACGGACGCTCGGGATTTGAGACGGCTTTGCTCAGATAGGCGAGCTCCTTTTCCATCAGCAAGCCGGCGGCAGCTTGCCTGACGAACTTCGTGATGCCGACGACAGAGGCATGCGCCCGGTGGGCGGAGCCGAAAGCGTCGCAGACAAAAAGTCCGTCACATAGCGCAGCAAGCTTCTTCGAAAATTCGGGATCGTTGGCTTCTTCCTGCGGATGGTAGCGGAGGTTCTCCAGGAGTAGGAGGCCTCCATCCGGCAGAGCCTTACTTTTCGCAACAGCATCGGCCCCGACGCAATCGGAAGAGAAGTCGACCGCTTTGCCGACTAATTCGCGAAGTCGCGCGGCAACAGGCGCGAGCGAATATTTCGGGTCGACCTTGCCTTTCGGTCGGCCCAGGTGCGAGGCGAGGACCAGACGGGCGCCGCGATTGATGGCTAGCCCGAGAGTGGGCAGAGTTTCGCGAATGCGTGTGTCGTCAGTCACCTTGGTACCGTCAACAGGAACGTTGAAATCGACGCGGATAAAAACTCGCTGGCCTTGAAGATCGAGATCGCGAATCGAGAGTTTGTTCGTCATGGACTCGTGGTAAGGCGGCCCCTACCTCGGCGCTGACGCCCGGTGACCAGATGCATTGAAATCGATGTCGGAGTTCAAAACTCCCCCCCAACCGCGTCTGGTGATTCAGCACACTAGAGTTTCGCGGCGAACATTTTGACGAGGTCGACGCAACGGCACGAATAGCCCCATTCGTTGTCATACCAGGCGAGGACCTTGACGCAATTATTGCCCACGACGCGCGTGTAACCGGCATCGACAATGGACGAGTGCGAGTCGCCTCGGAAATCGACGGAAACGAGCTCGTCCTCGGTGTAGTCAAGAATTCCCTTCATGGGCCCCTCGGCGGCGCCTTGCAGGGCGGAATTGACCGATCCAACGCTGGCAGGCCTCTCGGTCATAACCGTTAAGTCAACGACGCTGACGTTAGGAGTCGGAACCCGAAGAGAATAGCCGTCGAGCTTGCCCTTGAGGGCCGGAATCACGAGATGCAGCGCCTTGGCGGCTCCGGTGCTGGTCGGAATCATCGAGAGAGCTGCGGCACGCGAGCGGCGAAGATCCTTGTGGGGCAGATCGAGAAGGCGCTGATCATTCGTATACGAGTGAACCGTCGTCATCGTGCCGACCGTGATGCCAAACGTGTCATGGATGACCTTGGCCACCGGAGCGAGGCAGTTCGTCGTGCAGGAAGCATTTGAGACGACATGGTGTTTGGAGGGGTCATAGGATTTGTCGTTCACGCCGATGACGAAGGTGGCGTCCGGATCGGTGGCCGGCGCGGAAATGATGACTTTCTTCACCGGGCCGCGGATGTGTTGGCGGGCGTCTTCGGCTCTGGTGAAAAGCCCGGTGGACTCGACCACGATGGAAGCGCCCACCGAGGCCCAGTCGAGCTGCCCCGGATCTTTTACTTTGAAGACCTTGAAACACTTGCCGTCGACGGCGATGGAGTCGTCGGTGTGCGTGACTTTATTTGAAAGATTGCCGAGAATCGAGTCGTATTTGAGCAAATGCGCCAGCGTCTTGGAATCGGTGATGTCGTTCACCGCCACGATTTCAATCGCTGGATCGCCGAGCGCTGCGCGAAAAATATTACGACCGATGCGCCCGAAACCGTTAATGCCGACTTTGACTGCCATGAGTCCTCCGGAGAATGCTTCAGGAATGCGACCTGCGCGAAGGGTCTGCAGGAATGCGAACCCTGATGCTAGGGCGCGAGGGGAAAAAAGTCAACGCGTGAGCGTTCCGCCCCTTCAGTTGAATTCCTCGACGCGAATCACGGTATCGCCCGCGAAGGTGACAAACGTGGTGTGAGCAGGGGGATTTCCGTAGATCCAGTCCTCTGTCTCTTTGCCTTCCGGGCTCTTCTCGCGGACTTTGTGCTCGGGACGACCCATCGCGGCGAGAACCATCTCCTGGTCCATTCCCACCACGGCGCGATGATCTTTGATGGCGTCCTTAAATTGCGGCGGCAGCGTATCGACCCAATTCACCGCGGCGGAGCGCTGTTTGGAAAAATCGAAGAAAGCGGCGAGGTCGTTTTTTAAGTCGTCGGGGCTCATATCCGGGACGGGCCGGCCGTAATCGAGGATCAGAACGCCGCCTTTGGGTTGTGCCGGGTCGACGCCTTCGGGCGCAGGCGTGGCCACAGTGCCCACGCCAACCTGAACGTGCTGGCGCCAATTGAAATGTTTCTTTCCCCCACCATTGATCTGCAGCAGGATTTGCTCCGAGCGGAACTCCATGCCGGTGATCTGCACGGTGTCGCCTTGCGAAGCTGCGGTGCCGTAGAGCCTCAGTGCATCGCTGAGCTTTTGCTTGTTCACGGGCTGGCCCGGGGCGATCTTGAAGCCCTTTTTGCCAGCGGGGAGGGACTGCACGAGCTTCCCGAATTCGCCGTCTACATAGCGGATCAACAGCGCCCGAGAGTCTTCCTTGAGCGGACCGGATGAACGCTTCGCCGCCTGTGCTGCTGAGCCGCCCTGTGCAGCCGCACTGGAATTCTTTGATTCAGGTGAAGTGTCTTGTTGAAGCGGATCACTCGTCGGGCTCGAGCTCGCAAGGCGGCCGGAATGGGAAAGAAGGGCGTTGCGTTGATCCAGGCCGGCGAACAGAAGGACGGCAAGGGCGAAGCTAGCTGAAGCGTTCATTACTTTGAGGATTATTGTATGGCCTTTTGGGCAGCAAGGGAACAGTGGGCAGGGTCGCGACAGGGGGAAGAATATTATGCCGCCGAACGATCATGAACTGCCGAGGCGAAGGCTTTCCACACGCGCTCATTGCCTGTGTATTCCTTGAGCATGCGTTCGGGATGGAATTGGAGTCCGACGACGAAATCGGCCTGCGCATCGTGATAGGCCTCGATCAAGCCGTCTTCGGCGTGCGCCATCGCCCGAAAACGGGGAGCGAGACCGCGAATTCCCTGATGATGGTAGCTGTTCACGCGCAGGGCTTTACGACCGTACCATTTCTCCAGCGGCGAGCCGGGCACAAGGGTGATGGTGTGCCGGTAGCTATCGTAGCGGTCAGGGTCGATGTGTTTAAGGCCGGAGTGCTTTTCTTTTCGCACGTCTCCATAAAGCGTTCCGCCGCAGACGACGTTCAGTAACTGCGAGCCGCGGCAGATTCCCAGGATCGGCAGGTTGCTACCAAGCGCGTGGCGCAGAAGGCGAATCTCGATCTCGTCTTTGAGCGGATGTGTTTTCTCGAGATACTGGCGATTGGCCGGGAGCGCTTCGTAGCGGCTCGGCTCGACGTCCTCGCCTTCGACCAACAAAAGCCCGCACATTTTTTGCGCGTACTCGGGCAGATAGGCGAGGACTCCTTTGGCGACTGGGACGATGCAAGGGAGAATTCGCAGGCGAAAGAGCAGTTCGAGATGCAGTTCTCCTACGTAGTCGATTTGACGGACACCGCGGGGAGTTCGGCGCGCGGTAACGACTACCACCGGATGTTTCATGGAGCGAGGATACGCAGCGCTTCGACCAGTCGAGCATCCTTTTCCCGACCTTGCGAGGCGACCCGGATGTGAAAGGCGTCCATGCCGACTTTGTTCGAGCAGTCGCGAACGTACATCTGGTGTTCGGCGAGAAGCCGGGCCTGCAGCTCGGCTGCCGTCATGCCGTTGGTGATTCTGAAAAGCACGAAATTGGCCCCGGTCGGATAAACGTCCAGGTGAGGCAAGGCCTTCAAACCCGCATACAGGCAGCGCACATCGGCGATCAACTGCTTACGGGCCGCGTGGTAATCCGCGTCGGTGGGTGGAAGAAGCGACAGAAAATACTGAGCCAGCATGTTCAGATTCCAGGTCGGAACAAAGTGCCTCAGCCGATCACGCAGCGACGAATTTGCCGTGTAGCAATACCCGAGCCGCAATCCCGGTACTCCGCAATGTTTGCTCATGCTTCTCACAATCAGAAGATTTCTGAAGCTGTCGGCGACAGAAAGCAGACTGGGAACGGGATCTCCCGCAAAATCGATAAAGGATTCATCGACGATGACCAGCTCCAAATCCCGCGTGCGCTCAAGAAAATCCATCATTTCGTCGCCTGGAATGAGCTGGCCAGTTGGATTGCCGGGATTGATGACCACCAGCGCTTTGAGATTTCGATCGCGAACCCAGGCCAGATAGTCGTGCAGATCGAGTTCGTATCTTTTCGTCGGGTCCAGGAAATAGAGAACCGCATCCCAATCGTGTTTCAACTTCTCGATGTATTCGCCAAATGTCGGCACCGGCACGGCAATTCGGTCGATGAGAACGGTATTGATCAGCACGATCAGTTCGGTCGCCCCATTGCCGATAATCAGATTTTCGGGGTTGACGTGCAGCACCCCCGCCAGATGCTTCTGGCTCGCCAGCGGATTGCTTGAGGGATAAGACTTGATGAGATTGGGGAGGTGGCGCTGCATGTCTGCGAGCATTTCCGGCGTGGGGTAATAGGGATTCGCAATGAAGCAGAAGTCGATGATGTCCTGGGCTTGCTCGTAGCCGACCAAATCAGAGAGCGCTGGAGAATGGGAGGTCTCGTAAAAGAGATGGCGCCTTGCGCCGGTCAGGAAATCGGAGTGGGCCACGTTGGCTAGAGCCTTCTGTTGCATGATGACCATGGCGGGCAGGTCGGAAACGAACCAACCGCTGCCAGACGTGTAAGGCTATCTTAGTACCGCCAGGACGCTAAGAAAAGTATAGCCGACAAGGCGGCGGCCACCGCCCCCAAAAGAGCCTCGCCGAAACGGCGCGACCGCGCAGCAGGGCTTCCGCCTACGTACATGCCGACATGGCGGCAAAGGCACTGATGACCGACACGCGCAGGGCATCACGGCGAGTGATGAGGCCGCGCGTCAAGACACCCCAGGCGCCCTCGGCGTCTCGAATACCATGGCGGGCGGCATAGAGATCGATGGCCTCTGCAAGCTCGATGCCCGCATCCACGACCCGCTCGACCAACGATTCCGGCAGCTGCACAGCACCGGACCGGCCGAATGCTCCTCGGCCAGAACGATCCCCAACATAAGCCCAGTTCTCGAGAAAAACGAGTCGGCCGGGCGCCTCCGCTACGACTTCCAGCCCGCCCTCTAGGCCCAGGAAATACTTCCAGGTCGTGTGTTGCTCGCGAGCCATCCGGGCAAGCGCTTCGGCTCGGTGGCGAGCGCCGGCCATGGTTTCCTCTCTGGAGAGCGGCGTGTGCCGAACGCCGCTGGGAATGTCCACCGAAACGAGTTCGAATTTCGAGGAGTTGTGAAGGCGAGGCACCAGCTCCTCGAGCGCCTGGCGAACAGCGTCGAGTTTCGGTCTGCGCATGCTCCCGACGGCCACCGTAAGGGCTTCGGTGCAAAGACCCTGAGGCACAGTTCACCTCGGAATTCAGACTACGGGATAAAACCGCAACACCCCGATTGCGGATCCCGGCGGGCTGGCTGCAACAGGAGAGGCGCTGGAGCGGGATAAGAGAATCGAACTCTCGCCTCCACCTTGGCAAGGTGGCGTACTACCACTATACGAATCCCGCCCAAAAACAGAGCTGATCTGATGCTTTCTGTTTATAGCACGCGTGCTCGCGCATCGACAAGAGCCAGGCGCCGCGCGGTTTGGCTCCTCGCCCTAGAAACAGGGTGAGCAGAAACCGTGCTGGACCTCAGTCGATCTCGAGAATGCGAGTCGCTTTGACGACAGGCGATTTTTTCTGCCGCTCGGCAAAGCGCTCGGCGCGTTCGCGGTCGATGTACACGCGCGCGAACTTTTCCCCATCCTGGTAGTACACGGTAACCTGCCAGTGGCGGTGTTTGCGCCGGCGATCCCTGCTGAGGCGGCTGGACCTGTTGGACTTGAGCTTGGTCTTTTTTTTCAAGTTGGGTAATCCTCGTGAACTGAGACTATGCAAGTTCAGAGCCAGCGCACAAGTAGCAAACCGTGGACGGTTAACGTTCCTACTATTTGCTACTTACATGTTTCGATCCATCAGCCAGGAGCATCTAATCGGCTGTCGGAACAATTGGAGGTCCCGGAAACTTTCTTCTCGAAAGACGCGTATTAACAGTTGAAAGCGAGGCGAGAGCAATGACCTGCTGCACTGGCGACATCCGAATCGAAGACCCGCGACATCATCCGACGGAAACGGTACTCGCCCTGCGGGATATCCTCTCGGGAGGTGCCACGATCATTCCCGACCCCAAGCGGCGGGACTTCTACGAAGTACGCAGCGAGTCGGTGGTCTACTACATCCGCGTTTCGCCAGTGAACGGGAACGTGTTGCTCTTGGCCACCTGGCCGAACGAAAACGAACGGGCAAGTCGGAGCCACACCGCATCATGAGCCGCCAAGAGTCTTCACTGAGCGACGTCGGACGGCTTTAGGTTCAACGCGTCCAAAGAATCCTTCTTGATCTTGAAAAGCGACAAGGCGTCACTGGCCTTGGCATAGGCAAAATTGCCCGCTGGCTTCGAAATCCTTACCGTGAGCATTTTGCCGTCTTTGCTGGTCAGCACGGCCGTGATGTCCGGCTTGGCTTCAAGTGCGAGCAGGTTCGGCGCGGGATGATCGATCACCTCCTCAGCCGTTAGGCCCGTAAGAGGATCGAGGATTTTCCAACTCGAAGCCGCCTTCCCTTTTTGATCGGAGGGCAGGTCGAAGATCCAATCGTCGGGGTTGTCCTTCTTGCGGCTGATCGATATCGAGCCGATCGAATCTTCAAATTCGATCGCTTGGACATCGGAGGAATCGACGTGTACAACTTTCTTATCACGCAGGTCGGCAAACTTCTTTGAAAGTTTCTGGCCGAGATCCTGATTCACGCGAAAGATCATGGGTCGGGATAGGTCGCGGGCGAAGTACAGGTCACCATCCTTTTTCCCGATCAGCAGAGTGGACTGCGCCCCCTTGCCGTCGGTCGCAGTGAACGAGATGGTTGGGTTCGCCAGACCGTAACGGGACGGGTTATCAGGTTTCTCGCTGGCAACAGAGAGCATGGCGGCTCCACTGACGGCCCCGAGCAGCGAATCGACGGCGTCCTGCGAAGCCAAGGTAGTGGATGGCTTGTTGAGCCTCCACTGCTGATTTTCTTTGGAGGCTTCGATTTCGCCCGAGGGATTTTTGATCCTAAACGACGCCGTCAGCGCGCTATCAAAGTGCAGAACGGTGCGATCACGCAGCGTTTCGAGATCTTTGGAGCTGCTCGTTCCAACAAGCTCCGGAAGAAGCGAGACCTGGTGTGCCCCGTCCACAATCGCGTAGACCGAATCGCCCCCGAAGCTTTTGTTGCCGATTAGTAGCGTATGAGTGGAGCTGTTTGCTAGCTGAAAATTAAGCGAGGCTTGGGGCGGATCGAGACCGTAGGCCTTCAACCTGTCCGGCGTGTCCGGCTCGGTTTGCGAGACCTCTGCGCTGGCGAGTTGGTCCACAAGGCCGTCCACCGTGGACTGGTCAGCGGCGGTTTCAATCGGCTCGACGATCCGCCACGACCCGCCATGCTTGGCAAAGCGGATCGCCGGCTCGTTCGGCCGGTTGGGATGCGCGAGCGTGAGCGAAACGATATCAGAGGCCTGGATCGAATAGGCCCGTTTGGGAGGCGTGACCTTTGCAGTACTGGCGCCTCTCAAGTCAAAGTAATAAACGGCGCCAGCCAAAATGATGGCAATTGCGAGGACGATGAGCGTGGTTTTCTTGACGATCATGGCCGGAATCAACCTTTAGCGGTGCTTCCACCAAATGCCCACCCCGACAATCACCACCAGACCGGGAAGGAAGAAGAGTTCGAGCCACTGAAGGCTGGCCATTTGGCCTTCCGAGAGGGTGATGTGCCGAGTGGTCTGAGTTTTGGGGCGAATCGAGATGAGGTTTTCATCCTGCGCGAGCCAGTCGATCGTATTGAAGAAAAGATCTCCATTACGCTGCAAATTGAGCCATTGATTTTCGGCGAAATCGGAATCGCCAATCACCACCAACCGAGCACTCTTGTCGCCGACCGTGCGGCTGGCGGCGACGCCAAGCGAAAGGGGCCCTGCTGTTTTGGGGTTGAATTGAACTTCGCGAGCCAGCTTTGGAATCGTGAAGCTGCGCTCGGAAGTCTTCAAAATTTCGATGGCCTGCGGGTCCGATTTGGCTTTGTCGGCGATCGCCACAGTGCGTGCAAGATTGAAAAAGGTCATGCCCCCTTGCAGTGTTTTAGTAATTGGGCTATCGCCGTAGTCCACGACCAAAGGCGTTGCGGGGCCGGTCCCGAAGAGGCGGCCGACTCCGCTCGCGTCGACAACAACATTGTCGCCCGCATTGATGTTCCAGGCCTGGAAGATGTTGTCAAGCTTGGGGTCGGTTTGCGGGTCGATTTCGATCAGGACTTTGCCGCCGTCATCGAGATACTTGGAAACCAATCCGGCCTCCTGCGGAAAATATCCCTGTGTGGGGCCGGCGATCGCAAGAACGTCGCAGCTTGCGGGTACGCCATTCTCCTTGACCAGATTGATTGAATTGGTGTTGTAGCCTTCCTTTTTGAGCCCTTGCTCGACAAGCGCGTATCCGTTTGCCTCGCTGTCCGTTGTGGATTTTTCGCCATGCCCGGTGACGAAGCAGATGTTCTTCACGGTATTGCGGGTGACTTTGAGGATCGCCGAGGTGAGGTCCTGCTCGGAGTAGTTACCTTCTGGGCCCGAGGGTTGCACAGGCTGATGCTTCCCCCCCGCCGCGACGATGACGTCACCGACGTGCGTTGCGCCATATTCCTGGGCCAGATCGGGCTTTTGATTGGGATCGACGTCTTCGAATTTGATGTGCGAGCTGACGTTCCGGTATTCCCTCATAAGATCCGTCAGCTGGGGGGCCTCATTCTTGGCGAAGCGCACAACCGTGATATCTTCCTTGAGCCCGCCGACAATTTTTTTCGTTTGATCAGAAAGCGTGTAGAGTTTTTCGGTGGTCAAATCAAACCGCTTGTGGTGGCGGTAGCTCAAGAAATTTAGGAGACCCAGAATTACCAGAACAGCCAGCGCCAGAATGGTCGTATTTGTGCCGAGCTGCGAGGAACGCCGCGAGAAAAATTTCAGGATGCCGCCGAAACCGATCACAATTCCGGCCAGGAAAAGGCCTCCCCCGGCGATGAAGAGTATTTCGCTGGGCAGCCGTAGTTCGCTCTGGCGAGCGTAAACGATGTAGCCACCAACCGCTAGAATCAAACCCACCGTGGCGATGAACTCAGCCCATTGATTTCGAGTCCAGTTCATTCGATAAGTCCCCCGCGCGCTTCCATTTCGGCTCGCACATTCGCGCCATTATGCCCTGCGCCAACGAAGCGAATCGATCGAGCGCACCGTAAGAAAAATGAAAAAGACAATAAAGCTCAGGTAATAAAGCAAGCCCGAGGTATCGATAATGCCCCGAGTGAAATCTTCGAAATGGTTGATGACCGAGAGATACTGCACCGTCTGGCCAACAACACTTTCGGCACTGCGCGAACCAAAGTCAATCGCCCAGAGCAGGAGGAAAAGGCCGAAAGTCAACGCTCCGGCAATCAACTGATTTTCCGTGAGCGAGGAGATGAATGCGCCGAGCGCCAGCAAGCAACCGCCGAACAGCAAAATACCGAGATAGCCTGAAAGCACGACGCGCAGCGGAGCGGCGGGATCGGCGTGCAACCAGATATAGGCCACAAAGGCGGCGGTCGGCAGCAGCATCACGGCAAAGAGTGTGAGAGAGGCGAAGAATTTTCCAAGCACGATGTCAGTCTCGCGAATCGGCGAGGTCATCAGCAGTTCCATCGTGCCCCGCTTGCGCTCCTCTGCGAACAGGCCCATCGTCACCATGGGCATTAGAAAAAGGGCCAGTAACGCGAGGAGCCCGAGAAATGCGCGAAGGAGCTGCCCGGTTGCGTCAAAGTCGGACGGCATGCCGAACGATTGCTCGACAATTTCACGGACGTACAAGTTGAAAAAATAGGCGCTGACAAACAAAAAGAGGGCCACCACAACGTAGGCGACCGGCGAAACAAAGTAGTGGCCCATCTCTTTGCGATATACGGCGTATAAGCTCCGCATCATTTCCTTCGTCTCCGGCTAGTCAGACGCCTGGGAGTGTTCGGCGTCATCGGTGGTGAGCTGCAGGAAGATATCCTCCAGGCTGAGGCCGACGCCACGCAGCTCGTAGAGGGGCCAGCCTCTTTCGACGACCTTGGCCGCGATGGCACTACGAATTTCCTTTCCAGCAGGCACTTCGATTTTGGCTATCACGCGGCCGTCGCTGCGCGCGGGGCTCAGTTCAATCGAGCCCGCCCCAATCAGTGGCGAGAGCAATTCCCGAAGCGAATTTTCCGGGGCTTCGGCCTCGACAAAGATTCTCTGCGCCCCTTTCAGCTGCGTAGTCAGATTCTGAGGCGTATCGATCGCGGCGACCTTACCTTTGTTGATGATCACCACGCGGTCACAGGTCATGCTGACTTCAGGCAGGATGTGTGTCGAAAGGATGATTGTGTGGGTCCCGGCCAGACTCTTGATCAGGTGGCGGACTTCGATGATCTGTTTCGGGTCGAGGCCAACGGTCGGTTCATCCAAAATGATGACCAGCGGATCATGAACCAACGCCTGCGCCAGGCCAACACGCTGCCTATAACCGCGTGACAGCCGCTTGATGAGCTCCTGGCGTTTGTCGCCAAGGCTCGTTTTATCGACGGCGTCGGCGACGCGGGCCGGGCGCTTGTCCGCAGGTACGTTCTTTATGCGCAGGACAAAGTCAAGATAGCCTTCCACCGTCATATCCGGATAGAGCGGAGGCACTTCGGGCAAGTATCCAATGTGGCTGCGCGCCGCCAGCGAATCGCTACTTACATCAAATCCCGCGATTTTGGCCGTTCCTGAGGTTGCCGGCAGATACCCGGTCAAAATGCGCATGGTAGTGGTCTTCCCCGCTCCGTTGGGGCCGAGAAAACCCAAGATTTCGCCTTCATTGACGCTGAATGAGACGTGGTCCACCGCGGTGACCGGGCCGTAGGCCTTGGTCAACTCCTGAACTTCGATCAATCCACTCCTCCGAATAAAAGGGATTAAGAGACACTGCGGAACTGCCCGGAAACCCGCCGGACGGTCTGTTATACCAAAAACGTTTTGCAAAACCAAAAGATAGAGTCCGAGGCCACTCGCCGCCGCCCTGACTCTTAGTTTAGATGCCGTTAAGGTCCTAGAACGTTGCCGCATTAACGCGGGAATTCTAGCGGACAGAAAAAACAGGCAACGACCTCCTCAGCAGGCGCATCCACATGCCTGATTCATAAGCCCTATCTGCGAGGCCGTGTGCTCCTGATGTGGTTTTCTGGGTGGCGGTGCGCCGCATCGAGACCGTCCCGCCGGAGATGTGCGTTGACACACCCGAGCCCTTTTGTTATTCAACTCGTTTCGCCGAATGGGCCTGAATCGCAGAGTGCGGGTGCGCATGCGGTGGTGTGCGCCCGGGGACAAGCGGCAACGATGTGGATTGCCTAGATTTCTAGAGCGCGCTAAAGAACGGAGCACAACTGGATGCCCGAAATTCTGGTGGCTGAATGAAGGCTGATCGCCGTATTGCGCTGACGCTTTTTTCGTGTGCCGCGATCATCTTCGTGGCCGGCTGTGGTGGTGGCAGCAGCAGCAAACAGATTTCAGTCACACTGACAACGCCGGACGGAGTCCTCTCGGTCGACCAGAGTGAGCCGAATGCCACCCCGCCCTTTTTTCCTACTCTCAACTTTACGGCGGCCGTCGGTGGCGATGTGAAGAACCAAGGCGTGAACTGGCCCACCTCGAGCAGTGGCAAGAACAGCAGTGCTTCGCTGACCGGCTCCAGCTGTTCAGGGTGGGGAACCGGAGCGGGCGAGTGTGGCACCGTCACGAACACCACTCCGTTTTCCGCAACCTATACGCCACCCATGCTTCCCGCCAGCAGCAGCATCACTGTGACTCTGAAGGTTGCATCGATTAGTGAATCGTCTGTCACCCAGTCAGCCAACATCACGGTCGTTGAACCTCCCACCTTCACGCTCTCAGACTGTAATCCCGCGAACCCCCCGCCGGACACCGAAGCCTCACCTTGCGTCCTGCCGAGTGGCCAGAACGGCGTACCCTACATTTCATCCGGATCGGATCAGGTGACCATTTCGTTCAGCGGCGGTGTCTCACCGTATAACCTCAGCATTTCCAAATACTCCGAAACTAGCGCCACGACCCTTCCGGGAATGTGCCTTTCCATGACGACATCCACCACAAGCACAAGTGCAACCATCGCCGGCACCCCTTGCAGCTCGGGAACAATCGTGTTCCAGGTGACCGTTGTCGACAATACGAACAACCCCAGCGCCGCTGCGCCCCCGACGACTCAGTGGTACCAGATAACCGTCAGTCCGCCGCCGCCGCTTTCCTTGACGAACGCACCGCTGCCGGCGGGCCAGGTGGACGGGCCGTACACCGCTGCGGTGACTGCTCAAGGGGGGGTGCCACCTCTGACCTGGACTCTCGCGCCGGCAAACAGTTTGCCGCCCGGAATTGCCTTCAATACCTCTACGGGTCGTTTTAGCGGCATTCCAACAGCTGCGGGACTGACCGGATCGTCGTGCTCGCCTGCTGTCGCGGGCAAATACTGCTTCACCGTTCAGGTAGCAGACTCGGCCCTGATTATGAATTCTAGCCCGCCTCCGAAATTCCTCGACCAGGTGGCCGGACCAGCGCCGCTTTCGATCACCATCCAGCAACCGCCGCCGCTTCAAATTACGACATCAAGTCTGCCCGATGGCACGACCGCGACCGGCTACACGGCTACTCTCAACGCCAGTGGGGGTATCGCCCCATACACCTGGAGCATCACCCAGGGACAGCTACCAGCCGGGCTGAGTCTCAAAACCAACAACGACAGCACGGGAACCGTTTCGGGTTCACCGGTTTTGGCGGGGACGTCAAGTGTCACGATAGCTGTAAGCGATTCGGAAGTTCCCGCGGTGACGAAGACGGCACCCTACGGCGTCACGATCGCGCCCAACGGCAACACTACCTGCAAGAGCAGCACTGACTCGAGCGTCAACGATGCCCTCTTGCAGGGACCCTACGCGTTTCTATTTAGAGGATTTGACAAAGACGGAGTCGCAATCCTGGCTGGACAGCTGACCGCTAATGGCCAAGGCATCATCACGGCCGGCAGCCTCGACGCCAATCGAATTTCGGGTATCGTGGTCGGCGCCGCGATCACATCGGGTAGCTACTGCATCGGGTCGGACGGCCGGGGCAAGATGGAAGTCACGGCCGCATTCGCTAGTCAAGCAACACTGACAGAAGACTACGACTTCGTGCTGCGCTCAGACGGCAGCGCATACTTCTTCCAGGACAACTCGACCAAAACCAGCACGGATGGAAACTTCCACACCCACGGCGAGGGCACGCTCAAGCCTCAGCTCGGTGCGGGGTTCTCGGCCACGGATTTTGCCGGCCACTACGCATTCCTCTTCTCGGGCCCGGACAAGTCCGCCAAACCTGCGGCCCTGGGAGGCGTCCTGGTCGCCAACGGAAGTTCCGAGACGCTGCTGCCGGGAACTGGCGACTTCAATGACGCGGGCACGCTTGGTTCAGGCGGTTCGCTTACCGGTACGTTTGGAGGCATTTCCGGAGGGCAAGGTTCGGCTTCGCTGACGTTCCCGGTGCCTGGCGGGCAGACCACTCTGAATTTCGTTTTTGTGTTCGTATCACCATCCGACCTCTATTTTGTGGAGTGCGACAGCAGTGCCACGAAGACAGGCGTATGTGCCCCGGGTAGTCCAAATCCGAACACGCCCCGGCTCGGCGGAGAGATGATCTTGCAGAATCCGCTGACGACGTTCACTTCGACGTCGCTTCAGGGCACCAGCATCGCCAGCGGAATCGCGCTAGCCGCTAGCGGGAACTCTGATGTGTTTGTGGGCCTGCTGACCGCCACCACTTGCGACGGCAGTGCAGCGGTCAACGTAAGCTATGACGAGAATAGCAGCGGAACAGTGAGCTCGCCCTCTTTTTCGGGCACCTGTACCATGGGTACAGGACTGAACGGTGAGGGGCGCGCAGTTTTTGCTGGACTTGGTTCCTCGGCTGCCCAGGCGCACCTTGGTACAGCGTACCTGACTGATTCTGGTACGGGCTTCCTAATGGGTAGTGATTCGGCCGTCACAACCGGCTTGCTCGAAAAACAATTGGGGAATCCCTTTTCTAATCCATCCGTTTCAGGCAGCTACGCTCTGGGAACGCCCTTCGTCGTCGAAGGGAATATGAAAAATGTGATCGGCCAGGTGACCAGCGATGGCATCGGGGACCTTTCCGGAGTGGTGGATGAGATCGACCCGCCTGCGACCAGCGCTCCTAACTTGGGACAAACCCTCAGCGCGGGGATCACAGCGCTTGCCGCGAATGGCCGCGGGACTCTAGTGACCAACGGCACGGCACCGATTGGCTTCCCGGTCAACGCCGTGCTCTATGTCGTTTCACCGAGCAGTATTCGACTGGTCTCGGCCGATACGAGCGACCAGCATCCGAATCTATATCTGCTAGACCACTAGATTCCTGGCGCTGCAGCTCACTTGGAAGCTAAGCCAGCCAACGAACGTCTTAAGCGCCAGGCCAGCACCGCGAAATGGGGAGCGTTGCTTGGCGATGACAATAGCGAGCTCAGAGACTTGCACCGGAGGTGAAAACGAACGGTGATGGCCAGTCCTAAGATCAGCTATTCTCTTGCGATCCTTTCTCTTTCAGCTTGAGCGCCGCTGAATTGATGCAAAAGCGAAGGCCGGTTGGCGCAGGGCCGTCGTCGAAAACATGACCCAGATGCGCCTCGCATCGGCTGCACAAAACCTCGGTACGAACCATTCCGTGGCTGGTGTCGCGCTCCATCTGAACATTCTCGGCGGCAATGGGTTGGTAATAGCTGGGCCAGCCGGACCCTGAGTGATATTTCGCTTCGGAGGAGAACAGCGGCTGCCCGCAACAAACACAGAGGTAGGTTCCTTCGGTTTCGGTGTCCTCGTACTCTCCGGTGAATGGAGGTTCCGTGCCTCCGTTCCGCGTGACGTAATACTGCTCATCGGTCAGCTGAGACCTCCACTCTGCGTCGCTCTTTCTTAGTTTTTCAGTCATGATATTTGGATCCGCGCTATAGGTTTTTGGATTCTTTCTTCCGCTACCTAGCTTACCTTAAGAACATGAGGCATCTACACAAGGCCTGGCTCTATCTATGGCCCTGATCGACATTTTGGATTGGACTGTCGATTTGCTCGCATCTAGAGTCGGTCATCCGCAAGCTGTGCAGGCCCGCAAGCATGTGTGCTTTGTTACGGCCTGAATGAAGCGACCGCACGGGGGTTTTGCTTGTCGGCACGCTTTCGCAGGTGCGACAGTCGGCAGAGCGGTCAGTTATGAGATAAATAGGGTGGGTGCAATGAGCCTTTCGAGCGCCCGGTTGACACCAAAAAAGGGCCGCATAGTTCCGCAGGGGAGCGCAGACAGCGACAGCGGAACCAGGTGCGTCCTGCCTTCGGAGGAGATCGCCAACTTGGCGCAAGAGGGCGGCAGGCCAGCCGAGACGCTAAGCAACGTCGTTGCGCTGATTGCCAAACGATTCCACACAGATGTCTGTTCAGCGTACCTGCTGGAGCCGGACCGGAGCAATCTGGTGTTGGCAGCTACGCTGGGCCTGCGTGCGGACTGCGTGGGCCAGCTGCGCATGGCCCTCAACGAGGGTCTGGCCGGGTTGGTAGCAGAGGAGGTCCGTCCCGTTGCCGTGGAAAACGCCCAGATCCACCCTCGATTCAAATACTTTGCTCAGGCGGGCGAAGATAGGTACCACTCGTTCGTTGGCGTCCCGCTGATCGATCGTGGCGTTCTGCAAGGTGTTCTGGTAGTTCAGACGATTGAGCCGCGGTTGTTCAGCGAAGAAGAAATTCGTATGCTCGTAAACGCAGCTTCGGAGGTTGCTCCGGTGGTAAGCGAGGCCCGCACTCTCGACCGCTTCATCGTTCCCATCCAGGAGAAGCTGTGGGCCCTTGCCAGGAACCTGTGGTGGAGTTGGGATCCCGATTCCACCAGTCTGTTTCTGGATTTAGATCCTATTCGCTGGCGCGAGCTAAACCACAATCCCGTCGCCTTGCTCTCGGAGATTCCTCTGGAGGAAATCGAACGCCGGGCAGAAGAGCAGGTACTTCACAGCCGGATCAACTACGCCTACCGGCGCCTCCGCGAATATCTTGAAAACGATCATACCTGGGGCACTCGCCATGCCGGAATTTTGCGGCCCCGGCCGGTCGGATATTTTTCGGCTGAGTTTGGGCTGCACGAGTCGATTCCGATCTACTCGGGCGGCTTGGGGATCCTGGCAGGCGACCACCTGAAGAGCGCCTCGGATTTGGACATCCCGCTTGTCGGCGTGGGCCTATTCTATGGCCAGGGCTACTTCCGCCAGAGGCTGGACCGGAACGGTTGGCAGCAGGAAGAATATCTCGAGTCCGACGTCAACCAATTGCCGATGGAACGCGCCATTGGAGCGAACGGCGAGCCCGTAATGGTGCAGATCGAGACGCGGAGCGGCGTGATCCGCGCCAAAGTGTGGCGCCTACGCGTGGGGCGCCGCGACTTGTTCTTGCTCGATTCGAATATCGATGGAAACGCCCCCGAAGACCGGAATCTCAGCTCCCGACTGTATGGAGGAGACCGGCGTGTGCGCATTCGCCAGGAGTTGCTGCTGGGCGTGGGGGGCTACCGCGCCTTGCGGGCCATGGGAATCACCCCGGGTGTGCTGCACTTGAATGAGGGCCACAGCGGCTTTTGCGTGCTCGAGGCTATCCTTTGCCGGATGATGGATGAGGGCCTGTCCTTCGATCAGGCAGCGCCACGCGTCTCCCGAGAGACCGTGTTTACGACGCATACTCCGGTTCCCGCCGGTCACGACCGCTTCGAGCCCAGTTTGGTGGAGGAGCATCTTGGGCCATTGCGGGAAAATCTGGGGCTGTCGCTAGACGCGCTGTTAGCGCTCGGACGGGAAAATCCGCCCGATTCCAGCGAGGAATTTTGCATGACCGTGCTGGGGCTGAAACTTTCGCGGCGGGCCAATGCTGTTTCGACCCTGCATGGACAGGTATCACGCGCCATGTGGACCGGGCTGTATCCCGAACGCACTGAGGACTCGGTTCCCATCGGACACATCACCAACGGCGTGCATGTGCCCACCTGGCTGGCACCCCAGATGTTTCGCCTCTATGACCGCCACCTCGGCGCTGGATGGCATGAGCACGGCAGCGAAGCGAAGATCTGGGAAGGGATTGAGAGCGTCGATGATGGTGAACTCTGGGAAACACATCTGAGCCTGAAAGCGCGCCTGCTGGAATTTGTGAGGAGACGGGCAATTCAGCAGGCCGAACTGCGAGGAGAATCGGTCGCCACGCTGCAAGCGCTCGAACGGATTCTGAGTCTGGATGCGTTGACCATAGGTTTTGCCCGCCGTTTTGCCACCTACAAACGAGCCAACCTGATTCTGTCCGACATGGACAGGCTCGCGGCGACCGTGAATGATCCTAAGCGGCCGGTGCAGTTCGTGTTTGCCGGGAAATCGCACCCCCTGGACGAACCCGGCAAGCGCATCCTGCAACAGATCGCGCAACTGGCGCGGGATCTAGAGTTCCGGGACAAGCTCGTGTTTGTCGAGGACTATGACGCCAATGTGGCATGGCATTTTGTGCAGGGAGTCGACGTTTGGCTGAATAACCCGAGGCGGCCCCTCGAAGCGTCCGGCACGAGCGGACAAAAAGTCGTCTTGAATGGTGGGCTGAACCTATCCATTCTCGATGGATGGTGGGCCGAGGCTTATGACGGGTTGAACGGCTTCGCCATTGGCACGGGTAGAACTCATTCGGAAATGTCTATCCACGACAGGCGCGACGGCGACGATTTGTATCGCGTGCTGCGAGACGAGGTTGTTCCGCTCTACTACCAGCGTGACCGTGACGGATTGCCGCGCGGCTGGATCAAGCGCATGAAGCGAACCATCCGTACCCTTGGCTGGCGATTCAACGCCGATCGCATGGTGATGGATTATACCCGACAGTGTTACATCCCAGGCGCCGGCGGCACCTCAAGCGATATGAGCACGACATTGTAAGTCCCCGCCAAGCCGCACCTTTCCTCCATTTTCCTCGACACGCACTTCGCGCGCAGAAATCGCTTCCGCTATAATCGAGCGATGCATTCCCGCGGACCGCAACCATGAGACCCTTTTCGTCCAACAATTCCGGCCAGGAAGCGCGCCGAGCCGAGCGCTCCACTGGGGCTGCACAAAGCAGCGCTCCGAAAGAACCGCCCTGGAAAATGCTGCCGCACGTTTGGGCGCTCATCAAGCCGCGCTGGAGCGTTCTGTTTGTTGGATTTCTGCTGATGTCCATCAATCGGGTGTGCGGATTGGTTCTGCCGGCCACACCGAAATACTTGCTCGACGATGTCGTTCAGAAACGTCATGTCGGGTTGTTGGCACCCCTGGTACTGGCATTGGCGGGGGCCACTCTGGTTCAGGCGTTGACCTCCTACTGTTTGACGCAGCTGCTTTCGAAATCGTCACAGCGAATGATCACCGAGCTCCGAATCAAGGTGCAAGCGCATATCGGGCGGCTTCCCATAGCCTATTACGACGCCAACAAGACCGGCGTCCTCGTCTCGCGAATCATGAGCGATGTCGAAGGCATACGGAATCTGATTGGCACGGGGCTGATCGATTTTGCCGGCGGCCTCATGACGGCGATTCTGGCTCTTGTCTATCTGTTGCGGGTGAGCGTGGAGATGACCGCCGCCGCCGCGTTGTTCCTGATCATTTTTGCGCTGAGCCTGCGCGGTGCGTTCCGGAAGATTCGCCCGATTTACCGCGCACGGCCGAAGATCAACGCCGAAGTCACCGGCCGGCTTACTGAGTCGCTCGGCGGCGTGCGCGTCGTAAAGGGTTATCACGCCGAGGCGCGCGAGGAGACGGTTTTTCAGCATGGCGTCGAGCGCCTGCTCGATAACGTGCTGCGGACGCTCACAGCCACCTCCCTGATGAGTGCGTCGGCAACCGTCCTGATGGGAATCGTGAGCGCCGCGGTCATGTTTCTTGGCGCGCAGAAAATGCTCGCTGGCTCGATGACTCCTGGCGGTTTCTTCTCCTACAACGCGTTTCTGTTGATGCTCATTTCTCCTGTGGCGCAAGTCGTCGCCATCGGGCCGCTGATGACGGAAGCGCTGGCAGGCCTAGAGCGCACACGCGAAGTCCTGGACGAGCAGCCGGAGGATCAAGACCACGAACGAACTGTGCCGCTAGACCGAGTCAAAGGGCAAATCGTTTTCGACAACGTGAGCTTCTCCTACGACACCGGAAAGCAGGTCCTCTTCGACCTATCGTTTGAATCCGAGCCCGGCACGGCTACTGCGTTCGTTGGTCCCTCGGGCGCCGGAAAGTCCACAATCATCGGCCTGATCGCGGCATTTTATGCGCCGAAATCCGGCCGCGTACTGGTGGATGGTGTGGACTTATCGAAAGTGAGACTCGATTCCTATCGCACGCAGCTGGGCGTCGTCCTGCAGGAGAGTTTCCTTTTCGACGGAACCATTCGCGAAAATGTGGCGTTCGGCCGCCCCCATGCGAGCCAGGAGGAGATTCTGGCCGCTTGCCGGATTGCGCGCGTTGACGAGTTCGCCGAGCAATTTGAGAATACCTATGACACCGTGGTCGGCGAGAGGGGCGTCAAGCTTTCTGGCGGCCAGAAGCAGCGCGTTTCCATCGCTCGCGCCATCCTCGCCGATCCGCGCATCCTCATCCTCGATGAGGCGACCTCCAGCCTCGATTCCGAATCTGAGGCGCTCATTCAAGAGGGTCTGCGTTACCTCATGCGCGGACGAACGACGTTTGTCATTGCTCACCGCCTCTCTACGATTCGCCGCGCGGATCAGATTCTGGTCATCGAAGCAGGACGCGTGGTCGAGCGCGGGACGCATACTTCCCTGCTTGCCGCAGCGGGACGCTACTACGACCTCTACACCAAGCAGCACGGCGTGGAGGCCAATCTTTTCCTTGCTCCTGGCGAAGGAGATCGCCTGGCCGAAGAAACAGGCCCGAATGAATCAGGAGCAGGCCAGGATTCGCGGAGTTCCGATCTGCCGGAGGCGATCCAGTTGATTCGCGGGCAGCGCACTTGATCTGCCTCGATTCTGCCGTCTCACACCATCCAGCGATGGCCATGGAACGGAGGAGATGTCCGAAATAACGATGGACGTTTCCGGTGCTGTCCGGCCAGCCGACGGCCTGCCCGCCGGAAGACGCGGATGGGCGATGCTCACCTATTGCATCGGGCTTTCCATGTCCGTGCTCGATGGGAACATCGCCAACACAGCGCTACCCAGCATCGCAACACAGCTGCATGCAAACCCGGCTGTTTCGATATGGGTGGTGAACGCATTTCTGTTGGCTGTAGCCGTCTGCGTAGTACCTCTCTCTTCGATCGTCGATATCATTGGTTACAAACGGGTCTACCAGATTGGGCTGGCTCTGTTCACGCTGGCCTCGGTGGGTTGCTCGTTGCCGCACTCGCTTCAGACGCTCGTGCTGGCGCGTGTCTTCCAGGGCGTCGGGGCAGCCTGCATCTGGAGTACCTCGGCCGCCATACTCCGCTATACCTATCCGCGCGCAATTCTAGGTCGCGGCATCGGCCTTGGCGGCATGGTCGTGTTCACCTCCGCTGCCGCGGGGCCCAGCATTGCTTCCGGAATTCTGGCCATCGCCTCATGGCATTGGCTTTTCGCCATCAACATTCCATTCGGGTTGATTTCGCTCAGCCTATCGCAAAAATTTCTCGCTCCTGCGGAAGGCACACGCCACAAATTCGACACCTCCAGCGCGCTGCTGAACGCGGCCGCGGTGACCCTGCTGGTTCGCGGTATCGACGGTGTCGGAAACCTGAACACACTGTCGCTACCGAGCTTATCCGTTCCGGCCGTCGAACTGCTGGGCGCGGCAGTCTTTGGAGTGCTGCTCGTGCGGCGGCAAATCGGGCTGGACATTCCTATGCTGGCAATCGATCTGTTCGACAGGCCGATCTTCGCCCTTTCGGTTTCTGCATCGCTCTGTACGTTCATTTGCCAGGGACTAGCGTTCGTGGTTCTGCCGTTTTATTTCATTGATGGTTTGGGGTTCTCGCAGGTGTGGGCGGGAATCTTGCTCACGCCCTGGCCCCTGGCGGGCGGAATTACCTCTCACGTGTCGGGCCGGCTCGCGGACCGTTATCCGATTCGGATGCTCGGTACTGTGGGCATGGCCGCCATGTGCCTGGGTTTGGTCTTGCTGGCGACGCTCCCTGCGCATCCCACCAAGATGCAGATCATATGGCGCGCGGCGTTGGGCGGGTGTGGGTTCGGCTTCTTCGGTGCCCCGAATAACCGCGCGATGGTTGCCAGTGCGCCCAGAGAGCGCAGCGGCGGAGCCGGCGGCATCAGCACCATGTCGCGATTGCTCGGTCAGTCCATCGGCGTCTCTGTCGTGGCTGTGATCTTTACTCTGACGGCGCATGGCGAGGTGACACTTCGCGGAACAAAAATGGCAATGCTGTTTGGATCGCTCTTCTGCGTGATCTCCGGCATCATCTCCGGGGTGCGCCAGCCGCACCTAATACCGGACTAGCCTGAGACGGCTCAGGCAAAGCCTCTAGGTGCGCCGCGTCTGCAGGTTGTGGTAGCCGGTTTCCTTGCGGGCATCCGAAAGACGTTTGCCGGCCCGCACGCTCTGGCGAATGGCGGCTTCGGCTAGGTCGATCTCTTCGGAAGCCGCAAGCACCTCCAGTTCGTGCTGCTGCGGGATGACCACGACTCCGTCAGCGTCGCCGCGTAGAATGTCACCCGGTGCAACGCGGGCCTCGCCGATATTCACGACGACATTCGTTGACTCGAGCTGGACGCGATCCTTGCCGGTACGCATTGAGTAGCTGCGGCTGTAGACGGGATAGCCGAGCTCGAGGCAGAGCGCGATATCGCGACAGGCACCGTCGATCACCGTGCCCGCGATTCCGCGTCGATGCGCAATTTCGGTCAAAATGTCGCCCCAGACAGTTGCGTTCTCCCGGCCGCCGTTGTCGATGACGATGACAGACCCCGGTGGCACGTCATCGATGTAATCGCCGACCGTTCCCGCGGGTTTTCCGGCCGGGCCGTACAGCATGGTAAAGGCACGCCCGGTCATGCGAAAGCGGGCATCGCGCGGCTTGATGCTCAGGCATTGCCCGGCAATACCGAGCCGGTCGAGCGCATCGCTGATCGTCGAAGTATCGAGCTTGCTGGCTCGTACAACTTGCGGATCTCGGTTGGGCAAGGAATTTTTCCTCAGGTCTTCAGCATGTTTTCGTAGTTTGCGCCCATCACTTCGGTGATGGGCTTGCCTTCGCGCAGGGCCTGCGCCATGGCTGCCTCGCGCGCAAAGATGTTTTCGGCAGTGGCCAGAACCCGTTCGATGTTTTCCGCCGCGACCAAGACGACGCCGCTGCCATCGGCAATGGCATAGTCGCCCGGCTTGACCTGGACCCCCCGAATCGTGATCGGTCCACCGCTGGCCAGCTCGACAATGCGGCCGCGCGCAGTGACCATCGTGACGCCGGTGCCGAACACGGGAAAATCGAGTTGACGCGATTCGTCGATATCGCGCACGGGCCCATCAGCGATTGCGCCGGCAACCCCTCGTATTTTCGCGCCGAGGGAGAGAATGCCGCCCCAACTCGCGGCCCTCACCCCGCTGTGCTGCTCGACGACGATAATGTCCCCGGGTCGGGCAGCTTCGATGGCCTCCGTACTCACGTGGCGCGGCTTGCCTGGAGGGGGTTCTCCGACACCCAGCTTGACGGTAAGAATGCGGCCGGCAATCCGTCGCCGGGTAGCCAGCTCGGTAATGCCAGCGACGGCGCCATTCAGACCGAGCTTATCGAGCGCATCGGAAACGGCGCAGGTATCCAGCGCTTTCAGTCGCGCGACCGGATCGCCCTCCTCTGGCCCGCTGGCAGTCGCTGGTCCCTCCGTTCTCATTGCCAGTAAACGAAGCCCATTGCGTTACCAGTGCCCGCCTCTGTGCGATAGCAGGGCACATAGTCTACAAGGTTCATTTTCTTGCCCAGGGAGTTCATACCTACCGAAAGCGGAATCCAGTTCCGAATCTCGCAGGTATTGCCGAGCAAGTAGCTTTCCGGAATTGCCGCGAGAGCTGCTTCGTCTTGCGCTTGCATGGCTTTGAGCACGCGCTCGTCGAGCTCTTCGTCGATTACGAAATGCGTCAGCCCGCCAGAAGCAAACACCGCTACTTTGGCATCCTCCTTCCAGCTCTCAATCGCCTTCACCAGAGCCCGGCCGAACTTGAGGCAGCGAGCGATGCGGGGAAGGTTATGCGGAATGCCCGCGTTCAAGAAAACCGGGACGCTAGGCGGAGGCGAATCGGCCATGATGCGGCGGTAGAGGAATCCGAACGCGTGGGGGATTCCGTGCTCGTGGCCGTTGACCTTCGGCAATTTCGAGGATTCGGAAACGTCGAATTCCTGATCGATCAGTGAACTCACCAGATGCAGAGCGAGACTGCTCTGGCCTGCGTAAACAGCCCCACCCGGAGGACAATGTCCCATTTCGGCGATGGCGATTCCCGGAGGCATCTTCGCCTTGGCTTCTTCCGTCTCCGGTACGTTTTCAATCTTGCCGCCCGCAAAGATGAGAAAGGCTGGCGTGTTTTCGTCGCTGAAAAGCTCACGCTGGTCGTTGCCGATGATTACGACGGCGTCGGGTTTCGTGGCGGCGAACTTCGCTGCTAGTTTATCGAGAGCGCGCTGGCAAGCGTCGTAGCGCTTCTGGCGCTCTGGTGGGGTGATCGCGTCGGCAAAGCCGGGCCGCCGGGCTACAGCGAGTTTCTCGAAGTCGTACATTTCGCCGCGATAGAAATGGCGGGAATTTTTGCGGTCGGCTTCGCCGCGCAAGTGCCACATGTCCGGCGGAGTCGAAAGCATCGGTCCATGCGAAGAACCGATACCAAGCACAATTTGGGCCATGGCCTATACCCCCCGGTTTTCTGAAACTAAGCAGCTGTTCCCCACACGCGACCAGCCGTCTCCGTAACGAGTCGCAGCTTGGCCCATTGGTCGTCTTCGCTCAGAAGATTCCCTTCCATGGTTGAAGCAAAGCCGCACTGAGGGCTGAGGGCGAGATTTTCCAGTGGCACGTATTTCGCGGCTTCCTCGATGCGCGTGATGATTTCATCAGCAGCCTCCAGTTTGGCGACTTTGGAGCTGATTAATCCAAGAACAACGGTCTTATTCTTGGGGACGAAGCGCAGCGGCTCGAAGGTGCCCGAACGTGTATCTTCGTATTCAAGAAGAAAACGGTCCACTTCCATCGTGTTGAAAAGCTTTTCGGCGATGGGATCATAACCGCCTTCGGCGTACCAGTGGCTGCGACTATTCCCGCGGCAGAGATGGATACCCAGGACTACGCCTGGCCGGTGGGCAGCGCGAAAACATTCATTATCGGCTTGGATAGCGTCATCTAAGGCCGCATCCGGCTCCATGCGCATGTTCGCGCGAATCCAGTCACGCCATTTCGGATCCATGTAGTAGCTGTAGCGCGGCGCATCGATCTGAATATACTGAACGCCTTCGGCGGCGAGTTTCGCGACTTCCGCTTTGATGATTTGAACGATTTCCGAGAGCAACGCCGCGTGGTCCTTGTAGAAGTGGTCCGTCGTTCCCCACTTGAACATGATCGATGGAAATTGAGTCGCGCTGGGCAGAGTCATTTTGATGGGCCCCGGACTGTGCTGCCTCAGGAAGGGTACTTCGTGGGCGGTCAGCGGACGAATCTGCTTCAGCTTGGAGACAACGATGCCGCGTACCGGACCCAAGCGTGCGTTTGGCGGGCGGTTGTCGGGCTGCTGGGTTTTCCAAGTGCGTGCAATGCCTTCGCCATAATCCACCCCTTCCACGGCGTCGGTAAAATCGCCCATGAAATTCGAGCGGCGGAACTCGCCGTCGGTGAAGATTTCAAAGCCTAGTTCTTTCTGCTTGGCGAGGACGCGAAGAATAGCCTGGTCTTCGAGTTCGTCAAGCCGGCTGTGGTTTACAGAACCGTCGGGGCGAGCTTCGATGAGGTCTCGCGGCCGCAGGAAACTGCCCACGTGGTCGGCTCTGTATGGGGTGCTCATTCCGGCCCTCTCTCGCGACCAGCGAAAGCGACTTCGCCGCTAGCTCGCCTTCTCGGTCTTGGCTTGGACATTCAACCGGAATAGCCTTTTGGCGTTATCTTCAAAGATGAGTTTCTTGTCCGCCGCGCTTAGCCATTCGAAGCTGTCGATGTAAGCCTTCACATCATCCATCCATTTCCCTGTCTTCGGATCCTTGGCGGTGCCAACGCCGGGGCGCTCGGTGCCGAACACACAGCGGTCCGCGCCGACGGTTTTGATGAGCAGTTCGCAGGCAAGCGCCGTGTACAGAACCGTATCGAAGTAGAGCTTGCGCAGGTTCTCTATGAAATTATCTTGACCACCGCGCCGAAGGGTAGGCGCGATGAAGCGACCGACATGGTACGGAACGGCTCCCCCACCATGCGAACAGACAATTTTAAGCTTCGGGAAATCCTGAAAGACGCGCGATCCGACGAGCGAGATAACCGAGATCGTTTCTTCGTTGATGAAGTGCGTGGAATAACTGTGCCGAATCGAGCGGCAGCCCGCACCATGAATGTAGCCGACTGCCTCAAGCTCGCTGAGCTTTTCGTAGAGCGGGTACCAATACTCGTCGCCCAAGCCCGGCGTGTCGTAGTTCGAGGCTTCGCTGGGATCTGGATTTAGGAGGCAGCCAACAAAGCCGAATTCCTTGACGCAGCGCTCGAGTTCACCAACCCAATCCTTGGGACTCTCAGCCGGAGACTGCGGCAGTCCGCAAACACCTCGGAAGACATTGGGAAACAGGCGACACTGCTGGGCGACCAGATTGTTTGATTCTTCGATGAACCAACGAGAGATCTTCGCCGGTTTCTCCGCGTGCATCATTTGGTACGGCCGCGGTG
>Ga0306920_100000518_pt1 | contig 45176 bp, 34 predicted proteins | sample flu12Cox44000170_FD_204666 | JGI IMG/M metagenome (GOLD analysis project Ga0306920, IMG submission 204666) | Lab enrichment of tropical soil microbial communities from Luquillo Experimental Forest, Puerto Rico - flux4day.12C.oxic.44.000.170 (v2)... | ecosystem: Environmental > Terrestrial >... | reverse complement strand
GGCGTTCAGGATGATCGACCCGCCGTCCGCGAAGAGAGGCAACGCCTTCTGCACGGTGAAGAGCAGCCCCTTGACGTTGATGTGGAACACCTTTTCGAAGTGCTCCTCGGTGATCTCTCCGAGCGGGGCCAACGCCGGGACGCCGGCGTTGGCGAACAGGACGTCGAGGTGGCCCTGCTGCTGCTTCACCGCAGCGAACAGGCGGTCGAGGTCGGCTAGGTTCGAGACGTCGCCCGGCACGCCGGTGACGTTCCTGCCGATTTGCCTGACCGCCGCATCGAGTTCCGCCTGCCGGCGTCCAGTGATGAAGACGTGGGCCCCCTCCTCGACGAACCGGCGGGCGGTGGCCAGTCCGATACCGCTGCTGCCCCCGGTGATGACCGCGACTTTACCTTCCAGTTTCTTCGACATGAGACTCCTGCGCTGCCCGTGAGGGCCGTTCGGATAAAGGGATGTAAAAGTGACTGCCTGCCTCGTGGGATCCGGCCCGCCGGCTTACGCCGGCTGTACCAAACCGAGCAAACACTGCGCGATAATCTGCCGCGCCTCCTCTACCAGTTCGTGAACGATTTGACCGGCCGGCTTGATCTCGCGGACCAGGCCCACGCCCTGGCCCGCCAGCAAATCCATCGAATCGATGTCGCCACTCGCCTCGCCATTCGGCGGAAACCCCATGAAGCGCAGCACCGGCATCGCCTGGCCGCCAATGATGGTCTGGCCGACCGCCGGCTCGTCCAGGCGCGATTCCTGACCGCGGGCTTCCTGGCCGAGCCATTGCTCTACAAAGGCCGTTCGCAGCGTCCGGTGCGGGGCGTTCGGCCAGCCGTGGCCGAACAGAATGGTCCGGACCGTGCCCCCCTCGTCCGCCTCCAGCAGCCTCTGCTTGTAGCGGGGATGGGCACGCGACTCAGCGCTGGCCAGAAACCGGGTCCCTAACATCACCGCCTGCGCGCCCAACGCCAGGACGGCAACCACGCCGCGGGCATCGGCGATACCGCCAGCCGCGACAACCGGGCGCGGGGCGACGGCATCCACGACGCGCGGGATCAGGGCCAACGTGGAGACCTCCCCCGCGATATGGCCCCCCGCCTCGACCCCCTGCGCAACAATGACATCGATGCCGGCGGCTGCCGCCCGTTCGGCCTCCGCCACGGAACCGACCTGGTGGAAGACTTTCACGCCAGCGGCATGAGCACGTCCCACATACGGCGCGGGGTCGCCCCAGAAAAACGAGAGGACGGGGACGCGCTCTTCCAGACAGACGGCCACGTGGTCCTCTACGGGGAAGTGGAGGATCAAGTTCACGCCGAACGGCCTGTCAGTGAGCGCCCGGACCTGGCGGATTTCCTGACGAAAGAGCGGCGGAGGGCACAGTTGGGCTTGCAGGATGCCGAGGCCGCCGGCGTTGCTCACCGCCGCGACGAGGTCCGGGCCGGTCAGGTCCGGGCCCATTGGCGCTGCGATGATGGGGTTTTCAATCCCCAGCAGGTTGCAAAGATTCGTTTTCATGACCACCTCAAAGGTTACCGCTTCCCCAAAGAGACACGAGATCTACTTGATCAGTCAGTCATGGCCATCACGCCACCATAACGACCGATCATCAGGTCCCACCGGCCGACGCCCGACGTCTGGACACGGGCACCAACCCGCTGCTCTTGGGGAATAGTAAGGGGCTCGCTCTGGAGTTTCTTGGCGGGACTTGCGGCTCTTATTCGATTCTTGCGGACATCCGGAACTGTCCCGGCGTGACGCCGACGAGGCGCTTGAAGTGATGGCAGAACTGGCTCTGGTCCGAGAAGCCGGCACAGGCGGCGACCTCCGCCAGGGACAGGTCGGTTCGTGCATTTAGGAGTTCCCTGGCCCGCTCTACGCGCCGTGCGATGACGTACTGGTGCGGCGACAGTCCGGTGGCCACCTTGAACTGTTCACTGCCAGATCGCGTGCCGAAGCCAGCGACAGCGCCTTGCCGTGCCGCCGTGCGAGCCGCAGGGCTTCGCGCCGGGTGATGCGCAGCAGCCAGAGGCCGAAATGAGCCGTGCTGCGCAACTGCCCAAGTTGCCGATAGGCTTCCACGAAAGCGATCTGCGTCGCGTCCTGGGCGGCGTGATAATCGCGAAGGATCGGTATTCCATCACACCAGCGCCAGGTAGAGGGCCATGCCCATGCCAACGGCGGCCAGGATCAGGCTGAGAATGACGCTGAGCGACCAGGACGAAGGCAACGCAAACTCGCCACGCCGCAAACGCTCCACCGCCCGCCGATGGTTGACCACCGCCAGGAGCATGACGACGATGCCGAGCCCGATTAACCCTGTGCCGAGACCTGAGTTCACCGCCACGAGCCAGGGCCGCGGCTGGACGGCGAGTTGTTGGGCCTGCGCTATTTCCCGCAGAAACAGCCCAAAACGGGCGATGACGAAGCCGAAGCCCATCAGCGCCAGGCTGGTGCGCAGCCACATCAACAGGCTCGTCTCCAACTGGAGCAGCAGCCGGAACTCCTCGCTGCTCACTTTGCGGTCGCCCGGTTCGCTGGTCATGACCATCCCCCCCTGGGGCAACAAAGCACGCGCTGGACGCGGCCTATCTTATGCCGACCCAGGATCGCTGCCCCTCCCCAGCCGCTCCTTGAGAAGAAAAGGGGCCTGGTTAGTCAGGTCAGGTTTTTGAGCCAGCTGCCCACTGCTGATCTGAGCCTGTTCGAGGCCATCCGGCTCTCAGAGAACCTAACCTGACTCCTTTTTCCCGCCGCCCGATTGCGAAAATCCTCGGTGTGTCCGAACATCCTGGCGATTTCAGCTGGTTCAGCGCCGCTGCTCATCCGGCCCAGAAACTCCTTCGGAATTGCCGCGGCGTGACGCCGACGAGACGCTTGAAGTGAGCGGCGAACTGGCTCTGATCCGAGGTTTCGCACCAATAGCGCCCGCACTCACCATGCCGATGCGCTCAAGGAATCTTCGGAAGCGGTACTCCGGCAAGCTTCGGCCGATCACTGGATTGCGCTATTCGACCAGGCAGGCATACCGTGTAGCCCAATTCACACTGTTGCCGATGCCGTGGAACATCCGCAAGTCCCGGCTCGCAACATGATTGTGACCGCCGGCCCATTGCGCATGGCCGCCGAAACGGTCCCCTGCCCCGGAGCTCAATGCGCAGGGGGAGGAGATCCGCGAGGAAATCAGAAGTCAGAGGTCGGAGGTCAGGGGTCAGGGGTCAGGGGTCAGTAGTGGTTATTGTTGACAGACCACCGTTCAACAGCGGCCCGGAGAAAGTCGTCGGAACTGAAGTCGGTCTGGGGGCGCCCGCCGGTAACCTTCAGAATGCGCTGAGCGGCGTGACGGACATCTTACAACAGCACCGACGCGCTATGCGGCATACAACACCTGACGTTGCTGGTCGACCGCTTTACGGAAGCAGGGATTGCGAATCGCGGAAGGCGTCACGAGATCTACCGTTCGGCCGAAAAGCCGCTCCAAATCCTCCTTGAAGTCGAAGTAGCCGTAAAAGATGCGGCCTGCCGCCTGGGGCAGGAATTGGACGAGGAAATCGAAATCGCTGCGCGGGGTCGGACGTCTCGTCCGTCGCCGAGCCGAACAGCTGCAACCTGCGCACATGGTCATGCTGGCACAGCTCTTCGAGCTCGGGCCGGCGACGCCGGATCAGATCAAGCATAAGAACCTCTGACCCGATTGTACACAAAACCTTGACTAGCCCCAGAGTAGCGCCCAGACGCGGTGGTTATTCGCTTGGTTGTTGGTGTCATCAAGTTAATCGACGGAGTGGGGTGCCAGAGGGCTTCGGTTCAGATTTCGGACAATGATCGCAAGCAACTCGGACATACATATTCTGCAATCCTGTATGGCGAAAGGGGTTGGTTATACTGTCACTTGTGTCCTGTCACTTGTGTCCTGTCACTTGTGTCCTCCGATTCACTACTTGACTTTGCACGACACCATGACGATGGGCGATGTGCCGGCGTCGATAGGTTTTGTTCCCCATCGCTTAGTTCCAAACATTTTCCAAGGATCAGAGGTCAGAGTTGTGGTCAGGTCCTCTAGCTTTAATGGACCAACCTTCGGATCCCCGGGCGGATCGAACTTAAGCATAGCCTCAGCCAGATCTTGCTCCGCAAATGCGACACCGTGGTTAGCCGCAGTGATTCTCCAAGTAATCGTATCTCCGGAATGAACCTTTACCGTATCCCCATTTGTTCCCCCCTTGCCGGGTTTGGCCTCCTTTCCGTCGATCGTGACGAACCACTGGTCGCCATTGTTCTTGCCGACGATATCGATCTTCTGGGGGTCCCCGTTCTCGAGACTGAGCGTCAACATCATTTTCGTGGGGCCGTGGTGGGAGCAGGCAAACTTGACGTCCTTCGCCGCCTGCTTCGTGACGTCTGCGAAGGACTGAATGGACAGGGCGAAGAGCACGAAAACCAGCAGCGAGGCAATGAACGTCAAATGGTCACGCTTCATGGCAGAACCTCCCCGAAATGGGAGCGGGTGATCTTGAAGGCCAAGTTCCCATTGAACTTAGAGTGTATTCCTTCCAAGTGACTCCGCCATCCCTGGAGAACTAGGTTAAAGTTCGTTCAAACAAGAAACGTACGACCCCTCCGCCCCAGCGCGAGGTAGGCGGGCGACGCCTATTCTTTGGGGTAGGTGGGAGGGCACACCCGTTCGATCATGTCTAAGATCCGTTGCGGGTGTGCCAGCACTGATATCGCCGTCTTTTTACCGGTGGACTCATTGCGAATCTGAATGAGCGCCGTATGGTTCTTTCGGTCCGAATCCTTTTTACTATCCGAATTAGCCAGCCCGAGCGCGCGGCGGAGCTTTTTGATGTCTTCAGGCTTACCCGTGAGGAACGTCCACTTCGCTCCGTGGCTCTTCGCATACTTCTTGAGTACCGCTGGTGTATCTTTTTCCGGATCCAGGGTGATCGAATAGATGATAACCTCACGGCCGAGGCATTTGCTCAGACCTTCCAGACATTTCTGAACCTCCACGAGGTTCTTAATCCCCTTCGTTCAGAGATCTGAATCGCAGGTCGTGAACATCAGGTTAATCACCACGAGCTTGCCTTTGATGAGATCCTCATAGAAACGAACCTCCTTATTGTCCTGAGTCTTTAGCGTGACATCCGGAAAATGGCCTTCCCAAAGGCCTTTTGGCGGATCTTGCGCGACGACGTTACTTACTCGCACACTCAACATGGCGACGGCAATCAGGAGCGCCACCTTACGGGTAATTTGAGATATTTTTCTCATGGGTCACCTCCGCTGACAGTTTGGGCGGTACAAGAGCATATCGTATGTGCCTCAAATCCGGGACAGTTACGCGACTCAGTTTTCACTTCACATCAAACCGCATCATCATGGCACTGTCTTCATGGACGACGTTGTGGCAGTGAATGGGATATTTACCAAGGAAATCCCGAGATCGCAAAAAGATGAAAACCTCCTCATTAGGCCTGAGTATCAGGACGTCCTTCTGGCACTGTTCGGTTCGGTCAGGGAGCTTGCCGTTCCGCAGAAGGATCCGAAATTCCTCAAGGTGAATGTGAATCGGGTGCGACCAGCTTGACGCGTCGGCATTCTTGAGCTTCCAAACGACACCGTCGGGTCCCGGCCCGGCCGGCGGGCCTTGCTTTAACGTCGCGCCAATGAAGGTGGGGTCGAATACTTTGTTGTTGATCACCCAAGCGTTGTTTACCTGGTCGAAGGTGAATGTCATTTGCGAAAGTTGTTGTAGTTTTTCTACGGTAAGGGGACTGGGCAACCAATCCGGGAGTGGGGGCGTGGGCCGGAGTCTGGCTGGCAGCTGGCTCGGGTCCACAGCATCGCCGCCCACATCAATACGCAGGATCTGGTCGCCTTGACCGGGGGGGAGAACAACGTAGTTAAGGAAGTTGCCGTCCCCGTCCCTCTCCCACTCGGGTCCCGTACCATCGTCCCGCATTTTCAAGCGATTCACAAGGAACACTTGGTCGCCCTTGTTGAATTGCTTGAAGTCGATGACCACATCCGCGCGTTCCGCCACCCCCAAAAGTACGCTCCTAACGACTTCCGGTTGCTCCAGAAGACTCTCGTCGTTGGCGATTTGTTGGAAACACAGGTCCACGTCATTCTTGGTGAGGAAGAACTGGTAATACCGGGAGGGCCCCGCATTTAACAGGCGGAAGCGGTATTTCCGTCGCTGGACGGTGAGCTTCGGCTGAATCTTACCGTTAACGATAAATTTGTCTCCCAAGAAACCCTCGTGCGTCGGATCAACCAAGATCATCTCGCCCTTTGGATTGAATCTCTTGTCCTGAAACAAGAGTGGGATGTCGAAGTCGCCGCTGGGCAAGCGCAGTGCTTTGGGAGAGGGATCGTTCTCGTTGCCCGAGTCCACTTCATCGAAAAACAGATGGAAGCCGACCAGTCCCTTGTAGATATTCTCTGCGGTGAAGTGATCGGAATGGTCGTGGTACCACAGGGTAGACACAGTCTCCCTAGGATCGCCATCATTGACGTTTGGAGGAGGCATGGTGGCAGGCCGACCCGGATCACGTCCCGCCCGAAACATTGGGTAGTGATGGTCCCGAAACCGAATCTCCCGGATCGAGTCCGGGTAGTTCTTAGTGGGGTCTGTCGGCGGATAAATGTCAAACGGATTTCCATCGCTCTCCGACGCCGAATGGCCATTGTGCAAGTGCGTGGTGATTCGAGGGTCCCCGAAAATTGTCCGGGGATCCGTGTTCGCATCGACTAATGGGGCGTTGGCGGCTTTGTTATCGAAAAGTTCATTGATGATGCGCACGAGGATCGGCACGCTATACCTGCTTATGAAAGTCGGGCCGGGATAGATCCCGTCGTAGCCCCAAATGGTAGTCCCATTGGCGTAGACTCCCTCCGGGTGAAATATGTGATTGTCATTTTGACGCACGTGAAGCACATAGAACAGTTTCGGAGGGAACTGGATATTCGTGCCGGAGTTAAACTGTTGTAGGGCAACGATCTTCTCCGAAGTGCCGAGGTAGGTTGTGAGCGCATCATTGCCGGTAATTTGCGGGTAGACCGTACCATTCGGTGCCACACCACCGTTTTGCTTGACACTGAGGTCGTTCGCCCCTCCCGGCAATGGGGCCTTCACGGGCATGCGGGGCAATTCTACTACAAAGGGGGTCGTCGTCGGGCTGGGCGGGAAGTCTCCTCCCGTAGGGAATTTTTCAGCCATGGCACGCTTGCACTTGGCGGACAGAAGCATCGCGCCGCCCGACAGAAGGCTCATTTTAAGCATATCGCGCCTGTTCATTGAGCTTTCCCTTCCATTAAACGGCTGGAACCAATCGTTTGTGCATGTGTGCATGGCTAAAAGCTCAGACCGCTTTACCAGCCGCTGCCAGGCTCGGCAGGAAGTCTCACAACCAGACAAGGCGGTCACCAGCTCCCCCCGAAGAGCGAAACAAGGCAAAACCAGCCATAGCGCCCACAGGGTCGCGAGGGTCTGCTGGCGCCGGTTTCCCCCGGACGTAGTGTTCCGGCAAGCACTCCAACTTCATCGTCCGACCGGGCATTACACAGCGGAGGCATGTTATCGCCGGCTGGCCGCGGCGCTGACTTCGGGGTTTCGATCTGAACATTTCAACAAAGAGCATTTGCTAGTGCGGTCTCAGCGACTCTGTATCAATCGTTCGGTTTTGCTGGTATGTTGAGCGGACAATTAAAGGGTGAATAGCTGCAATACGCATTGGAGAATCAAACCACGCGCGAGCAGGAGTTCACCCATGGGCATGGTAGCCCCACAGCAACGGATTGCCAGTGCGTTTTTTGGTGTTTTTGGGCAACTACGGCGATGTCAGTTGCTATGCCTAGATTTGCCGGGAGAACGCGCTGGGAACGTTGACATCTGAAACAGCCGAATCGTTGCGGGGCGAGTCGGGATTCTCTCGGCTGCCTTTCTACCATGGTGAATTGGATCTCTACAACATACGGCATGTCAGCATCATACGGGTCAAATGAGCGCGTACCTGCGTAGGATTGTCGAAGACGGGGAGCGCTGGTGCGACAAGACGGGGTGGCGGTTATAGGGAACGCACGGCGCGTCGAGCTCGGCACCCGCCCGGCAGAACGGGACATACCTATTCTGCTATGCTCTACAATAAAAGCAGTTGCATACACTGTCACCTCGACTCCCACCCGGGAGCCTTGCGCGCTCAGGTCCAACACCCGGCAGTCGATGTGACCGGAGCAGATTGGCGGAATTGCGATACGCGCGGTGTGGCGGACCGACATGCTTTAGGCCGTGTCCCATCTGGTGTGGCTGGGATACTGACTGGCTATTTTTGTTGGGATCGACGTAGCGATCGCGTGCTCCACGGCCCCTGATTTCCGCGCAGCGGCAAAATTGGGACAGGTCTCATGGCTGTATCAGAACGGCGTCACCTTTCACTAAACCTCCGGTTCAAGCGGCCCGAGTGGGCCATTGCCGCTTGGATCAATCGGCGGCCCAATCGCGCGAGGCGTCACGAGCGGAAGTTTCAGCAGTGCTTTCAAGTCACGGCCCAGCGCTTCACGGACGATACCCAACGCCCCCGCTGTTTGCCAGGCGGCGACCTCCTGGCAAGACGGGGTTGTTCATGCTCCATCGCTACCAGGAGGTCGGTATGCCTACCATGACCCGCGTCGTTCGCCACCCCAAGGCCAACCTCGACGACCTGCTGCCGCCGCGGCGGATCCTCGGCCTCGCCGCCGACCTCGGCCTGCGCTTCCGCACGCGCGCCCTCCCGCCGGCGGCCACGTCGTACCTCTTCCTCCGCCAGTCCTGCACGGCAACCCCCCGCGTGGGCGAGCTGCGGCATGTGGCCAGCTTCGACTTCAGCGACAGCGCCTATGCCAGGCCCGCCAGCGCCTGCCCGTCGGCTTCTTCCACCGCCCGCACCAGGCCGTCATCGGCCCCTGTCGCGCCTCCGCCGAGGACAGCGCCGACGCCTTGTGACAGGGGCACCGCCTCTTCGCCCTAGACGGCTCCAGCTTCTCCATCCCAATCCGCAGAAAAACGCGCGGTCGCGAGCCCATCCGGCGGCGTAGCCTCACCCAGGGGCGCTGTAATGTTAGGGTGGCAGCTCACCGAATGCCAGAGTATAACATGTCAAGGTCGAATTCTAACGTGGGCTCACAGTCAAGCGGTCAGGTTTAGCAACGCGCCATGGGAATTTGATCAAAGAAGAAAGTAGTCACCTCATGCCGACATTTGGGTTCGTGATCGACAACCGCAAGTGTATCGGCTGTCATGCCTGCACCGTGGCTTGCAAAAGCGAGCACCAGGTGCCGATCGGCGTGGATCGGACCTGGGTTAAATACATCGAGAAAGGCACCTTTCCCAACAATCGCCGATTGTTTACGGTCATGCGCTGCAACCACTGCGAGTTTGCTCCTTGCGTAGCGATATGCCCGGTGACAGCGCTCCACACGCGGGACGACGGCGTGGTCGATTTCAATTCGGATCGTTGCATCGGCTGCAAAGCCTGCTTGCAGGCGTGCCCCTACGATGCTCTTTACATCGACCCGAACACGAGCACGGCGGCGAAATGTAATTTTTGCACGCACCGGTTGGAGATCGGCCTGCAGCCCAGCTGCGTGGCGGTGTGCCCGGAACAAGCGATTATTGCAGGAGACATGAGCGATCCGAATGCGGAGATTTCGCGTCTGCTGGCTCGCCACCCCGTGCAGGTGCGCAAGCCGGAGAAGGGCACCAGGCCCAAGCTCTTTTACATCGAAGGGGACGAGGCGGCACTGGTGCCGACGCGGGCCGCGGCCGACGGGCGGGGTATGTGGAGTCGCGGCGCCTACGTCGCCACCGACGGCAGCCCGGCGGAGCCGCGCTCGCTGCCTGCCGGCAACGGGGCTGCGCTGGCCCGCCAGTCACTACCCGTGGTTGGTGTGGAAGCGGCGCCACGACGGGCGTATGACGTGCGTCCTCGCGCTCCAGCCTGGGGGTGGGAAGTTGTTGGATACACCTGGAGCAAAGCGATCGCGAGCGGCGCATTTCTGGCGGTGGTCGCTAGCCGACTGCTTGCCGGACCGGGCGCTGCCGGAGCGCTGGAAATGGCCCTGGGCTTTGTGGCACTGCTGTTCCTTACGGTGACGGCTGGGTTGCTGGTGATGGACCTGAAGCAGCCGAAGCGATTCCTTTATGTCTTGCTGCGGCCGCAGTGGCGTTCCTGGTTGGTGCGCGGCGCCTACGGTCTCACAGGATTCGGGCTGGTTCTGACTCTCTGGCTCGTCGCCGCGCTGGCTGGCGCCGACCGACTCGGGGATCTGCTCCTCGGGCCCGGTGCTGTTCTGGCCGTGTTTTCGGCGGTCTATACGGCTTTTTTGCTTGCACAGGCCAAGGGCCGGGATTTCTGGCAGAATCCGCTCCTGAGCGTGCATCTGCTGGCCCACGCGCTGGTGGCGGGGGCGGCGGTGTGGCTCGTTGCCGCGACGCTCGCCCGTCAGGAGGCCGACAGCGCCCGCCTGGTGCTGCTGGCGACCTTGGTTTTCAGCGTGGTCATCCTGCTCGCGGAAATCTGGACGGCGCCACTGACCAACGACGCCCGACTGGCCATGGATTGGATCCTGGATCGAAGAAAGATGGGCAACTGGTTCTGGCTCGGCGGCGTTGGCCTGGGTCACGTGCTGCCCTTGGTATTACTGCTGACCGGCGTCGATTTCGCAATCGCGGTTGCGGCCCTGACGGCGCTCGCAGGCGTACTGGTGATTGAATGGCTGTGGATTTTAGCGCCGCAGCAAGTGCCGCTTAGCTAGCCACGTGATTCTCCAATCGCCCTTGGAACTTGAATATGCTCAATTCTGTCGCCAAACCATTTCCTCGATTTGCCAGTCTGGCTCGGAATCATGATCTGGAGCATGTACTGCCGCCGGCCCCGGCGTCTGCTTTGGCAAGACTTGAACAGGAGTTAGGGCTGGCTTTACCCGACTCGTACAAGGCCCTGCTTCGGTGTGCTCGTGGATTCTGGCTCATGGGCGGCGTTGTGCAATTCGGATCACAGCATCCGTTTTTTCATGATTTCCCCCCTCTTGATCAGCTTACTGAGCAACAGCGCCAAGTTGTGACGATGAAGGGTGGGCCATGGCCACCAGTGAGTCAAGGAATGTTATGCTTTGCCGAATTCTTCATGGAAGCCGATGGCGACCAGGTGCTGTTCGACACGCGCGGAGGGATGATCGACGGTGAATACCCAATAATGTATTGGGCTCACGAAGGTCGTCCGCCCTCAGTTCGGAAGCTCGCGGCTAGTTTCGGCGAGTTTATGGAGAGTTTTTTGGAATATCCGGCATTCGGATAGGCGACCAATCGAAAGGTCAACGGTGTCCAACCAACTAAGCTGGATCGAGCGCTGCTCCATCAGCCTGGGGCTGATCGAGGAGAATCCTCCGAGTCGCGACGTGCACACGACGGGAATGCTCACACCGGCGCCGCCGCCCGAACACTGGGACGACTGGGTGGAAATTGAGCCCGGCGGATGGCCTGCGCAGCGGACCGAGAAGCACTACCAGCTCATTCCGACGACCTGTTTCAACTGTGAGTCGGCCTGCGGCCTGTTGGCCTATATCGACAAGGAGACGCAGACCATTCGCAAGTTTGAAGGCAATCCTCTCCATCCTGCGAGCCGTGGACGGTTGTGTGCCAAGGGCCCCGCCACCATCAACCAGATCAACGATCCCGATCGCATCTTGCACCCGCTGCGTCGGGTTGGCGCCCGAGGCGAGGGTAAGTGGGAGAAGATCGGCTGGCAAGAGGCGGTGGACCAGATCGCCACGCGGATCCGCACCGCGCTGGAACTGAACCGCCGCAAAGAGGTCGTTTATCACGTGGGCCGCCCTGGCAACGAGGGCTATGTCGAACGGGTACTTCAGGCCTGGGGAGTCGATGGGCATAACAGCCACACCAATATCTGCTCCGCGGGAGCGCGATTTGGCTACGCTATCTGGCAGGCTTACGATCGGCCCAGTCCCGACCACGCGAATGCCGAATTCATCTTGCTTGTCTCCGCGCATCTGGAATCGGGACACTACTTCAATCCGCACGCCCAGCGAATTATCGAGGGCAAATTAGCCGGCGCCGAACTGGCCGTGGTGGACTGCCGGTTATCCAACACGGCGTCGATGGCAGATTACTGGATGCCGACCCGACCGGGGACGGAAGCGGCGGCGCTCCTGGCCATGGCCCGGGTAATCCTCGAGGAAGAGCTGTACGACCGAGAGTTCCTCAGGCGCTGGGTTAACTGGGAGATGTACCTGGAGAAAACACACCTAGCGTCGCGTACCTTCGAGGAATTCCTTACTTGTCTCAAGGGCGAATACGACCGCTTTACGCCGCAATTCGCCGAGGCGGAGTGCGGTGTGCCTGCCGAGATGATTGTGCAGGTGGCGCGCAAGATTGGCCGCGCCGGATCTCGTTTTGCCTCGCACAACTGGCGTGGACCGGCCAGTGGGCATCTGGGCGGCTGGCAGGTCGCGCGTGCGCTGCACTTTCTCAGTGTGCTGGTGGGCGCGGTGGGGAGCGAGGGCGGCACCAGCCCCAACGCCTGGAGCAAGTTTCGTCCACAGCTTTTCGACCAGCCTCCGGCCCAGAACGTGTGGAACGAGCTCCATTTCCCACCGGAATACCCGCTCGGGCATTACGAGATGAGCTTCCTGCTGCCGCATTTTCTGAAGGAGGGCCGCGGCAAGATCGACGTTTATTTCACGCGGGTATTCAATCCGGTCTGGACCTATCCGGATGGGTTCAGCTGGGTTGAAGTGCTGCGGGACGAAGCCAAAATCGGCTTGCACGTCGCTCTCACGCCAACCTGGAATGAGACCGCCTACTTTGCGGACCTGGTCCTACCCATGGGGCAGGCGCCCGAGCGGCATGATCTCAATAGCTACGAAACGCACAGCGGCACCTGGATCGCGTTGCGCCAGCCCGTTCTGCGTGTGGCCAGGGAACGCGCGGGACAGCACGTCGAGCATACGTACGAGGCCAATCCGGGCAGGGTCTGGGAAGAGGACGAGTTCTGGATTGAGCTGAGCTGGCAAATTGACAGCAGGGGAAAGCTGGGTATTCGGAAGCACTTTGAAAGCCCGTACCGGCCGGGCGCGAAAATCACTGTTGACGAGTACTATCGTTACATTTTCGAACGTGTACCCGGCTTGCCTGAGGCCGCGAAGGCCAAAGGGCTCGACCCGTTGCAATATATGCGCAAGTTTGGCGCTTTCGAGGTGGTGAAGTCGAGTTATCGCCGCCATGAGCGCTCCCTGAGCAGCACCGATTGGGCAGGCGCGGAGGTCGATCCGGTTTCCAAGGTGGTCCTCAAGAGTGGGAAGGCGCTAGGCATCCAGATTGATGGTACCGCCGTGGAGGGTTTTCCGACGCCCTCACGCAAGCAGGAGCTCTACTCACAAACCCTGGTGGACTGGAATTGGGCTGAATTCGCGTTGCCGGGTTACATCACCAGCCATGTCGATTGGCGCGAGCTAGACCTGGAGGCGGGCGAGTTTTGCTTGCTGCCGACGTTTCGTCTGCCGACGCTGATCCACACACGCAGCGGCGCCGCCAAGTGGCTCAACGAAATCGCCCAGTGCAATCCGCTTTGGGTTTACCCGGCAGACGGTAAACGCCTGGGGCTGGCCGATGGCGATCTGGTGCGGGTGCAGACCGAAATCGGCTACTTTGTTGATCGGGTCTGGCTAACCGAGGGCATTCGTCCAGGGGTTGTCGCCTGCTCGCATCACCTCGGCCGTTGGCGTCGGCGCCAGGACGCGACGGGCAATCGCTACAGCGCCAACATTGTGGAGGTCACGGAGCCGGAGCCGGGAAAATGGCTTGTGCGGCAAGTTGAAGGACCAGGTCCGTTCGCCAGTGCCGATCCGGATTCCCAGCGCATCTGGTGGCGCGAGGGCGGCGTGCCGCAGAACCTGACCTTTCCCGTTCAGCCCGACCCCATTAGCGGCATGCACTGCTGGCATCAGAAGGTGACGTTGCAGAAGGCGCTCGCGGGTGACCGTTATGGCGATGTTTTCGTGGATACCCGACGCGCACATGAGGTCTACAAGCGTTGGTTGGCAAAGACTCGTGGCGGACCCGGACCCGGCGGTCTGCGCCGGCCGCTGTGGATGAATCGTCCGTTGCGGCCCACACTAGACGCTTTCTACATCCAAGGCGCGGCGGGCGCTCATGGGCGGGACGCTGTGCCGAGCGAAGAGACCTGGTATTACGTGATTTGACAAGTAGACGACGCCAAGCCGCCCTCCGCGATGACTTCCAGAGACTCGAAATGGTCGATGGAACCCCTCAAATGGATGGGGGCGGTGCCGTCGGCTACAAAAGGCGACGTGCGGTGAAGGTCAGCCAGCATCTCCCCGGATTGCGTGATTTCGTGCCGGTTCATGTCTCAGCTTTCTCGTGCGACAACTTTGTTAGGTCCGCGAACGATTTCAGGATGCTGCCGACTTGGCGGCGAACCGGCGTAGTTCGTAGGAGACCGATGGAAGCGGTTGCGCGGCGGCTAGCAGTTCACTCTACTCGACGACGGCCAGGATGTTCGCCAACTCGCTCATCGACGGCAGCACTTCTGCATGCACGAGGGATTCGTGCCATTTTGAGCGATGGTCCGGCCGTTGGTAGAGTAGCTTGAGACCTTCAGATAAGATATCAAACTTTGGAGCAGCGTTGCGCGCTTCGGTCTGATCGACATGCGCGCCCAAGCCGAAGTCCTCAGCGCGCGGAGGTCCGACACGCCGAAGTATCGAACGCGCGGCTCGCCATTCGGTCGATGTGACCGGCGAGCGCAACCTTTGGCGACGATAGTTCGAAACGGTCGTCTAGCCGAACAAATCCAGGATCGGCTGGCCTGTGGTGAGAGGGCGGGAACCGCCGTCCTTACCCAGCCGGGTATCGAGGGGCACGTCCATGGCATGGTAGATCGTGGCGCCCAGGTCTTGCGGCCGAACCGGCCGATCCGTGACGTAGGCGCCGATCTTGTCGGAGGCCCCGTAAACGGCGCCGCCGCGAATGCCGGCGCCGGCGAGGAGTGCCGAGAAGCAAACCGGCCAGTGCAAACGTCCGGGTTGACCCTGGGTTTGGATGCGCGGGGAGCGGCCAAACTCGCCGATGGCCACGACCAGGGTCCGTTCAAGCAGGCCGCGATCGTTGAGATCGGTGATGAGCGCAGCCAGCGCTTCATCCAGCCGTGGCAAGCACCAACCCATGCCGTACGCGCCGGAGCCAAAGGCGTTGCCCATGCCCATGTGGCCGCCGTGCATGTCCCAGCTCGAAATGCCGGAAGCACCGCCGCCGCCCTCCGGCGCCGGACCGGTCCAGCCGGTGACAGTGACACAGCTGGCCCCCGCCTCGACAAGCCGGCGCGCCAGCAGCAGGTTTTGCCCCAGCGGATGCCGGCCATAGCGGTCCCGGACCGGTATCGGTTCGCGCTCCAATTCGAACACCTTCCGCCCGCCGGGACCGGTGGCCAACTCAAAGGCACGCTGGTGCAAATCGTCCCAGTCTTTCAGCAGGCGATTCTCGTCGCCGGCACTTGCCGTCGCATTGAGCCTGGCCAGCAATTGCCGACGTCCCTCGATCGCCGCGGGATCGACGGGAGCCAACAGCTCGTCTGCACCGCGAAAACCGGGCATGGCCGGATGGTTGTTCGGCGTACCGATGAACATCGGCGCGTGCCTGGCGCCGAGGAAGCCTCCGGTTCCCAGGAAGGCGGAGATGAACACACTGGCGCGGCCGGGGTTAAGCAACCAGAAGTAGCTCGCGATATTGCGCTGGTTCGGGCGGACCTTGGACAGGACCGAACCAATGTACGGGGCATCGTCCGGCGCTCCCGCCTGGCCGCTTAGACAGTGGTGCATCGCGTCGAAATGGTTGCTGATGTTCCCCACGTGCATCATCGAGCGGATGATGGAAAAATGCTGAGCGAGCGGGGCCAGGCGTTGGTGCAACTCGCAGAGCCGCAAGCCGGGGACCGAGGTGGCAATGGGATGGTAAGGCCCGCGGATTTCCGCCGGGGCCTCGGGCTTCAGGTCCCAGGTGTCAAGGTGGCTGGGTCCGCCGCAGAGCCAGAGGAATATGCAAGACTTGCGGGCCGCGCCGTCGCCCAGCCGTCGATTCGCGTCCACACGGGCCGAAACTAGACCCGGCCAGGCCAGATTCAGGGCACCTATCCCGCCGGCCTGTAGCAGCCGGCGACGCGAGAAAAGTCTATCGTTCAGCAGAGTCACAGACCGTCCTCCTTCAATGGACGCGGGCGCTGTGTCACTTAGCTCCAGAGGTACGAACACTTCGGCCAACTGGGTCGTCATCGCTGGCGTAGGTTTGTATCATCTTATTGACTCTAGCACTCCTGCGAAGTTGAATCCAGACTACACCGCCAAATCCGCTCCTCGCTCGAAGTATCGGTCTGCTCGCCTGGTTACAGGACCTGCGTGCATCGGTCCGACACCCCGCTTGCCGATAAATCAAGCCTGCCCCTGAACAGCACCGTTGCGTCTACTTCGCGACGCACCAGATGCCGCGACCGCGCGGCTGGGACAATCCGATTCCCGTCGGGCGGTACTGGCGCAGCGCGCTGGTTACGTTCTTCAACTACGGTGTGGACACGGGGACCGTCTGGAAATCCACGCCGTTCCATGAGCCGATCCTCTGGCGCCACGTATCGTGGGAGCCCCAATCGCCGGACCGGGAGGCAATTCAAGAAAGCACGGCCCGGATCGCTTCGCCCTGGCACAGGCGGTAGGGTCGGCCAAACGTGTCGGCTAATTCCGTGTCCTTGGCGATGCCGAGGCAATGATAGATTGTGGTCACAAGGTCCTGGGGGCTGACAGCGCCGTCGACTGGAAACGCGGCGTGGCGATCCGAGCGGCCATGCACAATGCCGGGGCGGATGCCGGCGCCAGCAAGCACCACGGAATAGCAGCGGCCCCAGTGACCACGTCCGCCTTCGCGTTCGATTAACGGCGCTCGGCCGAACTCGCCCATGCACACGACCAAGGTTTCGTCGACCAGCCCGCGAGCATCGAGATCGTCGAGCAGAGCCGAAAGGGCGCGATCGAGCGGACCGGCCAAGGGGGGCAACCGTTCGCGGTTGCGGTAATGCAAGTCCCAACCGCCCGGAACTTCCTCGCCGTTCCAGAAGACGGTGACGAGCGGCACGCCGTGCTCGACCAGACGCCGTGCCAGCAGCACCCCCTGGCCGAACTTGTGTCGCCCATATCGGTCGCGCACCGACGCCGGCTCGGCACCCAGATCGAATGCGGTACGCGTCTGCGGCGCCAGGATCATGTCGAAGGCGCGCTGCTGGTGGGCGTCCATGACGCGCCGGCCAAGCACGCCGTCAGTCTGACGCTGGAATTCGTCAAGCAGACCTCGCCGCGCACCCAATCGTTCCAGAGGCACCTCGCGCGGCGGCGTCAACGCCTGAACCCGAAAGTCAGGCCGATTCGGATCCTGCAAGATGCGGAATGGATCATGCGTCTGACCCAAGAAGCCGCCCCCTTCGCCGGCGAACGTGCGACGATGCATGTCGAGCAGCCAAACGTGCGGCGGCAAGGCGTGGCCTTGGCCGTACAGTCTTGCGACCGCGCTTCCCATGCACGGGTAATCGTCCGCGGCAGGGCGAATGTCGTCGCCGCTCACGCGCGGGTTCTTGTGGCCCGTCAAGGCGAGATAGACGCTTTGGCCATGGGCGCCGCCAATGTATTCGTCGCTGACCGAACGGATGATGGCGTAGCGGTCGGCTCGCTGGGCGAGCGAAGGCAGCAGGGAACTGATGCGTGTACCCGGCACGCTGGTCGCGATCGGCGGAAACTCGCCGCGAACTTCGGACGGCGCATCGGGTTTGAGATCAAAGGTGTCCATCTGCGGTGGGCCGCCCGCCAGGAACAGCAGAATGCACGCCTTGGCTCGGAGTGGCTGCGCCGGCGCCGCCGCTCGGGCGCGAAACAGTTCCGGCAGCGCGAGCCCCGCGACGCCAAGGCCGCCGATTTGCAGGAAATCTCGTCGCGTTACTCCGTCGCAGCAACGATTGACGGATCCGAGTATTGAGATCATCGGAATCTCCTCAATGCAGCTCGCGCACAGTATCACTTTACCGAAAACGTCCGTTCGATGCGCGAAACGTTTCCTTGTTTGTCGCTTACGGAGACTGTCAGGTTGCCCGTCGCCAGCTTGGCGATCGGCTGGTTTAGCACGAGTTCCCACACTCCTTGACTCTTTGCGCGAAAAAAACCGGAGAACTCCTTGCCGGACGGGATGCCGTTGACGTCGAAGTCCGCCGTGACGCGGAAAGATTTCGTGTCCAGCCCCGAGCCGTAATCATGCATGCCGACGACGATGCGGGTCAAGGCATCGTTGTTGCCGGCCCGCGGATAAGTGAGCGTCAGGGTTGGGCGCTGATCATCGAGCGCCCATCCTGTGCCGCCAGCCAGATCGATGGGGCAACCCAGGTCGATCCAGCGCACGAAAGTCATCCGCTCTTCATCGGTAAAGCCGGGCACCTTGATCGTGCTGCCATCGGGCGCTTTGTAGGTCCCCTCGACCGCTGCCGGCGGCGGCATGATTCCGCCGGTATAGCCGATGTGAGCGAGATTTCGACTCTTGGTTGTATCCTCGACCGGCTTGCCGTGCTGCCTGAGCGATTTTGGATCGCCCGGAATTGCCTCATACGGCAAGTCTTCATTATCCCAGTCGTCGAGACGTTTGCCGAAGAGCTTCCAGATAAGCAGGCTGCGGCGCGATTGCATGAGCTTGATGTAGCGCGAGGCGGACAGGTCAGTCCAACCGTGTTTATTCAGCGGCTTATGGCCGTACTCTCCCTTCGTGTCGGCAGCCAGGCGGGCATAGGTCCCCGGCACGGTGATGGAGAAACCGAGGCCAGCTGGGTTCTGCGTGGCGACCATGCGGTCGTCATCGAGCACCAGATTGCCCGCCGGCTTGCCTGATTTCTGCGTGTGGCAGGCGACGCAACTGCGATCGAGGATCGGCTTGATATCGCGGAAGTACTCCACGGTTTGCGGGTTATTCTCGAAACGCAGACCGGTCTCGCCCTTGACGTCCCATCGCTTGCCCGATTGATCGAGCTTCTTGGTCGTCACCAACGGCGTCCGCGTCGTGAGATCGAAGACGGCGTAATCGGGACGAGCGGCGGCGGTGTACTTGAAGAGCGTCGGCTTTTGGCTGTGGGCATGGCAGCCGCCGCAATTGTTGCGAATCTCGCCAGGCCTGAGTTGGTGCCAGGTCTGGGCCATGTTGAGCACCATGCCATGCTTGTCGAGCGTCTGGAACGTCCAGGCGACGCCGGCCGGAATCTTGGCGAGAAAGCTGGTGTCCGGATTGCCGTCCGGATCGAGCGGCTGCTTGCCATCCCTGTCGAAATGGCGCACCGGCATCTCGCCCAGAATGCGATACCTCTCCCGGCCATGGTTGTAATACGCGCGTCCACCCTTCGGCCGGATGTCGCTGGTCGGCTCCAACAGGAGAATGCGAATTGCGTGAATGTCGTCGTTTGCGTAGAGACCCGCGTCGGAACCCTGCACCGTCCAGTTAAAGGAGGAATCGTGCCCCTTGTAGCCGGTCGGGTCTTTCTCGCCCGCATAGGTCGCCGTGACGGTTCCCGGCTTGACGACGCCGTAGGGATAACTTTCGCGCTTGTACAGACTCGACGTGCCGATCAGGCCGAACGGCGTCCCCTCCGGCAAATGCTTAGACAGCTTGCCGTCGTTCTTCAAAGGAGGGATCGTGCGCGGCTCGTCCACGCCGTAGATGCGCTTGTACGGAACCAGGGCGCGCGGCCACTGTTCCTGGTACTTCGGATCGTTCTTGACGAGCAGCATCTGGCCCGGCTCATCGACGGGGGCGCCCGACTTGATCAGATAGATGCCGGCGTCAAATTCGGGCGAGTACTTGGTGTGGTTGTTGACCGAGCCCGCCGACCAGACGGTGAGCAGATGATTGTCCGGCGCGCCCGAGGGATGCGTGAAGAGCCCCAGCCGCGGCGAGTCCTTCTTGCCAAGCACCGCCGGGAGTGACGGCCAATCTCCCTTGCGCACGAAGGGCGTGAGTGCTTCGATGCCGGTTGGGCTGAACGGGAAGCTGATGTAGATGCCGCGGCCATCCTCGTGCCGGCCATGGCGCAGCCGGGCATTGCGCGGGTCTTGCATGTAGCCCGGGCCGAACGGCGCGTAACCGTCCTTGGGCTGAATCGGGAGCTTGTAGAGCGAGCCGAAGCCGGCGTTGTTAAGGTTGTAATACGATTCCGCGATGATGCTCTCGTCGGCAAGCTGCGTCTGGAAGTGGAGCGAATCGGAGGTGCCGTTGCCGATCTCGAAGGCGCTGAAGAGCGGCCCCCAGTTGGTGCCGTCGGGATGGATCGACCAGAGTCCCCACAGGTGATGGCTGCGCAGCCCCTGCGATTCGAGCGAGCTGAACATGATCCGGCCATCCTTGAGGATGACCGGGTGCAGCGCCATGCCGAGATTGAGGTCGCCGATGCACTCGACGTTCTTGCCGTCGTCATCCATGACGAAGAGCTGCAGGGCGAGAGCGTTCGGCGCATAGCCGGGATTGGACGCCTTGAACGCGTTGCGGTCGCTGACGAAGACCAGCCTGCCGCCGGGCAACGGGCACGGGCCGAGATTGTAGGCGCCCCACGACGGATAGCCGACCTTCGACCAGTCGGCGACGCCGGTGTTCGGTGTGAAGACCTGCTGCGTGAGGCGAGTGATCTTGTGGGTCGGCACATGGATCTTGTAGACGTCCGAGCCCTTGTGCTTGAGGGCATCGTGCATCTTGACGTAGTAAACCGATTTGCCGTCGAACGACACAAAGGGGTCGGCAATCGACTCGTGCGGCTGGACGGGGACGAGCACTTCCTCCTTGCCGTCAGGATGCAGCAGCATGAGGTCGGCGCCCGGCTCCATGGTGCGGGGGTCGCCGACTTCCGCCCAGCGCCCCTTGCCGTTCGCGCCGCGCGGCGCCCGCACATAGACGATGTCGTAGTCGTATTGCACCGACTTGTCGCCGGCGATCGGCGGCGGCGCGATGCTGAGCTCGCCTTTGTAGAGTGGCTTCTTACCGTCTTGTGCGCCCAGCCCCGTCGTCAAAACGAGCACAGCAAGAAAAGCCAACGTAATGCTGCGAAGCATCGTGTTCCTCCCGATGGAAGGCGAGTTTCAAGTCAGTGAACCGAAAAGCACGCAGAGTGTTTGGGGGAAGTTAATCATAAGAAATGCACGGCAAACTGTACAACGGAACTCGATCGCCCAGACGTGAAAAATAGCGAGCCGACGACACAACCGACATTTGCGCGCGTCGGTCCGACATCCATGAGGAAGCCTCTGTCAAGACCGGAGCAAGACGAGCACGGGACTACCCAGACATCCATTCGGCATCATCCGCAGATGCGGAGCGCCATGAAAAATATGCGGTTGCTCCCATTCACACCGGCGGCGTCGCAATGCGCCATGTCGGACCCCGGGATGCAACCTGAGTCCCGCTCTCGATCTTGACGTGAAACCTCCTGAACCAGATTTCGCAAGCTCCCGACGATTCGCCTGTTCGTTGTGTCTCATCTTTCGCCAGGGTAAGATTACTGTTGCCTGGAGAAGCGGAGTCAGGCTCTGCAGGCGTGCAACCTGACGAGGAATATCCAGGCCGACGGTGTGCCAATGGCGCATCGGGCCCCTGGGCGGAAACGTCTTCAGGGGCCATGCTGTTTCTGCCATTGGACACCGGAGCCATGCCTCCAAAAACGCATCCTGAAACCTCCCCTTGGTTAGCTCACCCGTGGTGCGGCTCAATGCCGGTTAACTGGCTTTGGCCATCTTCTCCTCCCAGAACGTGCCTCGCTTCAGCATGGCCCACATCACACGCACGAGATAGTGGGCAGTGGCCACGAGCGCTATCTTCTTACGCTGCGGATCGCCGCGCTGGGCTCGCTCGAAGTACGCACGGACTGTGGGCGAACGGCGTAGCGCTTGCCAAGCCGCCTCGGCGACCAATTGCCGCACGACCGGGGCGCCTTCACGGGTGATGTGCCCGAGCCGATTCTTGTCACCCGACTGGTCCTGGCACGGAACCAGTCCGAAGTAGCTGCCAACTGCTTTGGCATGACGAAAGCGATGTGGATCATCTACGAACGCTGCTACCGCTTCGGCCGTGCGAATGCCCACTCCAGGGATAGTTCGCAGTTGACCGACGGTGGGCGTATGCTGTGCCTGACGATTCAACTGCTGCTCAATCCGTCGCACCTGGCGGATAAGCGTCTCTATTTCTTCGAGCAAAAGATCGCGCCGCGACCGCTGCGACAGCGTGGGCAGGGCCAGTTGACGGAGCCACGCCAACTCCTTTTTGCTCCACAACCCGGTTGCTTCGGCGGGACGACGCCGGCACTGCGAAGAAGCGCTCGAACCGTGTTCTTGGCCCGCGTCCGCTTGGCAATGACCTGGCTGCGGCAGTTGATCAGTTCCCGTCAGGTTCGGACCTGCAGCGAAGGCACATGTACTGTTGGCGTCTCGCCAAGATAAAGCAACTTCGCCAGTCGCTCAGCGTCGTTGCGATCATTCTTGTTCTTGGATCGGAAGATCAACCGCAATTGACCCGGATGTGCCACCAAAACGCGGGCCGCCAACGGGCGCAGCAGGTCATGAAAGTGACCATAGCCGCAACTGGCCTCGTAGCAGACCTCGAAGCGATCGGGCAGCCCCTTCAGGATTTGCATCATCTCCTCGATGCTTCGCACCCGCGAGCGCTGGGCCACTCGCCCATTCTCGTTCAGGGCGCAGATCGAAATGTGCTTCGCGTGAATATCGAGACCGACGTAAAACATAAGGCACCTCTCAAGTCGAAAACGTCAGAACACCCCCACTTGTTCCACGTTATCCGACTGACAGAGGCTTCCTTCATAGTTTCACACCGAAGCAGTTTCGGGCGGGGCATGCACTCGTGGCGGCGGCATGTGTTCGAGTTCCTAGTCATTCGGCATTTGGGGCAACGATCTTCTCCGAAGTGCCGAGGTTGGTAAAGCGGTCTGAGGTTTTAGCCATGGTCGCGAGGGTCTGCTGGCGCCGAAGAATTCACCTCAGGAAATCAAGGATCTACCTGGTTTCGCAGAGTATTTCCAACGGGTCAAAATCGGGGAACGAATTAAAAAAAAAGCACGTTTGTCATGGACGTGTTCCAATCGAAGTTTGAAACGATGGCTCCTCATGAACTCAGATATCCACGCGGGCGCCAATCCGTTCAATTATTGATGCTGAACTTTGCAACAAAGAGCATTTGCTAGTGCGGTCTCAGCGACTCTGTGTCAAACGTTCGGTTTTGCTGGTATGTTGAGCGGACAATTAAAGCGTGAACAGCTGCAATACGCATTGGAGAACCAAATCGACGCGTGAGCAGGAGTTCACCCATGGGCATGGTAGCCCCACAGCAACGGATTGCCAGTGCGTTTTTCGTGTTTTTGGGCAACTACGGCGATGTCAGTTGCTATGCCTAGATTTGCCGGGAGAAAGCGCTGGGAACGTTGACATCCGTAACAGCCGAATCGTTGCAGGGCGAGTCGGGATTCTCTCGGCTGCCTTTCTACCGTGGTGAATCGCATCTCTACAACATCCGGCAGTGCAGCATCGTACGGGTGAAATGAGCGCGTACCTGCGAAGGATTGTCGAAGACGGGGAGCGCTGGTGCGACAAAATGGGCTGGCGGTTATAGGGAACGCACGGCGCGTCGAGCTAGTCGGCGGGCCAGGCACACGCGCGGCAGAACGGGAACATAGATATTCTGCAAGATTCTGCGGGAAAAGCAGTTGCGGACACTGTGACCTCGACCACTCCTTTTGTGACCCGTCGGCTTGGGGGTTTGATCCACTGGCTCGTGGTCAGTGTCGTGTTCTTTTCTTCCGGGCGCATGAGACACTTGCTCCAGCGGCTGCTCCCGAAGACCTTCCAATGGAGCCAAGATTCTCACAGCGGCGACTAAGTTTTCAGCTTGAATGGACGCTGCCAACTCGCATCCGCTTGGATGACAGTGATCTGTCAATTTAGGGCGATGGTGAATACGGCGATTTTTGTCGACAACTAATGGGTTCATTGAGTGAAAACGAACCGATCCACCGCTGTGGTGGGCACCCTCAAGAGATATAAAATGACATGCGCCTTGAATGCCAACTCGTGACCAATGGGATCTACTGCGGCGACTCGAGCGGTTATCGTGATCCTCGCCGAACATTACTAGAAAAAAGTGCTGCCGATTGGCAACTCCTTCTCCAAGTCGATTCCGATGAAAAGCGACTGGGATGGATGTGGGGTGACGCAGGGCGCGTCTATTTCTGGGCCCGGCAGCAAGACATCGAAGCGGCGGACTTTGAGGGTTCTTGGTTCGTGCTACAGTGTTACTGATGCACAGTTCGGCCATGGCTTTGACCCTTCGCGCGCTTCGGTCCGACACGCGCAAGGAGGCAAACCGAGGTCGATGTCACCGGAGCAGGCAACGTTTGCTTTCCGGTCAGCTCGAAGATTGGCGGGTATCGGCACGGCCGTGGTTGCGTCCTGGGCTCGCTCCTGCAGACTGCTTCGCCTTGGCCCAGGCACGCGGCCGGGCTAAAATTCTTCAAGCTGAAGTTGGTGCAGACGCGGGCCGGGGGGTCTTGTTTTCCTCGTTGCATTGCGGCACGCGATTGATGACAATTCGTACAGGAAACGCCACTTCATAAACGGAAAGAGTCGCGATGAGCGTTGCAATCCTCATGCACCGATTGTTCTGCGCCGGACTGCTGTTGTCGCTGGTCGCGGGCTCGCTAGGCGACGACGAGAAAGGGACGAAGGGCTCGACGAAGACGGTCGCTGCCGAGTTCGCCAAAGTGCGGGAGATTCTCGCCTCGGTTGGCGAATTGCCGCTCAAGACGGCGCGGTGGGTCAAAGTGCAGATCGGCGCCGGGAAAGATAAATCGTGGCGGCAAGGCTGGCTCGTGTTGGAGAACTCCGACGCGATGGAGTTGCTCGAGGTCGATGGATCGGTGTCTATTCTGAGCAAGAAGAAACTCACGGCCAAGGCGCCCGCGGCAGAAGTCGGCTGGTACGACGTCCACGCCGTCGCAGACGCCGATTTCGCCGCGTATTGTCGTGAAGTACTGACAAGGAAGAACGAACCAACAAAGGACGACGATTCGTTTGGGGCCTACCGAATGGCACGGGACATCGACGACGCGCAGTGCGAAATCCTGCGGTTCGCCCGGCTGGCGTGTTGGGCGCGCGAGGCCGGCAAGGCCGACTTGATGAACGAACTCGCCGCCCGATCGATACAGTTGCATCAACAGCACCTCAAGACATACCCCTACCGGGAAACCCAGACCGAATTCCACCGGTTCGTGGCTCACAACACATATCCGCGCGACAAGTGGGACGGGACGAGAATTGTCAATGCGTTGTCCGGCGACGAACGAGACCCCCGGGAGCAACGGGTGGCCGAACTCGCGTACTTGAGGCGTCTCGCCAAGGTTCCCTACAGGCCGAAGCACGACGACACTGTCGCTGCCATCGGCCACTACGAAAGCCTGGTCGGCGAAGACAAGGCCTGGAAGGAGCCGACCAAGGAGGAATTTGCCAAGTTCAGTGTGCAGCAAAAGGTCGATTATTGGATCTATCACCTCCGCGACTTGGACGTCCGTCAGTCATCGCAGCCAGGGATGTGCTATGTGCTCACCGAAGGCTTCGGATTCACGGGACAACACATGAGCGCTGACAAGAAACCGAATGTGGCAGTTGAATTGAAGAAGCTAGCGTATGACGCTATTCCAAAGATCATCGCCCACCTGGAAGACGGCCGCCCTACGAAGTGCGTTGGATACTGGCGGAACTTCGCCCCAGAGAGTTACCATACTCTGACCTATGGCGATTGCTGCCAGCAGATCTTCGAAGCGATCGCGCTCACAACGATCTATGAACGTTCGACGACCAACGGTTATCCGCATCGCGATGGTGTCGCCAAGCAATGCAAGGAGCGGGCCGAGGCATGGTGGAAGGACTTTGAGAGGAAAGGCGAGAAGCAGGTCTTGATCGAAGGCACTTCCTTGGGGCGACGCAACAGCGATTCGCAAGCCGAGCGATTGATCGAAAAGTTTCCCGACGCGGCGTTCGTGCCGGTCACCGCGGGCGTTCGCGCAGCCAAGGAGGATTGGATTCGGTCCAATCTGCTCCGCTCGCTTCGCGGCCTTAAGGACGATCGACTCATTCCGTTCTTGTGGGAAGAAGCCAATGGGCCGTTTCTGAAGACGCGCGTCAATGCTTGCATTGGACTCTTGGAGCGAGGCCAGGATGAAGCGGTCGGCCTGCTCGTCAGCGAATGCAAGTCCGCAAAGGTCGACGAAGACTGGCACGACTGGGACCTGAGAGACCTACGGACGGCGCTTGTACGTTGCGGCAGAGTCGGCGCGCTTGACGCACTCTTTGGACGTTGGAAGGAGATGTCGGTCGATGCGCGGCTCGAGGTGCTGACGGCCTTGGCGGAATGGAAAAAGGATTACGCCGGCAAACCGGCAAACAAGGAGTTGGCCAAGGCGATCGAGACGCGGCTCGCGTCGTGCCTCGGCGAGCGGGACGAGGACCAAAATTTGAATCGAGTCTGCGACGTGGCGGCTTACGGCCTGTCGCAGCGCTGGAACTTGCCTAGGTTGTTCGATGCCAAGGCGGGGCCCGCGGCCCGCAATCGTGCTGTGCTTGAGGTCAAGAACATCTGGCTCAAGAGCCAGGGCAAGGAGCAAGTCGCCGTATCCGTCCCAGTCAAGGTGGTCGTCGAGGCGAAGGAAGTCGAGCCATTGTTGACGGCCATTATAGCAGCGCCGATTTCGGAGGACGCGAAGAAGGCGGTCGCTCACATCGAACGCTTCGGATTGCCGTCGCTTGAACACGTTCGGTCTCGACTCAAGAACCTCAAAGAAGACGACCCGGCTCGCAAGTTGCTGGAAGCAGCGGCGTCGCGCATTGCCTGCACGGTTGTTGCGACGCAATTCAGCGATGATTCCGTCGCCAAGCCGGCCGAGATGCTGGCGAGGGCGGCATCACTCAAAGACAAGCCGCTGTCAGGGGACAACTGCGTCGAGATGTTGTTGGCGATCACGAAGTTCGTTCCCGCCAACGCGAGTGGCCTGTGCCTAGCCATCGACCGCGACGGCGACGACACCGGCATGCAATTGGAGATCCGCGTCTTGCCGCGCAATGATGCCAGACCCGGGAAGTCGGTCCACCTTCGCCGTGAGGAGACGATCCGCCTTGGCGGCGAGCACTTCCATTCAAGCAGAAGTGCAAGTGCCGGCATCGGCAGCAACGACAGCACTCCGTTCGCTTGGTCGCGTAAAGATCTCAGTATCTTCGTGCGGCAACTGACGGCCGCCTTGGAATCACCGTCCGACAAACAGCTTCAAGTCCGCATTTCGATCGCTAGGGGGCGGTGACCGACACTCTTTTTCCTGGGCTGCCAACAGGCCCAACCCGTTCCAAGCGAAGGCGGTGTTTTGCTTTTTGCGCTTTTGCCATTTTTTGCAAGCCATCTGGAGCAATGTTGCGCCCTCCGGTCCGACATACTGAAGCACTGCTTGGCGAATCTTGCAGTCGTAGCGGCGAGATTTGTTCGAGCGGTCGCGACGCCGTCATTTTCGATGCAGCGCGGGTTAATCGAAGCAGATGGGGGGTCCAGAGGGCTTCGTTCCAGACGGAGAGCCATTTGCGTTTGGGGGGAGGAGGAGAAGAGGGATGAGGGATGAAGGATGAAGGGAAACGGATTTGCGGAGGCGGGCGGTGTGGCGGAAGTCGATCTTGCTGATGAGGTAGTGGAGGGCATCGAGGGCGTGGGGTAGTGATTAGTTATTGGTTATTAGTTATTAGTTATTGGTCGTTGGTCATTGGTCATTCGAGTACGCAGTACCGAGCACCGAGGACTGGGCTTGGACGTCGAGATGTCAATGAAATGACCGAAAGATAAACGGCAAATGAAAACGCCGCGAGCAGCGAGAGAGCAAACGTTCTGCTGCTCTTCCTGAACCGGCGCTCCACCGCGGCAAGTGCGCTGGGGGCGGGGTCTCAAATCTGCGACGGTTCTGGCGACGAACCCGGGCGCCACCGGGGCGAGCCCGGTGGCGGACCAAAAAATGCGACTGCGTGGTGCGCGACCTAGCTGCGGCGCAAACAGGCCCACCGGGACGAGCCTGGGGGGGGGCCAGAATGCGCGTGCGTGGTGCGCGATCTCGCTAAGAGTCCGAACTCGGAGGAATTCTAGACTCGCCCGACGCGGGACGGAAGGGGCGTAAGTGCCCGTTCTTGAGGTAGGGCCGCTCCTCGCCGCATTCACAATGTTCCATGCACTCCAGGCACCCAATGCAAGTCTCATCGGAACAGCCGCAATCAGCCGGCGTGTAGCCGCGCCGTTTTTCGCAGCAAGAGCACATGATCATCGTTTGATCCTTTCTCAGCAAGAGCAAGAAAAGTAGTTGGAAAAATGAACTGACACCAATTTCACATAGCCATTCAAACTGTCGCTCCTGCCGGATGAACCGGCAGGGGGCCATCGAGAATGCCAGGCGCTAGCGGCTGTAGCCGCTCAAACTGTTGCTCCTGCCGGATGAAGCGGCAGGCCGTGTGGACTGAGGAGAGTGTCATTCGATTGGTCATTAGTCGAAGGAGATGGGGGTCCAGAGGGCTTCGTTCCAGATGGAGAGCCATTTGCGTTTGGGGGGAGGAGGAGAGGAGGGATGAGGGATGAAGGGTGAAGGGAAGAAGAAGATTTGCGGAGCTTGGCCATGCGGCGGAAGTCGATCTTGCTGATGAGATAGCGGAGGGCGTCGAGGGCATGGTCGAATTCCTTGATCGGGTTTTCGGAGGTCTTGCCGGATTCGGAGTCGTAGCGGTAGAGGCCGGCTTCGGCAATGAGGTTCGGAGTGGCGCCGGTAAGGACCTTCAAGGTGCCATCTTCGAGACGGGCGCGGACGGCGGCAATGCCGGGCCTGACGTCGTTGTCGCCCTTGCGGATGGTGAGGCCGGCGGAGCGGAGTTCGAGAATCTCGCGGGAGCCCTGCGGGTCGGCGTACCAGGTGACGCCGCGAAGCGGTAGTTAGTCATTGGTCATTTGTGGTCAGTCGAGAGGCGGGGTTCGTGGCCAAGGGGGGCCGGAGCTGAAAGTGTCAAGCAAATGCAAAATGAAAAATGCAACGTGAAAAGTGCAAAATTCGAAGAGAAGAATACGTTCATCGCGGGTGGAATACGTCGCAAAGGAGAGGCGGTTTTTGAGGAGTCATAAGTAGAGGTCTGGTTGAGGGTTGGGGAATACGTCGCAAAGGAGGTCGATACGTCCAGGGTTTGCAATTACGTCCACGGGGGCCGGGGGGGTGGTGGACGAAACGTATTTTTTCAGGAAGCGATTGTAACCGCGTGGCGTGAGTTATGGGAAGAGTCAGTTAGTCATTATTTGACCCGTATAACCTCTGCTCACGCAGTTATGTCTTTGCGGGAGGTCTCGGCCAACAGTTGGACGCAGATTAGCGAAATAACGGAAATCGTCATTATGTAGCCGGCAAGGGGCCAGTATTGATTTGGAAAGGCTTCCACGAGTGAAACCGCAATGATTGGTGCCAGCCCTCCTGCAAACGGTGAAGCGAGTTGGTAGCCGAGCGATGCGCCGGTGTAGCGGAGGCGAGTCCCAAATAATTCGGGAATCAGCGATGCCTGAACGCTGTAGAGCATGGCGTGCCCAATCGCCAGCGACAGGACAATCGCCAGCTGGATACAAACGGGTTCCCGAGTGTTGAGAATGGCGAAGTATGGCATGGCGAATGCAAACAAGAACAGGCAGCCGAACACATAGGTCCGTTTGCGGGAAAGGTGATCCGACAGTATGCCGAAGAGCGGAATGGTGCAGAACTCGACTGCCGCGGCGATGTTGACTCCACCGAAGATGATTCCCTTGTCTATGTCAAGCACCTTTTCGGCATAGGAGAAGACGTAAATGCTAAAGAGATAAAAACAGGCTTGTTCACAAATGCGCGATCCCGCTGCAAGAAGGACCTCCCGCCAGTGATGCCGCAACACTTCGGATACCGGGGCCTTTGCAAGCCGATCTGTTTCCTTGAGCTGCATGAAAAGCGGCGTTTCCATAATGCGGACGCGAATGCCAAGGCCAACGGCGATCAAAATGCCGCTGAGCAAGAACGGAAGACGCCAGCCCCAAGCGAAAAACACGGCTTCGTCCATATTTTGCTGAAAGAGGGAAAGAACACCATTGGAAGCCAATAGACCCAAGGGCACGCCGGCCTGGGGCCAACTGGCGTAGAAGCCGCGCTTGCCCCGGTGGCCGTACTCCACGGCCAAAAGCACGGCGCCACCCCATTCACCGCCCACGCCCACTCCCTGGACAACCCGCAACAGCGTCAGGAGGATGGGCGCCATTACGCCGAGTGGTTCATACGCGGGCAGCAGGCCGATGAGGAAGGTGCTCAAGCCCATCAGCAGAAGTGTTGCGACCAGCGTGGACTTCCGCCCGATGCGATCGCCCAAATAGCCGAAGATGACGCCGCCCAGTGGCCGGGCGAGAAAACCTACGAAAAACGTGCTAAACGAAAGGAGTTGCCCGACAAACGGATGATGTGCAGGAAAGAAGAGGCGGGGAAAAATGACGGCCGCTGCGAGACCATAGAGAAAAAAATCGTACCATTCGATCGTGGTTCCAACGGTGCTGGCAATGACGGCCTCGATCAAAGCCCGGCGCTCTGCAGAACCGTTCGGTGGATTAGTCATGGCCATATTCCTGTGGCAAATTCCAGCCAATGCCGATAATCTGGGATTTAGTCCCCCTTGAGGCAAATAGTGATGCATTCATCTCATCAACCGATGCAGCATCCAGTGTTCACGCGCCGCACGGCCATCCAGGCCGGCGCCATCAGTCTTCTGGGCCTGGGGATGAACCATGTTACCGCGTTGCGCGCGCTCGCGGCGGCAGCTTCGGCCAAGTCGTCCGACATCAAGACTGTCATCTATATTTTCCTTTCCGGCGGTTTGTCTCAACTGGATGGCTTTGACTTGAAACCAAATGCTCCGGATGCTGTCCGCGGCGAGTTCAAGCCCATTGCAACCAATACGCCCGGCATACAGATTTGTGAGCATCTGCCGCTTCTCGCCCGGCGTAGCCATCTCTGGTCGCTGGTGCGGTCGCTCACCCATGCGACCAATAACCATTCCGACGGCCACATGATCATGCTCAGCGGCCGGTCGGAATTGCCGGCCGGTTTCAGCGCCAATATGCCGAAGCCGACGGACTGGCCCTCCATCGCGGCAATTGCGGGGTACGCGACGCGTCCGCGGAACAACCTGCCTCCGGCGGCGGTATTGCCGGAAAGGCTTGTTCATTTTTCCGGCCGCGTCATTCCCGGGCCGTTCGCCGGCCTCATGGGCCGGCTGCGCGACCCCTGGTTCATCGAAGCCTCGAACTACGAGCCGCGAGCCTACGGCGCTTTCCCGGATTTTGAATTCGATCATCAACAGCGAAGCTATCAACCCAAACGGAAAGTTTTTCACGCCCCCAACCTGTCGATCCCGGAAGGCATCGGCACACTCGGGCCGCGGCTCGACCTTCTGAAGTATATTGATGCCCAACGCCGCGATCTGGATCAATCGGTCGGTGTTCGAAGTTTCGATCGCTTCCATCAAGGCGCTGTATCGCTGTTGACCCAGGAGCGGGTGCGCCGGGCCTTCGACATTCATAAGACTGAACCGCGCTTGCTTGACCGCTATGGCAACAATTCGTTCGGTTGGTCCTTGCTCATGGCCCGCCGGTTGGTCGAAGCCGGCGTTAATCTAGTGCAGGTGAACCTGGGGAACAATGAATCGTGGGACACGCACGGCAACGCGTTCCCGCATTTAAAAGACAAGTTATTTCCTCCCACGGACAAGGCCGTCTCTGCTTTGCTCGACGATTTGCACGATACCGGGCAACTGGAAAATACGCTCATCGTGATGGCGGGCGAATTCGGCCGTACGCCGAAGATATCCACGTTACCGCAGTACTACAAACTTCCCGGCCGGGACCACTGGGGAGCCGTGCAAACCGTGTTCTTTGCCGGAGGCGGCACACGCGGCGGCTCGGTCGTTGGTTCGTCCGACAAAATCGGAGGCTATCCGGCAACCGATCCGCAGACCCCCGAAAATATGGCCGCGACGATCTATCACTGCCTGGGTATCCCCGCCGCCGCCGCCGTGTGGCGTGACGCCACCGACCGCCCGCACAATATTTACCACGGCCAGCCGATTGCCGGGTTGTTGTAGCGCGATTCGGCAGGAGCCTCACCCTCGCCGGCGCGTCGGGCTAACGTCGCGGTTTGCGAATTTTTTGCAACGCCTCCAGTGCGGCTGCTTGTACCTTTTCATTTTTGTCTTCGAGCGCATCGGTCAGCGCGTCTTCGGCGTCCTTCGCCCGTGGGCCCAACGCCCCCAGAACCTCCGCGAGGAATACCCGATAAACGGACGGCACGGGCTCATCGATTTCCTCGAACGATTGCAGGATTTCCGGCAGCGATTCCAGCACCATTTTTGCTGCGTCTTCATATTGGGGATCCAGCCGCACCAATGCGGTGGCCGCAGCCAGGCGCACTTGTTTTTCCGTGTCTCGTAACGCTCGGTTCAATGTCGGCGCTGTGCGCTTCGCAGGCGGGCCGATCAATCCCAGGAGGTGGGCCGCCATCGTCCGGATGACGGGCTGGTCGTCCCGGAGACCCGCGTTGAGCGCCGGCAAAGCGCCTGGATGTGCGGGATCAAACGCGGCCAAGGCAAACGCGGCATTGAGGCGAACGGCTTGATCCTTGTCGTGTAGCAACTTGTTGAGAGCGTCGCTCGCCGGTTTCCCGTCAGAACCCAGCCAACCCAACACCAGAGCCGCACTTCCGCGAACGTCGGCCTTCTCATCCTGGAGCGCCTCGATCAGAGCGGGGACGGCTGCCTTGGCCTCGGAACCGAATTCCCCGAGCGCTCCGGCCGCGAACCGCCGTATTACTTCGTCCTTATCCTTCAGGGTCTCGATCAAAGCCGGTATGGCCGCCTTGGCCTGAGGACCGATTTGGACGAGAGCAGAGATAGTCAACAGGCGGGTTTCCTTGTCCGGGTCTTTCAGAAATCCGACCAACGCGGTCACCGCCGACTTTGCTCCGGGGCCGATTCGGCCCACCGCGCGAATGGACAGACCGCGCACGCGCTTGTCGGGATCTTTGAGCGTATCCAGGAGTTCCGGTAAGGCATATTTCGCGGGCGGTCCGAAATTTCCCAACATGCGTGCAGATTCCGCACAGATGAACCAGTCGTTGTTTTTCAGCCCTTCGCGTAGCGGCGGAATCGCCGCGGTCCCGATCTTGGCAATTGCCTGTACGGCATCCAGCCCGGTTTCGTCATCTCGAATCGCGTCCACCAGCGCAGGCACCGCTGCCCGGGCCAGTGGCCCCAAATCGCCCAACGCCTCGGCCGCCTCCTGCCTCACTTTCTTATTCGGGTCTTTCAACTGTTTGATGAGCGTCGCGACATCCGGCTTCTTCTCCTGCCCGAATGCAGCAATGACCAACGCTCCGCAAAACAGGCAAATGCAACAAATCGGTTTCATTGGCCAATCCTCGCATTTCCGGAAAATATGTAGCCGAGGTATTACACCACGGCTACAACTACGCTGCCAGCACTTACTTTTCCACAAAAAACTGATGAACGATGCCGAGGTCACATCATGAAGCGGATGCGTAAACCTTCAAATTTCGCTTTGACTATTCTTCTTGGCCTGATTCCCCAGGTGCGCGCCGACAAACTCGTCCTGGTGGCCGGCGGGGGCACGGGAGGGGATGGCTCGCCCGCCGCCAAGGCGAGACTGCTGACGCCTTTCGGCGTCGACTTCGATAAAGCCGGCAACCTGTACTTTGTTGAATATACCGGCCAGCGCGTCGGCAAGGTGGACCCCCGGGGCCTCGTCACCACATTCGCCGGCACCGGAATCAAAGGGGATGCCGGAGATAACGGCCCCGCACGGAAAGCGATGTTCAACAGCATGCACAGCCTCGCCATCGCTCCCGATGGCGCGATCTACCTCGCCGATACCGGGAATAACCGAGTTCGGCGAATCGACCCCAGAACCGGCATCATCACTTGTGTGGCCGGTACCGGGCAGAAGGGTTTTAGCGGCGACGGCGGCCCGGCGCTCAAAGCGATGTTTGGCGGCATTTATTGCGTCGCGCTGGATTCCAAAGCCCAGCACCTCTACCTCGCCGATCTGGACAACCGCCGCATCCGCGCTGTGAATTTGCAAACCGGCACCGTTACCACCGTCGCCGGTAATGGTTTGCGCGGCGTGCCGGAGGATGGCAGCGTTGCGCGCTCCGCTCCCCTGGTGGATCCCCGCGCTGTAGCCGTCGACTCCAAGGACAATATTTACATCTTGGAGCGCAGCGGCCACGCCCTGAGAGTCGTGGACACCGCCGGTAAAATCCGCAGCGTGGCCGGCACCGGCATGAAAGGCGCGGCCGGAGACGGGGGCAACGCCAAACAAGCCACCCTCAATGGTCCCAAGCACTTGTGCATCGATCAGGACGATAACGTCATCATCGCCGATACGGAAAATCACCTGATCCGCAAGTATCTCCCCCGCGAAGGCACGATCGTACGCGTCGCGGGTTCGGGAAAGAAAGGAGGTGCTGGTCTCGGCGGGCCTCCGGAACAGGCCGAACTCAACCAACCCCACGGAGTCTACGTCCACTCCTCCGGCACCCTATACATCGCCGACAGCAGCAATCATCGGATACTGAAGATTGAGAAATAATGTACGGGAGGGTTGAGTATGCGCAAGGTCACATTCGGCGGCGCGAACAGTTTAGATAACTACCTCGCCCGCTCGGACCACGCAGTCGATTGGTTGCTGTGGACCAAGGAACTGTCTCAAATCATGGCCAATTATTGGAAAACCATCGACACCGTGCTGATGGGACGGAAGACCTACGAGGTGGCGCTCCGAATGGGAAAGGGAAACGGCGGCTACCCAGGCGTGAAGACCTATGTTTTCTCGCGAACACTGAACAAACGCGCCGACGGGAGCACCACGATCATTGCTGAGGATGCTGCGAAGTTCGTCCGGAAGCTGAAGAAACAGGCTGGCAAGGGCATCTGTGTGATGGGAGGCGGTGAGCTCGCGCGGTCGCTGTTCGAGGCCGGCTTGATCGACGAGATCGGCTTCAATATTCACCCGGTTCTGCTCGGGTCCGGCATCCCGCTGTTCCACCCGATGAGCCGCCAGATCGACCTTGAGCTGCTGGACTGCAAGAAGTTCAAGAATGGTTGCGTGCTGGTGACCTATCGCGTCAAGCACTGAGGCCGAACGTCACCAGAGCCAACCCATAAAAATGGGCCGTTCCCTCCCGAACCTAAGGAACAGCCCGTTTCGCTATTGCGCCTGGTTATTTCTTCCGCTTGTAGGAGATTGTGAACATCTCTCCATCCTTGCCGTCCGGGCCTTGGCCGAACATCGTGAAGAGCATCGTATCCTTGTCTTTCATTTCTGAAACCATTTTGACCTTTTGCATTTTGCCGTCCGGGCCACGGCTTTCCCCGGTCATGGTCAGCACCTTGCCGTCTTTGTCATATTCCCCGGTCGTAGTCATGGGGACGGTGCTCATGGAATCAACCCACACGCTGACGTACTTCTTGGTGAGCGGGTCATACGAATCGAGGCCCTTGCCGCTAAACGGCATGCCGCCAAATTCGCCTTTGAAATCGCTGACCAGCCACATTCCGCCCAAATCCATCCGGTAGACAGCAGTGCCCTTGGACTCGCTGCCGCCGAACTTCATGGTCGCTTCCCAGGTGCCCTCCAGTTGTTTCAGCTTTTCAAGTTCCGGTCCGGGCTTCGCAGGTTGTGCCCTGGCTGCCGGACTCAGCACCAAGGCCGCTGCGGCCACAAATATCCCCAAACTAAACAGTCTCCGCATCGCGAACCCTCCTTCCAAGTTGTGGTACATGATGATCGCCGACATCGGCCGGCTTCCGGAAACGAACTCCGCACCGAAAGAACTGCCGCCCTTTACGGACCAGATCGAATTGTATTTTTTTGTTGGCCGACCGGCCAACCGGGGTGCGGAAAAAAATATAATGATCCTGCCACTTGCTTCCACACCAACCAAAGGAGAAACACATGGCTGCCACTCCTCTGCCGAAGATTCCAATCGCGATCTTTTTGGGCCTGGTAATGCCGCTGCCGCTTGCCGCCGCGGACGACGGCATGGTCACGCTGTTCAACGGCAAAGACCTTACCGGCTGGGTTAATGCGAACTGCGCTCCGGAAACGTTCTTCGTGCGCGACGGTCTGCTGGTCACTACCGGCCTGCCGATGGGGTTTCTACGTACCGAGAAGCAGTACGAGAATTTCATCATTGAATTGGAGTGGAAGCATATCAAGGAAAAAGGCAACTCCGGGCTATTCATCTGGGCTGATGCCCTGCCCGCACCCGGTTCGCCGTTCGCCCGCGCCATCGAGGTGCAAATCCTGGACGGCCTGAACACCGAGAATTACACAAGCCATGGCGATCTGTTCAGCATCCAGGGCGCCACCTGTAAACCCGACCGCCCCCACCCCAAGGGCTGGATGCGCTGCCTGCCCAGCGAACATCGCTCCAAACCCGCCGGCGAATGGAACCACTACCGCGTCGAATGCAACGACGGCGTCATCAAGCTGGCCGTCAACGGCAAGGTCGTCTCCGGTCTTAGCCAGTGCAAACCGCGCAAGGGCTACATATGCTTGGAAGCCGAAGGCAGCGAATGCCATTTTCGCAATCTGCGCATCAAGGAACTGCCCGGTACCAATCCCAGACCGGAGGAAATTGCTGAGGCGGCCAAAGGCTTCAAGCCGATGTTCAATCGCCTTGACCTTGCCGGCTGGAGCCAGGACGCCGGCCATAAGGGACACTGGCAGTTCAAGAACGGCATTCTCGATTACGACGGCAAGAGCGCCGCGAAGGAAAAGGACCTGTGGACCGAGAAAGAGTACGGCGACTTTGTGCTGATGTGCGACTGGCGCTGGTCGGCCAAACCTGTAAAGACAAAACGGCCCATCATCCTGCCCAACGGCGACTACGCCCTCGACGAGGCCGGTAAGCAAAAAGAAGTCGAAGTCCTCGACGCCGGCGACAGCGGCATATACGTCCGCGGCAGCAGCAAGAGTCAGGTCAATATGTGGTGCTGGCCCATCGGCTCCGGCGAGGTCTACGGCTACCGCACCGACAAGAAGATGCCTGCCGAGGTCCGCGCCGGCGTCACTCCCAAAACGGCTGCCGACAAACCGATCGGCCAATGGAACCGGTTTATCATCACCATGAAGGGCGACCGGCTCACCGTCAACCTCAACGGCGTGGAAGTGATTTCGCAGGCCCAGCTCCCCGGCGTTGCCACGAAAGGACGCATCGCCCTGCAACACCACGGCGATCCGGTGCAGTTCGCGAATGTGTTTATTCGGGAGCTGGATGGTCAATAATATTCCCTCTTGCGGCACAAGGGCTTACGCCGTTACCGATTGCAAGCCTCATTTTCTTCTAGACCCAATCGCAAGCTATGCTTAGAATAGGGCGTTCCGCTTGCGACCCCACCCGGCTTGAAAAACCAAATAACGGGACTTAGCGAGCAATATCACTGACCAGGAGGGCTTTGATTTCATGTTCCGCCTCGATTTGGGTTCGACCAATCGTTATTGCGACGGTATGAGCCGCCGCAGCTTTCTGCAGATGGGCGTCGCCGGCATGGCCGCCGTCGCTTTGCCCCGGCTCCTGCAAGCCAAGGAGGATTCGACTTCAAAAAGCGGTTCTACGAAGAATACTTCCGTAATTCTGATCTGGCTGGATGGTGGACCGAGTCACATGGATCTTTATGATCTCAAGCCCGACGCGCCGGCCGAGTATCGCGGCCTCTGGAAGCCGATCCGCACCAAGGTGCCGGGGTTCGACATCAGCGAACTGTTTCCCAAACAAGCCCAGGTGACCGACAAATTCTCGATCGTGCGATCGCTGCATCACGATACGGGTGATCATTTCGCCGGGGGCCATCGCATGCTCACCGCCAAGGACATGGGCGTCAGCGGCGCCAATACCGAGGGCAAGTTTCCGTCGATCGGCGCCATCGTTTCGCGCGAACTGGGTCCGCGCCGGCCCGGTTTGCCGGGTTATTTGGCCGTGCCGCATGCCTCGAGTATCGGCCTGAATCCCGGCTACTTCGGCGGCCATATGTTCGGCGCCCAGCACAACCCATTTCAGACCGGGGGCGACCCAAACGGGCCCACGTTCTCGATTCGCAACCTGAATCTGGCCCAGGGTTTGACCATGCAGCGCCTGGAAGATCGGCGCGCGCTGGTCCAGCATTTTGATACTGCGCGAAAACACCTCGACCCTCTCGTAACCGCGCAGGCGATGGATCGTTTCGCGCGCGAAGCGTTCGAGTTTGTCAGCGGCCCGGCAGCACGGCGCGCCTTCGACATCAATAAAGAAGATCCGAAACTCCGGGATCGCTACGGCCGGCACAGCTGGGGCCAGAGCACGCTGCTGGCCCGCCGTCTCGTCGAAGCCGGATCAACTTTTGTAACCGTGCATTTCGGCGGCTGGGATCATCACTGGGACCTGAAAGCCGGCATGGACCGCTATTTACCGATCGTGGACAGCGCTTTGGCCGCGCTGTTCGAGGACCTCGGCGACCGCGGCCTGCTCGAGACCACGCTGGTAGTGCTGTGCGGCGAATTCAGCCGGACGCCGCGCATGAACGATGGCGGCAACGGCGGCGCGCCGATGAGCAAAGGCACCCCCGGCCGCGATCACTGGGGCAACTCCATGTTCTGTTTGCTGGGGGGAGGAGGAGTCAAGGGCGGACAAATCGTCGGCTCGACGGATCGCCTGGGCCAACGCCCGCATACCCGGCCGCTCACGCCCTGCAACATCCACGCGACTATCTACGAGGTCCTCGGCATCGATCCCAAGCTCCACCTCTTCGACGGCACTGGCCGGCCCGTTCCGGTGCTGGATGATCCGACGTCGATTGCGGAGCTCCTCTAAATGACCGTGCGCTATTCTGCAATACCAGCCCGCGGTGCCATAAAGGGCCCTTGCTGGCGCCGCGGGCTAAGGTGCTGCAAAATCGAGCACGGTGATATCGCAGGGGCGTCATGAGCGAAGTCTATTGGGGCGGCATTGCTGCGGTCGTGGTCATGTATGCCGCCTTCCTGACGGTTGGCTGGTTGGCCGCGCGCAAAGTGCGGGTAGGCTCGGCAGCAGAATTGATCCTGGCGGGCCGCGCGATGCCGTTATGGATCGCCACGATGACCATGACGGCCACCTGGGTGGACGGCGGCTATCTGCTGGGCACGGCCGAGGGCGCCTACAAAACGGACGGCGGCATCGCCTCCGGCCTGCAGGGCGGGCTCTGCTTCGGCATGAGCCTGATGCTGGGCGGAGTGTTCTTCGCCAAAAAAATGCGCGCCTACCAGTTCACCACCCTGGTCGATCCCTTCGAATCGCGTTTCGGCAAACCGTGGGCGGCAGTCCTGTTCCTTCCCGCCATGTTCGGGGAAGTGATCTGGGGCGGCGAACTACTCATGGCCGTCGGCGCGACCTTCAGCGTGATTCTCAACATGGACCTGGTGCCGGCCATTCTCATGTCGGCACTGGTGGTTACCGCCTACACGATCGTCGGCGGCATGTGGTCCGTTGCGTATACCGATGCCTTTCAACTGGCCCTGGTTCCTATCGGCTTGCTGTCGGCACTCCCCTTTGCCATGGACAAGGTCGGCGGCCTGGATTCTTGCGTTCAGCAGTATTTTCAGGCACGGTCAGCGCAGGCGCCGTGGAGTCTGCAACAAACCGTGGCGTGGTGGGACGTCAGTATCATGTTGATGCTGGGCGGCATTCCCTGGAACTGTTATTTCCAGCGGGTGCTCTCCTGCCGGTCGCCGGAAACTGCCCGCTGGCACTCGTTTACCTCCGGCGCGTTGACGATGCTCTTGACCGTGCCTCCGCTGCTGCTGGGTATGGCCGCGTTCGTCAAGTGGCCGGGGGATCAATTTCCAAAATTGCAACAGGAGCCATTCCTGACTCTCCCTACGCTGCTGCGCCACCTGACGCCCCACTGGGTCGGCATTCTCGGCCTCGGGGCGATTATCGGCGCGGTTTCTTCCAGTTATAGTGCCTCGATTCTCTCCGCCGGCTCGATGTTCAGTTGGAACGTATGCCGGCGCTTGCTTTTCCCGGCCATTCCCGTGTGGCGGATGAAGACAATCATTCGGACTTGCATCCTCCTGCTCAGTATCGGCGCTGTGATTTTGGCCCTGTTGGCCAAGAGCGTTCAAGAGTTGTGGTTTTTCACCGCCGACCTGATCTTCGTGTTGCTCGTGCCGCAACTGGTGTACGCCCTGTTCGATACGAGGGCGAACCGCATCGGGTCGATGACGGCGTTCTTTGCCGCGCTGGTCCTGCGACTAGGCGGCGGTGAGCCGATTCTACATATGGAACCTATCGTCCCTTATCCCGAATGGTTCGCTGGATTCCTATCGGGCGAGCCGGCGGCATGGTACGAAATGAAGAATGATTTCCGCGTCATGCTCTTTCCGTTCAAGACTCTCGCATTCCTGGTCGGCATGACCTTGCTCCCCGTAGTTTCCCGGCTAACGGCCCGATGGGACCCGCCCAGGCCACTGATGAGAGTCGCAGATGAAGCGGCGATGTAATAGAGGTCAGAAATCAGAAGTCAGAGATCAAAGGGCTGACTTCCGACCTCTGACTGCTGTTCTCTGACTTTGGCACACCATCCCACGAGGGAGACACTGCCAGTGGGACCTTCTCACAAAGCGTGGGACCTTCTGCCAAATTTGGGACCCTCTCATCGTATCCCCAACGCGAACACGCTCTCAGGAAAGGTTGAGCGCAATTGCAAACGCTGCGGTGTGAGCGATTTTCCTTCGGCTCATCCCGCAGCCATTATAGAATTAGCAAGTAATCAGCCGAGCCTTTACAATGAACTGGAGAGATTCTGACCATGCGCGTTATCAAGACAATTGAGATTGAAGGGAAGCCCGCGGCCGCACTTTTCGATACCGGAGCTTTCCACACGTACGTCCTCCGCAAGTACCTCAAGGGCAAGAAAGCACGCCTGGTTCCCGTTGCCCGTTCCTATGAAGTTTCATTGGGCGGCAAGACCTTCGTGGTTCGCGCGGAGGCCATCGTCAACGGCAAGATCGAGGACCTTGATTTCAATACGACCATGGTGCCTATCGACTCGCTGGAGCGCGCCGACGGGCATACTCTGGACGCCATTATTGGCGCCATCACTATGGAACAATGGGAAATCACCGTCGACCCCAAGGACGGGTCATTGGGGCTCGAAGGCTTGAAACGCCGCGAGTTTACTGATTATTGAGTCTCGAACCGCAGTGCCCGGCAGGGACACTTCGGGCCGTTCTCGTGCGGATCGCGTATCACAAAGGAACAAAGAGACGCAAGTGTCGATGTCTAGCACGGAAATTTTTGGGCGGCTGTCCAAGCAGGTTGATGGTAACGTCCTTACTCCGAAAATCACCATTCAACAGTCGCGAAATGACAAAAATCGCAAATGCGCCGCACTTTTCGGCGCCTCTATTTAAAGTAGAGGGATATCGCGGCCCACCGTGGGTTCGCAAAATCGATGAACAAGTCCCGCGGTATTCTAAAGGCGTAGCCGGGCCGCGGTATCCGGCGGATGGCAAAGCATGCGGAGTCCGTTTTAATGTAGTTCGTTTCTGAGGCCGGCGGAACTGTCCGAAAACGATCAAAACTGGCGGTTTTAGCGACTGCGCATATCGAAGTTTCACGCCGATGCACGAGGAGACATGCATAAAAATGGCGCGGGGTGACACAGAGTGGAGGGGGTGTCAGAGTGGTTCAGAAACGATCTGCCCTAAGCCATTCCGGCTGTGTCGGTTAGATAGTGACATTCGTTTCCGGGCCAAATAGGCGTGTAAGATCGGCCGGCAGCCTGTGCCTTTGGATGACGTTCGAGTGGTTATGATGTCACGCAGGTGTCACGAAATAATTCAATTTCCCAGGTGAAGATACGGAAGCAAAAAATAACCAGCAGAGGTAAAAACCGCCATATGCCCACAGCACAACTTCGCACGGTCCTGCGCCACTTGCACCCGGCGAATGCTGCCGGCGTCACCGATGCGGAATTGCTGAGACGATATACGATCTGCGGCGACGAGGCCGCCTTTGAGCTCATAGTCTGGCGGCACGAGCGGCTGGTGCTCGGCCTTTGCCGGCGCATGCTGCACAACTCCCACGACGCCGAGGATGCCTTTCAGGCTACCTTCCTGGCGCTGGTGCGCAAAGCCGGCTCCATTAGCAAACGCGAAGCACTGGCAAGCTGGCTTTACAAAGTCGCCTACCGGGTTAGCCTCCGCGTGCAGGCCAGTGCCAAAAATCGGGCAGCATACGAAAAACAGGGGCTCGATCTTGCCGCGGTGCCGCTTATTTGCGATCCTGCCGCGAGGATGGAACGGCGGGACATTTGGCCGTTGCTCCAACGCGAGCTGCACGAATTGCCGGAGAAATACCGAGCCCCAATCGTCCTTTGTTATCTCGAAGGAAAGACCTACACCGAAGCCGCCCGGCAACTGGGTTGTCCCAAGGGAACTGTCTCGACCAGACTCACTCACGCGCGCGAATACCTCCGCGGCCGCCTGGCGCAGCACGGGTTCACTCTGGGCAGCGGCTTCTTCGCCGGCGTCCTGGGCGACCGGTCCGCCCGCGCGGCCGCGCCGGCAGCGCTGGTCGAATCGACTTGTCAAGCGGCCTTCTGTTTTGCCGCGCATCCGGGAGGCGGTCCCTGCGTTATTTCTGCCAAAGCCGTCACCCTGGCGGAAGGAGTTCTACAAACCATGTCCGTTTCCAAATTGAAAGTGTTCGCGAGTTTCCTGGCTCTGGCCCTGCTGGGCCTGGTCAGCGGATTATGGGCGTTTCAGGCCCTGGCCGACGAACCGGCGCCGGACTCCCCCAGCCCGATAACAGTCGTTAAGCAAGTGGGCGACATTCGGACGCTCACGGGCCACACGGCGTGGGTCGAACGGGTGGCGTTCTCGCCGGACGGCCGCCGCGTTCTTTCCTCTTCGGCGGATGGGACCGTCCGCTTGTGGGATGTCGAAACCGGCAAAGAACTCCGCCGCCTGGTCGGACACCAGGACCGCGTCACCTGCGCTGCCTTTACACCCGACGGAACGCAGATTCTCTCGTGCTCCTGGGACGGCACTATGCGCTTCTGGGACGTTGAAACCGGCAAGGAGCTGAAACAAATGACTACCGAGGGAGCACCTGGCATCCATATCTGTAATGTTGTCTTTTTCCGGGACGGCAATCGCTTCCTATTCAATGCCGCCGATCACCATGCTCTGCAGATCTGGAACGTGAACGGCAAACAAGAGCAGGAGTTTGCCGAGCACCCGGACCACGTGGAAGCCGTAGCGATCTCCCCGGATGAAAAGACCGTTCTGGAGGGCAATTGGGATGCGCACTTGCGCCTGTGGGACATCAAGACCGGCAAACTACTGCGGACAATTGCCGCGCCGGGAGGACGAGTGTATAGCGCGGCCATTTCACCGGACGGCAAGCTGGCTCTCTCCGGCGGACTGGAAGACAACGCCGTGCACGTTTGGGATCTGCGCACCGGCCAGGAAGTTCGCCGGCTGGTCGGGCACGCCAAGCACATCGACTGGTGCACCTTCTCCCCGGACGGCCTCCGGGCGCTGTCGTGCGGTCCGGACCAGACGATACGGCTCTGGCACGTCGAAACCGGCACGGAGCTCCGCCGCTATTTCGGCCACACCGACCGCGTGGGCTGCGTCGCCTTTTCTCCCGACGGCAGACTCGCCGTCTCCGGCGGCTGGGATAACACCGTGCGCTTGTGGCGCCTGCCCAAGTAGATCAGTACCACTTGATTTGAAAAAAGCTCTTCAGCGGAAAATCGCGCGGCTTGCGCTGCGGATTCCACTCCATTTTTTGGTACGTGCCGAAAACCCGGTCCCAGAAGTCGACAAGGATGCCGAAGTTGTGTTTCCACATGTGGTGGTGGTGATGCAGGTAGTGCACGGGACGGGGAAGCCAGAACACCAATTCGGGGTTTTCGTGCTGGACCTGATGGGCATATGCCGCGAGGATGGCATATGCCAGTCCGCCGGCAACAAAGCCGATTCCTGCCGGCCAGGAATCCAAAAGAAACACGCAGCCAGCGACGCCAGCCGCGAGGATTGGCATGCTGCCGAGCACGTAGTCCCAAAATTCGCCGAGAAATCCCTGGCCCCAGCCGTCGCGATGATGCTCCGCATGCTTTTTCCCCAGGAGAAACCGGACATGCATCAGACGATGGACGAGGTATTCGACAAAGGTGCCCAGGATAAATGCGCCCAAAAAGCCGCTGAAGGCGGCCGCCATTTCCCAGACCATCGCTCGCACCTCCCCAGCTGTCGAGTCCGCTAAACATTCTACGGTTTTCTCGCGTATCGGGAACAGCGATTGGCCTGCGCAAAAATTTTTCGGTTTATCTCGACAAGGATGGCTTGAAATCCGGCGCAGGAATGTTATTCTGTTTCGAAAACCGCTCGTTGCGAATGCGCCAATTTTCTAAACGAGCGTGGACTGAGTTGAAACGGAGTTCCGACGTGAACGGTTCGAAAGTAAAACGGCGAGCACGATCGCTGCGGAGTTTCCGCCGTCATGCTCTGGCAGTTTATCCGTTCTGTCAATGGTGTCATTGCCGACTTTCCGCAGAGACGGCTACCACGGACCACCTGGTGCCTCGTTCTCGCGGTGGTACGGATCAATGGGAAAATCTCTGCCTGGCTTGCGGGCAGTGCAATCAGAAAAGAAAGAACGACATGCCCCATGAGCTCCCTTCCGGTCCTCGCTGGGCCAAACCGGCTAGCGCTTCCGTTTTGCCACGGCAAATGGTCCGTACTTGGGTCGCCTGGACTCGGTACCAGGCGGGCCGCTGGCGGCCCACGTTCCGCGATTTCGATCGGGCCGCATGCCTGGCCGCTGTCCGCAAATTTTTCGGCGAAGCGGTGGAAACAGTCCTGCTTCCCGCCGACATAGAACCGG
>Ga0306920_100000517_pt1 | contig 45217 bp, 34 predicted proteins | sample flu12Cox44000170_FD_204666 | JGI IMG/M metagenome (GOLD analysis project Ga0306920, IMG submission 204666) | Lab enrichment of tropical soil microbial communities from Luquillo Experimental Forest, Puerto Rico - flux4day.12C.oxic.44.000.170 (v2)... | ecosystem: Environmental > Terrestrial >... | reverse complement strand
GCCTGCGATCACCATGAACCAAACGATACTCGTATGCCGGGCCAGCGTGGCCATTTCGGGAAGGTCCCGCTCGACATAGCGTCGCACCCAACCACCCATTTCCCCGGAGCGGTAGATGGTGAAGTAGTTCTCCCAGAGAAGAAAGATTGTCGCGACCACCATAGCCAGCACCTCGTACCCGCGCAGGCGACGAAGAGATAAACTTCGCCGGCGCCAGACTTGCATGGTCAGGACTATCAAGAAAGCCAAAAAAACTGCTCCCGGCACCGTGATGAAAGCGATGGTGTCTGGAGTCTGCTGCAAGCGGAAGAATTTGTGCGTCCAGGTCAGTCCCCAACCGATCGAGTTAATCAGGCCAAGGAAGCGCAGCCGCTGGTGAAGCAGGGCTTGGATTTCGTCCGTCAGCTGGGGGTGCGGTCCGATGGAGCCCCCCTCGCCGATTTGCACGACGCGCTTGTACGCACCGATCTGAGCGCCAGGCCCTTCCTTCACGATGGGGGCCGAGGTCGTCGGCGCCGGGATGGCCGGCGTTTCCAGGAAGCTCGGCTCGTGCTCGTGCACCTCGAGCAATCGCTCAAGTCGCGCCTTGAAAGCAGCATCGTCGCCGCAGGCCTCTTCGATGTATTGCCGGCGAGCTTCGGGCGATTGAATTCGGCGTGCGGCGTTGAAAATGGCTGGTTCGTCCAGCTTTCCAATGGCCATGACAATCCTCGGGGCTTCTGAGATACCTCGGGGCGCTAACGCAACCCCGCTCGCCGTTGCGCTAACGGAACCCCAGTTGCCGTTATACAGTGCGAAAAACGAGAACGAAATCCCCAACGCGGGCGCAGCATCCTTGACCGGCGGTGCGGACAGGGATATCGGACGTATTCAATTATCTGCCGAGCCGCCTTTTCCTTCCATTTCCAGGCGCAGCCAGCAACGGGCGTAAGCCCAATCGTTGTCAGCCGTTGATTCTGAAATACCGAGGGCTTGCGCCGCCTCGCTGATAGTGAGGCCGGCGAAGAAACGCAGCTTCACCAGTTGCGCTTTGCGTTGATCTTCGCGCTCAAGCTTTTCGAGTGCGTCGTTCAAGGCCAGCAGATCAACATCCGGCCCCGCCATGGGCGCCTCGATGCCGCTCAGTTCCTGGCGCTGGCGACCGCCGCCGGCCTTGAGACTGTGCTTGTGCCTGGCGCGTTCGACGAGGATCCGCCGCATCGCCTCGGCGGCGGCGGCGAAGAAATGGCCCCGGCTGTTCCAGTGCTTCGCGCGCTCCTGGTCCACCAGACGCAGGTATGCCTCATGAACCAGGGCAGTGGCCTGCAGGGTATCGCCCGGCGCTTCGCGCGCCATCCGCGCTGCCGCCAGGGCGCGCAATTCATCATAGACCATCGGCAAAAGCTGGTCGGCTGCGTGCGGATCGCCGGATTCGATGGCCGAAAGAATCTGGGTGACACGAGTCATGGCTGTTGTACGGCAAAACGGCCGAATGGGTTTCGCCCCGGCGTGCCGGTCCGGGTGACATACAAGATAGCCTATAACCTTGCCTATTTCCAGTGGAGGCGACGATGGAAGGAAGCAGCTATCGCGACGCCAGCCAGTTGACTTATAATTACAACATTGTCAAGGGAGAATTCCCCCCATGCGCTTGCTTGTTGCATGCCCGGAGTGCCAACGCCAATATGATGCCAGCCGGCGGCGGATCGGCAGCCGGTTTCGCTGCGCTTGCGGCCGCGTCGTCGTGGTCGAGCAGCCGCGTGGCCGCGACGCGCAGGTGGTGCGCTGCTCCGCGTGCGGCGCTGCCCGCTCCGAGGGGTCCGCAAGCTGTCCCTTCTGCCTGGCCGAATTCACGTTGCACGAACGCGATCTGAACACCATCTGCCCGCACTGTCTGGCCCGCGTCAGCGACAGCGCTCGATTCTGCCACCATTGCGGCACCGGTTTGGTCCCGGAACTGGACGCCGGGACGGATACCAAGCTACTTTGCCCGGCATGCCAGGACGGCCATGCCCTGGTCAGCCGGCGGCTCGGAGCGGAGCAGGTGACGGTGCTGGAATGTGGCCGATGTGCGGGGTTCTGGATCGGGCGCGAAGCGTTTCGCCAGCTGGTGGAACGGGCGCGCCACGACGCCGTTCCTGCCGGCACGATCGCGGAGGCGCCGTCGCACGTGGCATCGAAGTTTGGCCTGCCGGCGGATTCGGTCGCGCCGGATGAGTCCCGGCACCGTTCTTTTTACCGGCCGTGCGTCGTGTGCGGCCAGCTGATGAACCGCATCAATTACGGGCACTCGAGCGGCGTCATCGTGGATGTCTGTCGGGATCACGGGATCTGGTTCGATGCCGATGAATTGGCCCGCATACTCGTCTGGGTTCGCGCGGGCGGAGGCCTGGAAGAGGTCCCGAAGGCCCAGCCCGCTGTGACGGTGCCGTCGCGCGTGCAATCCGCGTTGGAGCATCCCCACAGTTTTCTCGGCGCCCTTTTCAACTTCCTATTTGGCTTGCCGGAGTGAAAACAACCCATGAAAACAATGATGTCCCTGTGGCTTTCTCTGTCGCTGGTGGCGGCTGGCCAGCTGGTCGCGGCCGAACGGCCGAATATCGTGTGGATTTTCGGGGAGGACATGGGGCCAGAGCTGGGTTGTTACGGCGATCCGCAAGGGATTACTCCGAACATGGATCGGTTGGCCCGCGAAGGCGCGCGTTTCCCGCTTTGTTTCACACATGCCCCTGTTTGTGCGCCGAGCCGATCCGGGTTGATTACCGGCCAGTATCCAACGACCATCGGCACGCATCACATGCGGTCGACGTTGCTCAAGCCCCCGCCCCTGTTTACGGATTTCTTGAAGAAGGCCGGCTACACCATCGCCTGGCCCACCAAATCCGACCATGGCAAGACGGATTTCAATTTCGGAGTGACCGCGGGAGCGTTTGATGTGGTGGAGGATTGGACGAAGCAGATTCCCAAGCAACCGTTTTTCGGGTTTTTCAATATCCTGACTTCCCACGAAAGCCAGATCCGGGCCGCGCCCGCGAAAATGGCACAAAACCTCGCCCGGTTAAAGCCCTCGGAACGGCACGACTCCGCGAAGATGAAGGTGCCGGCCTACTATCCCGACACGCCGGAAGTCCGCCGCGACTTGGCCAATTATTACGATCTTGTGACCGCCGTGGATTACACAGTAGGAGAAGTCCTGGAGGCGCTCGAGAAAGCCGGCGTCGCGGACAATACGGTTGTTTTCCTCACCGGCGATCACGGGCGCGGGCTGCCGCGCAGCAAGCGCTGGGTATACAACCAGGGAATTCATGTTCCCCTGATCGTTCGCTGGCCGGGCAAAATCAAACCGGGAACCGTGCGCGACGACCTCGTCTGTTTCCTGGATTTGCCGATCACCGCGCTCGCGCTGGGGGGTGCGTCAATTGGGCCGCAAATGCAAGGCCAAGTGATCATCGGGCCCCAGACTGCACCCGAGCGCAAGTACATTTTCGCGGCCCGCGACCGCATGGATGAAACCTATGACCGGATCCGAACGGTCCGGGATAAGCGCTTTCAGTACATTCGCAATTTCCACCCGGAACTTCCCTATGCCCAGCGCATCGCCTACATGGAGGAGATGCCGACGATGCAAGTTTGGCGCAAGCTCAACGCGGAAGGGAAACTGACCGGCCCGCAGAAACTGTTTTTTGCTCCCACCAAGCCCAGGGAAGAACTATACGACGTCGAAGCGGATCCGGATGAGGTCAACAACCTCGCGGACAAGGCGCCGTATCAAGACAAGCTTGAAGAGTTGCGCGCTGCGCTTGACAAATGGATCACGGATACCTGGGACATGGGCGGTATTCCGGAAACCGAACTGATCCAGCGCGGCATCGTGGCAGATCGACTGCAAGAATACGAATTGCGGAAAAAAGAAGGACTACCGAAGAAACCCTGAGAAGTTTTGATCATGGCAGGCGCGATCTCTGGATGACAGGTGAGAGTGCATCGAGTTGGTAAAATGTCAAGACGAGGCACAGGCGGCCAAAGGAGATTGGCCGGCCGCCTGTGCCTTCGACTGCCATTCAGGCTGTTTTGATGCCGTGTGCCTGTGGTCAACAAGCACTCGGTGTCAGGAACCGGTGCCGAGGTCGTAAATGGTGCAGCAAGAACATGATGCCACACAATCTGACAGCAGTGCGTGTTGAAAGAGCAAGCCGAGCTTCCCCTATTTTTTGCAATTCAACTTTGGTAGAGTAGGCCAGGCTGTCGGGGGCGATTGCATTCTTTCTCGAGGCAAGGAGGCTTCGATCCATGCGACTTCGGATGGCGGTTCTTTTGGGGAGCGGCATTATCGCCGGTTGGCCAGCGTTTGCAGGCAGCAGCGGCCAGGAGAGCAAAACGGCCCCGCCGGTTGCCGTTTTGGCTGCCACAATTGACTTATCCCGGCCGGCGCGCGACCCGGAAAAATGGACGCCACTGCAGAAGCAATTCGATTATAGTGCGGTGCGCGGGGCGGATTGGCTGTTCCGGGCCAATCGTCTGGATGGACGATTTGTACCGGGTTACAATCCCGCGCTGCAAACCATTGCCGAGGGTTATCATTTCCCGTCACAGGCCGGGGCCGCGTTCGCTCTGGCACGGGCCGGTCGGTACACCGGCAATGAGAAGTATCTGGCGCGGGCCAAGCAAGCGATTCTGACTTTGCTCCTGGATACCACCACGGACGCCAACGATCCCAAGATACGACACACGGTTTTGCCTTCGAGCGCGGTCAATCGCCTGGGCGCGGCGGGGCTGTTGCTCATGGCAATTCATGAACTGCCGGCTCCCGGCGATGATTTGCTCGAACAAGGGGAACAACTTTGTGCCTTCATCGCGCGGCAACAACTTGCGGACGGTTCGTTGAGCACAGACGACGCAAACCTGGAGGGCAAACTGGATACGTCGCTGGAGAGTGCCGCGTTTGCAGGGCAGGCTTTGCTGGGATTAATTGCCAGCGAACGGCACCGGCAGGCGGGCTGGAAAACCGAATTGATTCGCAAGGCCCTGCCGTATTACCAGACCGCGTGGAAAGCTCATCCGGATGCGGCCATGGTCCCCTGGCACACGGCAGCGTTTGCGGAGGCGTATTTGCGGACCCAGGAAAAAGCCTTTGCGGATTTTGTTTTTGCAATGTCCGATTGGATTTGCGAGATGCAATACAGCCGACTCGACCTCCAGAATCCTACCTGGATCGGGGGGTTCATGGCATTTGCGAACGGCAAACCGGTAATGCAGGAGCCGGAAGCGAGTTCGGCACTTTATGCTGAAGGGTTGGTGGTCGCATGCCGGGCGGCGCGCCAAGCCAAGGATACGCAACGGTATCAGCGGTACGGCCTGGCAGCCCAAAATTGCCTGCAATTTCTGACGACATTGCAATACAACGAGGTCAACACGTCCCATTTTGTCGACAGGTATAAACTCATACTGCTGGGCGGGTTCCACGCTTCCGGCAAGAACGGCAACCTCCACATCGAGTACGCGTATCCCGCCGTGAGCAGTATGGTGCAGTTCATGAGCTATTTGACAGAATAAAAATGGTGCACATTAAAGCGGCGTCCCTGCCCGGCAAAGTGGCCGGGATTACGGCAGTTACCTATATTACCTTTTTTCCGTTCCTAAAAAAGCTCGTCTGGTAACAATGCATAAAGAGACTTCCCAATCCATGCGTCCCCGATGCCGAAAGCTAACGGGCGTGCGTGTCGTGGCGACGGGAAGTTATGTGCCCGATGCAGTGGTCACCAACGATCATTTGCACGAACGGCTGGGATTTGATTCGGATTGGATCATCAAGCGCACGGGGATCCTCGAAAGACGCCACGCCCTGCCGCACCAGGCGACAAGCGACTTGTGCCACGAAGCAGCGCAGCGGTGCATCGACCAGGCGGGAATAAGCCCGTCCGAGATCGATCTGCTGTTGCTGGCCACTTTTACGCCGGACATGGCCTTTCCATCCACGGCCTGTCTTCTGCAGGAACGCTTGAAATTGAATTGCCCGGCGGTGGATATGCAGGCAGCATGTGCCGGTTTCATGTATGCGTTGATTACCGGCGCGGCCTACGTGGTATCCGGAGCGAGCGATTTGGCCCTGATAATCGGCGGCGATTGCAACTCGCGCGTGGTCAATCCGAACGACTTGAAAACGTACCCGCTGTTCGGCGATGGAGCGGGGGCAGTATTACTTGCCCGCGGCCGGCCGGACCAGGGCGTTTTGAGCTATAGCCTCGGCGCCGATGGGAGCGGTGCGGACCTGTTGAGCCGTCCCGCCTGCGGCAGCCGATTGCCGCCGACTGCGGACCTGTTGGCCAAGGGCTTGCATTTCATGCACATGGACGGACGGGCGGTCTTTCGCTGGGCCGTGGCGATCTTGTGCGATACCATTCAGGATGTTCTCAAGGACAGCGGACTAAAGCCCGGGGACATCAATCTCTACATTCCGCACCAGGCGAATATTCGGATCATCAATGCTGCCATCGATGTTCTGCACATTCCCCGCAACCGGGTCTTCAATAACCTGGAGCGCTACGGCAACACCTCGGCCGGTTCCGTTCCCCTGGCTCTTGACGAAGCAGTTCAAGAAGGCCGGATTCAGCCGAACGACCTGATCGTCGTGAGCGGGTTCGGGTCGGGCCTGGCATGGGGAACGGCTGTGATGCGGTGGTAAAGTTCAGCACAAAAATGTACGAAACCTTCGAGCACACGGCAGATCTCGGGCTGCGCATCCGGTCGGCGCATTTGGAGTCGCTGTTTGAGGAGGCGGGGTGCGCCTTATTTTCGGTAATGGTGGAGAATCTGGGAACCATTCAACCGAGGGAAAAATGCGCTTTCTCGAAATCAGGCGATGACCTGGAATATTTGCTTTTTGATTGGTTGAATGAATTATTGTACCGGTTTGATTCAGAACACAGGCTCTTTGGCCGTTTTGACGTGGAAATTCAAAACGGCAGATTGAACGGCAGCGCCTGGGGCGAACCATGGGATCGGAAGCGACACGTGCTGACTCATGAGGTAAAGGCCATCACATATCATGGGCTAAAGGTGCAGCAAACCGCGGACGGCTGGATGGCGGAAATTATCGTGGATATTTGAGCACGGGAGCCGGCCATGGGAAAAGACACGTACCACGGTCCCCTGGAGCAGGTGGATCAATGCTGCTGGCGCATTCCCAAAAGCTATAAACCGGGCATGCGCGTTGATGGCTTGATTTTCACGGACGAGGGGTTGTTGGAGCAAATCAAGAAGGACCAGGCGCCGGAGCAGGTGGCCAATGTCGCCTATTTGCCCGGCATTCAGTACGCCAGCCTGGCCATGCCGGACATCCATTGGGGTTACGGATTCTGCATCGGCGGTGTGTGCGCCACGGACCCCGAAGAAGGCGGCGTCATTTCGCCCGGAGGAGTGGGCTACGACATAAATTGCGGCGTGCGACTGGTCCGTTCCGACCTTTTTTACGGCGATGTTAAGCCGCACCTGCGCACGCTGGTAGAAGAGTTATTCCGCCAGGTACCCACGGGCGTCGGCAAGTCGGGCCGGTTCCATTTCAAGGACAAGGAACTGCGCCGACTTCTGCTGGAAGGATCGCGGTTTCTGGTCGATCGCGGCCTCGGCAGCAACAGCGACATCGACTACACCGAGGCGAAGGGCCGCCTTGATGGGGCGGACCCCGATGCCCTGAGCGACCGGGCCTTGGCCCGCGGGGTCGAGCAATGCGGCACACTGGGTTCCGGCAATCATTTCTTGGAGGTGCAGGTTGTCGATCACGTGTTTGATGAACCGGCCGCTCAAGCGATGGGCCTGAAAAAGGACCTGGTGTGCGTGATGATCCACAGCGGCTCGCGCGGCCTGGGATACCAGGTTTGCGACGATGCCCTGGGTATGCTGCGCAGGGTGCCTGAAAAGTATGGCATTTCTCTGCCCGACCGCCAATTGGCCTGTGCTCCCGTGAACAGCCCGGAAGGCCAAAAATACATCGCCGCCATGCGGGCGGCAGCCAATTTCGCCTGGTGCAACCGGCAATTGTTGATGCATCAGGCGCGCGAAGTGTTTGCCTCGGTTTTCGGCCGGTCCTGGCAGGAATTGCAGATGAACCTGGTGTATGACGTTTGTCACAACATTGCCAAATTTGAGGAGCATACCGTCCAAGGGAAACTCAAAAAGCTCTGGGTGCATCGCAAGGGTGCGACGCGGGCTTTTCCGCCGAATCATCCGGAAGTGCCGGCGCAATATCGGAAGATCGGCCAACCGGTCCTCATCCCCGGCGACATGGGTCGGGCCAGTTGGGTGCTGGCGGGCCAGCAAGGAAGCATGGAAAAGACGTTCGGCACTACCTGCCATGGAGCGGGCCGGGCCATGAGTCGAACGGCGGCCTTCGAGGAAGCAGCCGGCCGCCGTATCGACAAGGAATTGGAGGCGCGGGGCGTCATTGCCCGCGCCCAAAGTCGTCGGGGCTTGGCTGAAGAACAGCCCAAGGCCTACAAGAATGTGGACGACGTGGTCGATGTCGTGGACCGGGCAGGCCTGTCGCGCAAGGTAGCCCGGATGCGGCCGATTGGGGTCATAAAAGGGTAATCCCGTATATTAATCAATACCGTTAGTTTTTCTTGAAAGCTGTCCGATGAAAAAGGGCCTTGAATTCAAGTGCAGGTAGTTTACAATCGATAATGTCAAAATGCGTTGACTAGGGAAGGGCCGCATCCTGACTTTTCAGCGCATCCTTTCTACCTCATTCAACAGTTTCTCCCCTAGCCGGCAGGGGAACGCGGACAGAGCCATGGTACAAGGATATTACACACTGGACGAGGCAGCGCGGATCCTGGGAATGGATCCGGAGAAATTGGGCCACATGGCACAACGGCGTGAAATTCGCGCCTTTGCCGACCGTGGGACCTGGCGATTCCGGACGCAGGATGTGGAGGAATTGGCCCGCCGCAGCGGATTGGGCAGTGATCCCGAGCTGCAACTCGGTGAGGCCAAAGGCGCAACAAGACCTCCGGTAGATGAAGTGTTCGATTTTTCTCTGACTCCCACCGATTCGACGGAAGGGGAACACCAAGTCGTTATCGATTCTCCGAGCAGTTCCAAATTTACCAGTAAACCCGCTACGCCCGTTCCCACGACCTCCAAACCAGGCAGCGATAGCGACGTGCATCTCGTGTTTGACGTCACGGACGATCTGATAGTCACCAACGACAGTGACGTTAAACTGGAAGATGCCGGGCCAAAATCCGGCAAGCCATCCAGTTCGAAACGCATTGGCGCGAATCCGGAGTCTTCCTCCAAGTCCGGAACGAAAAAGCCCGGTTCACCGGCGCGTTCGGATAGCGGTGTGCGATTGGTGCCGATGGAAGAGGATTCTTCGTTGGTTCTCCCGCGCCAACCAACGCCGTCCGATAGCGATATTCGCCTGGAACCGAGCAGCGGCAACCTTGGAAAAGAGGCGGCCGGCGCTCGCGACACGAGCGGTACCACGGAAGAGATTAATCTGGACGAAGAACTCAGAAAGGAAGCGGCGGCGGCTCAAACTAAAGAAACATCAGGTAAAACCAAGCCGCAAGAGGCGCGATTCCCTGTTAAGCAGCAGGGACCGCCGGACAAAGTGAATCCAGAAAAAGGTCCCAGGACTCCCTCACCGGCTTCTCCGAAGAAAGGCAAGGAAACCCAAATCCAATCTGGATCCGACGAGGAAGTCGCACTGGGGGCCGTAGATGTGACCGGGGGGGGCAGTCCCAGCGGCATTAACCTCAGTTCTCCGGCGGATAGCGGCATTAACCTGGGCAAATCCGGTGATTCGAGTCAGGAATCGCTGGAATTTGAATTGAGCCTAGAAAAGGAAGCGACTCCCAAGCCGACCAAAGGCGGTTCCAAGGAGGAGGATTCGTCCGGGGAATTCGAACTTACCCTGGAGGACAGCGGCACGTTGGCCCCCCTGGAGGAGGACAAAACTCAGGAAAGCGGCGAAAAGGATATTTTTGAAACGGATTTCGACATGCCTGCCCTCGATGAAGAATCGGGATCCGAAGCGGTCGCGCTGGAAGAAGCAGACACCGATCTCGAGAGTTCCGATTTTGATCTCTCGTTGGGCGAAGAAGAAAGCGGCAGTCAGGTTGTCGCGCTGGAAGACGAAGAAGCCGACGAAGCGGCCGCTACAGTTGCCCGCGGCGCTCCACGAGATGATCTGAGCCTGGAAGAAGATGAAATCGGCGATATGGACGTGGTGGAAGACCTTGAGGAAGAGGAAGGGGTTGCAGCGCCGCGGCGCGCGGTCGTGACAGCCGCACCAGCCCCCTGGGGTGTTCTGCCTTTTGCCGTCCTGGCCCCTTGCGCGATCGTTTTGTTCCTGTTGTGCTTTATGAGTTTCGAACTGCTTCACGGCATGTGGGGTTACAAGCAAGCATCCAAACCGACCGGAGTGCTCGTGAAAGCCATCGCCAAGTTGTTTGACGACAAGATTCCGGATTGAGTTGATCAACTTTCATACTTTAAAGATCATTCGCGTGTTTTCGCGTAGTACGAGCCGCGCCAAATCCAGAGCTTTGTCCTCCGAGTAGCCGCGGCAGCGAACGAAATCTTCTGCCAGAATTTTGGCTAAGATGCGGCGGTACATATTGTACTTGGGCAGCCCGAATTCCAATTTGTACATATCACTGTAGTAGCCGATTTGTTTAGTTTTGGGAACGGCTTGAAGCCTGACCCGGGCGTCCTGTTCAATCAAGGCCGGAATATTGGAGTACCACCAGTGCCCGCTGGTAATGACATTGGGAAAAATCCAGCTATAACTGGCGAGTTCCTGATTTTGGCCGCTGCTGAGCACCGAAACGCAAAAGGAAACGCCGGGAAATGCATTGAACAGCTTTTCATATTGAATCAGTGATGTCCGCTGATCGAATAGGTCCTGGCCCTGATATACTCCCTGCGGGTAAACGCGGCGGTTGACGCCGATCATAAGATCAAAAGGAAGATTGAACTCCCGGCAATGCGCGGCCAGAGTCCAAAAACCCCCAATCGCTGCGGCTGCATTCATCTGATTGTTTTTGGTGCACGTCCGGATGGCATCCGAGATTTCGTGTTCCGCAAGCGGAACCGGCGTGAAGTCCGGAGGCAAGGAAATAGCACAGGCTTTGGCACCATGCCGGGTGAAATGTTCGAACAGGGCGGTAATCGCCCGGCGCAGGCCCGCAAAATCGACTACCTCAATTCCAATAGACCTCGCCAGCCGCTGACGGACTTCCGGTTTGTGTAGATGGAATACCAATTCGTCCGTGCGCAGACAGGGAACATACCGGTTGGTATCGAATCCTTGCAGAGTGTCGTCGAAGTCGTTTGTAAGGAAGACCTTTTCCAAATTGGATCGGCGCAAGACTCGTTCTTCCCAATCCGGAGATGCCATCTGACGGTCGGCGGAGTCGCATAGCCAGTTTGTGTCCGCAGCGGTAAGCCGATCCCCTGGAAAGTCCAGAAAAACTTGTGCGATTTCCAGCAACCAACTGTATTGCACGGTATTATCAAACTTTTCCGCGTGCGTGAGAATTACTCGAATCCGATCCCGCGGATCCACGCCGGGTTGTAACGGTGCCCGGTCCATGCCCGCGGAATGGGCCAATTCGGTGTAGTAATGGTAATTGAGAATGTCATCCATGCTTCGCGCAGCCGGCCGGTATGGATCAACGTGCGAATGCGGATCGATGAGCGGGATCTTGACGATTTCCACATACAAGCTTTGAGCCAGTGAGTCATGATGCATGAGGTAGCAAGCTCCTGTTCAATTGTGGACAAACGGCAAACTCAAGGACTGCCCGCTGGCGGGGTCGATGTGGGGTGGGTACAGTTGGAAACTCTGGAGTCGCCATTGATCGTCGGGGTCCAGCACAAAGACCGCCTGACAATTGAAAAATTCGTAGCCGAAGTTGGCCGTTCCTTTCCCCTTGACCTTAAAAACTACAGTCGCTTTCTTACCGGATCGGGAGACATCTTTTGCGGAAAAGTTCCAAACCTCCATTCCGGTTACCTTGCGGCTTTTCATGTACTCCTCCACAATTGGCCGGAACCCATCTTTGCCCAATGATCCGAGCTTAAAATCCCTGGAAATGTGTTCAAAGATTTGTTCGGGGTTTGAATTTTTGACTCCGGCAGCCATCGACTGGAGTTTTCCCTCAATTTGCTTACTGTCCGTATTAATCAGTTTAGAAAGTAACCAAACGATGAAGAATAGCGCCGCAATGGCTCCCAGTCCGACAAGCAAATGCCGGTTCCGCGTTTGCCACCAAAGAGCGGTCAAGCAAAGGGCACTGATTCCCAAAATGAGGAAAACCAGAGATGGATCATCCACAATCCAGCTTGGCATTCTATCTCTTTACCCAATGCACCAATTCAGCGCCATACCTGGCCGATTCGCCTAAATCCTCTTCGATGCGCAACAATTGGTTGTATTTGGCAACTCGATCGGTGCGGCTGGCCGAGCCGGTCTTAATTTGGCCGGCGTTGGTGGCCACCGCAATATCGGCTATGGTGGTATCTTCTGTTTCACCGCTGCGATGGCTGATGACGGCCGCATAGCCGTTACGCCGGGCCAGCTCGATTGCATCGAAGGTTTCGGTCAATGTCCCGATTTGGTTCACCTTGATCAAAATGCTGTTGGCTGCTCCCTGATCGATCCCCTTTTGCAACCGTTGCGTGTTCGTAACAAACAAATCGTCCCCGACCAATTGCACGTCTTGGCGCAGTTCGCGCGTCAATTTTTGCCAGCCTTCCCAGTCGTCTTCCGCCAGGCCGTCCTCAATGGATTTTATCGGGTATTGTTCGGTCCATTTCTTCCACAGAGCAATCATGTCCTCGGTGGTGGAGATACGGTCCGGGTTGCTTTTGAAGAAACAGTACCCGGCTTTGCTGCGTTTCTTTGCCTCTTCAAATAGCTCGGTGGCGGCAGCATCGATGGCAAAGACGATGTCTTTTCCAAGTTGGTATTTGGCGTTTTCCACCGCCTTGCTCAATACTTCGAAGGCCTCTTCACTGCTGTTCAAATTGGGAGAAAACCCGCCTTCATCGCCTACAGCCGTACTGAGCTTTCGGTCCTGCAAAACTTTTTTGAGATGATGAAATATCTCCGCTCCCATGCGCAGAGCTTCCGCAAAATTTGGAGCCCCAATGGGCATGATCATGAATTCCTGAAAATCGACGTTATTATCGGCATGTTTACCGCCGTTGAGAATGTTCATCATGGGAACGGGCAGAAATTTGGCGTTTACCCCGCCCAAGTACCGATACAGCGGTATTCCGACGGAAATTGCAGCGGCATGAGCCATTGCCAGCGAAACCCCCAGGATGGCATTGGCGCCGAGGTTGGATTTATTTTCGGTACCATCAATCTCCAGCAGTAGATGATCGATCCCCACCTGATCGTAAGCATCCGCGTCCGTTAGTTGTGGAGCAATCGTATCGTTGACGTTTTGTACGGCCGTCTGCACGCCTTTCTTTAAGTATCGCTTGGGGTCGTCATCGCGCAGTTCCCATGCTTCATGCGCTCCCGTGCTCGCTCCGCTGGGAACGGCCGCTCTCCCCATCGCACCATCATCCAAAATCACTTCCACTTCCACGGTGGGGTTGCCTCGACTGTCGAGGATTTCACGAGCTTGAATGCTTTGAATAGTCATGCGTCATCAATTCCTGGTGAGATTGGGAATCGAACCAATTCTAGCCGCGGAGGGGCTCAACGATTTGATACAGCCCGCAAAAGGGGATTTCAAGATGAGGTCGGGGTTGCGTGAACGGATTGGAAGGTTGTGGGCGTAACCGCAAGTAACGAAAAAACGGGGCTCCGGCGGGGTCGTGGCAGAAGACCACCGAGCGCAACATCGCAAAAAAGGGGTCGTAGCAGGGTTCTCGGCGGTCGTGGGGCAGAAACGCATTGCCGGAGCCCCACTTTCGGCCTTGGTCGGTTTTGGCAAAGAATCCTTGGCAGCGAGTGATGATGGTAAATTAAAGTTCGACTGGAAACTGTGCGGACGGTAAGGCGAAAATGGGAGAAATAAAGGCTTTTAGAAAAACCGGTGGCACTAGAATTGGCCAGTTCACTACATTTTAGCTATTTCCGGGATAAACATCGGGCAAATGGTTCGGCAACAAGGGCTCCACAGAAGGTGCCCGCTCCGGGGGATTGCCATTGGCCGGGCTGAGTTTCTTGATTAGATGAGCCACATCCCTGGCATCCATCTGCTGTGTGTGTTCTTCGGCAGCAATTGGAGCTTTATCACCGCCTAGTTGGACCCGGTACTTGAATCCGGCAATGGTCAACTGGTCGTCGGGCAATAGCGCGGCCCGGCGGACGCGCTGACCATTTACCCGAGTCCCGTTCGTGCTGCCCAAATCCCGCAAGAGCAATAGTCCGTCAGTCTTCACCAGAACGCAGTGCAATTTCGAAACACTCTTGTGGTCCAGACGGAGGTCGCAATCTTCCTTCCGCCCGACGACAGTTAGGTCGCGCAAGATGTCGATCGGGTTTCCCCCATCCAGCGGAATAAGTTGGGCCCGCATAATTTCCTCGGCTATTCGGCGCTAAATATTCCGGCCGAAATACGGTTTTTCTTCCAATTGATAGTATAAACCGAGGCGGAAATGAAGCCAAGTTTCGCTTGGGAATGCTTCAATCCCGTTTTCCTACCGCTCGGCCAAAATGTAACCGCCCAATTGAGTTCCCAGATGGGGGATCAAACGGCAGAGATCCTTAACCGCCGGGCCGTCCACCTCGTATGAGCGCAAAACTAGAAACACGGCATCGCAAGCGGAACTCAGAGAGACCATTTCCGGCCCTCCGTCCCAGGAAGGGGCGTCCACCAAGATCCAGTCGAAATGATTCCGTAATTGATGCAGGGTGCCGCGCAATGCATCTACCGCGGGCCAATCGCGATAGGGTGTACTACTTTCCCCGGCAGTGAGCGCAAAAAGGTTCGGAATACCAGTTTCCTTAATTGCTCGTCTTAAGAAGATGGTACGAGCTAAAACATCGCGCAAACCTGGGATTTCCGCAAGACCCAGCCGTTCCGCAATGGCAGGCCGTCTCAAATTGACATCGACCACCAACACCCGCTTTTGGCTTTCGTTGGCCTGAGTGATGGCCAGATTGAGCAAAACGGTGGTTATGCCGGTTCCGGATGTCGGTCCAGCGAACAACAAGATTTGGGAACCTTCGCCGTGGAGTGGGGCCAGCATCTCCGTCAGCAATGCTCGGTATTGATCGCTCACAGGATGATGCGGATCATGAAAAGCGACCAGTTGCGGCGCGAAGCGCATGTGAGCCGGCGGCAATGGACGTGGGGCTTCCGACGCAGGACAGAATGTTACGGCCAATGCATCTCGGCTCGGCAGTTGCGGTTTGGACGGCGAGCGCGATAGTCCTCGGGGACGAGGTTCGTTCGGAGCGTGTTTGATTACGGTCACAGTCCGACCGCCGCGGGGAGCGACAGCGAGTACATTGGGTGAAGCTTCTACCTGAGACCCGGGTCCTCCGACTTCGATGAAAGGAATTTCTGGAGGATTCTCAGCGATCTCAGACGATTCGCTCGGCGCCGGGTAGGAATGAGGAGTTTCCGATTTCTCGACTTTAGATCCACGGTATCGCGCTTGTAACAGGGCTTCAAGAATCCTTCCCATGCGGTCTCTCTTTTCGAGTTGTGAAATTCTGAACAACTAGGCCGGTTTACGGCCAGGTGGAACCAGAGAGTGAACCAGTTCCGGTTCCCCGCATTCTCCGTCCAGGCCCAAATGTGCCAACGCTTCGAGTGCAGATTCGGCATCCACAGTTCTGGAACCGATTTCACAAGTCAGAACCAGAGCCTGATGGGTTGCCTGGTTGATTACTCGGGGAATACCCCGAGCGCCCCGGGCAAGCACTTCCAATCCTTCATCGGAAATGATGGATTCCGGTTTTCCGCCGGCGAGGCGGAGGTGATGAAAAATGTAATCGGCCGACTCTTCCAATCCCAGAGGTTCTAGCCGAATCCGTATCACAAGTCGCTGGCTCAATCCGGCCGCCTCCGGCCGCGCCAACATCTCGAGCAAACCTGGCTGTCCGGACAACACTACCTGAATGGCTTTCGTTGGGCCTGCTTCCAGGTTGCTCAACAACCGGATTTCTTCCAGCAAATCCAGGTCCAGGTTTTGGGCCTCATCGACCAGAAGCAGCAACCGGCATCCATTGCGGTGTTGAGTCAGCACGAAATCGGTAAGTTTCAGGCGCATTTCCTGTTCGCTAGACTGGTCGTGGGCAAGGGATAGATCAAAAAGAATTGCCTGGAAGAAGCCGCGCCGATCCGGGAAATGGCTATTCGTCAAGAAAGCGCTGGGGGTGTCTGGTGCCAAACTTTGCAGTAGACATTGTAGTAGCAGAGTTTTGCCGGTTCCCGGTTCACCGGTAATCAACACAATTCCTTCCTCATCCTGGAGCGCCTGGCGTAGCTGGGCCAAAGCCTTTTCGTGGGTGGTCGCGGGATAATACCATGCACTATCGAGACTATTCGGGAATGGTCTCTGTTTCAAACCAAATTGGTTCAAATTCATGAACCGGCCCCCTCCCCCAGCAATGCGGCGAACATACCCCTTTCACCATATCGGCTGCATTTGGGGAAAATCTTTGAAACAAACAAACGACGGTCCATTGTATCGAGTTTTCAGCAAACCTAATTTTTTTGTGATAAGCTGGGTGAAAAAACACGAGCAAATAGTTTCTTAAGAGGAGATTGATTTGGCAGTAGGGCCAGGCCAGCCCAACAATCGCGAATACCAATTCATGGGTTTACCACAATCCGAGAAAGACGCGCGCGTTCCCATTTCTTCCATTTTTCGTACCCGCCAATACCTCGACGCTGATTATTTTCTCTTTTTCGGCTATTAGTGCCGGACGCATTTGCAAGTAAACCATGTAACTGGCGAAGCCCAATAGCCAGTCGATCACGCGTTGCACAAGCGACCCTCTTACACCGTATGCCTCGTCGTATTGGATCCATTGATAGAGTTTTCCAAAAAGCAACTCACCGACGCCGATGCCTCCCGGAAGCGGTACACCGGCCTTGCCGACCATCCCAATGGGAATGATCAGGAAATGGGCGAAAACCGAAGGAATGTCCCTAGTATCCGGAACGAGGGTGGAAGCTGAAAAATAGAAAGTAAGTACGAAACAAATGTGTCCGACAATCGCCATTAATAAGCAAAACCAAACCGTTTTGGCTTTGAGCCGGTAAATCCAGACGGCCCTCCACAGTTCGGCGAGGGAATGCCCCACTTTGGGAAAGCCATCCAGCTGGTTGGTGAGCCGTTGCGCGGCGGCTCCTGTGAAGAGACCGAGCAATAGCCAAACAACAAGGCTAAACGCTACAATGCCGGAGACCCAATAGAGGATAGCGAGCAAGTTGGCTTCGGCGGCCCCGGTCAAGAGCCCCGAAAGATAAAAAACCCAGCCGAGCGAGGCCGAAATCCAAAAAAGCCCCCATAAGCCAACGATCCGATCAACGATTACCGTCGCAACAGCCAATGTTCGACGGCTTTGTTCGCGCGCGATAAAAGTCGCCTTGATAATGTCTCCCCCGACGGATCCCGGCATGAACGTGCTAAAAAAGTAACCGACCATTCCCAGGCGTAAACCGTTAAAAAAGGAAAACGGAAGGTCTTGGGCACGCACCAGAATATACCAGCGAACCCAGCAGAGAAAGTTACCCAATCCGCAAAGAAAACAGCCGAAGAGGAATGGCCCGATTTGGATGGGATGGTTCAACGCATCGACAAGTCCCGTGCCCGGTTTATCCGGAGGGGATTGCCAATTCTTCCAAATCATAAAGCCAAAAATCGCGAATCCGATCAGGTACTTCAGGAAATTTACAATGAGGCGTTTTGTCACCGGAACTCCTTTTCGCAGTCGAGAACTGCCTCGAAGAAAAATAATACGGCGAAGCGACAATTGAGATGTGTTCCATTTTAGGCCGAACAAAACTCGTTGGCCTTGGGAAAGCGTTGGTTTGCAGAATCCGCCAGTATGAGGGCGGTTTGCGCCGCCGCGCATGACGATAAGCAATTGACAGGCGAAGCGACACCCGATACCCTAACAACACAAGGTACCCTGGGGGATTAGCTCAGTTGGGAGAGCGCTTGAATGGCATTCAAGAGGTCAGGGGTTCAAATCCCCTATCCTCCACTTTCGGGGGGAGTTTATTCAGAGATCTGCAGCTCCGGCATTATCAATGCAAGCGCCTTCTTCGCTAATTTCGAATCTTAGGGTAAGTTAAGGAAATACGCAAGCACCGTTCAAATTCTCCACTTTAGTTCACAAAATCCAGCGAAAGCTCACGGGCGCAATTGGCAAGGTAAATTGGGCCAACTACGCTCAATTTTTTGGATAACCCGCGCGCCTATCTTCCGGGAGCTGCAAAGTGTTTAGTTCGCGGCTTTATAAATGGGGACGGACTTTCTTCAAAAAAGAGACGCGTTGCCAATCGGCAGCCTATCGAAATAAAAAGCGGATTTTCCTTAATGTGGAATACTTCGAGGATCGCTTTGCCCCGGCCACGCTCCAGGCCAATTTTGTCGGTGCGACGATCAATATCGCCCTGACGTATATCGGCACAGCGGCGGAAACGACTACGGTGTCGCGCACGGCGGGCCTCTATCAGTTTTCCAATCCGACCGAAACCATTACAGTAACCGGAACGGCTGCCGCCCGTTTCACCGGCAGCTGATCCAGCACGGTCACCCAGACCGGGGCCGTGGAAACGATTGATTCCTACACCATGACGGGATCGCTCTTGGCCGGATCGGGAGTGGCGATTGGTACCGCGGGGATTAACGTGGTCACGAACAACATCTCGATTTCCGGCTTTGACTCCATTACTGTGAATAGCCTTGTCGCCGCTGGTGGAAACGTTTCGCTGGTCGCTAATGCAGGGACCTCCAGTTTCATAAACTTGGCGGCCAACGTCAATGCCTCCGGGAATCTGCAATTCCAGTCGGGCACATCCGGCGCCATTCTCTTTTCCGGTACGCCACGTTCCATCGCCGGCGCCAACATAACGTTCACCGGCGGCCATCATGACTAGGTTCCGGATCATTTACTCTCGGGGGCACGGACGCCCAATCTAACGAAGTCCGGCGCTGGAAAGATCACATTTACCGCCAACAATAATTACACTGGAACGACGACTATTCAGTCAGGGATCCTTGTCGTGAACGGCAACCAACCCGGAAGTCCCGTTTTCGTAACTGGGGGAACGTTTAACGGCACGGGCATCGTGGGCCCAGTGACTGCGAGCGGCGGCACCGTTGCCCCGGGAATCTCGGGACCGGGAATTCTTACCATTGGCGCGCTTACTTTGAATGACTCCTCTTCCTTCGTGGTGAATCTTAACGGCCTGACCGCCGGGTCCAGCTACAGCCAGCTAGTTGTTAATGGAGCGATCAATCTAAACGGTAGCGCCTTGACGACAACTATCGGGTCGTTTGTCCAACAGTTGGGACAAAGCTTTATCATCATTAGTAATAACGGTTCGGGGCCGATAAATGGTACATTCAACAACTTGCCGGAAGGGTCGACGATTCGGGTGGGCAGCAGTAGGTTCCAGATCACGTACCACGGCGGCGCTGGCCGAGACGTCGCACTCATTCAGATCCTAACACCTCATCCGGTAACGACCTTTTTCGGAATAACCGGGAGCGGCCACGTGCAACTGCGCCGTCTCACGGACGGTTCACTGTTGTTTGAATTCACCCCTTATGGGCCGGGTTACACCGGGGGAATTTCGGTAGCGATTGGCGACGTCAATGGGGATGCGAGGGTGGATCTGGTAACCGGGGCGACCTCAGGCAATCCGCACGTCTAAGTTTTCGACGGGACAGGCAATTTTGATATTCTCACTGGAGCTACGACAGGTAACCCGCACTATCGCGTCGTACGCCCCAAGGTCACCGGGATCAAGCCGCCGGCTTTGTTTGAAGGAATCGCGAATAACATTCAAGGCGGCATTACTGTTGGCGCATAGGTCTCAAGGCAAGTCCCCGTGAATCCGCTCCAACTTCGTCTTCACTCGTTGCAAAACTCGCTGCACGGTTCGTTCGGTGCGTTTGACGCGAGCACTGATTTCGGGAGCCGTGTATCCCTGTAATCGGAGGGCAACCATATCGCGCTGGCGGCTCGTCAATCCTGCCATCAATTGCTCAATGGTCTCGGTTAACTGAGCAGCTTCCGACGGCGTCGGATCGCGCGCCACGGCCTCCCAGCCGATGCCGGAAGCCTCAGGCGGCAGCGCCGCCTCCCGCTGGATGTCCCGGCGGGCAGCCCGGTAATACTCGAGTCGATGGCCGCATTTGCGGATCGTGATGAGCGTCAGGATGCCCCACAGGCTGTCCCAGTTTTCAAGATCATATTGCCCCCGGGCGTGTCGGTCAAAGAAACTCCGGTAAACCGATTGCAAGACATCCTCGGGATCCATTTTTGGCCGGAGGAGCGTATCGAGGCGACTGCGCGTCAAATTGATGAGTTGCCGGGCGAACCGGTTGAAAATGTGCGTGGCCGCGTCTTGATCTCCGGCCCGCAGCCGCGCCATGAGGTCGTCGAAGGCAGGATCCGTGGTCATGAGGCTTATTTCTTCGCATCTGCTGGTAACTTTTGGTCGGCCCGAAGCGCTTCTTCCAGGCTGATCAAGCCGTCGCCATTGGCATCGAGGCGCTCAAAGTCGGCCTGGGTACCGAGGAATTCCCTCCGCGAAACATCGCCGTCGCGGTTGCGATCCATTTTCCGAAACCAGGCCGGGCCGAGTGCCGGCCATTCCATGACCAATAGCGGCATGCCAACCGGTGTAAAGATCGACTCGGACGGTCCCTGGGGATTAAACGAGGCCTGGTACGATCCCAGGGCGATCCGGTACTTGCGCGGCATATTCTCCCGGGTCAAGACGCCATTTTCCTTTGGCGGAAGCCCTGCGAGGATCTCGGGCGCGGCCCGGAGTTCCCGCAGCCCCAGTTTGCCGTCCCTGTTGGTATCCAGCAATTCGAATAGGCCGCCTTCTTCGTCCGAAACCAGAATCGCCGTCACCCCGGCAATGGCTCGGGCCTGGGCCGTTTGAATGTGGTCCAGGTAGTCGATCAATTCCGATTCCGCGAGTTTACCGTCGCCATTGCGGTCCAAAAGCGAGAACAAACTGGGGAAAAAGTCGGCTTCCTGCGCTTGCTTGAGCACCAGGTAGCCTAGTTTTTGCGTATCAGCCGCTCGAAATTGCTCCAAGATCGTTTGCCGCCAATCCGCGGCCAGGCGCGGAATTCCCGGATAGGCTTGAATTTCTACCTGGGTTCTGCCGAGCTGCAGCACCAGTTTTCCCTCTTTCGATTTTCGAAAGGACACGTTTTTGCCATTCGCGGAATCGGCGATTGAATCGATATCAATACCATTTTCTCCCGGCTTCCGTGTCCCCAGCCGAACGATGAGCTCCACATCGGCCTTGCGTTTTTCGTTAGCACCGGAGGAAAGAAACTGGAACGGAGAATTCTTGGGCAACATACCAACCACGGAAGGTCGCCGCGCCGCCGGAACGAAATTGGCCGACGGGTTTAATTGCGGCAGCAATTCGCCAGGCGAGATCAGATCGTCGCGATCCTGGTCCAGATCCAATAGAGCCGGCGCCCCGGCCAGCTCCTCCCGCGAAAGCTTGCCGTCCTGGTTCTTATCCAGCCGATCAAATAGCGCCTCGTTGACGGCGGCCGGGATGGGCGGCTGGTATGGTGCATAGCGCACATGCAGCGGCCCGATGCCGAATTGTTCATAGTAAGACTTCAATTCTTCGAGAGTGATTTTGCCATCGCTGTTGGTATCCATGGCACTGAAATTAAAGGCGACATTCACCGCTTCCACGGCGCCGGAAAGAAACATCTGCGGCGACGGCAACCGGCGGGCTTCGGCTTCATCGAGTGTCCCGGCGCCCTTCCGATCCAAATGGCGAAACAAGTTTTGGACGTAGTTGTCCCAAAGTGCCTGATGGGCGGTACGGAATGGTTTGCCGTCCAGCCGGATGTGCAGGCGGATGAGAATTGGTCCGGATTCGGCAGCGAAAAGGATGTCCTGGACATCTTCGGGGGGAAGGTTTTCGGACCGACTCTGGAAAGCAAGGGCAGGAGGGGAAACCTGCACTACAACAGACGCAGGGGCAGGCTTGGAAGCCTGCCCTACAGCAGCGCGGAATGGGCACAAGGCGATGAGGGCCAAGAGAGTCATGCGGGTCCATTGCGCGGGGCTCGTCATGCCAAGATCTCCTTGATGGGTTGGGCGGCTTTATCCACAATACGGATGGGACGGCCGACATTCGACTGGTTTTGCTTCATTGGATCAATGCCCACCGCCATGCAGACCGTCGCCAGCAGGTCCGGCACCGGAACGGGGCGGTCTTCCACGCTCATGCCGTTGGGGCTGGTGCGGCCGATGATTTGCCCTCCCTTGAGGCCGCCCCCGGCCAGAACGGTAGTCCAGGCATTGGGGTAATGATCCCGGCCGGTATCACCATTAATGCGCGGCGTCCGCCCGAATTCTCCCATCCAGACGATCAAGGTCGAATCGAGAAGCCCGCGGGCTTGCAAATCTCCCATGAGCGCGGCCCAGGCGGGATCCAAGACGCTGCTCAAGCGCTTGACGGCCTCGAAATTTTGCTGATGCGTGTCCCAGCCAAAGGCCTCGTTGTTGGCTCCTCCCATGGTAATCTCGACAAAAGGCACGCCCTGCTCTACCAGCCGCCGGGCCAGGAGGCATCCTTGCCCGAATAAGTTGCGCCCGTAGGCGTCGCGCAACGTATCGGGTTCGTCGTCGAGATTGAAAGCCTTGGCCGCGGCGGTCCGCATGAGCCGAACCGCGCGGTCATAAGCGGTTCGATGGCTTTGCGAAGCCACGCCGGGACGCTGCTCGAGAAATTTCTTTTCCATTTCTTCAAGTAATTCCATGCGCGCCGCGGCGTGGGCGCGGTTCCAGAAGCCGAACGGCTCGACGTTTCGGACCTTGAGCGCCTGCTCATAGCCATTGGCCCCGCCGGCATTGGGCTTGCCGGGCGCCTCGCCGACGATCAGCGGGGCGTACGGCGGTCCCAGAAAACCCGGACCATGAGCGGCCGGGCTGACGCCCCGATTGGGGGCGATGCTGACGAAATTCGGCAGGGCGGCATCGTCGTTCCCGAGTTCCTTGGCAACCAGGGCACCTACCGGCGGATATTGAATCGGGCCCTGCGGCAAATAGCCGGTGCGCAGGAAATACGTGGCCCGGCCATGGTCGCCCTCGCGCGTGCTCATCGACCGAACCAGCACCATGTGGTTCATCATGGAGGCAATCTTGGGCAAATGCTCGCTGATGTGAATTCCGGGAACCGAGGTGGCGATCTCTCGAAACGGTCCACCGTTAGCATGACCGGGTTTTAAATCAAACGTGTCCATCTGGCTGGGACCGCCGTTCATCCACAAGAGGATACAGGACCGTCTCCGGTTCGGATTCCCGACTGTATCCGCCGCCAGGCTTTCCAGCCAGCCGGACATGGAATACCCGACGACGCCCGCCGTGGTCAGGCGACACCAATCGCGCCGCGAAATTCTATGGTTTCTCGCCATCGTGTGCTCCTTTGAGCTGTCAATCCACCGCTTCGGCATTCCCTGCGGAACGTGAGAACCAAAGGGACAACCACCTAGCGGTTGAGAAAGAACTCACTACTATTGAGTAACGCCCAGAAGATATCGGCCAGGGCCTGCCTGGACGAACCGGAGGGCCCACCGCGATCAACGTATTGCACCAGCCGGGCTTTCTCCCCGGCATCCGGCAAACGGCTCAGGGTTGCCAGAAACAGCGTTTGCACACGGCCGGCGCTATCCATGAATGGGGCATCAATCACGGCGGCCAGGGTTTCGCTATGAATCAGGCTCGTGGCGTCGGCAGTGAATTTCCCGTTCATGAGCGCTAAGGCTTGCAGGATCGACGTTTGGATTTCCGTGCGTTTTTCATGTTGATTTGTGAATTGGGCAAGAAATTCCGCCCGCGCCGACAGCGTCCGCGCACCGCGGCGCTGGTTGGGCGGCAGCGGTTCCCGGTAACGGGTTGCTTCGACGAGGCTATCGAACAGTTGTTCGGGAGACAGGCCCCGGACCGCCATCCGGGCGAAGTGCGCTTCAGCCTCCGGTTTGGATTGCCCCGCCACGCTGCTCAGTTGATAGACTCCGCTGTTCACAATAGCGCGGATCAGGAACTGGATGTCGAAACCGTGTTCGGCAAAATCGCGTGCGAGCTCGTCCAGCAATTCTTTGTGATCGCCATCGTCGCTCAGGCTATCCACGGGTTCCATTAACCCGGTTCCGAAAAAATAAGACCAGAGGCGATTCACGGCCGCGCGGGCGAAATATTTGTTGGCGGGCGCGGTCATCCAGTCAGCCAGAGTCGAGCGCGGGTTGTTCATGTCTTTTGGTTGTGGAGTGGATCCGTCCAGAAACCGGGCTTCTACGGACTTATCCGTGCTCGGGATCCTGATTTTGGCGGGCACACCGCCTTGCGGGGGGCCGGCAAAAAAGGCGGCATATTCCCAGAATTGCTCTTTTTTCCAGTCGGCAGTCGGATGATTGTGGCATTGAGCGCATTCCAACTTGACGCCGAGAAAAATCCGCGCGGTGGTCCCGGCCAGGTTTTCCGGTTTGTTTTCATTCGCCTGGTAGAACGCTTGCGGCGTCGCGCCGTCCGGAACCGGGATCAGCTCCCCAACTTGCCGCGCATTGCCGGCAGGAGCTCGAAAAGTAATGAGCGTCCGAACCATTTGATCGTAGGGGACGTTTTTGCGGATTTGACTCTGCAGCCAGGCTTCAAAGCTCGCCCGCAGGGCCTGATTATTCTGATTCGCGTTTGTTTCGGGCAGCCAGGCTTCGCGCCAGACGTTCGTGAAATGCACGACATGACGGGGCTCGTGCAAAAGTTGTTCGATCAGGCGTTGCCGTTTGTCCTTCCGGGCATCCTCCAGGAATTGCCGGGCCTCGAAAACCGAGGGGATCCGGCCGATCAGGTCCAGGTAAATGCGCCGCAGCCATTCGGCATCGGCGGCCCGGGCGCCGGGCTGGATCTTCTGAGCTTGCCATTGGCTGGCCCAAAAACGGTCGATCTTGGCGGTGACCGCCGCGGCTTTCTCCACGGCCGGTGCCACACTCGCGTTGCTCGGGGAGTTGGCACGCAACATTCGGATTGACCCGGTGATCCCGGACACCAATATCATCCCAGCGAGAATTACGGCCAGTCGTCGCGATTTCATGGCATCGGCCTCCCTTGCTGGCGCGGCCGGCTGGTAAGCATAAGCCGCGTAGCTTGAAAAAAGCACCAACCAGGCTTTGCAAATTCTGGTGGTTCTACTTTTGCTTCTTCAGCAATTCTTTCAGCTCCTCCACGGTGGCCTTCATTTTTTTCATCTCTTCGAGATACGTTGCTTTCATTTCCCGGACTTCCGCTTCGAGGCGCATCAAGCGTTGGTTCATCTCCTGCGTTGCCAGGTTGATGAAGGTCGCGGAAGTTTGCTGGGCATACGTGCTGCTGGCTTCCACCGCCGTCGCCCAGAGGGTCTTGTCACCCTTTTCGCGCAAGCCCACGGCATCGATTTCGTTCCAGCCGGGGACTTCGATGGAACCAATGTAGATCTTGATGCGGTTCACCTTGAAATCGACCTTTATAGGGATGACGGAAACGCCCTTGCCGCTGTCGGGCGGCGTCGGATCCTTGCCTTTCCATACTTCGACCTCTGTGCCGTCCAATTTGAAAACGCTGACCTTGTTGACCGCGCCCGGGTTAAAGGTTTCATAGATGAGGACGGCGTTCGGAACGATCGGCTCGGCATATTCGCAGAGTAGCCATTCATCCTGGCCGTCCGGCGTCAGGGAAGCCCAGGCCGTTTGGATATCGCCGGCTTCATCGGTATCCGGAGGGCCGGTGGCCTGCTCCGGTCCCCAGGGCCGTTTTGCCTTGGGCGTCGCGGTAAGATCGCGCCAGATGTACCAGTAAGGCTGGACGTACACCCAGTATCCCTTTGGGAGGTCGGTATTTCCAGCATATTCTTTCATATCCCGCAGCCCAAGATCATGAAATTCCGTGTAGGTCTCCACATCCTTCGGCACCTTGAGCTGGCGCACGAGCATTTCATATTTGTTGTTGACCTTGGCTTTCTTGAGGGAGTCCTCTAGGGACATTGCCGGCATGGCTTCCTTGGAAACCTTCTTGCGTTCGAGTTCAACTTGTTGCGCTAGCGCCCAGCACGGGAGTACCAGAACTGCCGCCCCAACCAGGCTTCGGAAGCCCTGGCTATTATGAATCGATCGCTTTGCGAACATTGTCCATCCCCTTTCGTAGTTGGCCCGGAAGGCAAAAATGTCCCCCAATATGTAAATGAGAAACACCGGCGCAAACACGACAAAAAAACTGGGTATAAACCGCGCGGCGTCGTCTCAATCAACAAAAGCGTCGGTCTTTCCCGGTCTAAATGAATGTGCACAATTGGGCCGTAGGTTAGGTTTCCAACCTGACCGAACAGGTTAACAACCTATCTTACGATCGACCCGAATCTTGCACGCTGATATAGAAGCGTACCTGAAGTGTCAGTCTAGTGTCCATGCGAATGTCCGCCCCCCTGGTAGACCTTGTGTTTGACATCGCCGCCCGACACGATGTAGGCGATGAGATCGAGAATCTCCTCGCGCGTCAGTTTGTCCAGCAAGCCCTTCGGCATGATGGAAGTGGGGGATTTCTCCCGGCCGGCAATCTCGGACTTTTTCAAGAGTACCGGTTTGGCCTTTAAGAGCGGATTCTCGATCACCTTGACGAAGTCGTTATTCTCCTCGAGGATCAGTCCTGTAACGACCTTGCCAGCCTGGGTCTCGAAAACGAACGACTGGTACTTCTCGTTTATCCGGAATGAAGGCTCGATGATATCGCGCAGGATCTCGATGGGCGCCTGTTGTTTGGGATCGAGTTTGGTCAGGTTGGGGCCGATTTCGGTGCCGACGCCGTTCATCTTGTGGCACGAAACGCAACTGGCAACTTGAAACATCTGCTTGCCGTTGCTGAAGGATCGGTCGCGGCCCAACAACTCGACGGCGGCGGCGAGATCTTCGAGCTTCCATTCCTTGCGCGGCCGATTGGATTTCAAAAGCTCATCCACGACGGGGAGTGGATTTTTTGCCAGGTAGCCTTCCGCGTCGGCCAGGTACTGTTCGAGGTCCGCAACGACGTACAGTGCGCCAAACATTCGCCGCCAATGGCCGGGATACGTGCAGACATAGGGGTAAACACCGTGCTCTTTGGGCGCGGTGAAACTGAGTTTTTGGGAATCGCGGGGCTGAAGAAGCCGGCTTTTCAAGAGGATTTTGTTCGAGGCCGGAACGTAGTGCCGTTCAACGGCTCCCGGTTCGGCGGCCTGGGCCTCGGCGAGAGTGCCGATCTTTTCGAGCGCGCCGGGCCGGACGACCACGAAGTTGTGGGGCATGAGATCGGTGTTTTCAAAGATAATTTCCACCGGCTTGCCGGCCTGAACAACCATCTGTTCCTTGTCGAAGAGCATCTGATCCGTGACGGTCCCGAGGCGGATGATGCGGACGCCGAGTTCGCCGAGTTCCTTGCGCACCAACCTGGCCTGATCCAGCGGCAATCGGGCGGCGAGGGTATCCGCCAATTGCAAAGCGTCGAGAGCCACCGGGGACGTGCGTTCTTGCGCCGGCAGTTTGCGAATGTAGCCGAGGAGCTTATCCAGCACGGGTTTGATTTCTTCTGGCGGCCATTGGCGCGCGGGGATTTTTTGCAGAGCCTGGATGGCGGGGTGCCTGTCCTGGTCGACAGCCACGAATCGGGCCAAGGACTTGAACGCCTGAGTCTCCTGGCCGCGCACTGAGACCATGGCTGCCATGGTGGCGTGGCGTATAGCCGATTCCGGACCGCTCCCGGCCATCTTGAATTCGGCCTTTTCGGCCGGTGCCGGAATTTTTTGCCGGGTAAAGACTGCGTTGCGACCCTGGTCGAGGACCGAGAGCGTGAATCCGTTAAGCCTGTTGCCCAGCACGCCTTCGGTGCGGTTATAGATCACAATCGCATCGATGGGAAACTCCCTACCAAGGTCCACTTCCCACCAGGGATTGCTGGTGTTTTCTTCGGTGTGGGTCTGGCCGCCATCGGCGAATTTACCGCTCTTGTTGCCGTCGATGGCCTTGGCGGCGTCGCCGCCGTTGGATGAGTTTTTCTGCGAGGCTTTGCCCTGGCGGGCAATATTGCGGCCCTGGCTATAGACTTCCACCTCCGCCAGTGTCAGGGTCTTTCTCCGACCGGGCAATTCAATGCGGACAAAGCGCCCGCGGGTGCCATTGCCCGGAGATGAGGAAGCCAAATTCTTTGGGAGACCGTCCAGGAGCGGCTCGATCTTCGGGTAGAGACCGGCACGCAAACCGGGGTCGCGAATCAAGGGAATGGCGTGCAAAAGATCGGTAAGAGCAGCCACGGACCGGGTCGCCAATTGCCATGCCTTGTCTACCGAATCGTCCGCGGCGATGATAGCCACATAGCCAAGCTCGCGGGTTACCGGCTGATTCCCATTGACGATCATTTTTTCCAGATCTGCCCGCACATCTTGCAGTTCCGCCGCCGTACGGCTGGTGAGGAGCCGCACATGGTCAAAAACGACACTTTCATCCGGCGTTTCTTGCGTCTTGGTCTTTGATCCCGGACCCTTGATCCCCGAGTCCTGGTTCTCGATGGCGCTCAAAAGCACGCGGAGTTCGGGCTTGTTTTCGAGTTTGGCCAAACCGGTTAACGCCTCGCGACGATGTTCATCGCGCACGCCCTTGCGGAAAAGCAGCTCCAAGTAGACCGCGCGGTTCCGCGGCATTTTGAGAAGTTCATCATTGCTCATGCTTCGGAGAAGAAACCGGGCGCCGGCGTCGCTCGCGAAAGCGATTTTTCGCCCCTCCGCAACAGCTTTCTTCCAGTATGGCTCCAGGGCCTTCATCGTTTCACCGCGCGTATAATCGAGATACGGATCGGCGGGATATTCCAGCGAGATCAACGGAATTTCGATCGCTTCGGGCATCGTCAAAAAGCTGGCGGCACGGACAGCTTCCAGCCGGACGCGGGGGTGCGGATCGGCGGCAAGTTTGCGGAGCCAGTCGAGTGTATCGGGCACGCGATCGCGCCAATAGCAGAGCACGCGCGTGGCGGCGGCACGAGCACGGAAATCGGGCGATGCGAGCATGCGCTTCAGTAAGTCCGCATTTACTACATTGTGGTACTGGTGCACCCACAACCCTTCCATGACGTGGTGTTCGTACTCGGGATCCTTTTTGTCGAGGTTGGCAAGCCACCGCCCGACCGCGGCGATGACCTGATCGCTGTTGCGCGCACCGAGCTCAATCTTGGCACGGTAGCGCAGGCGGTCTTCGGGTTCTTTCAACAATTCGAGGAGCCTGTCCATTGGTTCGCCGGCAATCTTGGGCGGTTCGAGCAGCGACCGGTCCTCACAGGTAATACGGTAAATCCGACCGTGCGTGCGGTCGCGGTTGGGGTCGCGCAGGGCATGCTGCAAATGGCCAATGATCGTGTTATGCCAGTCGATGAACCAGATGGCGCCGTCCGGCCCGATCTTGAGGTCCGAGGGGCGAAAGTTTGGATCGGTGGAGGAGATGATCGGCTCGACCTCCATCGCGGTAAAGCTGGATTGGCTGTCGTCGACCTTGTACTGGAGAATGCCCTGGAAACCGATGACGTTCGCGACGAGCAAGTTGCCCTGATTCTGCGCCGGGAAATGCCTGCTGGACAGTATCTCGACACCGGGACAGGGCCGGGTGCGCTGCTGATAGACTTGGGGCGGCTTGGGGTGTTTGACCGGGAAGTCGAGGTGACCTGAGAAAAGAGCACCGTGGTAAGGGTTCGCGCCGGTGCCGTCATAAACGAAATCTTGACCCCAGCGGTCCCAGACATGGCCGTGCGGATTGGCGAACGGGGTGGTGACATAGGTCTCGAACTTCTGGGTGCGCGGCTCGTAGCGGTAGACAGCGCCGTTGGCACAGCGCACCGGCGGTCCGTAGGCCGTCTCGACCTGCGAGTGGTGAAAGGTACCCTCCTGGAAGTAGAGCGCGCCGCCCGGATCGAGCGCGAAGCTGTTCGAGGTATGATGCGAGTCGGCGGAATCCAGGCCGTGCAGCACGCGGACGCGCAGATCGGCCTTGCCAAGGCCCTTGGTGTCCTTGAGGAAGATCAAGTCGGGCGCCTGGGCGACCAGGACACCGCCGTTGTAGAATTCAAAGCCGGTCGGGCAGTTTAAATGGTCGGCGAAGACGGTCATCCTGTCCGCCTTCCCCGTACCCTTGGTGTCCTCGAAAATCAGAATTTTGTCGTTCATCTCCTCCTTCGGTTTCCAGTGCGGGTAGCTAGGCCAGACCGCTACCCACAGGCGTCCCTGTGCATCGAACTGCATCTGGACGGGCTTGGCAAGTTCAGGGAACTCCTTCTCAGAGGCAAAAAGCATTACCTTCATTCCCTCGGCCAGAGTCATTTTTTCGATGGCTTCCTCGCCATCGAGATACAGGTGAGTGCCATCGAGACCGTTGCCGGGTTTGTTGGTCTTTACCGGGATGTAGGGAGGAGTGTTGCTGTCGTCAATTGCGAAGTCTTCGCCCCGGGCCACCGCCCAAATTCGTTTGTCGCGGTTGGCGGTGAGAACGTCGAGGATTTCCAGCTCGCGCTGCTGGTCCTCGTAGTTGGATTGTTTGTCGGCGTATTTCTCGAAGGCCCGGCCGCCATAGACGTTGTAGCCGTCGAGCACACGGTAGCGATTGAACCAGTAGAAGTTCTTGTCGAGAACTGCCTGGCGAAGCTTCTCCAATGAGTCCGGTTCGCGCTTCGGTTCGGGCTGACCGCGGAACAGCTCCCGGTCTATGATCTTCGCCACCTCGCGGTTGCCATGCGCATTCAGATGAATGCCGTTGATCGTCAGGAATGGCAATCCAAGCCATGCTGGGTGGGCCTTATTCCCGTGTATGGGTTTGCTAGCCCACGCTTGAAGCCTATGCGCTTCCAAAGTAGGTTGAAGTTCGTTGAACAAGTCGACGAACGGGACGTGGTTGGCCGCGCTGACTTCCGCCATGGCGGCAGTGTAAAGGGCGAGGCGTTGGTTGATCTCGTTGCCATCGGGAAGGTTCGGGTCCATGTGATCCTCGAAGCCGATCGGCGAGAAGAGGACCAGTCGTGGAGCGGTCTCGCCGTTGTACTTCTGCCGCCGGGTGTGCTGGATGAACTCCTCAAGGTCTTTCTTGAACTTGGGAAGCCCGGCTTTGCCGGTGAACGACTCGTTGTAGCCAAAAAAGGCGAAGACGACATCGGCCTTCGTGTTCGTCAGTTCGAAGCGGTTGTCGCGCACGCCGATCCGGGTCGTAAGACGATTTGGCTCGGGGACAGGCGCGGAGCCGGCGAGCCATTGATCGGGCGTTCCGAAGGATTGCGACCGCAGCCGCAGCGTCAATTCATCGCCAGAAAACCCGAGATTGCGGATGACCAAGTCGTAGTCTGGAAACCGGCCGTAGAGATAGGTTTCCAGCCAGCCGTCGTGCTGCATGCGGTCGGCCAGGGTGTTGCCGATGATGCAAATATGATCATGGGGTTTGAGTTCGAATTTTTCCGAAGGCACGGCGTCAGCGGCCGCCGGAAGAGAGGAAGCCAGCACAAGAATGGTCAAAATGGCGGCATGAAAAATAAACGCGGCGCGAACATCACGCCGCGAGGAAAAGCAAAACCTGGTCATTACAATTGGCCTCGAACTTGATTGCGAATGCGCCGCCGGCGTCATCGGGTGGGAGCCGCCGTTCGGATCGGCTTTTTGTTATGGTACCGGTCGAGCGGGCGATAAGCAACGCAAAAACCAACGCCAAGCAGGTTACATGATCTTTGTTTCCTGTTGTTGTGGCTGAGCGATAAATTTCAAAAAACTCGGGAGCGTTTGAGAACGATTTGTATCGTACTTGCGTCAAATTCTTGTCGCCCCGGCGGTTAAACCGAATTGGGATAGAACCAATGTTTGGAGTTTGGAGATTCTTGGGCGACGGCACACGGAGTGTGCCTGCTACAATCCGGCGCTTTTACCGGCCGCGCATCGAAAGGCTGGAAGATCGGTGGGTGCCGGATGGTCTGCCGGCTTTTCCCGGCGCGGTGGGTTTCGGAGCTTTCGCGACGGGCGGCCGCGGCGGCGCAGTTTACCACGTCACCAACCTCGACGACTCCGGACCCGGCTCGTTTCGCGACGCTGTCAGCCATAGCAACCGTATTATCGTCTTCGATGTCGGCGGCTACATCGATCTCAACTCGGCCGTGAGCGTTCACAGCAACCTTACCATCGCCGGCCAGACCGCTCCGGGCGACGGCATCGGCATCATGGGCCGAGAGGTCTCCTTCAGCAATGCGAGCAACGTCATCGTTCGGTCGATGCGTCTCCGCCAGGGTAGCCTGGACCCCGACAGCGGCAAAAGCGGGATCAACCTGCTCAATGCGAACAACATCATCCTGGATCACGTGTCAATCGAGTTCGGCCAGTGGGACAACATCGACGCGGTCAACGCTCGGAATGTCACCATTCAGAACTCGATGATTGCGGACCCCATCGGACAGCGGTTCAACGCGCACACGGAAACGGGTCCGTTCACGTGGGCGTACAACATTTTTGCCAGCGCCCACAATCGCAGCCCGCTGGCCAAGGCGAATACGCAGTTCATCAACAACATCGTTTACAATTTTCAGGCCGGCTATACCGCAGGCAATACGTCCGGCCGCTTCTCGCACGACATTGTCAACAATTACTTCATCACTGGGCCATCCACAACGAATGCGCGCGATGCCTTTTACCAGATGAACACGAACCAATCCGTTTACGCCAGCGGCAACTACCTCGACAGTAACCGAAACGGCAGGCTGGATGGCAGCCCGGTGTCCCCAAGCGGGGTGACGGTCCTCGGTTCACCCTGGTCGCCCACGACCCAGGATCTGCCGACTTTGAGTGCCGCTGATGCGTACGCGAATGACGTCGCCAACGCCGGCGCTTCGCTGCACCGCGATTCGGTGGATGCACAAGTCATTGCCGATGTGGCGTCGCTCGGCCGGAGCGGCCATATGTGGAGCAGCCAGACGCAGACCGGCCTGCCCAACAACGGCTACGGCACGCTCAACGATGGGCCCGCGCTGGTCGATAGCGACGGCGACGGCTTGCCCGACGACTGGGAGGTCTAGTATGGGCTCGACCCGACCCAGAACAACGCAAACGGCGACTTTGACGGCACCGGCTATACGAACATCGAAAAGTACATCAATCGAATTATCGACGGGTCATACGGATTTGTGCCGGCGCCGTGGCAGTTTGGCGATGCCGGCAGCGTCGGAGTAGCCGGTTCGGCCCACGTTTTTGGCGATGGCACGTTTGCCGTGAGTGGATCGGGCGCTGGCATCGGCGGTTCCGCCGACCAATTCCAGTTCGTTTGGCAGCCCTTCAGCGGCGATGGGGCCATCATGGCGCTGGTCAATGGGCAGGTGCGTACGGACCCCCGGGCGGAGGCCGGGGTCATGTTTCGCAATTCCTTTGCCGAAGACGCGGCGTATGCCGAGGCGGATGTGACTCCCGATGGCCATGTCTTTTTTACATGGCGGAACGCGGACGGCGGGTCGGGAGGATACGCATTCACCTATGCCAATGCGCCGGTCTGGGTGCAACTGGCCCGAACCGGCAACGGTTTCACGGCATCGTACAGTCTGGACGGCGCGAGCTGGACACCGATCGGTTCGCCGCGCACTCTTAACCTTTCGCCGGATGCGGTAGTGGGACTGGTGGTGAGTTCCCACGACAACAATAACCTGAGCACGGCGACTTTTAGCAACGTGACACTGGCCGGACCGGGCGGATCACCCGGACCCAGCCGCGGATGCCATCGAGAAGGAGAAGCCTTTCGAGTGCAGCAGTCGTTTGCAAGAGATGTGCTCACGGAACTCGGGGAGCAGTCGAGCCCGAATCCGCAATTGCCTGCGTTGTCCTTAAGAGAGCCTGCGCTGGTGGATCAGGTTTTTGCACCGCCGGTTGCCGAGCAAGCGGAAGAGGCTCCCGCCAATCGACGTCCCGGAATCCATACCCCGCCGATGACGTTCGCCCCGAATCCGGATGACGTGATTGCTTCCTTGGAATTATGATCTGTCCATAAAAGTCGTTATTTTTCGGTCGTTTTGTTGACACCTCGATGTCGTTATAAATTTCCCGTTTGCTTTTGAAGGCATAGATAGGCGCCGAATCTCCTTTCAGCGCCTGTGCCTCCAAACGACACTTTTTCGTAGATTTCTGTCATCTTCCGAACAAAAAAATTCTCGTTCCATGACTTCGAACGACCTCGGCAGGTTTGGAAACCTGCCCCACCGCGACCAACCGTGGGGGCAGGCTTCCAAACCTGTCGGAGAGGGCTGTGATACCTGCAAGTTTCATCATTTCCACATGCCAATTTCAAGGATTCAATAAGTCAGCTGAGTATATTTGGGTAATGGGAAATCATTATTAATGGAGAAAATACATGACGACCCTCATTCTCAGCGACCTGCATTTGGGTTCACGGAATTGCCAGGCGGAGTTGCTTTCCCATCTTCTGGAAACGGACTTCGACCGCCTCATTCTGAACGGGGATACGATCAACAACTTGAACTTGAAGAAGCTCAAGCCGAAGCACTGGAAAATAATTAACCAGCTCCGGGAGATTGCCCGGAAGCGGGAACTGGTCTTGCTTCGCGGCAATCACGACGGGGACGAGGGAGAGAAGGATGCCTTTGGGCCGAAGGACGTCCTGGCCATGCTCATCGGCGCACCGCTCCAGATGGAATATCAAATGGCAATGACTCACGGCCATTACCTCATTCTGCACGGGGATCGATTTGACCCGACCCTCAACTGGCCGATTATCACGGATGCCGCCGATTGGTGCTATCGGGCCGTACAAGAGCTTAATAAGAAAGCAGCCAAGTGGTTGAAGCGGCACGTGAAAAAGCTGGGAGGCGTTATTGAATTTGTCAAACGGCGTTCGGTGCAGTATGCCAAGAATCTTGGCTGCCAGGGAGTGATCACAGGCCACACGCATTTTTCCGACGATGAATGGATCGATGGCACGCACTATCTCAACAGCGGCTGCTGGGTGGACCGGCCATGCACCTACATCCGTGCCGACAACAAGGATATCCGGTTGCGACACTGGGATGATCGCGACATTCAAGGAGTCAAGGCACGAATCTTGCGCGGCGGGTTCGTTCCTGCTTGCGGTGCCGTAGCACGGGTGATATGAAAGGCGTAGCGGGCGATCAAGCGATCCATCAACTTTCGATCGAAGCGGTTGACCAGCAGAGTAAGACCAAGATGAAGAGTAAGATTTAGAAGAGGATTACGAGCAGGAGTAAGAGTAGGACTAACGTATGCCGCGTCTCATGAGACACGTGCAAGGTGTCGAACTCTTAATCTTTATCCTGCTGTTAATCCTCTTCCCAATCATAATCTTTCTCGTAATCTTACTCTTGTGTAGCACGATTCTTCTTTGCCGTTATTTCGCCGCTCATTCTAACGCATCAAGCGAATTTCTGAAGGAAGGAGTCACCATGAGGGACAGAATGTTGACGCTTTTGGCAGGGCTCGTTGCAGCGGTTGTCGTCATCTCGTTAGCGCATGCACCTGAGGCGCAGGCGGGGGTCCAGCCGGCCGTTCTGGTGTTCTCCAAGACTACCGGATTCCGGCACGATTCCATTCCCGATGGGATCGCCGCGATCCAACAACTCGGAGCGGACAACGGTTTCCACGTCGATGCGACCGAGGACTCGAACCTCTTCACGGACGACATCCTGAGCGGCTACCAGGCGGTCATTTTCTTGCTCACCACCGGGACGGTCCTCAACCAGGACCAGAAAGATGCGTTCCAGCGATTCATCGAGGCGGGGAATGGCTATGTCGGCGTGCATTCCGCATCTGACACGGAATACGACTGGGTGTGGTACGGCCAACTGCTGGGCGCCTATTTCAGCAGCCACCCGGCCATCCAGACCGCGAATGTTGATGTCGAGGACCACGATCATCTCTCCACTTGGTTTTTGCCGGATGTGTGGCGGAGGACGGACGAGTGGTATAACTTCCGCACCAACCCGCGCGACAGCGGTGTGACGGTGCTCGCGACCCTGGACGAAACGTCGTATTCCGGGGGGACAATGGGCGATGACCATCCCATCATGTGGTATCAGGAGTTTGATGGAGGCCGGTCCTGGTACACCGCTATGGGCCACACGCGGGAGAGCTATTATGAGGACAATTTCCTGGAATGCCTGCTGGGCGGAATCCTCTATGCCATCGGCCCAGGCGGCGGGTAATCGTCATTTCAGGAATTAAGAATCCAAGCTAATCTCGCCACCATCTCATGGTGCGTTTTGCGCCTCGGCCGGGAAAACGACCAATCAATCGATGCCCCATCGGGTAATAATAAGTAGAGGCCAAAACCCGGAGGGCAACGCCGATGGCCACCAACCAATTGACGGGAATCATCCAAAATATTCGCCGGGCGACGCTGCCGCGCGACGGAACGGGCCTGACGGATGGGCAACTGCTTGACAACTACCTGGCGAGCGGCGAGGAAGCTGCGTTTGCGGCGCTTCTACACCGCCATGGCCCGATGGTTTGGGGCGTCTGCCGCCGGATCCTGCAGCTTCATCAGGACGCCGAAGATGCCTTCCAGGCCACGTTCCTGGTCCTCGTTCGCAAGGCAGCCACTATTGTGCCGCGCGACATGGTCGCCAACTGGCTATATGGCGTGGCCCAGCAGACTGCCCTCAAGGCGCGGGCGCTGTCCGCCAAGCGGTCGGCAAGAGAAAAGCAGGTAACGGCCATGCCCGAAACCGCTCTTGAGCGCGAGGTTGTGATTGACGAACTGCCGGCGGCACTCGACCAGGAATTGAGCCGGCTGCCGGACAAGTATCGCGCGGTCATCGTGCTGTGTGATCTGGAAGGGAAGACGCGCAAGGAAGCGGCCCAGCACTTTCGCCTGCCGGAAGGCACGGTCGCGACCCGGCTGGCGACGGCGCGGACGATGCTTGCGAAACGGCTCGCGCGCTCGGGTCTGGCAGTGTCCGGACCGGCGCTCGGGGCGGTGTTGTCGCAAAACGGCGCATCGGCGGCCATGCCGGCTGTGTCCTCCACAATCAAAGCCGCAATGCTGTTTGCGGCGGGGCATGCCGGACCGGCCGCGGGCGTGATCTCGGCCAAGGCGGTCGCTTTAGCAGAAGGAGTACTCAAAACCATGTTGTTGACCAAGCTCAAGATTGCCACGGCTGTGCTGGTGACGATTGGTTTCCTCGGTGCAAGTGCGGCCGCGATCGCGTTGCCACGGCGGGCTGAGATTCCGGCAGAGCAAACAGCGGCACAGAACCAAACCCAGGCCGACAAGCCAGCAAACCCGGGTGCGGCTAAGAAGCCGGAGGGATTGGCCCAGCCAGCCAAGGAAGAAAGCCGGGCGGAAGCACTCCCCACCCACGTCAGCGGCGTCGTCAAAGCAGTCGATGTCCCGAGGGGTACAGTCACGGTCCGCCACCAAGAAGGGGAGGACACGTTCGCCGTGGCCAAGGATGCCCGGATCGAAATCGACGGCAAGTCCGGCCAGCTCGCCGGGCTGCCGGCGGGGGCGAACGTCACGCTGCGCCAATTCGTGGATGCCAGGACGGCCCGCAGCGTCCAGGCAGGAGGGCGGTGGTTCTGGGGCACCGTGAAGGCCGTTGATGCCGTGAACGGCACCATCACCTACGGTGAAAACGCGCAGGCGGGGTCCGAAGGAAAAACCTTTGCAGTGACGAAAGACACGTTCATCTCGGTGGACGGCAAACCGGGTAAGCTCGCCGGGATACCCATCGGGGCATCCGCGCACCTGCAGCTGTACGCGGATCAGCAAACCTGCCGCAGCCTGACCGCCGAAGGGAGGCAAATCAACGGGTCGGTAAAGGCCGTGGACGCCGCGCAGCGCACGATTACGGTCAACGATGCAACTTATGCCGTGGCGCCGGATGCGCATATCTCAATCGACCACAAAACGGACAAGCTGGAGAACCTACCAGCCGGCGCCAAGGTCGGCGTCAACCTACAGGTGGATCAGAAGACGGTCCTGCGCATCTCCGCGAACGGCTCGAGCGATTTCGGCCAGGTGAAGGCCGTGGATGCGGTGAAGAACACCATCACGGTCACCGGCGGTCCGCCGAACGATAGGGTCTACGACGTGCCGCCGGATGCGCCGATCACGATCGACGGCCAACCGGCAAAGCTGGCCGCGATACCGGTGGGGGCAGGCCTGCACGCCCTGAACCTGCGTGTGGATCAGAAGACGGTCAGCAGCATCAATGTGGTCGGGCCCAATTACCACCATGAACCGCTGAAAGCCGTTGATGCCGAAAATCGCGCGATCGCGCTCGGCGACAAGGCGCACTCCAAAATCGCCGGCAAGATGATCGCCGTGGCGCCCCGGGCCGTAATCGAGATCGATGGCAAGCCGGGCAAGCTCACCGGCATTCCCGCCGGAGCGTTTGTGAACCTGCGACTGTCGGTGGATGGTCAAACAGCCCTCCATGTCCAGGCAGAAGGCCCAGGCCTCGGCGGCTGCGGCGGCAGCGAGATCTCGGCTGTGGATGCCGCCAACAACACCATCACTTTTGCCGATAAGGGGCCTTCCTCGATTGCCGGCAAGACCTTCCGTGTGGCGAAAGACGTCTGGCTCCAGATGGACGCCCGACCGGGCAAGCTGGCAGAGCTTCCAGTGGGTTCCTACCTGAACATCACCCTTACTGTCGATCAGCAAGCCGTCCGGGCAATCTGGGCGGGCGGACCGCCGGTTCCGGGAGTCGGTGTCGTGAGGGCCGTGGATGCGGCGAAGAACATGATCACCGTCGATGACAAAACCTACCCCGTGGCGAAGAACGCCAACATCCTGATCGACGACAAAACGATCCAGCTTGCGGGAGTGCCGGTAGGAGTCCACGTCACCCTCCGGCTGAACGTCGATCAGAAGACCGTCGGAACGATCTTCCAGGCGAAAGTGCCGTGAGATTGCCGTTGCGTGTTCCGTTACACCAACCCGAAGCGTAAGCGAGGACAGCTCTCGCCCACGTCCTCGCTTACGCGTCGGGTTCGTATGCGAGGCGCGAAATCCAAAAAAATGCTATGTTTGGGCAAACGTCGTTCCCAGTCGGATTTAGCTCAAACAAAGGCGACACAGAGTGGATACTAAGCCGCGGATGCCGTGGGTCTTTTTGGGTGGTTATTTACCTTTCTTCGTCGGTCTGGCCGCCGGTTTTGTCGGCGCCTTTGAATTCTCCGGCGCGCGGGACCAGCCGTTCATGGACCCGATTGTTTCGCTGAGCGCAATTGGCCTCGGCATCGCCATGTCCGCGTCAGGCAGTCTGGCCATGGCGCGGTCGGAACGGATCCGCGGCTGTCACATGTCGGGCCTCATCGTTTGCTTGGTGATGACGCCGATCCCAGCGCTGATGGGCCTGGGGATCAATTATCTGGGCGCACAACCGCGCAAGACCCCCGCTGCCGGCCTGCAAAAGGGCGCTAGTCAGGATTGGCGTTTTTCTTCTCGCCCTGTCCGGTAACTGGTTTTGGGAAATCCACCAGGCGGGAATGAATGGTCAAGACTTGAGATCAATGGCGTGGCTCTTTTTCGCCGATTTTGGTGTGATTGCGTTCGTCCCGGGCCGGGATGCCATGCTTGTCTGTCGGCCAGGCGGCCGACCCTGCGGAGAACCGGGAATGCGAACCGGCGGAGCAGACGGATGTTGCAGGGTTGTCTATGTGATCCAGGACGTTTCGTAGAACCAACTCTTACCGGGATTGCAGATTAAAGTCAAAGATTCCGATTCCACCTTCGGTTGTTACTTCCACGACCAGGGAGGACTTGTCCGGGTCGCTGTATTTCGCGGGAAGCTTGGCGGCGTTTTTTGTAACCGTCACCTTGTATTTGCCCGGAAGCGCTTCGTCCAATTGGAAGCTGCCATCTTGTTGCGTCGTTGCGGACAGTTCTTTGCCGGTCTTATCTACGGGAAAGAATTTCACGCTTGCACCATCAAACGGTTTGCCGTCCAGGATAACGCGCCCCGAGATTCGGAGCGGCGCTGGTTTGATTCCCAGGGCCTTTTCAATTGCCGTGAGTCGTTTTTCTATTTTTTCGAGCTTGTCCAGGATCCTGTCGAGTTTTTGTTCTCCGGGCTCGGCGACACGGCGGCGCAATTCGCGTGCCGCTCGGACCCTGGCTTCATTTTCCGCTTCGCGTTTTTCTTGAGTTGACTGCTGCAACTCCGGCGTTTGAGCAGCGAGGCCGACGAGAAGGACTGCAACTATGATTTTCATGATTGTCTCCGAAGAGATATGCGATTCTTCATTTGTCATTTATTATTTGCGATGCGTTATCGACCGGGCAAGAGCAAAAGTGTTGTCTTATGAAGACACGGATCGCTGGCCGAAGATGGCAAATTGTCGCTCGGAGGCACAGGCGGCCCAAGGAGATTGGCCGACCGCCTGTGCCTTCGGATGCTATTCGAGTTGATCTCGTGTAACGGACGTGTCGTTGTCAGTACCAAGCTGACAGGCGAAGCGAAAAGTCGACATTTCGCAATTTCATTGGTCGTTTACGAACCGCGTTTGCCATCTTCGACCGGTTGTTTCAGGCCGTTGGGAATCATGGGGAGCGAACGGAGGCGGATGCCGGTGGCGGCACAGATAGCGTTGCCGACTGCGGGAGCGACGGCAACTATGGGCGTTTCGCCCGCTCCCGCGGAGGGGAGATCCTTGCGATCGAGCAGGACGGTTTCCATTACCGGCGTGTCGGCAAAGCGCGGAACGCGGTACTGGGAGAAGCGCGGATTGAGGATCTTGCCGCCGGCAAATTGTATGGCCTCATAGAGAGCGCCGCCCAGGCCCATGACCGAGGCCCCTTCAATCTGGTTTTTGAGATGGTCCGGATTGAGAACGGCGCCGCACTCAAAAGCGGTCACCAGGCGGATCACTTTCACGATGCCGGCCGCGGGGTCGGCCTTGACTTCGGCGCAGGTGGCGACAAAACTGCCCTTTTCTGTGCCGGCCGCGAGCCCGAAACCATGGCCGGGTTCCGGCCTGGCCTTGCCCCAGCCGAAGTGTTTGGCGGCTGCTTCGAGCACGTCGCGTAATTGTCCGGGTTTCAAATTCTTGAGGCGAAAGGCAAGCGGGTCGAGATGGAGGGCGTTTGCCAGGTCGTCCATGTGCGACTCGCGGGCGAAGTGGTTGGCCGTGGCCGCGAGCGCCCGGTAGGAACCCTGGCGGAGCGGCGAGTCCGCGCCATGAAATTCGGCCCGCTGATTGGGCACTTCATAAGGCGCGCGGATGGAGGAGCCGCCGGAGTTATAATTGTGGAACTCCCACGCGGTAAGCGTGCCGTCCTTTTTCGCTCCGGCGCTGACTTCGATGACGCCGGCCGGCCGGAAATAAGCCCAGGTGAATTCTTCTTCCCTGGTCCAGACGAGTTTGACCGGTTTGCCGGCCGCGCGCGCCAGCCGGGCCGCTTCCACGGCGGCCTCGCCGGTGTGCTTGCCGCCGTAGCCCGAACCCATGTCCGGAACGATCACGCGGACGTTTTCGGCCGGAATGCCCAGGGCGCCTGCCAGTTCGCTGCGGACGCCGAAGGGGCGCTGCGTGCCGGACCACACCGTGAGTTTGCCGTCCACCCATTCGGCGACCGCGGCGCGGGGTTCCATCGGAGTGTGCGCGATATAGGCGATGGTGTAAGTCGCCTGCAACTTGTGGTCGGCGTCTTTGAGGCCTTCCGCCACCGAACCCTGGTTGCCGCCTCCCCGGCCGCCGAATCCCTGGCCGCCGCCCGGGTGGGTCTTGAGGTACTGGAAGAGTTCGTCCGAGGAAGGCTGGGGCTTGGTTTGCCACTCGGCCTTGATGGCGGCCAGTGCTTGCGCCGCAGCCTGTTCGGTCGGGGCAACGACGCCGATGAAATCGCCGTCGCGGACTACTTTGACGCCGGGCATGGCTTCGGCGGCCTGGGTCTGGACAGAAGTCCGTGTCGCCTTGAAGCTCGGCGGCCGGAGCACCTTGCCGAATAGCATGCCGGGCCGCTTCACATCCGAAGTAAAAGTGTGAGAACCCGTGACAAACGCCCGGCCGTCCACCTTGGCGACCGAAGTGCCGGCAATTTGCCAGTCTTTGGGCACAGTGGTGGGAAGTTCCTGGCCGATGACCTTCATCAGTTTTTTGCCCTTGGTCAGTTCGCCGAACGCAAAGGATTGATTGGTTTTGGCATGAACGATTTTTCCATCGGCGGCGGTCAGGGCTGTCCGGTCGAGCTTGCTTTGTTCCGCGGCCAGATCGAGCAACATTTCCCGCGCTGCCGCGGCCACGCGGCGAAGCTGGGGGGCCATCGCCGGAGTTGTCCGGCTGCCCGCAGTTCCCCCATCGAACGGCGTGCGCTGGGTATCGGCCATGACGAGTTGAATCCGTTCAACAGGCATGTGGAGCTCTTCCGCCACGACCTGGGTCAGCGAGGTGCGGATGTTCTGGCCGATTTCTACTTTGCCGGTATAGACCGTCACGGCATTGTCTTCGCCGATGTGCAGCCAGGCGCCGATTTCCTGAGGCATCGAGCCGCCTCCGCCGCGCGGCCTTCTCTGCGGCGGTTGTTGAGCAGCCGGCGCATCGGTAAGAAAAAGAGCGACGACGATGCCGCTGCCGACGATCTGAAAAAACGCGCGGCGGTCGATTTCCCAGGAGAAGTTTGAGTTTTCATAGAGCTCGTAGCGCTCCGGCTCGAGCATGTAGTCACATTGCAAGTGCTCGTTCATTTGCCGCCTCCTTTGCCTGCTTGAGCGACCTGTTCGATTGCCGAAATGATCCGCCCGTAGGTGCCGCAGCGGCAAATGTTGCCGCCCATGAAGCGCACAATTTCCTCCCGGCTGGGCCGGGTTTGGTTCGCAAGCAAGGCGAGGGCGGACATGATCATGCCGGGAATGCAGTAGCCGCACTGCATGGCCCCCGCTTGCAGGAAAGCTTCCTGCAAGGGATGGAGCTTATCGCCGCTGGCCACCCCTTCGATGGTCCGGATTTGTTTTCCCTGAACGGACCCTGCCCGGGTGGTGCAGGAACGGGTTGGCTGGCCATCGATCAACACCGTGCAGGCGCCGCACCGGCCTTCCCCGCAGCCGTATTTGCTGCCCGTCAACTCCAGGTCGTCCCGCAGGACACTGAGCAGGGTGCGATCCGCTTCCGCATCCAGTGCACGCCGGGTGCCGTTTACATGCAATTCCTTGATTGTGGCCATGGCCCAACCTCGTTTAAGACTTCATGTGACCCATGCCGCTGGTTTCGTGAATGATGAGTTATTGTGTTCGAGAATCACCGGAAAGTTTAGCGCGCCGGGGATTAAATTCCGATGAGAACGGTTCGGAGAAGAATCTGTCCCGAGGTGAAAAGTAGAAACGATTATTAGTGCAAATTAGATTCGAAGCGCAAAACAAGCGCCGGGTAAACAAATTTTCTTAAAATACTCTGCAACTGTGAATCACGGCAAAAGGCCGGCTGAAAGAGGAGATTCATTATGATCTGGAACCGAACATTACTCACTTTTCTTGCTGGGCTTTTCTGCGCAAGCACCGCTTTGGCCGCGGATAAAGACACGCGGCTTTATGAAATGCGGACCTATCAGGCACACTCCGGCAAGTTGGACGCTCTGCACGCGCGCTTCCGCAATCACACAATGAAGTTGTTCGAAAAACACGGCATGACCAATATCGGCTACTGGGTGCCGGTCGAAAATCCGGACAACAAGTTGATCTACATCCTGGCCTATCCCAATCGTGAAGCGCGGGAAAAGGCGTGGAAAGCTTTCCAGGCGGACCCGGAGTGGCAAAAGGTTAAGAAAGAGACGGAGGCCAACGGACCGATTGTGGACAAGATCGATACCTTGTACCTCAGCGCCACGGATTACTCCCCGGCCATCAAGCCGCTAAAATCCGGTGAGCATATTTTCGAACTCCGCACGTATACCGCCTCGAAAGGCAATCTCGACAACCTGAACGCCCGCTTCCGCAATCACACGCTGAAGCTTTTTGAAAAGCACGGCATGACCAACATCGGCTACTGGATGCCGGACAAGGATCAAAAAGGAGCGGGGAGTGCTCTAATTTACATTCTTGCCCACAAGAGCAAAGAGGCGGCCGCTGCATCGTTTGACGCTTTCCGCAAGGATCCGGACTGGATTGCAGCACGAAAGGCATCCGAGCAAAAGGCGGGGGGTTCTCTGACTGAGAAGGATGGAGTACGATCGGTGTTCTTGCGAGCTACCGCCTATTCTGCGCTGAAGTAATGATTTAACTGCCGAAGAGAGGACTCGAACCTCCACTCCCTTAACGTGAACCAGCCCTTTCCGCGAGCTTCCCGAGGCCAGACAGCCCACGGGCCGACTTTCTTCGCGCCCTGGGATTGGCGTCACGGAAGCCTTTCATACGTTGATTGATGAGAATTTCGATTTTCGAAACGGCGAGTTAGGTGATTCGTTGTGATTAATTGACTTCTTCCTGATATTTTTTTGCGGTGCTGACGAAATCTTGCAAAGTAGATTCTTCCGAAAAGAATTTCTTAGGTAAAATGATAGCATCTGATGAGCCTGTATATATAAAAATATAATTCTTAGTTTCAACAATTTCCTGAATCCCACGCCAATCTATCCTGGCCTCTCCTAATTCGGTAGCACAATGAATTCCATCGGGTTTGATGGAAAGCCACAGGGTTTCGAATTTGTGGGCGTTTTTTGGATCCTTTAAATCCTTCTCAACCACTGTTTTTATCAATTTTCTGTATCTTTGCGGCGAGAAAATCACCCAAATAAGGCTTCCGAGAATAAGTATTAACCACATACCGAGAGTAATCGGATGCCATCCTCCTAAAAAATACCCAATGATGATACAGGCTAATAGATAAACAATTGGACGAAATAACTGTTTAAGAATAAATTTCCGTTTTAATTCCGGTGATCGGTTAACGCTAAGGAATCTATCCTGCGTGCTCCGCCTGCAGGGACTGAGCTGTCGTACAACGACGTTCTGGGCGGAGCACGCAGGATAGATTCCAGTTGAACTGAACCGCTTGGCTCGACCCCGAGCTAT